>Ga0114996_10004931_pt1 | contig 15844 bp, 21 predicted proteins | sample ArcticOcean_MG_C_4_FD_87039 | JGI IMG/M metagenome (GOLD analysis project Ga0114996, IMG submission 87039) | Marine microbial communities from western Arctic Ocean - ArcticOcean_MG_CB4_134 | ecosystem: Environmental > Aquatic > Marine > Oceanic | place: Arctic Ocean: Canada Basin | collected...
GGATACTCCTCGCTGTAGAAAATTTTGAAAATTGGGGAAAAACGGCCGATCGCCCCTCTAAAACTCAATCTTCCGCCGCGGCCAGGGCAGGACCGAACGCCATTGAATCATCGAGAGGGGGATTGTGATGAAAAAGCGGTTCGCCTGGTCCGCCGGCGACCATTCCCCGGCCAAACACAGCGCCAGGTCGGTCTCGCGCGTCACAAATCCCACATGGAAGCACGTTATGGGCTCAATCGGGCTTTCGACCTCGTCCTGGTGGCGGGAATAGTGGGCATCGACCCAGCAGACCATCTCCAGGGGCGGCAAAGGGTGCTCGATCGGCTCATTCGGCACTTTTGGTCTTCCCGGCGCCGGCCTCGTCTTGCAATTCCTTCACATGGGACTCGACTCCGTCGATCAGGCCCATCACGAAGCCCGCAACCGCCGCGGAGTCCCGGAATCGGAGGTGGATGACCCCGCTGTAGTCGTCCGTGAGGGTCAGGAGGGCCGAATGGGTGTGGACCGAGACGCTAATTCCGCCGAAGCGGGGATTTACAACAGATGCGGTCATAAGTCCTATTATACCTCGGCTGGGCCTCCTAGTGTCGGCCCGCGGCGAAGCGAACCCCAGGGTAGACTTTAGATCCCCAAACCTGCTATAACGCTGTTCTGGGCGGTCAGTGTTCGGCTCCATAAAACCCCCACACCAAAGCTCGGCCGTGCTACAATGTGTGCATGCCCGGCTCCTACGTCCCACCCCTCCCCAAGAAGAATACCTACATCTCCGGGGGCGCGGATCTCCACACCACCCCGATCGATGTAACCGCTGAAGATGCCTACATTTCCTCGATCCGCCTGACCAACACCGCGGCTACCGCCACCACCGTCATCATCACCGACAAATCGACCGAACTCAACCTCATTTACGACGCCGTTTCCCTCGCCGCGTCCGAAATCTCCAACGAACAACTCCCCGGCAACCAAGAACTCTTCTGCGAGGGCGGATTCGACATCAAAACCTCGCAAGCCGGGGTCGAAGCGAACATCGTCTACTGGACCCGCCCGGCCCAATAAAATGCGAAAACTCCTCCTGCTCGCCCTCCTGGCCCTCCCGCTCGGCGCCCAGTGGTGGTGCGCCTTCAACCCACTCGCCGCCGGCTGCCCGCCCACCGACCAAACCCCACACGATGATCGAACCGAGCTTTGCGACATCCCGGTTCCGGCTGCATTCACCGTAGTCTACGGAGCGCCGCCCGCGGGTCTAGGCTGCCTGTCCAACCCAACCAAGGTCACCTACTACACCAATGTTCAATCGTGGGTTCCCGGAAGCTCAGCGTTGTTCGAGGGCGAGAATGCGGAACCATTCAAAGAGTTTGGTTTCGGTCACGGACTCGCATTCACCAAGAGCTGGGGAGCTTACGAGCGTGAATTGATTGCATTCCCCAGTCCGGAGTGGGGCCGGCCGATTCCCGTCGTATTCGGACCGGGCGCGCGCCTGTTCCCATCGCCCTACATCGCGCGCAGCCAAACCGACGCGCTTCGTTTCGGCGCCTGTATCGCCAAACTACATCCGTCAGTAGTGCCACGTTTCGCAAAACTCAACGGATCCAACTGCAAGGTGGACTAGTGGCGGGGGCCGCGGGGACAAGATATTACCCGAAGTGGGACGGACCTGGTGAGATCCGCGCCGTCAAGCGGATACGTCACAGAGCCCGCACGGACCTCCTATACCTCGCCCGCGAAATCCTCGGGTACGACAAGGTCTCAGAGGAAGTACACCGACCGATGGTGTCGACCCTGGCCCAGTTCGGTGACATCCAAGGAAACGACCGAGTCCAAGCAGCCAACTCCACCGCGCGCTCCTTCTCCAAGTATGAACCCCTCGGCCAGGACCCGGCGGACGTACTCCCCAAACCGCTCATCGACGACCCTACCACATTCCGGAACGTCCTCATCCTCGACCCACGCGGCTGGTTCAAGTGCCACCGGATCACGGACGAGAAAAACATCCGCCTGGCTTCCGGCGAATATGTGTCCGTGAAAGACCTACATATTTCGGACACGCTTGACTCCCTCAGCGACGAATATGAGCCGCAGCCTTGCCGAATCACGGGCATCGAAAAGCAGCCGCCCCAACCGGTTTACCGCCTCCGTTTTCGCTCCGGCCGTACCCTCGAAGTATCCGGCAACCATCCGATTCGCCAACTGGATTGTTGGACCCCGGCGGCCGACCTGAAACCCGGCGACCGGTGTGCCGTACTCGGTCACGCACCCGAACCCGAAAACGCCCCCGAGTTGCCACATGCTGAAATTGTAGGTTGGATTCTCGGCGACGGTTCGATGTCGAACCAGGTTGTCACAAACGAAAATCCGCAGTTTCGCAAAGAGGTTATTGAATCTGCAACCCGCGCTGGTGGAACTGCTCACGAAGTCCATTTTCCCGCTCGCACATCAGGAGTGCGCCTCCAAGGCTTACGCCCATTATTCCGCCATCTCGGACTATTTGAAACCGTCTCCGGGGACAAATTCGTACCCGCTGAAATGTTCCGAGGCGACAACGCTTCAATCTCGCGCCTTTTGTACGGACTGTTTATGTCGGATGGAACGGCTGCCGACAACAAAATTCGATACACTAGCAAAAGCCGGCGTTTGTGTACGGATATCCAACGCCTGTTGTTACGCTTCAATGTGTGGTCGAAGGTCGTAAAAAGCCACAATCACAAATACAACACAGACTACTACCACACCGAGGTCACATCCTCTCCCGAGGTTGAGAAATTCCTCCGCATCTTCGAGTGGCAGAAACCGAACAAATTCCTTCCGTCACAGAAGCCCAACCCAAACTTCAATACCGTGCCGAAAGCGTGGCGCGACCGCTTCGGTAAAACACTGTTCCAACGCGGAACACGTCCCGCCAACCTATCCTCAAACAAATCGTATCGGAAGTACGACATCTCAAAGCCTCGATTGAAGGAACTCGCGGCCACCTTAGATGACCAAGTTCTCAAAAATCTTGCAACCGACAATGTCTACTGGGACCACATCGAAAAGGTGGAATTTCTGGGCAACGAAGAAACCCTAGCAATCGAAACTAGCACGGGCAACTACGCAATCGCTGATGTGGTCACCCACAACACCACCCTCAACTGTGTCGCGCACTCAATCCAGATCCTCCTGAACTTCCCCTCGACCTCGATCCACATCGTCCATGCCAACGGAGAAATCTCCCAGGAGATCGTTGGCTCGATCATCAAGGAACACTTCATCTCGAACACGAAGATGAGGTACGCATTCCCCGAGTTCTGCTCCACCGTCGACACCAAGGGCTCCTTCAAGGATTTCGGGACGAAAAGCCAGTTCACCTCGCCCGCGCGCCAGCAGTTCTTCGGTGCCCCCTCGGTCTCGGCCGGCTCGATCGTTTCAACCTCCGCCGGGAAGCATTTCCACTGGATCAAGTTCACCGATATCGTCACCGAGCAGAATTGCCTCACCGGCGACCAGCTCAAAAAGACCGCGCAGATTTTCCATATGTACCACAATCTGCTCCTGGCCCCACACTACTTCATCGATGTGGAGGGAACCTGCTACGACTACGACGATGTCTACAACAAGTACATCATCGAGCGCCAACTGGGCCTCGACGACGAGGATCGCTCATATCGGATGTTCGTCCGTGGATGCTTCCACAAGATCATCCCCGAAGGCGCCACCGAGACTTACTTCCCTGACGAGCGCGACTGGCCCTTCCTCATGAGATGCCCCGAGCACCCCACCTCCGAGGGCGCCACCGAGGACTGCCTGGTCGAGGGATGCACCAAGAAGAGAGCCCCGGTCAGCCGCTTCGAGGAATGGAACTCGACCCGTTTTCTCCTCGAGAAGCGCAACCAGGATGAATGGATGTTCGCCCGGCAACAGCTTAACGATCCCTCCAAGACGACCGGCGATGACCACCCCTTCCCCAAGTCCCTCATGGTCTGGGTGCCCAAGAAGGCTCTCGACCAGCTCAACTTCCGGTTCTTCTCCCTCTCGGTGGACACGGCTGAAGCGATCACGAAGAGGTCCGACTTCACGGCGATCACCGTCGTCGGCTGGTCCGACCAGAACCGCGGATACGTGGTCGACGGGGTCCAGGGCCGGTTCCTCCCCGAACAGATGCTCGAGTACGTCTTCACGATGTACCGCAAGTGGCGATGCACCGAGTGCCGCATCGAGAAGGCATCCTACAACCGCGGACTCATGCCGGCCTGGCGCGAAAAACAGGCCCGCGAGCAAGCCCGGATCAACCTCGTCTGGCTCGAGCGCGACACCCGCACATCCAAAGAGGCCCGCATCATGGCCCTCCAACCCTTCTTCAAGTCCGGCGACCTCCGCTTCTCCCGCGGCCTGAACCCCTATGTCCAGGAACAATTCGAGAAGCAGTTCGAGCGCTTCGGCGGCGGTGGACATGACGACCTGATCGACGCCCTGGCGGACCAGTTCCAGAACCGCACCCTCTCCCTCGCCGAACGCCCCCGCTCGGAGAAGGACATCATGGCGGCAGCGAACAAGGCCATGATCGACCGCGCGATGCAGAAGCAAGCAATCTACGGCCCCGAGCATTACATTCGGAACCATACCGGGGCGCTCTAGCCCCGTCCTCAGGGTAATGCCTGTCACCGGGTCGAATAGAGTATAATGGGGGTTGAATGCTCGTCACGATCGAGATATGTGCCATTATGGATTACATTGACCAGTTGATTGGATGGGTGGCGGTGAACGGCTGGTTTGTGCTCGGCGCCCAGTTTATCTTCTCCGCCGCGGTCCAGGCGATTCCAGTCGCGTCGGTGCAGGACTCGAAGTCATACCGCTTCTGGTACAAATTCCTCCATCTCCTAGCCGGCAATATCCGTGTAACGGCCTCGAAGCCCAAAGGAGCCCTCTAGTGGGTATCGCAGCGATCATTGGCGCGATTCTACCCTTAATCCCCCTCATCCGCGGGGCGATCAAGGGCGGCGAGAGTGCTATAGGAAGCGGAAACGGCTCGGAAAAGATGGAATTGGTTGTCTCGGGTCTCAGGCCCTTTTTCAAGGCTCTCCAAGATGCGGGCAAGATTCCGGATGACTTTAATCTTGATTTGGTTGAGTCGGTGGTTGAGACGATTTTTGGGGAGATGAAAGCGGCTCAAGAGGTGGGAGAGAACACTAATCTACCGGGATCATTCAAGCCTGGAACAGCCTACCCCGTAACGATCCAAGGGACCGCGGAATTTAAGGTAACCTAATGAACCCCCAATTGCAGCAACTCCTCCAGACATTCCTTAGAAGTAATCAGGGTTCACCCGGCCGTGGGCGTGTAGCCCCACGCGGAACGGGCGGGTTCCAAGCCCAGGCAGGCCCAGGCACAGGTCCGATGGCGGGTGGGATTGGAGCCATGCTCCGAAACCTCTTCCAAAACAACCCCGGTGCCAGGGCAAGGGTAGCCGCCCCACGCGGAACGGGGGGATTCCAACAACGAGCCGGTCCCGGTCCTTTGGGAGGTAGCCTTCGGGGACTTCTTGAATCGTGGGGAGGCGGAGGAAATTTCGGAAGGGCGTTTCGAGATCGCTATAATCAATCACGCTCAGGTCGAGCCCGTTCCGGCGCCCGTCCGCCCGCCCCCCAAGCATTCGGCGATCCAACCGGACTCTATGATTTTGGCTCCACTGGCCGAGCCCGCTCAGGGAGTAGGATTCCCCTCCAGGTCAATCCCTCCAACAACGGTGGCCCGACAAACCAGTTCGATCAAACCGCTGGAGGCCGGCAGTTTGGGTCTGGCCGAGCCCGATCCGGCGCTCGTCCGCCCGCCCAAGCATTCGACTCGAACAACGCCGGCCCCACACACCAGTTTGATCAGGGTATGCAGATTCCCTCGAATCCAATTACAGCCTTTACGGGACAACCCCCCGCCGGTGGACTCCTTAGCCAATTCTCAAATTCCGGTCCACCCCGGTTGATGAATCAGGGGCCAGGGATACCTATGCCAGCTAATTCCGGTTTCGTCGGCTCCTCATCTAGTTCATCCTTCGGTCAACCTTCAGCCCCGGCCAGCCCAAACAATTCCTACTACGGCGGCTCATCTAGTTCATCCTTCTAGTGTTATACTTGAACCATGCCCGCTGATAAGCCCCTGACCCCCGAGGAGCGCCTTGAAGCCCTCCGGTTTGGGCGTTTGTCGAAGCTCAAGGGTGAGATGAAGGCGCGCGCGAGCAAGAAGGAAAAAACTGTCAAAAAGGCCAAGGAGCTTGGCGTATTCGATCGAGCAATCCAACTAGCCACTCAGGCCCGCGATCGTCTATTCGGTGCCGAAAAGCTCAAAGAAGCCGCTAAGCAATGATCCTACCCCAGCAGCCCGCCGCGCTCCCGGACATCAACCTCGAGCATGCCGAACTCAAGTTCCCGCCGTCGCTCCTGGGAGATCCTCGGGCACTAAGCACCGTCGTTAAGACGTTCGATCAGTGGGCATCCGCCCGCCAACGGAACGCCGACCACCGCTGGATCGCCAACGATCAGATGTACCTCGGTCAGGTCGAGCAGAAGTTCTGGCCCGACAAGAAGACGAAGCGTTCAGCCCTGGGAATCCCGATCACCTTCGACCAGGTCGAGTCAGTCTACCCAATCCTCTCCAGAGCCCTATTCGGACGAGACCGCTGGTTTGGCGTAAAAGCCACGGCATTCTCTACCCCCGAGATGGCCCGAGATCTCGAGAAGGCCCTGAAATATCAGTTCGAGTCCCCCCAGGATTCCAACGGTGGGACAGCGATGCGCGAGATGAAGTTAGCTCTCCGCGACTTCCTTCAGCACGGCGAGGGTATTGCCGAGATCGGCTGGGATCCCGTCCAAGCTACCCTCTTCGTCGAGAACGTCCCGGTGAAGGACTTCTACTTCGATCCCCAGCTCGGCCATCCGGACATCAACCGCGCGAAGGCTCTCATGCGGCGGACGATGATCTCTCTTGACGATCTCGAGAAACTCCGCGGCATCCAGCCGTACAACATCCCCAGCAAGGCAATCCTCCGTTGGGCGGCCCAAGGATCACCCACCCACCCCGGAGACGATATCGACAATGCCCTCAGCGCATTCCGAGGCGACCAACCGTCCAACCAGGCTCCCGTGAATCCTGACCCCATCTACCGGCCGGTCGAGGTGATCAAGTATTGCACCGATGATCGCTGGATCTGGGTCCTCAACCGCAGAGTGGTCATTCTCAACACCCCGAATCCCTTCGGCACGAAGAACTACGTTGGCGCCCCCGCAACGATCCTGGTCGGGAAAGCCTACGGGATCTCGATTCCGGACATGCTCGAAGGCGAGCAGGCTCTTATCCAGGGGCTCACGAACGCTCAGATCGACGAAGCCTCCCTGGCCCTCATGCCGCCTCGCTACCGGAACCCGATGGCCGGCAACACGACCGCGCGTAACACCTGGGCACCTGGCGAGGTCGAGGACGTATCCGGCGACAGCATCGAGGTAGCCTGGCCTCAAGGCGTCGTTCAGCAGACATTCCCAATGCTCGGGATGGCCCAACAGCGTGCCCAGAGGCGATTTGGCATCTCCGAGATGACCCAGAGTGGTACCCCCACCCCCTCGAACGCCAACCGCACCCTAGGTGGCATCAATCAGCAATCTGGCGGCACAATGAGCCGGCTACAGGCGCCCCTGGAAAACTTCGAGGACTATTTCCTCGTCCCCCTGTTCTACAAGGCCCAGACGATCCTGAACAAAGTGTTGCCCGGCTCCCTCCCTTCGATACCGGCTGGCGAACAGCAACAGGTCCCACGTTCGATCCTGGGCGCCCCCGTTCACTTCATCATGTCCGCCGCGTCCCGGCTGGCGGCTCGAGCCGAACTCCAACAGATCCTCTCCCCCGTCTCGCAGATGCTTCTTTCGCAGCCCGTCATGAATGCAGCCAAGGGCCAGGGCCAGACGATGGACTTCAAGGAATGGAATCGTTTCTTCCTCGATGCCACCACCGGCGAAGAATACCAATTCTACCGCCCGATGACCGAAGAGGAAGCCCAGTTCGCCCAACAGCCCGATCCCGAGACAATGGCGCGATTGCAGCAACAGCAGCAGGCTGAGCAGACACGTCGTGATATCGCGCAACAGAAGAACCAGACTCAGATCCAGGTGGCCCAGATTGAGTCACAGACGGATGCGGAGGATCGGTCAGAGCGTTCGTCGACCGAGATCCTTAAGCTACTATCTGGGGAGAAGAACGACCGACTGAAGGCGATCTTGGAGGTAAAGAAGGGTGAACAGACCAGGAGCAGTGATAAGTGATGAGAACCATGCGATAGCGATCCTTGAGCATGACTACGGGTTCAAGCATGTCGTGGGAGTTCTCGAACAAAAGGCTGAAGAATGTTTGAATACCGCTTATGCCGCGGGAGCAGCGGGAAAAGATCCAGCACCTGCCTTGATGCTCTCATTCGGCTTTAAGCGATCAATCGAAGTAATGCGCGAATGTATCTTAAACGCGAAGAAAAAACTGGAACAGGAGAAATTCAATGGCTGACGAAACGGTAAGAATCCCAGCACCGGGAACGACCAACGAACTGAGTAATATGTCCGACGAAGAGGTGAGAACCCTCTACGAAATGGCCCAATCGCGACTCGGCTCGCAACCCGAAACCCAACAGTTCCAGATGCGCCTCCCCGACGGTCGCCAGGTTACCGGCAACCAGGCGGAGATCCAGGCGCAGGTCGACACCATTCAGCAACAGGCCCCGGAACCCCAGGCCCAGCAGAACCCCCAAGCGGCGCCCGAGTGGGCCGACGCGGAGTTCAACCGGCTCCATTCGGAGAAAGGGGTCAAAGAGGCTCTCGACTACTACCTCCGAGACGCCTTCCAAGGTCAGAACCCGGCCGAAGTTCTCGGTATGTATGGACAGGCCCTAGCGAACGTGGGCTCCCAGGTCCTCGACTTCAACAAGGAGCGGTTCAACACGTCTCATCCCGGAGTTCCCGAAAACGGGTACGAATCGGCGATCCAGTTCTGTCAGCAGAACAACTGGCCGGCCGTCGGTCAGAACCTCGAGCGCGCCTATGTCCTCCTCAAGCATGAAGGCACGATCACCGAACAAGCGCCCCAGCCCCAGCCCCAGGCCGGTCCCCAGCTAGCGCCAGGTCCCGCGCCAGCCGATTACAGCCAGCGCGGTCAGGGACAATCACTCCCTGAGGCCACCCAGCAATTCATCCCGCAGCGTCTCACGCCTCAGGCTGAAGGCAACTGGAACGAAGTCCCGAACGACGTGGGCGCAATCGAATCGGCCACTCAGCACATGGGCACCGATGAATTAAGGGCCTATATCGACAAAACTCTCAATCAAGGGGGGAGTATTCAGTAGGCTATAATATGCCCATGCGAAATCGTCTGTGTTATACTTAAAGAGATTTCAAATGGTCCTTCGTAGACCGCCAACTCGGGCTCAATCGCCCTGTGGTGTAGGAGAAAAGAATGTACGCACCCGCAACAAATACCACGAGTTCACTATCCTCGCATCTCGCGACGGTCTGGTACAACCGGAAAGCCGAAGACGCTCTGCGTGAAAAGCAGTCGTTCTGGCGTCTGGTTGAAGATCGCGCTCTCCCCCTAAATAACGGTACGGTTGCTCAATTCTACCGCTACACGAATCTTGGCGCCGACACTACTCCGACCGCTACGACTGAAGGCGCTGTTGGTACTGGCCTCCAGTTTGGATCGAGCACGTTCACCGTCACCGTTTCGCAGTATGCCGATTGGGCCTCGCTTTCGGATCTTCTCATTGATACCTCGATCAGTGATGAAGTCTCGAACGCGGCTGACCAGATGGGTTATCGCGCGGCCGTTACGGCGAACAACATCATCAAGAACGAGATCGACAACTCTGCCGCCTCGTTCACCCTCAGTGCCCTTTCAGGCACCACGTTCAGCTCGCGCGACGGCCTCCATGTCTCGCAGCTCATGGAAGGTCTCAACATCCGACCGATGTCGAGTGGCTACATTGAAGCCCTCATTCATCCGTATGTTGCGTACGACTTCCTGAACGATCCTACCGCCGGCGGGTTCCAGGACATCGTCAAACGCGGTGGAAAAGGCAACGAACGCCTCTTCACGAAAGAAGATCGCGGTTTGCTGGCGATCAAAGATGGTGTGCGGTATTGGTCCTCGACCGATGTTACCGCCACGGGCAACTCGCCCAACGAATGGCGTGTGTACTTCGCTGGCATGGGCGCGGTTAGTGCCGTTGATCTAGCCGGTCGCGGTCCTCAGCGCACGATGGATCACCAATCAAGCAAATTCCGCGTCAATGTTATCCGCCCCGGCGCTTCCGCCGCGGACCCGGCCAACAAGATTGCCGCTTACATCGCCTACAAGTACACCTTTGCGGCGAAGATTCTCGACTCAACCAACTACCGGCTTCGCAAGATCGACGCGACCAGCGGTATCGTGAGCTAAAGGAGATATAAAATGGCTGCTGGACTAGTTAAACAACAGGACAACGCGAGCCGCGAAGAAGGCTACTCGAACAAGCAATTCACCGCGACCGTGTATAATGCCGGAACATTGAATGGTTCCTTTGAAGGCATTATCGGTTTTCCGTTCTCTGCGGGTGGTTGGCGCCTCACGGGTGTCAAGCTCGCTGTGGGCGTGAACACGACTCATTCTTCGTCGGCAACGATCGGAGTAACGATTGCCAAGAATACCGATGGCGGGACTACGTGCCTCGCTACGGAACCGGCGATCACTGATTCGGCAGTTGGCGGGCGAATTGTAGCTGACTCGAATGATGCGGACGCTACCGGAATCACGATTGCCGTGGTCCACGGTACGACCGCGAATATTGATTTTGTCGATAGTGATGTCGCCTTTCTAACCATCACTGAAGCGGGTACCGGCGGGACCGATCCCTCCGATATTTCCGTCACACTCGATTTCACCGAGAAGCAGGACTTTGATCCCGCTCCGACTTCCTAAAGGAGTGATTGAATGGCTGTACCAGACGTAGCAAACGCATACACACTCCAGAGCGACGTGACGGTAGACTTCTCTGCCGTCGCGGGCGGCACGGTGGTCGAAGAGTCGTTCACGGTCAATGGCTTGAAAACGAGTCAGGTGATTGTCGTCAACAAGCACGGCTCCGATGCCGGCCTGTTCTTGCTCGACTATCGAATTACGGCGGCTGACACGATCGGGATCTCGATGTATAACCCAACCGCGTCGTCCATCAACGCCGCATCCCAAACCTTTAAGGTGGTGGCACTCTAATGGCCGTCCTTCAAACAGTCTCCATCGCCCCGGCTGCGAATCCGATTGGTGTCAGCGCGACCGATGCCGATCTCAACGCCACTTCAACAATCTTAGACTCGTTCAGTTTCGTGGCTGCCTCGGCTGCCTCAAATGTAAGCGAAGTGACAGTCACCGCACTCGACCCGGATGCGGCTACACTCGCTGAACCCGTCGTGTTCGATATCTGGTTGAGCGATGCTTCAACGGGCGCCGGCTTAACCGCCACGACCACTTCCGGAACGGTAACAGTCAAGTCTGCTAGTGGTGCGGTCCTCGTAACGGGAACCGCGAAGAAACATCTTCAGGTGCAGGCGCTTGCGACCGGCATCTTTACCCTCGAGATTACCGACACAGCTAAGACGACTTTCTATGTCTGCGCGAAAAACGGTAACGGCGGGGTTGATGTAAGCACCATTCTCGCGACCGGAGATTACGGCGCATAAAGTCAGGCCCCTCCCTTGCCTGCTCCAGGACCCTCGGTGGCGCTCACGCGCTTCCGGGGGTTTCTGCACGTGGTGGTATAATGGGATTTAAGAGAGTCTAACGCCTGTGGCCCGTCCAACCGAAGCTAAAGTCATAACCGCCGCGAATGTCGCCTGGGCGGATGGAACCCTTTTCCAGGGGTACCTCCTCCTCGTTCTGGGTATGCCCACCCGTTCCGCGGTCGCTTACACCGAAGTCTACCTCCAGGGGACCGACATTCACAAGTGGCGTGTGCCCACCCGAGTCAAGATCCCCATCGTCGACGGGGTGCTCTCAACCTCCGTCCGCGTCTGGCAGAACCTCGACATGGTTCCTACCGAGACGGACTACTCAGCCTACTGGTATGACGACAGCGGGAAGTCGATCGCGACTGACGATCCGTCCCAATTCTCGATCACGGCCAGCTCATATACGATCACGCCACCCACGCTCTCGAACAACACAGCACCAGCCTCCGGAGGGGCTCCTTAATGCCGGCAACTCGACGTAACCTCGGGGTCTGGGACTCCAAGTTCCAGCAGGTCAATAAGGCTACCCTCATCCAGGACGCCACTCGGATGATTGTCAACGAGGGCATCAAGCGAGATGTCCAGGACGCGGCCTATGTCGGCGACAAGCTAACCTCGATCGCGAACATCGAGCGCCAACTTGGTAAGCCGATGTCGCCCCTCAAGTACAAGCAGATCATCGAAAAAGCGGCCCCGCAGATCAAACTGGACAAGCACCCCCTTTTCGAGCTCTATTCAGTCTTCGAGATCCGCAACCTCCCCGTCTCAATGGGGTCATACGGCCTCTCAGGAGGCGCTCAGCGCATTTACATAGGCTCGGTGGGGGGTAGGACCATGAAAATGCTCCCAGAGTGGTCTGTGATGTCCCAGGTGACCAAGAAGGTCCCCTCGCTGGACCGCAAGGACCCGATCGGCCAGACCGTCACCGTCCCCGATCAGATGGAAGCCCGCGGCTGGCGCTCAATGCTGGCTCTCCTGGTCTCCGGGCGACACATCACCAAGACCGCCGCTGACAAGATTGTTCTCAAACACGGCTCGGAAGCTCGTCCCTCGTGGCAAGCAACCACCGGCGAGTCCAACCGGCGCGACTACCTCGGATAGCAAGGAGAGATCACATGGCAAGGAAAACACAAGCAGAACTCGAGAAGGAACTGGCCTCCAACGCGAACCTTACACTCGCGGTAGCGGCCGGCGCCTCCGACCAAGGTTCCAACGGAGCCCATCAGGCCCTCATCGAAAAGGTTCTCAGCCGACAGCTCGCCAAACAGGAGGAAGAGGAATCCGCTGAACTGCGAATGCAGCAGACGATGGCGGCCAACTCAGCATCCGCGGCGGCCCTGGCCGAGAACGAGAAGCGCGCTCAACAGGCCGGTTGCTCCCATCGAAACGAGCATGGCCAGACCCGAGTGGGCGGCCAAGTCCTCTCAGAGTCCGGAACCGCGCCCGCTCGCATCTTCTACACTTGTATGGGTTGTGGCATGGAATGGCGTATCCCGCGGCGCTCGGAGAAGGACCCCATCTTCCCCACTGAACTTAGCCCCAGCCCTCGAGAAGTCGGCGGCGCGGTGATGTCAACCGGGATCAACACTCAGCTCAACGTGAATGACGTTGTCCCCGAACGGCCCGTCGGCAACTTCGGCGCCCCCGCTTCCCAGGACGGAGCCTCGGCCTAAACCATGGCAACCAATCGCACACCTTTGGAGGCCCTGTCCTTCGCAAAGAGGTTCATCAAGAACTTCAAGATCGATGACTCCGATCTGAAGATCCGGATTCTCAATGCAGCCTCCAACCGTCTCCACCTGTTCGCCCCGTGGGATTGGTCTATCGCACAGCTCTCGCTCGACGCCCCGGAGATCGCCAACGGCACAAGCACCTATGCCTACACGGCAGCCTCCCCCGACGACTACTTCAAACTCATCCGAGCCCAGGTCTACAGCTCGAACAGTAACCGAGCTGGTACGATAAAGATAGTTCATTCCCTGCCATCGCAGGATCGACACAATGGAACCATTGAGCAGATCGCTCGCATTGCCGGCCAAGCTAACGTCCGAGTCTACCCAACGCCTCAATATGACAGTTCCGACCTCCCTGATTTGGATGTCTGGTACAAGCTCACAAATTATGAAATCGTAGAGACGGGCGCGGCGGGCCGGCAAGCGAACGATGATTCAGCAACGGGGCTCCTCTTCCCCGATGAATGGTTCTGGGTCTACGAGGAGCTGGTGCTCCTATACGCCCTACGATTCTCAGACGACATTAAAGCGGGCAGCGCCTCCATCTCCGACAGCGGAAAAGGTCAACGGATTGAACTCACCGGCCAGCAGGCAATCGCGCGTGAAGCTCTCCTGTTCATGGCCTCCAAAGAAGAGATGCTACTAGAGGGAGTTGGCGAGGTGTCGAATGGCTAAGACCCCAGGCGAGGCATGCGAACTTCTAACTAAGTCACCGGCCTATTCTCGTCTATCCGACACGGCCTTGAAGGTCTATGCCTCCAATGCGGCATTGACATTCATGTGGCAAGCTCACAAATGGCGCGAATCTTTGGCCGACTTTCCTCCCTTCTATCTGACGCCCGGAGAGCCTTTTCACTTAGATCCCGACATCGACATCCCGACTGACTACTGGTACCTCGATAAGGCTTGGATCGATATTCTCTACGGGGGCGACACGATCGACCTCGACATCTACAAGACCCTGACCCCCAGCGGATACGAGGGTCAGCCGGCCGCTATCTCATACGATCAGAGCCGGAACGGTTTCATCATCTCGCCCACCCCGTCCGAGGGCTTCGATGCCCCCAACTACGTAGTCCGAGCGCGATACAAGAAGAAGCCAACCCAGTATACGAGTACCACTCTAAACCAAACGGCGCTCCCGTTCGATGACCAGCACTTCCACCTGTTCGTTCAGGCCCTCCGGGTAGCTTATTACGACATCCTTGAGGACCAACGTGCCGGCGAAGTCCAGTATGTCGGCGGCCGGGCATCTTACACAGGCGCCCGTGGAAAATTCTTCGGCATGCTCCGGGAAACCCTCATCCCCGAGATACAGGGCGCCGGAGTAGGATACATCGTGCCCGAGGGAAATCTCTCGATGGGACGATGGTAGATGCCTTACTCCTCAAAATACGACGGATTCCAAATCCTGGAGTTCGAGCAACTCGGGTATGACTCCCTCTCCAAGGGGCTCGACCCCACGCCGCGGCTCGTCTCCGGCTCCCTCGACCTATATGTCGACCCCGACCGCACTCTAACCAAGCGCCCCGGCCTGCGCGAGAACGACATCGGCGCCCTCCCGGTTCCCCTCGAAGAGAACAGTCTTACTTTTTCTGAGGCTTTTGATGATGCTACTTGGTTAAAAACCTCCTGTAGCGTAGTCGCTAATTCTATTGCGGCTCCCGACGGAACAATAACGGCTGAAACTATTGTTGAAGCATCTGACACAGCCACAACTCATTATTTACTCCAAACTACCGCGGGTACAGCAGATGCAGATCAAACATATACTGTATACGCAAAGCCAAATGGACGTACTCAATTATTTTTTCAGGGACGAGGGAAAGACAATATCTCCAGCGGAGCCTATTATGATCTCACCGGCGAAGGAAGTACATCAGGGGTTTCAGCAGGAGCAACTGTTTCAATCCGTAAAATAGGAAGTGCTGGTTGGTATCGTTGCACTATTTCATACAATTTGGGTTCAGGTGGTATCGGCCCACTCTTGATCATCTATCTGGTATCCGCCGGTGCAGCCACTTATAATGGCGATGGTTCTTCCGGTGTTTATCTTTGGCGTGCCCAACATCACCTAGACCTCGCTTCAGCGGAACGTATCTGTGAACGCCTCTGGCTCTACGAGACCCTCGAGAATCCGGCCAAAGTCTACATCCTCGGCTCCTGGAAAGGTTCCGCCTCCGGCAAATACAAGATGTATTATGTTCGCCTGGGCACCTCCGGCGAATGGGAAAGTGTCGGAACCACCCGAGAGATCGACAACTCCGACTACCCCCACGAGTGCGCGATCTCGAATGGCCGGGTCTACATCAAAGGATTCCCCGCCACCGCCACAGGCGAGAAACTCGGGAC
>Ga0114996_10004935_pt1 | contig 15834 bp, 35 predicted proteins | sample ArcticOcean_MG_C_4_FD_87039 | JGI IMG/M metagenome (GOLD analysis project Ga0114996, IMG submission 87039) | Marine microbial communities from western Arctic Ocean - ArcticOcean_MG_CB4_134 | ecosystem: Environmental > Aquatic > Marine > Oceanic | place: Arctic Ocean: Canada Basin | collected...
AACATTTAGAGTATTAGTACACCAGTTGGGCATTGTTTATTCCTTTACCATTCAATAGGGTCATTAGCGAGGAAGCGTTCCTCATGTTTTTCTTTCTTCACTTCTTGCGAGTCACAGGAGCCTTCACATGGGGCGAGGTCAACGCCGATAAGACAAGCGTATGTTGACCCAGGTAAGTCCTCATCGTTTATGAACGCACCATGTTTGCACTCCATACACAGTTGCGTTGAAGGCCAATGGTTTATGCAAGGTTCCATTTTATTCTCTTGGTCAAAAGATTTTAGAAGAAGTTTCTCTGCTCATATCCATAAATGATACACGGCCTCTACAGGCTCGGCAAATGTGTCCATTAGGTCTCTTTGGCATACGAACCTTCCAGCCCTCAGCAGGGCAGCCAGAACACTCCCACTTGACTTTCTTTTCTTGCTTTCGCTTGATGCCAACAGTGTCATAACTATGACACCTATGATTCTTATACTCGCCAGTGATGTTTGTCATCATGCGCTGGAAGCGTGCGGTATGGCCCTTCTCGTTATACTTATGAACAAGATAGGCGTGAACCATCTCATGAACCATAGTCCGTTCGATCTTACTCAAATCATAATCAAGATGCCTAAATAGTTTATCGGACATATCAATCTTAGTCGGAACAAGAGTGCGATCTCTCCCGCGCTTATATCGGCAGTAACCAGCGGTTGTGGTCATGCGAGTATTCCACACAATAGGAATGTTAGGAATCTCACCATTGAAGTGCTTGTCATTCAACTGAACAAACATTGTTTTGATATCAGGTCTAAACATTTTTACCTCAGTCGCTTGAGTCTTGAGACATAACATTCTTACACTTGTCACACTCATAAACATGATAACACATACCAAAGTGACTAACGCCACGCTGATTACATTCGCTTGGCATTAGTTCAATATAATGATGATCACAACCAAACTTGAAGTATCGAACCTTCTCATTCCACCACTCATTACTCATCGCAATACCGGTTCCATCGGAAAAATGAAACAGCTTTGCGGCAACCATTGGTGAAGTAAAAGGATAAGCATCGTACATTTGACGATACTCAACATGAGTTGGAGAATAAGTAAAGAAGTTGCTTTTAGAAAACTCACCAACGTCAACCTCTCTCCATCCATCAGGAAAAAGATTAGGGTGTAGTCCTTTCGTAGCACAGTTATCAGGAACATTATCCGTATGAACGATCTTTTGTAACATGTCATTCCATAGTAGATGGGTTATCGGATACTCTACGATGGCATACTAAAAGCAAATATCATAAGGCCCAACTAATATATATTGTCGCGCGGTGGGCGGGTCAATAGGGAGAGCCGGTGCCCGACGTGCATTTTAAGCATCATTACATTACGTAATAAAGTATATTGTCGCATTCATTTCTTATTTTTTAAGCGCCACTCAACCCACATCCAATAAGCAGATTCGGAGATTTTACTTGCAGCTACACCTAAGATGTAAAATCCTGCAAAAAATATAATTACCTCAAGCATTTGAAAATCCTAAAACAATAATCTGGCCTGACTCTAATAGACATGCACTACACCTCTATAGGCCTTCCGCCAGAAAGCATCATTCCCAAGGTTTGATTAATCATCTGCTCATAAGGACTCTTAATCTCCTTTAGAACTCCATTGCCATCATGGAAGATGATCTCCTGTAGTGGCGCAGAGTGAACATGCCCCATGCCATTACTTGACACAGACATAACATACAAGGCGTTGAGATTGCCATAATGATCTCTGTTTACATCTACGACAATGCCCTCAACCTCCTCTACTTCTTCTTCCGTTGCGTGACTATATTTGCTTCGAATGGTTACTTTGTGACCAATATACATTTAATTATCCTCAAATGAATGTGTTCCATCTTCGTCTGGAACGATAACGCCGCCCTAACCAGTGCTCTGATCAGGGTTAGTATGGTGTTTTCAAAAAAGCTAATCTTTCTTCAAGCTGATCAACCTGATCAGTTAGCACTCGGCAATGATTAGTTAATATATCTACTTGATGTGTCCATGCCCCTCCATAGCCACATTATACTGCGCTTGGCTTATTAAACACAATCTCTTCTTTACACAGTCCAAGGCAAACCTCAAGCATATTATTCAGCCCAAGATCACTTGGGGTTACTGGAGTTCCCCAATTAAGTTGCCTTCCGGTATCCTCAACAAAGATCCCGCTATAAGGAACATCGCCCAGGATAGTGAAGGTCCCACTATGATGTTTAGGAACAGTAACGGTTACCCTGCCATGCTCATCATCATCCATTACATAGGTGAGCCCAATACGGGTCATTTGAATGTCAGACTTAGAATAACCTAATTTCCTAAGACGAGCGAAAAACTGTCTACGTGTTGTCATTGCTTACTCCATGAAAATAATCATCTACACTTGCGACAATGTTCTTTGCAACATCTGTGCAATTGCTTATAAAAGCTGCTGCATCATCTGGGCTGTTTATTGCCCACGATGCTGCAAGGTAAAAGACAGCACAAACCAGGGCTGTATAAAATATAAACTTCATTACTCTCTCCACTTGTGACGCCATGCATCTTCATGACGGCCCCAGTGATTTAGGTGTCTAATGCAACCAGTGTCTCTATTAGATATAGTCTTGCATCGTCTCAACTCTGATCCAAGCCCATGATCCAAAATGAATTCATAAACTTTTATGAGTTTTTTACGTATAGGACGCATAAGAAACATTATCTGGAATATCTTTTCGTTGCTCAAACTTAAGATTAGGGCATGCCATCCATGGAAAGAATGCAGCATCACCAGCACTATACTCTGGCTCATACCCTTCTTCATTATTTTCATCTGCAATCACTTTATAGATTTGAAAAACGATCCCATAATCGTTAAGACTACTTATAACGGCATAGTTCCTCGCCTGGAACCAAAAGGATACATATCTGCCCACATGCAGATCGTATTTTTCAAAGTCCATTAGTTATACACCCTCCGCATCAGCTTCCACTTATTACTCTTTTGAAGCTCCCAGACGGAGCCTCTCCATAGGTTTATACCGAATGCATGCATGTGACTGCTTGTTTCAATCTTAAAGCGTTTTCCATGAACAGTGGTGCCAGTTACCTTATACATTATAGAATCCTTGTTATGCTTTTACTAATCCAGCTCTCACCAGTTTCATCGCTAATAGAGCGATAAGTTTTCAGCCTATACCGTTCACCCTTTTTAATCTTGCCATTCTTATGATTCCTTCTACACGTATGCTTTGAGAATCCAATCACCTTAGACCATATTCCATCCTCAATCTCATAATCAGAAGCTTGAAGCCACTTTCTTTCTGCATCTTCATACTGACCCTCTTTGCATGAGTGTCCACCTTCCGAGGCATGACAACCACACTTAGCGTAGTATCTACCCCAATCATCTGGTACGTTATCCCAACTCATAATATCACTCCATAGATTAGCTCGCAAGCTAAAAAGCCAGCAAAGATTAAAAATATTGCTTCAAGTTGCCACATTATCTACTCCTACTGCTCCACAGTCCGCGCACGTCCACTCATTATCAGTGCTTGGCTTATGAAAGACTTGAGTACACTCATCAAATACTTCCATAAAGTTTCCAGACCCATCAACAACCCAGTCTTGGCACACCACCGCTCCCGTAACAAAGCGATCATGACTACTATCATTGGGGCATTGTTTTAGCATATACTCAGACAATGCGGAAGGGAATATTTGATTATACATATGCCCGCCTTGTCGAGCACCACTTTCTATCTGTTCCAATGGACTGATCATAGATCATAGCATCCGAGCCTGGGTCCATTAGAATGAAGTTACCAGCACCACTTAGTGCAAGGCCAACATGCTTTGAGGTAGTCTGAGAATAATAGTGTCCCCTTGCGGTATAGTCCCAGATTCTACTCTGATGATCCATACGATCTCCAATCATTAGATTATAAGACCACAGCTTTACTCCATCGGTTGAAAGATTATTAGTGTGGGCAGAGTCTCCGCTCAGCCATGCGTCAATAACTTGCTTATTTCTCATTACCATTCTCCTGTATTTGTATCATCAAGGTTATAGGATTCATCAATCTCAGGCATACCACCTATCTCAGACGGATCGACATTGAGCCCAATGTCAACAGGTATATTATAAGCATGTGCGTGCATACTTTGAAAAGCGAGATAAAACTCCACCAACCTTTCAATGGATAGTATTTGCACACCCGGCTTATCAACTACTTCTCTTGCGAATGTAGATACATCATAATCACTATCAGAGATAGAGTTATCGAGAAGATAGACGTAAGATCCGCCTATACCAGTATATGTTTCACCATCATTCAAAACAACAATGGCATCTGGACTATTGAATAGATCTGACATATTATCTCCCGATAACATTTAAAGAGTCAATAAAGGAAAAAACATCTTTCAGGGAATGGGTCTTTTCACCGTCCCTAATCTGCACAGCATAAGACCGGACAACCTTTGCAAGATCAGTCCTATTCATATTTGCAGTGTTTGGCGAAACAAGATAGAGGGTATCTGCGACCTCTTTTCTATCTTGCGGAGCAAAAGTAACTGTAACTTTCATGATAAAACTCCAAAGAAAATGGCAGACTATATCCGGTCTGCCAGCGGGCGATTGTTATTGCTTCAGTCTTTCTGTGCGAGAAAAAATCATACCCTGTTCGCGTGTATGTTCGCGCTCAAGAAAGCCCTTTGACTTTTCAGATCCATTCAGAGCTTTGTCTTTATGAAAGTCTATGCGTCTGGACTTATTTTGCATCTTTTGGTCTGCATACTTTAGCAGCGTAACTTCACCACCATTATCAAGAAAGGCTCGGATCTCATCATCAATGTTTTTACTACGGGTCATTTTAGTTTCCTTTATTATAAGGGATTAGAAGATAGAGATACCAGGATTCTTTTTAGCTTTACGTTGCCGAGGTGAAGATACTTTCTTTTCAGCCTTCTTTGCCATAAAAGAAGCTGGGTCAATGCCATCTTCAATAGCGGCTTTCCTTAGAGTAGTCCAATGGACCGTTGGAGTTACAGTGTTACGGATAAAGTGTGCGCCCTCAAGTGGACATATACCTAACCAATACTTTTTATCATCATCGTTTATATAACGGTACACTCCCCACATTGGATGATCGTCTGTTCCGATATTACAAGTAACCTCAATCATTTGGGCCTCCTATGGCTTGCTCTGTTGTGCTTACCCATAATCATAGCACACGAATAATGGATATGATTAGGACGATCTGAAAAAGATAAATATCCGATACCAACTATATTGTCGCAGGGCGCAGAACGCCAGCTGCAGTTTTATTGTCGCAACCTAACTAAAACTGTTTAATGAGCGTTGTTGTAAGGTCGCCATTACCCATAAAGGTTCCATGCTTATCATAGGTTGAATCATCTTCCTTTACATACTCGCCTATGTATGAACCATCCATAGCATAGATAACTATCTTAGGACCTTCATCAACTCGCTCTGCAATGAACTTTCCAAATCTATCGTATATACTTTTTATATGCATACGTAACTCCAAAGAATATTTATTGTCGCAATAAAAGGAGGGAGAGGCCCTAACCTCTCCCTTCCAGGACCTGCACGTTGGAAGAGCATCAGGGTGCCCCCGTTGTGGATTCCCGCTGCTGGCCGATGCATCCATCATGCTTGCCCAAAGGCAATGGGAGTCGAACCCAATCAGTTATGAGAATCACTCTCGTATCCAGCTGCCTCATAAAGGGGGCCAGTTTATACACATGGCCCAGGTGCACACACAACACACAGAGGGAGGCAGTTTTATGACTTGCCTCGGGTCATTTAGGTTTACTCCTCAGCCGACTCATCAGAGTCGGAGAGGGAACCGGCAGCCGTTTCCACAAGAGAAACGGTGGAGCGGAGGAGGGTGACAACCTCAGAGAAGCGGTCAGAGGGGATCTTAGCGGGCTTAGAGCCCTTCCCGTTCCGAACACGGAAGGTGATCACACCGTCCACATTCCGAATGGTATCCCGAACCATATCGGCAGGGGACATATCCCACTGAACCTGCTCCGGCAGACCGTTATCCACGACTTCCTCAAGAGCAGCGACGTACTCATCGAAATCATCGGTGGAAATCTGCTGGGCACCCGAGCCCTTACCCCGATTGGTCGCGAAGCTGACGGTGGGCTGCCCCGAATCGTCGTCCAGCTTGACGCTCATAGTCTGCTTGATGGTGTCCACCACATCTTCCGTGGTTTCGTCAATAAAAATATTAGCCATTGTTCTGTCCTCTCGGCTTGATTGGGTAGCGACTTTGCCACCTACCACAAGATAGCATGAAAAAGATAAATCTTCAAAAAATATTTATTGTCGCAGTTTAAAAAGATAAGTATAATCACTTTATATAAAGGAGATAATATGGATTATCAATTTATAATATTCATCATAGGGTTCTCTTGCCTTCTATGCTTAATAACTTTTGGTGAAGCAATTTATAGCAAAAAACGTCAAGATAAAAGAAATAAGATTGCTGTTGAGAGAATGGAAAGGTTTATCAAAGAATCAAAGAACCAAAAGGAAATGCGAGAAAGACTAGACAGCAAAGAAGGAATGATAGATTACTTCTCAAAGTTTAGACTTAAGTACGATCCGGATACACATACGTATGTTAAAGTCGAAGTGCTCGATCCTAATGACACGGACGTGCTTAAAGTTTAATAAAAATATTGTCGCACCAAATATATAGTACGCGCTAAGGGCATGGCATGTCAATGAATAAACACACCACACCCACGTATGCATAATTTCTAGAAGTTATTTTCGATGATCAATCGATGTAGACCTTCCGCCAATTGTTTATCGTCACAATCAGAAATGTCATGGGATTCGATACCGACCCTTGACGCTGCATTGTGCACTAACTGTGCTAAAGATAAATCATCATTTAGCTTCCAAGCTGCCTCTAAAATAGATATTAGATAGTAACTATTGTTTAGTGGCATCCTGATCCTCCAATAGCTTCTTCACATCATTCTTTTCAGCTTCCTTTCTAATCCTAGCCTTTAGTCTGGAAATAATAGCTTCTCTCCGCCCTTCCAAGCTATTAGTCCAAGTGCCAGAAACACGATACAAACTCATATCCATACCTCCTAAAACATATTCACGTGCATGATTGCATCTATTCATAGCGCATTAGGTACAAATATTATAAAGAGACACAAACATAATAAATATCCTATAGAAATTATATTGTCGCGCGTATGCGACATTATGTCGCAAATTTATTGTCGCAAAGGCCCCCCGAAAGGGGGGCTGGGCTTTTACCCGCAGCGATACTCTCCAGACTCACGGTCAACCCAGTAATCAGGCCCGGTCTGGTGGTGGTCACCATAGTCATCATAGTCATCTGGGTGACTATGGCCAGCGAACGCATCTTGATGCATTTTGAAAGCTGCGGATACCACAGCATCCATAGCTCGCTCGCGAAAGTCTTTGTTATCATTCGCTGGAGTTACCGAAGTAACCTCGGAGCCCTCAATCTCAGCATAGGGGCCGCAGAGGTCGGCCCAGCCGGTTACCCTGTGATTCTCAAAGTCAATAGCGACATTATACATTTTTCTCTCCAAATGGGTTGTGTATTGAAAAGTGGATGGCAGAACCAGCGCAGCTCGATTGCAAATCGAAAAGCCTCGGGGAGTGCCCATTGGAGCAAGGGTGTATGCATCCACCAGTGTCCGTGACAGCCTCGGCTAACGCCTGTTTGCCTTGCCAGTCCTACCATCCGTGCAACGTCTTACGTTGCCTGCGCCAGCTGTGACCATGCCCCGCTGACGGGCACCCGGTTTCCGTAACTACCCCACGGGAGGGGCGAGGGCGAGTCCGCTGTGGTGCCCGGGGCACATGCTTCTCTCGACCTACTGGGATATAGCACTCTAAAGATAAATGTGCGAGCACGAATTTATTGTCGCAAAGGCCGCCCCCGAGGGAGCGGCCCGCACACTTATGTGAGTGCAACGATAGGTGGACCCCAAACCAAAGTATGATCGGGATAGCTGTCCCGAACCTCTCCACCAGTAATGGTAAGAGCAAAGTGCTCAAGAACCTGCTCGTCCACAAGAACCTCATGCTTTGTCGTGCATACGGCTATGGACATAAGGCGGTCAGTCTTCTTGTCGTGAACGGGGCGAATCCATAGTTTCTTCATATCATCCTCATGTCTTGTGTGTAAAAGGGGCCCCTCAAAATGAGGGGCCCCGGGGGACTTACATATCTTCCCATTTAGTGGAAAGACCCTGCAACTTTCGTTGCAAGCGTAACCTAAGACCTAAGGCCTTATATCCTGCCACTGGAAGAAGTGAAAGAGAATACTCGATCATATCTGAAGTAGCTTTGCGGTTACGAATCATATCACGGGCAAGCCCGTATGCCATCTTGCGATCTTCTGGATTAGAGATAGATCACCTCCTGTCTGAACTCGTGATTGATTTCACGGATACTCAGCCATACCTCCTTGTGGTTTAGAGTCTGTTTGTCCCATATAGGAATAGTGCGTAAAAAATAAATATCTAAACAAGGATATAATGTCGCAAATGTGCGACATTATGTCGCACTTTTATTGTCGCATGTGGGCATCCACATGCGTGATTCAAACGAAGAGGCGGGTAGGGTTTCCCCTACCCGCCAGAGATTACCTACTCTCCATCATCCTCGTACTCGTCCGCTTCATCGGACAGAGAATCCGCGGCGGTTTCGACCAACTTCACGGTAGAGCGCAGGAGTCCAACGACCTCGGAGAACCGTCCTGCTGGAATCTTAGCAGGCTTGCTGCCCTTTCCACCACGAACCCGGAATGTGATCATCCCGTCAATGTTGCGGATCGTGTCTCGAACCATCTCCGCCGGAGAAAGATCGCAGTCTGGAATCTCTTGGATGCCATTCTCGACAACTTCTTCCAGCGCCGCAACGTACTCGTCAAACTCATTCACAGGCAATGCTTGTGCGCCTGAACCCTTGCCTCGGTTGGTAGCAAATGATACAGAGGGGGTGCCGTCATCGTCCATCTTCACACTCATGGTCTGCTTGATGGTATCAACAACATCCTCGGTAGTCTCGTCAATGAAAATATTAGCCATTTTATCTGTCCTTTATGGTTGTGTGCCGCATCGGGTGACGGCTGTTTTCCTTCCCGACACCTATAAATAGCACGAAAAAGATAAATATGCTGGAGAAGATTTATTGTCGCAAAGGCCCCCCGAAGGGGGCCGGAAAGCGACTAGACTGCGCCAGGCCAGTCTTGAATCTTTCGAGTTTCATCATCCATCAGCTTTTCTTGCCGCGCCCAATCCATGACAGCAGCTCCAGCCTCCATCATTTCGTTGGCAGCAGCCTCGGCATCATCCTGCTTGGCTTGATCGCGATCCTCAAACTCCCTCGCCATCTGATCAAGGCGGTCGCCCTCATCATCAATCAGCTTTTGAAGAGTCGCCTCAAGGTCGCTAAAGTGAAGCCATTGCTCATTCTCTGGCAGCCTTTCTTGACAGTCCTTCGCGGCCTCAATAAGCTTGATGATTTCATTTGCGTCGATAAACATAGTTGCTCCGTGTGTGTAGGCTTTAGTGCCACCTACAAATAGCATCTAAATAATGAATAGTCTAAATCAAATATATTGTCGCATAAGGAGGGGTGACTTTCATCACCCCTCCCGTTTAGCTTTCTTTGTACTGACCATGTAGACCGCAGCAACGATACAATACACCATCAACCTCAATCTCATCCATAGTATGATGATGCCCGTAATACCAAACCTTTGGCTTGTGCGCAGAGAGCTTGATTATGTTTTCAAGGTTTGTAGGTGTAGGGCTCGTATGGCGCTGCGTCCTCTTGATTGGTACACGTACAGGCGCATCATGTGTAACAACCACGTCAGGCTCTTCGGACTCAAGCCTGTCCATGAACAGAGTAAACTCAGCATATGTGGGTGTCTCTGCGGCCCACCAATCAACACCAACGGCTCGTATGTGTCGATCCGTGCTTTCAGCTCCGCCGCAGAAAATATGCTTTACGCCATCAAGCACGTGAACCGAGCCACGCTGAGCGAAAAAACACGCCGGAGCAAGTTCAACAAGATCGGGATGGCCCTGTTCCGCAGAAAGCTCATTCCACTTATCCCAGTTATCATGGTTGCCGCCACAAGTGATCCAAGTTGGACCAGGCCTGTTCTTGCGAGCACGCTTCTCAAAGTACTTGAAGATTGGGCAGTGCCCGCCTGGCCAGCGAATGCCAAAATCACCAACCTGAACAACATGGGTGACCCCCGCCTCGGACGCGAGTCGATCAATATTGGCGATGTGATTGATACGCCCATGTGTATCACCAGCGTAAAAAATAGTCATAGCAACCTCCTTCGTGTAAATGGTGGGTCCGGTGGGGCTCGAACCCACGACCTAAGGATTAAAAGTCCTTTGCTCTACCAGTTGAGCTACGGACCCACATTCAATACATAGTATACTAAGGACAAATATGTTTGATAAAAATATTGTCGCAAATCTGCGACAAAATATATACGTATGAATGGAAAGGGGGTGGCTTTCGCCACCCCCTTTCGCTGTGCCTCCTACTTCATGATGTGCGAAAGGATATCCTTTGACGCCCTCTGAATGGACTTCATAGATTCCTTGACCTTCTTGCTATCACCCTTCCAGCATGCGAGATACATTGCTGAAGGTGAGTAGTCAAGTCCCCATGCGCCCATGATGACAGCCGAAGTACTCTCCGCCTCGATTTCCTTCGTGGAGCGAGAATGATTCTCGTACCATCCCGGTTCCGTTGGGCGGCCGCCGCCGGGTGCCCAGTGAAGAATCTCATGAGCGAGTTCATGAGCGAGGGTGCCAGCTCTCTCTTGCCCACTCAGAGACTCGAGGATGCGAACGTGCCCACCCGAAGATGTTCCATTCGCGCCGCCAAGTCCGTCAACATACTCAAGCTTGATACCTCTACGCTCGTACTCAATCTCAAGCGCATCGCAGAGCCCGCCATCATCACCCTTCTGGCGCCATTCGAGCTTCGGAATCTCGTCCCCGGTTGTCTGGCTGATATCGAACACGTACACGTTTCGAAATCCCGCAAGCTGCTTCCGCTCCTTGCCGTCGCTCCCCACCTGCGGAGGATCAAGGGACTTGAAGATCGGAGCAAGAATCCAAAGCTTGCGCCGCTTGAAGTTATCGAGATCTACGACTCGCCCAAGTTTCTTCCACGCTCCGGCACCAGCAACCTGAGTGGCAACGAAGTCATGCCTCTGAGACTGAATCATGATCAGACCCGTGTTGTACCACGAGTATGAGTGAAAGGCTGCCTGCGACTTGAGCCATCGCTGAAAGGTGTCAGAGGCTTTGGCCTCGTCTGTAAGCTGACCAATGTCAGCGATTAGGGCATCGACCATTTTCCATGCGAAGTTTTTCTTGTCTCCGCGCTTTTGTGCATAAGCAGCCATAACTAACGTCCTCCAAATAGGGGTAAGAAGTGACATGATTGCCACGTATAGAGATAGCATTAGAAAAACAAATGTGCTCTCTTAAATTTATTGTCGCAAGACTTGCGACAAAATATCACCGACAAGGTGGCCGCACACCCAGGCGGGTGTGCGGCGGGTCTGTGCGACTAAACCTTGTCACCGTTGATAGACACGTAGTCATACGTGCCCGGCGTCAGCTTGAACCGCCGGAACTTGCTCGCAGGCGTGAGCCTTTCGATGTACCGCTTGACAAGCGTTTTCGGATGGCTGTTCACCTTTTTGTACGCGCCAGGAGTGACGACTTCCTTGTGTACACACAGGCCCCAGATGTAGAAGGTATCATCATCGGGTAGGGTAGCGATACCAGGAGCAAGATACTCATAGTTTGCCGTAGAATCCTGGTCGTTCTGGATTCTATTGTAGGACTTCAAGAAAGAAGCTTTGACCTCGCCAAGAGCCTTCCGAGCAAGATCAATGTCTCCGTCGCAAGCCTTGCAGTCGGCAGCAATATCCTCTGCCTTGACAAGAGTGAGGGCCTCCATCGCCCGAAAAAGGATGTTCTCCCAGGATACCGAGCCATTGATCGTGTGATGAGCGACCTCACCACTGGTCTTTGCCTCATAGGTGCGAATGTGAATGAAACCGCCTTTAGGAGCGGAGCTTGCGTGGTCAATGAGTTGTGTAGTAATGGTACACCTCCAACAGAAACATCAAACATGATTGTTTGATATTATAGAATAGCAAACAAAAAACAAATACATGAGGTGAATATATTGTCGCATACATATATACAATATATTGTCGCATATGCGACAAAGAATGAGCAGTTTAAAGACATGCTCAGGTCTATAAGCGGACTAGTAACAGTCCGTCCAGTGCTCTCCGGTTTCCTCACCCCACTGGCTACGGCAGGCCAGCATCTGTCCGCCTGAGTTGTAGTCAGCACCACACCCGCAGGTATTGGTGAAGTTGGCAAGAGTGACCTCTTGGCCACATGAGCACTTGCCAATGGCAGGCTCGCTATGGCCACGCTCATAGCGCTCAAATCTGCCCTTCTCGCCGCTCGCAATGCACTTGCGATAGTTCTCAAGTGCAAGCGGTGGAAGCTTGGATTTATCTACGACTCCATTCTCATCACAATCGAAATGGTAGCTTTCGAACATGAGCGTGCAAGTCACGATGGTTCTATACTCTCTAGGCTGAATGATCTTCATACGTACTCCATATGTGTGTGGGTTGGGATGGGCAGTTAGAAGACATGCCCAGGTCTATACGTGTGGACTAACAGCCCATTCTCATCTCAGCCATCACTTCGGCGTGATGCCTACGCTCATCCTCTGCGTACTCCTCCATGATCTTGAGCGCACGCTTCTGATCATCAGTGAGGCAACGATCATCGATGACAGGAACGACCCGCTTCCCACTGCATTGATTGCAGGAAACATCATGACAGCCAGAGTGGTAGTCCTCTTCGAAGTCAGGATCGTAATCAAAATCATCCTGAGACAGGCCGCCACTATCAATGCTGGGATTAACATGAGATCCCTTTCCGTTGCAAAGGCTGCAGACCTCGAAACGAATGTTGAAGGTGAAGTCCTCAACAATCTCCTCATCCTCTTCATCCCAGTAGGTCAGTTCCTTTGAGGCAGTCATTGTGCGCTCATCGAAAGAATCCCACCACTGGCCTTCACGTGCAGCACGTGTGCGGGGATCGTTGTAATAGTTCATATCATCAATGATAGACTGCGAAGAACGGTAGAAGCTCATAGGCTCACTCCAGGGTTGCGGCTTTATTGCCACCCATACATAGCATGCAAAGAACAAATGTGCAAACACATATATATTGTCGCATATATAATTATATATTGTCGCAAGTGCGACAAAGAATGAGCAGTTTCCATGACTTGCTCAGGTCCTTAGATCACTTTCTCTCGCGAGGGTCCCCACAATAAATGCATTGATCATTCATTGGGTCAGCCTCGTCATCGTAAGCACAATGGCTTGATGGGCTGGCCTCACAATACCAGTTGTGGCTATAGGTGTCCGGTGTTGAAAGCCTCGGGTAGTGTTTCATGATCTCACGCGGCTGCTCATCTCCGCTTCCAAGTCTGCGCATAATGGACAGATCAGAAACAAATCCACCAATAGCGTGATTCGCAACATAGTGAAAGTCACGCAAGTCAACGGTGTCTTCAAGTTCAGCCTCAAGCTTGCCCAGGACCTCTCTCAAAACAATCGTGATCTCATTCGCACATCGAGAGGCTATAGATTCCCATGCGTCATTGTGTTCAAAAAGTCGCTTTGCCATTATATGGTCTCCAAAGAGGGGGGGCTGAGCCCCCCCTCGGTTATTCAGCCGCAATCAGCGCCGAAGAAGTTGTCCTGACATTTTTGACACCAAGCAGTGAGCGGGTACTCTCGCCTGGAAGTGTCATCGCGGAAGGTAGTAGCATCACCTCTGCAAGAGGCGCACTTGCCTTGTGCAAGTGCATCCGACCGGGCCATGCCCTTTCCGCTTGTTTTTGCCATCGAAGTAGAAACCTCATTCAGCAGCATCGTAAGAAAGGAATTTTTTTCGTCTGTTGCCATACTTGTATCTCCATGTATGAGTGTGAAAAGAAGGGCAGTTGGAAGGCATGCCCAGGCCTGTGAGAGGTGGGCTACAGTGGGAACCAGTAGCCGCGAGGACCGTTGCGAACCATTCCCTTGCGCTTGAGTACGCAAAGGACGAGAGAGAGACGGCTGAGACTACCCTTGTCTCGGTCACCATAGACATACTGTGCAATCTCAGCACGATGAACCGGCTCAACCGTGGCACGCTGCCGAAGGTAGTAGAGGGTGGCGTTGCTACGAGAACGATGCTCGTTGCTCTCGATGGGGAGGCCGCTGGAATGAGATCCAGACTTGAGGCTTCCGATTCGAGTACGGCACTTGCCAGCCTCTGCCTTCATCGCCGCGATATTCGCGTCGAGATCAGCAAGTTGCTCGCGCAACTGTGCGGCCTCACCTTCAAGAACGGGAAGCGCGTTCTCCTCAATGGTAGCCATGTCGAAAATAGCCTCAACATCATCGGGCGCTGCCTTGATGCCAAAAGCCGAGAGCAAATATAGGAACTTGTCCATGTATTCTCCAGTGTGTGTCTGATAAGATTATCAGATGTATAAACATAGCATATGAAAAACAAATATATGGTATATATTATATTGTCGCAAATATTATATTGTCGCATATGCGACAACAAATACCCCAAGACAGGGCCGGGCGGCTATTCGCCGCCCTGACCCTTATGCTTCTTTTTGCGAGTGAACCCCATCATTTCATTTCGTGTACGCTCCTTTCTGCGATGACCACGAGTCGTCTTCCTCGCTCCCGCCGCACGGGCTGCCTCGTTCTGCTTCGAACGAGAATCTCGAATATTGATCACCATAGGTGCATCCTTATCCTTGGATGCGACCACAGGCTTTGACTTTGCTTTGGCCATCTAAGCCTCCTTGTTTGGGTAGAGCGGGGCCCCGAAGGGCCCCGCGTTTGACTATCTAATCACCCACGCTCGCGTGGGTTGCGAGGATCGGCATTCTTCCAATCATGCTCAAAGCCCTCACGCATGCGCTGAATGGCCTGAAGTGGAACGCCGTGCGTGTTCCTGCACAAAAGCTCGTCGTCAGTGCAGCCACCATCAAAGAGAGAGACGACGGTGACCTGATAGCTGTAGGTCTCTGCCAAATCAAGATAGGCCTGAAACTCCCAGCGCTGAACATTGGTGTTGGGAACGATGACAGTGTGATAGGCCCCGGTCTCCATTGCAACCTCAACGAGCCTCTGATTCCACTCGTGAGCCTTTACGATCATCGGAACATCATTCTCGTCGAAATGCATGCCGTTGAAGACGAGACCCATGTCTTCGTCACGAGTGTACAGACCTGGAAAGTCATCGGTGGTACAAACGACACTCCTACTGAGATCTGCAGAGCCAATAAGTTCAGCAAGAGTGCTCTTGCCAGCGCCGGGAAGAGCGCGGATGATGATGAGACGCTTAGTCATAAGATATAACCTCCAAAATGCAGACAAGATTGTCTACACATATAAATAGCATATGAAAAACAAATATATGAAATCATTATATTGTCGCATATATATTATCGCATTTGCGACACTATAAATGCAAAAAGCGGCACCCCGAAGGGTGCCGCCTTGTACTTGGCTTGCCTACACAGCTGCGAGAGCAACCTTTAAGAGGGTGTCGATATCACCGGTTCCCTCAATCTGCTGTTCATATGCAGCGTCCAGTCGGACCTTGAACGTGGGCCCGGGCTTGA
>Ga0114996_10004937_pt1 | contig 15832 bp, 10 predicted proteins | sample ArcticOcean_MG_C_4_FD_87039 | JGI IMG/M metagenome (GOLD analysis project Ga0114996, IMG submission 87039) | Marine microbial communities from western Arctic Ocean - ArcticOcean_MG_CB4_134 | ecosystem: Environmental > Aquatic > Marine > Oceanic | place: Arctic Ocean: Canada Basin | collected...
AGGCCGATGGCCGTCATTGATTTCTCGCCGCCCGAAAGCAACGCGACATTCTGCAGCCGCTTGCCCGGAGGCGACGCGACCATCTCGATGCCGGAGTCATCGCTATCCTCCGCCTCGATCAGACGCATCTCACCGACACCGCCGCCGAACAACGTGGCGAACATCTGCCGGAAGTTGGCGTTGATCTCCTCGAACGCTTCATCGAACTGCTTGCGCGAAACGACTTCAATCTCGGCGATCGCTTTCTGGGTGCCGCGGATCGAGTCAAGCAGATCCTGCCGCTGCGTATCGAGGAACTCGTGGCGCTGCTGGGCTTCTTCGAACTCTTCGAGCGCGAGCACGTTGACCGGGCCGAGGTTCTGGATCTTCACTTCGACCTCGCTGTGCAGGTCTTCGACTTCGGTCAGCTTTTCGGGCGGGCACTCCTCGAAGTCGGCCGCTAGTTCCGCAAGCGGACGCTTGAGCTCACGTTGGCAAGCCTCGTCCTGATGCTTGACGTCGGAGTTCAATTCGACCAGCCGCAACTCGGCGGCAGAGCGGCGTCCGCGAACTGTCTCCAGTTCTTCGCGGCCCTGCTTCAGTTCCGCCTCGATGCTTGACGCCTTCGTGCGGCTCTGCTGAATCGCTACGGTGCGCTCCGCTGTATCCGCTTCGAGTTCGGTCTTGCGAACCGTCTCTTGTTCGATGCGTGTCCCTAGCTCGACATTCTCCGCCAGGAGTCGCTCGCGCTCGGCCGTCCATATCGTGGTTTGATGCGCGATCCGTTCCCGCCGCTGCCCTTCTTCACGGGCCTGTGTGCGAATGCGATCCAGCGCGGCGACCGCCGCCTTGTGCCGCTCTTCCAATGTGGCCAACTCAGTCCGCAGCGCGGTCTGCTCTTCAGCGAGCCGGGCGCGAACCTGGCTTGCCTCTTCCATACGAGTAGCAAGTCCGGCGAGAAGCGACTCGGCCTCGACGCGTTGCTTTTCGCTCTCTTCGATGGCCGTAGTGTGCTCAACCCGGCGGGCCTCGGCCTGCTCATGCTCGCGCTGTAGACGTTCCAGATCGGTATCCGCCACGGATAGCGTCCGCTCGGCACGCTCGACTTGCCCCGCGAGTTGCCGGATCTCATGTTCGACGGCAAGGACCTCTTTTTCGGCGCTCTGCAAGCCCGTCTGAATCGATTCCAACTCAGCGGTCTTGGCGGCAAGCTGACGCTGCTCTTCTTCCAAGGTGGTTGTGGTCGTTTGAAGCTTCGCCTCCAGCTCAGCCAGACGCGGATTCAGTTCGCGCAACTCGCGCTTGAGCGCCAACGGACCGGCGCTCGACTTCTTGCCGCCGCTGACCGTGTAGCCGTGATAGCAGGCGCCGTCGGTCCGCAGGAAGAACAGATCCGGGTACTGCACGCCGAGACGTTTGGCGACCTCGTCGTCCTCGACCAAGTAGCAAGAGCGCAGGTTCGGCAGCAACGTCGACGCCGATCCGGAAAGGCCATTCGTCAGGCGGATGTGGTCCGCAAGGCGACCGATCACGCCGGTCTCGGGACCGAGCGCCGGGGGCTCCGGCTGCACAGGAGAATCCGGGTGTACGAGGAACGTGGCGTAGCCGTGCAGGTCGGACCGCAGTAGCCCAAGTCCGACTCGGGCTTCGGACCAATCCTTGACGACGACAAACTCCAATTCGTTCCGCAGGAAGTCTTCCGTCGCCTTCTCGTACTCCTGATCGACGTCAATGTAATCAGCCAAGATGCCGATCGGCCGGAAGTTGTCGACCGGCTGCTTCTCAATCAGGCCGAACAGGTTCTTGACCGTCTCGGTCGTGTAAGCGTGGTGCGACAGGATCTCATCGAGCGACTGGCGGCGCGCCCGTAGCCGGGAAAGCTCGTCACGCAGCCGCTCAGCTTCATCACGCCGCTCTTCGGTGCGGGTCTTTAGATCCGCGATCGCCGCAAGGACGCCCTCGCGCCGTTTCGTCAAGTCGTCGAGCGCGGACTGGCGGTTCTCGATCGTCTGCTCGATCTCTTCGCGCCGATTGCACAACTGCGTCAACTCGGTTTCGGCCGTGCTCTTCTCTTCCCCAACGCGGGCGATCTGCCTCTGATTGCCGGCCTGAAATTCATCGATCTTGGCCAGCTCGTTCTTCTGGGCAGACGTGCGGCCCAATAGATTCATAACGAGGCGGCGCTTTTCTTCCTGCTGCTGCCCGGCCTCGCTCAGGAACGACTGCTGCTTGCGAAGCTCCTCGCCCTTGCCTTCCAACTTTCCGCGAAGTTCCTGGGCCTGACCCGCGACCTGCTCCAGCGCGGTTTGCTCGACGCCGAGTTGCGATTCGAATTCACCGAGACGTTGGTCGAGTTGGACAATCTCGCCCGCGGCCTGCTCCATGCGCCGGCCAGTCTCTTCGGCGGTACGCGCCTGCTGTTCGACGCGTGACCGCGTCCGCTCGATCTCGACCGTAAGGCCGGAGAGTTCAGCGCGCTGTTTCTCAAGTTGCTCTTCAGCGGACTGCTGACCCTCGCGGCTGTTGCGTAGCGCGGCCTCGGACTCCTCAACCCGTGTGTTTAGCTGCCGATACTGCTCAGCGGCAGTTTCCAGCTCTTTCTTGCCGAGCTCGACGCGGCGGTTCAAGTCGTGGTAACGGGCGGCCAACAGTACCGAGAGGTTCTCGTCGCGCTGCTTCTTGAGTTCTTCGTAGCGGCGGGCGCGCGAGGCCTGACGCTTCAGCGAGTTCACCTGCCGGACGACTTCCTGCAAGATGTCGTTGACGCGGTGCAGGTTCTGCTTGGCGCTTTCGAGCTTGAATTCGGCGAGCCGCTTCCGCGACTTGAACTTCGTGATGCCGGCGGCTTCCTCGATGATCGAGCGGCGGTCAGCCGGACGCGAACTAAGGATCTGGCCGATGCGGCCCTGCTCAATGATGGCGTAGTGCTCAGGTCCCAGCCCGGTGCCATGAAAGATGTCTTGGATGTCCCGCAGGCGGCAGAGCTTACCGTTAATCAGGTACTGGCTTTCGCCCGAGCGGAAAAGCTTGCGTGTCACGGTAAACTCAGGGGGGATGCCGGACATGGCGCCGTTGGTGCCATTCGTCCCATTTGTGCCGTTAGACCCGTTCGTGCCGTTTGCGTCGTTGGTGACCAGAGACGGCTTGGGCTTGGCGTAAGCGTCCGGATTCACGAGCGTCAGGCTCACCGAGGCCATCCCCGACGGCTTGCGGCCTTGGGAACCGTTGAAAATGACGTCTTGCATGCGGGTGCCGCGCAAAGATTTCGCGGAGCGCTCACCGAGCACCCAACTGATGGAGTCGCTGATATTTGACTTGACGCAACCGTTGGGGCCAACGACGGCGGAGATACCACCACCGTTGAAGGGGAGTTCCTGGCGATCACAGAACGACTTGAACCCTACCAACTCGAGTTTTTTCAGCTTGAGCAAGCTATGGCACCTTTCGGGCCTGGAACAGCCCTGACTGACTGCGCCGGACCGGAACCTTTCCCCCCCCCCATTTCCGGGGGGACGTCACGGGGCTGGAAACGGGTGGCTACGAGGCCCTCCCGCCTGATTATCCTACCCCTAGTCGGGCCGCTTGTAAAGACCCCATAGCGCAATATATTGCGTATCCTTGCAAATCAAGCACGATATATAGACCACATGTTGACGCGATGGGCCTTGTCATCAATGGGATATAATCGAAATCCTAAACCATGACTTTACCTTTACTTCACATCCTGTGGATGTTCCTGTTTGTGTGCTCTTTGTTGCCCGCTCAGAGCGAGCGCTACCTCGCCGATATTCGGCAACTCACCTCCGGGGGCCAAAACGCCGAGGCCTACTGGTCGCCCGACGGCACGGAACTGGTCTTCCAGTCGACCCGCGGCGATCACCAATGCGACCAGATCTACGTCATGAAGGGGGACGGCAGCGATGTTCGCATGGTTTCGACCGGCAAGGGCGCGACGACCTGCGGCTACTTCCTTCCAGGCGGCGATGAGATCCTGTTTGGCTCGACACACGAGGCCGGCAACGCCTGTCCGCCGCGCCCGGACCGCTCACAGGGCTATGTTTGGGCCGTGTACCCGAGCTATGACATCTTCGTCGTTGACCGGGACGGCAAGAATCTCCGCAAGCTGACAACGGCCGACGGCTATGACGCCGAAGGGACGGTCAACTGGAAGGCGATGCGGGTCATGTACACGTCGAAAGCTTCCGGCGACCTCGATCTATGGTCGATGGCCCCGGACGGAAGTGACAAACAGCAGCTCACGAAGAGCTTGGGATACGACGGCGGCGCGTTTTTCTCACCTGACGGCAAGAAGATGGTCTGGCGGGCGCATCATCCCAGCGGTGATGAGAATGTCCAGAAGTACAAGGATCTGCTCTCAAGAGACTTGACCGCGCCCATGAAGATGGAGATCTTCGTTGCCAACGCCGACGGCAGTGATGCGAAGCGCGTTACTGACTTTGGCTGCGCCAGTTTCGCACCTCAGTTCACGCCCGACGGCGAGCAGATCATCTTTGCGTCGAACAAACATGACTGCGACAGCCGCCACTTCGAGCTGTTCATCATGAACACGGATGGCTCGAACCTGCGTCAGGTAACTGATTTTGGGGGCTTTACGTCGTTCGCTGAGTTTTCACCGGATGGAAAGAAGCTGGTATTCACCTCGGACTGGAAAGCGACCGGCCGTTACGAGTTCAATATCTTCGTAGCCAACTGGCGGGAGTAGACGGCCGGGATCGTAGCCTTGCAAGATCACGTCGACTGCGACCTAACTAGATTCCTTCGAACAAAGTGCTACTGAGATAGCGTTCGCCGGCGTCGGGGAGGATCGTAACGATCGTCTTGCCCTCGAATTCCAGCTGTTTGGCGATGCGGCACGCAACGGACATGGCCGCGCCGCAGGAAATCCCCGATAGCAGGCCTTCTTCGCGCGCCAAGCGGCGGGCGTATTCGATGGCCTCGTCATTGTCGGCTAGCTCGATGCGGTCGATGAGCGAGAGGTCAACAACATCAGGGATGAAGCCCGCGCCGATCCCCTGAATGCGATGGAAGCCCGGCTGAATGGGCTTGCCGGCCATTTTCTGCGAGATGACCGGGCTCGAGGCGGGCTCGACGCCGATCGTTATGAGCGGCTTCTTGAGGTGTTGCTTGATGTAGCGTGAGATGCCGGTGATCGTCCCACCGGTACCAATGCCTGCGACGAGTACGTCGACCGCGCCGTCGGTATCGTCCCATATCTCCGGCCCCGTCGTCCGGAAGTGAATCAAAGGGTTCGCCGGATTCTTGAACTGCTGCAGCAGGACATAGCGCTCGGGCTCGGCGGCCACCATTTCTTCAGCCCGTTCGACCGCACCCTGCATGCCGACTTCATCGGATGTGAGTTCGAGCTTCGCGCCAAACATCCGCAAAACTTGCTGGCGCTCGAAGCTCATGATCTCGGGCATCGTGAGCGTCAGCGGATAGCCGCGCGCCGCGGCCACGAAAGCGAGCGCGATGCCGGTATTGCCGCTGGTCGGCTCGACGAGCTCGACGCCGGGCTTGAGCACGCCGCGCTGCTCGGCATCCCAGATCATCGACGCGCCGATGCGGCACTTGACGGAGTAGGCCGGGTTGCGTCCTTCGATCTTCGCGAGCACGGTGGCCGGCGCGCCCTCGGTGATGCGGTTCATCTTGACGAGCGGCGTGCGCCCGATGCTCAGCGAATTGTCGTCGAATATGCGGCCCACCGATGTGTCCTCTTAAATCTGCCAGCTTACGGCCTGGCGTGTGCGTTTCTCTTTCCAGCGTCCGAGCAGGTCGGCGAACGTGGTGCGGTCGATGATGCTCGACAGCGCTGTGTCGACCTCGTGCCACAGATCCTCGAACGGCGAATCGGCCGGCCGTGGGTTGTCGTCGCTACGGTGCGCGACCCCGATGGGCCCCTCGATGTGCCGAATGATGTCCCCGACGGTAATACTCTCGGGCGCTTTGGCCAACGAATAGCCGCCGTTGGCGCCGCGCCGCGAGTTCAGGAAGCCGCCCTGCTTGAGCTGCGACAGGATCAGCTCGAGGAATTTCTGCGGGATGCCCTGCTTGGCCGCGATATCGGCGATCTTGATCGGATCGCTGCTGCCGCGCGAGCAGAGTTCAAACACGGCCCGCAGTGCGTATTCACCCTTTACGGAGATGTCCATTGAATCTCTATCAATTTACTAGAGATTCAGAGTAAGCGACTTCGTGTGGATACGTCAAACGTTCGGGTTGCCGCGTGCCGCGCCCGCGGGCACGTGGACTTCCCATCCGCGACTGCTTCCCTTCTGGCTTGAGGCTTCGTTGATGGAATAGGATGGGAGGTCGGTGACGGATCTGTTACTCAATGTGGCGCTCGTGGCTTTCATCCTTGGGTCGGGATGGGTTGCCACGCAGCTCTATGTGAAAAATGCGTATTACAAGTGTGCGGGTTGCGGCAACCTGAATGCTCGGCGGCGCTCGGAATGCCGCATCTGCAAGCAACCGTTACCGTAGCGAAGCAACCTGCGAAGCGATGCTATGATCGACGCTTGCGCCGCGCTCCTGAGATCACTTTAGCCACTGTCTTTGTCGTGTGGATGGCGTTGGCCGCGCCTGTTCTGAGTACGCAACTCGGTCGATCGGTTGAGGCCTGGGAGAAGTTCTCGGGGCTGTCGGCTGAAGAGCGCGACCTTCGGGCTGACCCGGTTGCCGTACAGGTGGCGCGCGACGTCGCGGCAGGGGTCCCCGAGGGAGGTTGCGTAACCGTGCTGGCCTACGCGGGCGGCGACGCGGCGGACTACTATCGCGGTCGTCTGGCGTACCTTCTCTACCCTCGGCGCGTGCGGCTGTTCCCGCGTTCGCGGGCGCGAACAGAAGGTTGTGGATACGTCGCGACCTTCCGGGATACGGAGGCGAACCTGCGGGGATCTCCATTTCAAGGCCGCTGGGATCAAGCTGAACTCGACGCATGGCTCGGGACGCTTGAGCAGGTTCACCACGGCGAGTTGGCGCAAGTGTATCGGCTGGAAGGTGGGGCGGCCGAGTGATCTATCTCGGATTGCTGTTGACGTGCGTGGCCGGCTGGCTGCTGCTACCCCGTGATTACGAATGGGGCTTGGCGGCAAAGTTGTCGTTCGCGTTCGCGACGGGGGCGGCGGCGATCTCGGTCGAGATGTTCGTGCTCGACTTGGCGGGGATCGGTTGGGGACGGGCGACCGTTATTCTGCCGTGGATTGCCCTCGCGGGTTGGCGCGGATACCGCGACGGCGCTGCTTTGCTTGAGCCGATTTGGCCTTGGCGCGTGAAGATGCCGGGACTGACTTCACACGTGCTTGTGGCGATCGTGCTCGTACCGGTCTTCGTTTGGATGCCGTTCGAGCGGGCAATGCCGCTCATCTCGTGGGATGCCTGGGCGATCTGGATGTTGAAGGCCAAGGCCTTCTATGCGGACGGCACTTTGAGCGGTTACCTTGCGCGCCATGAAGAATTCGTGGGGCAGCCGGGGTATCCCTTGCTCATTCCGCTGTACGTGGCGTTCCTCTATGTGATGGAAGGAGGCGTGGCGGACGGAGCGGCGAAGGTGATTTCGCCGTGCTTCTCTCTCGCGTTGTTAGGGGTGTTTCATCACTTCGTCCGCCGATGGACGCCGCCGGTTCCGGCGCTGGCGTTCACGGCGATGTTGGCGAGTGTCCCGATGGTCGATCATCTTGGCTTCGAGTTGGCGGGTTATGCGGGCACGGCACTGTCGCTCTACTTCGTCGCGGCGGCGGGATTCATCTATGAGTGGTATCGCGAGGGCGGCGTGGTGAACCTGGCGGGGGCATGCCTCGCCGCGACGGCTGCGGCTTGGACGAAGAATGAGGGGCAGTTCTTCCTAGCAGCGGTCTTGGTGCTGGCGGCTTTTCAACTCTTCCGAACTTGCGAGAAGCACCCGGCAATGAACTGGGCCTGGTTAGCGATACCGGGGCTGATTCTCGGGCCCTGGGCGCTGGTACGCAGCAGCCATGGGATCGAGGCGGCGGGGTTCACTCCCTTGATCGATTTCGAGGGCGGGCTGTTTGGGATCGCCTTGCGGCGGCTGCTTTCGATGGGCTTCGACACACAACTCTACAACCTGACATTCCTGTTGTTGCTGGCGAGTATCGTTGGCGCTCTGGTGCTGCGTATGCGGCCCCTGTTTTGGATTTTGCCGGGGCTAGCGATTTGGCAGTTCGCGGGCGCCCTGCTCGCTTACGCCACCGGCCGTAACGAAATCCAGTGGTGGCTAGGGACTTCGGCGGCGCGTATCCTCGCGCAGATCGCACCCTTAGCGTTGATGGCCCCGGCTGTCGTATTCGGCGAATGGGCCGGACGGAGTAGGCCAACCGAACCGGAGATGAGTCGGGACGCCCAGAAGCGGAACGCTCCGGCCACACAAGGGCGGAGGCGGAGGGGCCGCAGGTGGTCGGCGCGGACATGAGGGGCCGTGAAAAGATGGGAACTGCACCAAACGCCCAGCACGCAAGTTCCATTGATCCACTTCGTCCGCACACGGCGCACCGTGGACTATCCCCGATTTTTTCTAGCTAAACGCCCCGTCGCCGTACACGGGTTTCACTGAACAGGTTCGATGCCGAGTCCCTTGCATATCTCCTTCGCAAGGACGTTATCAATCTCCACGTGGCGGGGCACGGCGGCGCTTCGGGCGTCGGCGAGGTTCCGATAGATCGAGTGCGCTGATCCTTCACGAAGGAGTTCGCAACCTTGCCGCCGAAGGTGACGAATCAGTTTCTGTCGCTTCAACTTCTCGCGCCGACGGTCACAGCCAACGGAATCAGTTCGATGAAATCCGCCTTCGGGTCCTGGGCCTCGGGGTCAGGCTTTGGCAGGGGACGTCCCTCCTCTAGGTAAACTTCCCCGAGTTCCTCCAGAGCGCTCTTGATCATGACACGTGCGTCCGCAAGGTCGAAGCCCTGGCTGACCGCACCGGGAAAATCGAGGACTTTCGCGACGACCATCTTCTCCGTCTTCGGAGGAACGTAGAAGGCTGCATGGTACTTGAGCACGATATCAGTGTACCCCGTGCGGGCCTCACGGCCGCAGCTCAAGTTGACCGGGTTTCGCGAGCCACCGTACAGTAAAGATGGACGCTCGATCGCCGCGAATGCATACGCACGCTCATGCTACGGGACGTAAACTGCAGCTGTCGCTGTGGGTGACGACCGCGTTCATCGTGATCGAGTTCGTGGCGGGTATCCAGGCGCAAAGCCTGGCGCTCCTTTCCGACGCCGGGCACAACTTCACCGATGCGCTGGCGCTGGGGCTGGCGTGGTTCGCGTTCTATCTGCAGGGCAAGCCACCGAGCGAGACGAAGACGTTCGGGTACCACCGCGCGGGTGTGCTGTCGGCGTTCGTAAACGCGCTGGCGCTGGTGGTGCTGGCCGTGTGGATCTTCTACGAAAGCGTTGAACGCTTCCAGGCGCCGCGCGTCGTCGATCAGAACATCATGTTGGTCGTCGCGGCAGCGGGGCTGGTCGTGAACGTGATTGTGATGTGGGCGCTGCATGCCGAGAGCCGGGACGACATCAATATCCGCGGGGCGTTCATGCACATGCTGGGCGACGCGCTGTCGTCGGTCGGCATCATCATCGGGTCGATCGCGATCGGGATGACCGGAGCGCTCTGGATCGATCCGCTGCTATCGGTCGTGATTGCGGTGTTGATCCTGTGGAGTGGCTGGGACATCATCGTCGAGTCGATGCACATTCTGCTGGAAGGTCTGCCCCGTGGCATGAAACGAGATGAAGTATGCGGTGCGCTACGAACGATCGACGGCGTGATCGATGTGCACGACATGCACATCTGGAGCCTGTCGTCCAACGCTCATGCACTGAGTTGTCATGCGGTGATCGAAGACATTCCACCCTCGGCGAGCGATCGTATTCTCCATCGAATGAACGCGCTCCTCGCGGACCGCTTTTCGATTCGCCATACGACGATTCAGTTTGAACACGTCGAGTGCGAGCATGCCGAGAGCATTTGCTCGGAATCGTACGCGATAGCGGGCGAACACCACCACTGAGCGGGGAGCGATTGGACTATTCGGTGGCGGGTTCGGTGAGCTGATTCAGGGCGTTGATTTCCGTTTTGTAGAGTTTCCTGATGCCGCTGCGGGGCCAGTAGACCTCGACGGACTTGAGGGCTGTGCCCGCGCCGAGCCCAATGTGGGCAAGGTAGGGGGCGCTGCCGAAAGTCGTCTTCTGATCCATGTGGTAGGTGCGGATGACCGGCTCTCCCTTTGCCGTCACGGCCTCGACACGGATGCGGCAGCCGATACCAAAGCGATTCGTCCGCCGGCCCTGGAGGCGGACCTTGATCCAGCTCTGATCAAGTTCGCTTTCGTTGACGAAGAATTGGTTGGGCCAGCGGTCGGCGGGCCACATGCCTCCGAGGCTCGAATAAACGTCCTGATCGCCATCGTCATCCCAATCAAAAAACACGATGCCGTGCCCCTTCTGCACGGTCCCGAAGCCGTGGAGCCGTGAGATGTTGTCGGTCGTCAGCGAGCAGCCATTTCCGTCGGCGCGGCCGAGATACATGAGATTGGGAAGTACGAACCAGGGCTCGGGGCCGCCGGTGCCAAGGTAGAAGTCAAGACAGCCGTCGTTGTTGAGGTCGCCGTAGGACGCGCCCATCGAGCCGATGGGCATGTCGTCAAAGAAATCGTCGAGGCGTTCAAAGAGGCCACTTGGCCCCCGCTTTAAGACGTGAGAACGGCCCGTCGCGTGGTCGCCGTAATCCATCCCGAAAACGGCCTTCTCGGTTGACGTGCGGGCTTCGCCGCCGGTGTTGACGAAGATCTCGAGGTTGCCGTCGTGGTCGATATCGACGAACGAACCGACGAACGTCGAGCCGAGTCGGCTGTCGAGCATGAAGCGTTGTCCACCCTCGTTGTGAAGCAGCGCGCCGAGATGTTTCGTTGCGCTCGATAGCAGCAGGTCGGTGAAACCATCGTTGTCATAGTCTCCGAACGCGGCGCCGATCATCGGTTGATCACTGACGTAGGGAAGGAGGCCGAAAGCCTCGGTGCGGTCGACGAAGCGTCCGTCTTGTTGGACGAGCAGGCGGGAATCAGCACGCGGTTCGGCCAGGAAGCCCGACACGCCAGGAATCCCAATACCCCAATTCGCCTGGAACAGATCAAGGTCGCCGTCGTTGTCAAAGTCGGCGGCGCTGATAATGTGCGATTGAACGGCTCCGTCGAGTCCGCTGCCGGACGTTGCCTCCTCGAAACCTGCAGGGGTATTGCGGTAGTAACGGAGCGGATCGAAGCTACCGCCGGTGATGATGTCGAGACGGCCATCGTTGTCGAAGTCTTCGACGGCGACGCCTTTACCGGCATCGAACGTGTCCACACCGAGCTCGGCCGCGCGGTCGTTGAAGGATAGATCGAAAGCTGCTACGCCCTTGTCAGGTTTACCGTAGAAAAAGTCCGTGAAGCTGTTCGCAACCAGGTAATGCTCAGGGACCTGGCCGGGGTAACCGTCAATGGTCATGTACGAGAAGTTCAGAAGCCAGCGATAGAGTTTGTTTTCCGAGTCGTACTCATCAAGCAGTTTCTCCAGTGTCTGAATCGCCGCGGAGGCCCATTCGGTTTGCGCGTGATGCCGGGTGAGCGGAAGCGTGCACCACGCTTGCGTGCTCTCGTGCTGGGCGTGCTCACCGCGTGAGACGCCTTCGGGATTCCGCAACGCGGCTAGACAATTGGTCGCTTCGCCGAGCCGCATTTGTGTGATGGCCAGCCAGAACAGGCGGTCTTCGTTTTCTCCTTCTTGGTTGATGATCTGCGAGAGCAAGTCAGCGGCGGCAGCGAACTCACCGAGATGGAACAGACGTTTCGCTTCCTCGAAGTCGTCCTCGGCGCGCTCCGAAGGCAGCGTAAAGTACCCCGTTTGCGGATGCACTTCCAGACTGTCCATCTGAGGCAGCCAATACAGCATGAACCGCAGCAGGTTGGAAGTCTCGTGCAGGCCGGAGTCCCGGACCATGTAGAACATTCCCGCGGAAAGATTCGGATAGAGAAGACGCGATGAGAGCAGCGCCGCCGCGAGCAGGACGACAAGCGCCAACAGGGATCGAAAGAGGATTCGCCTTGATCTGCCGACGAATGGCTGCATGGACGTATTCAGTCTAGTTGGGCGGCGCTACGATAGGGAGACTCTCCCTATGCTGACCACACCGGCTGAGCCGAACTACGAGCTTGATCCCGTTCCGTTTTGGAAGGTCTTAGTTCGATCGATGCATCCGTTGCGGGTGATTCGGATGCGACGCCTTCAGGGACCGTTTACCGACGACGGCTTTGTCGAGGCGGCGATGGCAGCGCATCGAGACAGCGCGGCAGCGGGCACGATCAACGAACGCTGCGTTGCGCTTTGGAAGATGGAGTGGATTGGTTTCTCATACTGCCGGCATGGCGCGGGAATATTACATCGGCCCTCGATACTGGTTGCAATGCAGCCTATCGTCCACACCGGCTTGGGATTCGCGGCTGTCGAAGAAGCAGCGCTCCAGCCGGACAAAGTGCGGGAGTCAATCGATCGCCGGGCGCATCCTGATTTCCGGCACTTCGCGTATGAGTCGGTCGGGTGCGCCTGGGGCGTATTGAACAATGGCCGCTTCAGGAAACTGTTCGAGATGTTTACGGGCGTCCGCTTTGCGCCGTTCGATCCACCCGCGCCGGCTGAGTTCATGGCTCGGTTTCCGGCTGAACTCCGTCCTCTGCTATCACACGGATACGGCCGGACTTTGTACTTCGTCCACTGTGATTTGGCGAAGAGCCTAAGAAGCGCGGCAACCGCCACGTGGCTTGAGACAAGCGCGGCCGTGCACGGCGTCGCGTTCGCGTACGTCATGATCAACTTCGCCGATCTGGACCGCATACTGGATGTCAGGCCGGACTTGCCGGAGCCCGCGCTGGCGGAGGATTTTGCCAGCGGGTTAGTATTCGCGCTGGCGATGTTATCTTGGACGTTTCCGGGGATGTTCGATACTTGGTCATCGCGGCCGCCACGGCAGACCGAGCTTTTCGACCGCGCGGAGCGATTGGTTCGCGACAGCCGTGACTGCAGCTACTTCAACTCGCCTGTACTGTCGGCGGGCACGAGCATCTCGCCGTAGGTTCGACCAGCCAGGCTGGCGGCGTTTGTCTCTAATGGGCTGAGGAGGGTCGAAACAAGGTCGTGCCAATCCTCGGCTTGTTGAGGTTCGGTCGGCGCGAACCTTTTGATGCTCCCGTCGTTCCCGTCCCACCCCTTCCAGCGAAGCCAGCAAAGACAGGCTTCGCGGAGCCCGCACGCTAGTTGATCCATCTCACCGCCTGGTGACGCGAAGGTATCGGCGCGCCTACGAACAACGGACGGCTGACGCAGGTTCACTAGGCCGAGCGCCCAGCCGTAACCTTCCAGGACGGCAACTTCGTCGCTGGCGTCTGGCGACGAGTTCAGTACGGAGCGGAGCAACGGCCACGATCGCCCCATCTCACTCAGCGCCGGCGGATACTGCACGTAAAGTCCGCGACCCACACCGTGCCAAAAGAGCGGACTCAGCCGCTGGTCGTACCGCGAAACAGTGTCGTGGGCATGTCGCAGGGCCCCAGGAAAGAGAGTGGCTGCCACGAAGCCGAGGCTCTCTACCTCAATGCCGCGCAGTCGTTCGGGCGATCGCTCATCGCAGACCTGAAAGTACGACCGCACCGCCTCCCGCCAGCCGACTGTTCCTTCCTTCACGGCGTATCCGAGACAGTCCTCGGCAAGAACGACCGTAACGCCCACGCGGAAGATTCCCTGTAGCCGAATGGGAAGGCGAACTGCGACCCCAAGATCGACAGCGCGTCGAGAACTCTCCCTGAGTGCTCGTTGGGCGCTGCGGTACCCCAGACCCTCAAGCGCCCAGAGAGCCTCGAACGTTGGTTCGTTCAACGACAGCGTGCGCGCGGCATGCGCGGGATTTCCGAAGGCAGCTAGGTACTCATTGCAGGCCGCAAGCGAAGGGGTGTCAAATCGGTACGTTGCGAAATACCGGACCGCGTCAAGGATGTTGCCAAGCTCTAGGAGACCAACCCCGCCAGCGATGCGAGCGACCCCGCGTGCCCCTGCCGAACCCGCCGCCAACATGACGTTGTTGACAGGCGCGGGGACACGGCCGCACAAGACGGCCTTTCTGAAAACCGCAGTGGCAAGACGCCGCATAGTGGAGGTGGCTCCGAACGCTCGAACCCGCTACTCGATGCGATACCACCAGCGCCGAACAAAGACCAAACCAACCAGCACGGCAAAGATCACGAACAGGTCGTGGCTTACGACCTCGATCGCAACGGTAACGAGATGCGCATCTTCGGGACCGGAGCGGACCAATCGGATCAGCGCGACTGCTCCCGTCGCCACAACGGTACCGGCGCAGAGCGTGTAGACGGCTTGGCCGAGGCTGGCCAGGAATGAAGACAGCTTGCTCTGGAGGTGCGAGTATTCGATCGACATCGAATCAAGGAAGCGATGTGCGCGATAGAGGGCGCTCCACCCCGCCTCGAACATTTGCTCCCACTCGACCCATTCCGCGTCCCCGAGGAGTGCTTCGGGAACCTTCTTGAGCAAGTGTTTACGCGCTCTCTTTCCGGCGCTCTCCAGGTAAAGCCGCGATTCAGCGTGATGGTCCATATCGGGAGCAAGCCGTAGCGCGACGGTGTCCGCGATCAGGCTGCCCCGAATCATGCGCAGCGTATTCAGCTTCAACGGAATATTGAATTCGCGCGTCAAGCGGAAGAAGCCGAGCCACATGTTGGCGGTCGTCCGCTCCCACCATTCTGAGTGAGGACTCCGTAGCGCGTAAAGATCCTGCCAGAACAGGGATTCGCAACGCGCCGCGAACTCGTGAACGGAAACCGGCGGGAGCGGCTCCAGCAGAGCCAGCGTCGCCTGCACCATGGCTCCGATATCTCCGTCGTCCTGCTTGTAGAGGACCCGCCGCCACGAGACACGCTCGCGCTCAGTGAAAGCGCCGCACGACCCGAAGTCGATCAGGACGAGCTGATTGCCCGGTTTCACGAGAACGTTGCCCGGATGCAGATCGGCGTGGAAGAACAGGGCTTCGAAGCCTCCGAAGCGGCTGACCCAAATCAGGCGCTTGGCGACAACCTTGGGATCGATGTCATGCTCGCGCAGAGCGCTGAGCGCGGCTTCGTCCTCGTTCTCAACCGCCGCGATTAGCTCGGTCAGAAAAATACCTATGTGGAACTCGGTGACAAGGACTTCGCTGTTCGATAACCCGAAGTAGACGCTCGGCGACGTGGCAAAATCCATCTCGGTGCCATGAGTGCTCCGATGAAACAGATCCGTGAAGCGGCCCTCTCTTGCGAAGTCGAGTTCTTCGAAGAGCATTTGCCGCAGTTCATCAACAAAGTGCTTGGTGAACCCGGGCGCGAACCAGAACGATTCCAGCAGGCCCATGATCCACGACAGGCCCCGAATGTCGGCGGCAAACTCCCGCCCAATATTCGGACGTCGAACCTTGATGGCGACGCGATCGCCGCCGGGGAGAAGACCCTGATAAACACAGGCGATGGACGCCGAGGCTATCGGTTCGGGATCGAAGACTTCAAAGATTTCCTTGATGGGCCTGCCGGCGGCATTCTCGATGGCTTTAATTGCGTGCTCAGTCGGGAAAGGTTTGCCGCTATCGAGCATCTTCTCGAGCTCGTGGATGTACTCGTACGGAAGCATGTCCGAGCGGATCGAGAGCTGTTGACCGATCTTGGCGAACGTAGCGCCAGCCTGTTCAAAGATGTGTCTGAGCCTTTGAGCTCGGCGTTCAATGGAGTTGCGCCGTAGCAGCG
>Ga0114996_10004938_pt1 | contig 15831 bp, 10 predicted proteins | sample ArcticOcean_MG_C_4_FD_87039 | JGI IMG/M metagenome (GOLD analysis project Ga0114996, IMG submission 87039) | Marine microbial communities from western Arctic Ocean - ArcticOcean_MG_CB4_134 | ecosystem: Environmental > Aquatic > Marine > Oceanic | place: Arctic Ocean: Canada Basin | collected...
CTCGGATAACATCAACGACGCTGGCGGTAACAACAACAGCCGGTTCCGCAACGCCGAGTTCGATCGCCTGGTCACCCAAGCCAAAGGAGTGCTCGACCACGACGCTCGACTCGCGCTCTATCGAACCGCACAGCAGATCGCGTTTGACGAGGCACCGGTCGTGCCGCTCGTGCACACCGACGTTTCGCTTGTACAACGGAGCAACGTCAAGGGCTATAAGCTGCATCCCTCGTCACTCGTCCGCTTGCGACTGGCCTATTTCGAGGACGATTAGCCCGTGGGCCGATATCTTGCCGGACGTCTGCTGCAGGCCGTCGCAACGATTCTCATCGCGGTCGTCGTTGTGTTCCTGTTGATTCGGTTGTTGCCCAACAACCCGGTGTTGTCGCGTTTCGGACAACATGCCGTGCCGGAACAGGTGGCGATCGAAATGGCCCGCCAGGGTTGGGATCAGCCGCTGCTGGTGCAATTGAAGAACTTCATCGCGTCGGCGCTTGGCGATGGCGACCTGGGTGAATCGTTTTTCCTCAACGAAACGGTGGTCGAGGGAATCGAACGGACCTTTCCGGCGACCCTCGAGTTGGCCCTTTCCGCGCTGATGCTGGCCGTTCCCCTGGGAGTGGTCGCCGGAGTCGCCGCGGCGGTGTGGCGCAACCGGTTGCCTGATTATCTCTGTATGTCGGGATCGCTATTAGGGGTCAGCGTGCCGGTGTTCTTCCTCGGTATTTGCCTGATGTTTATGTTCCCCCAGATGCCGACCCGGGGTCGATTGCCGCTGGGTGCCGACTTTGACGCAAGCAGCGGTTTCATCGTGATCGAAAGCCTGTTTCGAGGACGCTTCGATATTTTCAATGCGGCGCTGCGACATCTTTGTCTACCGGCGATCGCGCTCAGTACGATCCCGATGGCCGTAATCGCGCGAATCACTCGCAGTAGCATGCTTGACGTACTGTCAGCCGACTATGTGCGCACCGCTCGGGCGAAAGGCGCTTCGCCGCCGCGCGTGGTGGCACGTCACGCACTGCCAAATGCCGGCATTCCGATCACCAATATCGCCGGACTGCAAATCGGCGTGTTGCTGACCGGTGCGGTGCTCACCGAAACGGTCTTCGACTGGCCGGGAATGGGGACACATCTGGTCGATGCGGTACGCCTAAGTGATTACAACGTCGTGCAAGGTTGCACGCTAATGATCGTGACACTGTTCGTCGCGATTAGTCTGGCGCTCGATATGATCTATCTCTGGCTTGATCCGCGGATCCGATTCAGCGGAGGCGCCGATGGCTGAGCCAGAATTTCAGTCACGTGCCTGGCGACGTTTTCGCCGCAGTCGCAGCGCATGGATCGGCGGTCTGCTGGTCGGGCTCTGCATGTTTGGCGCCTTGGCCGCCGACCTGCTCGCCCCCTATGGACCGACCGATCGCGGGGCGAAGACGTTTCTACGGCCGTCAGCCGAGCATTTTCTCGGCACCGACTCACACGAATACGACGTGTTTACCCGCACATTGTACGGAGCCCGATTGTCGCTGTTGGCCAGCGTGGTGTCGGTTGGCATCGCGATCACGATCGGTGGTTTTTCGGGCGCGGTGGCGGGTTATTTTGGCGGCTGGACCGACAGCCTGATTCTGCGTTCGATCGACATTCTGTTGGCGTTTCCTGGCATTCTGATCGCACTGCTGGTCGTCGTGGCGCTTGAGCCAAGCTGGACCGCGGTGATCTTGGCGGTCGGGGTGCTCAACGTGCCAGTATTCTGTCGGCAGGTTCGCGCTACCGTGCTGACGGTCCGTGATCTCGACTATGTAACGGCCTGTCGGGCACTCGGGGCAACGCCTGGCTATACCTTGCGGCGGGCGATTCTTCCGTCGCTCGTGAATCCGATTATCGTGCTGGCGACGTTAGGACTTGGCACGGCGATTCTTGAGGTCGCCGGCCTCTCGTTCCTTGGCATCGCCGGACAACCCGATGAACCGGAGTGGGGCAACATGCTGGCAGAAGCGAAGAATCATCTTGCTACGACGTTTTATCCGGCGCTCGCGCCTGGCGTCGCGATTTCGCTCGCGGTGCTCGGATTCAATCTGCTCGGCGACGGTCTCCGCGATGCGCTCGATCCACGACTCCACGGTCGGGATGAGTAAATATCGTAGCGTAGTCCTTACCCCGGCGGGCGTTACGCTCCGCGCCGGCAATGACGCCGGCCAAATCCAAGCGTTCCCAATAGCCCCAGCACCATCAACATCGCGGTACTCGGTTCGGGAGTCAGCGCAAAACCGTTGAGGACAACGGTTCCACTGCTTCCCGCGGTCGGGCGAAATTCGACGAAGTTTGGGTTGATTCCATCCGTGGACAATTCGATAAACCCGTGAGGCCCGCGGACGATCGTGTCGATAGTGCCGGCAAAGGTTAGGTCCGGGTCGTTATGGTGTACGAATCCGACCTTCGTGTAGGCGCCGTGTGCGGCATCCTTCACGAAGATATCGATGTCCGTCGTGCTGCCAAAGTGATAGGTTTCGAGAAACATCGTACCGGACTCTTCAGTAGTAGCAAAATCAAACGTCAATCTGATGCCGCCACTGTCTCCTGAGGTGACGGAGATGCCGTCCTTGATGAGATTTTCAGCAACCCAGTCCTCTGTTGCGGGGGTGGAACTTGAGATGGTTCCCGCGGTACCGGAAATTGCCTCCGCCGTCACGTCCAAAGTGCTGTCGAAACCTTGCCACCCCCAGTCGTTCTTGACGTCGATATTTTTTGTTACCGGCGCACCGGTCCAGCCGACAAAATCCTGACTGGCATAACCTGATTGTGTGCCACTTGCGCCAACGTCGAGATCGTGTCGTGTGCCGTTCACTTCTGAAAATCGATGGGCGACGTGAAGATTATCAAACGTCTTCAGCGTGTTCGGCTCCTGCGTGCTGGCCGAGAAGAACATCCTATCGCCCAGCACTGTTGCGTTCGTTTCCGCCGACACGGTGAGAATGGGCGCGTCGTTCGCGGGATTCATCGCATTGGACCACAGCTTGGCGACTTCGTTGCCAGCCGCGTCAAACGTAACACTTCCGACTAGCCAGTAAGGCGTGTTAGGCGCCACGTTGACTCCAGGGCTCATGCTGCCTGCGCCAAGTAATCCTGTGTGCCTGATGACACCGCCAAGTTCAAGAAAGAACTCGTCGTTAGCAGCATCAAAGGAATCATTGGCCGTGATACCGAATCGAAGGATCGGTGTGCCTGAGACGGAAAACCCAGCAGCCGCCTCATAGGGCAAGTGGTTATCTTCGACCTGCGTCATTTTGGCGCTGAAGTACTGCGTGCTCAGTGGAAGACCATAGGTGACCCCACGAGAGATCGTCGTCGACACGCCTACTCCAAGGCTCCCCACCGCGATCTCGCCACCCGAGATCTGAAACGATTCCACCGGGCCAGAATCGACAACCCAAGGGGTGAGGATCGTACCGACGAACGCCGTTCCACTGCCGGGAGGATTGTCCTCCAGATAGAGCGGGCCACCGAGACTGCTTTCTGTATCCGGCAGGTTAAAACCGGCGGAAAATTGCGTGTGCTGTGCAAACGCCGTGGAACACGACGCCGCAAGAACGGCAACGAGCGCAACGCAAAGCGAGGCCCGAACTATGGAGCGAGTCATTTGCTTCCCCTTTCAATGCACTTACCGTGCGAATCGCAACACAGGTGTTGCGACGATAAAACGCTTCTGTCTCAAAGCGTGGAATATATTGTCATGCCTAAAATCGACCAATAACGAATAACGCCTGAACGGTCTCCTCCTGTGTCGAACCTTGCAGATCGAGCCAAACTCGGCCACAAGCGAAGTCACATCACCGTCTGTTTGATTATTTTCTTGTGTCAGGATTCAAATACCTATTCACATTGTCCTTCCCGCCTACTCTTCCGGTTCGATCGTGCAGGACATAGAAGCTCTGCATTTATCGACTAGCACGTCGATGCCGTAAGCGTGAATCTGATCTTGCTTTAGTTCGGCATGTTCCATCGTCGTGGTAAGCACAACGGCGCGACCATGATCGCTAACCTTTGCAGCCAATTCGACGGCCGGCCTGAATGGTTGCCCAAATATCTGCTGTAGCATTTCGACCATGTACTCGCTCGAGTGGTGGTCGTCGTTCCAAAGCGTGACGCGATAGCGCGGTTGCTGCTCGCGACGATGGTCCTGGCGCGCACGCCCCTCCTTTTGCGGTAACGAAACCGCCTGCCAATCATGATCCGACATGACCTGTTCCTTTAAGAATTCAAATGGTGCATCTTTGCATTAGCGATCCAATAGGAAACGACGACAATTACTTGCTTCTACTTACTTCACGCTGCGCGGCGAATCATGCGATACATTTACCCGTCCAATTTCCACCTCGCGCAGCAAAAAAGGCACTCCGACTCTGTGTTACGCAATGCGCAAACAGGCCCGGAGTGCCTTTTTTTACTGTAAGTTGTAGTCGACACCGCTAGCTGCTCCTTTCGTGGCGGGGAAATCCCGCTAGCGCCTCATGAGACATCTCACCAGCGCATGACCGCAGTCTAAACTGTCTGTGAAATCGAGTCAATGACTTGGTTGAAAAAAAATAAAAATAACTCGGTTTCTTGGGCAGATCGTTGTATCGGCTGAGGAAGGAAGTATTCAAAACCCCCGAAATGTACTGTCTTGGAGTGGTTTTCCCCGGAAACAGCCATATCCCCTGTAGGCGTTAGGATTTTGGGTTGGCTTTTTTGTGGTGCAGGCGAGACGCCTGTACCACAACGTCTCTCGGTTACCCGACGCTACGAGAGAAATCAATCGTGCCGCAACGCTTCGATTGGATCCATTTTGGCGGCGCGTACTGCCGGATAGATTCCAAAAGCGATCCCAATCGCCACAGAGATCGCAAAGGCCACGGGAATCGACCACGGAACGATCTGCGGCGTCACGTTCTTGACCCCCTGGGGCAGGTTATTCATCGCCGCCGGCATCGACTGCTCGAGAAACCCACGAAGCCATTGCATCACCCAGGGACACGTCAGCCCACCGAGGATCCCCGTGGCACCTCCGACGATCGAGAGCACGATGGTTTCAGCAAGAAACTGACGTGTGATATCGATCTGTCGGGCTCCCAGCGCGCGGCGAATACCGATTTCGTGCGTGCGCTCGGTAACTGTGGCCAGCATGATGTTCATGATGCCGATGCCGCCTACGATCAGCGTGACCGCGGCGATCAGACCCATGAAGACCATAAACATCAATCGCGTCGTTCGGGCTTGTTCGAGCAGTTCGAGCGGAACGACCACGACGTAGTCCTCGGACTTGTGGAGTTTTGCCATAGTCCGTTTGATCGCGGCGGCGGTGGCCGGTACTTGTTCGATTGTCCCGACTTGGAATGTGATCTGGCTGAGTTGGATTACCTCGCCGCTGCGCTGACCGGCCCGCATGAACAGAACCCGGTCGCCGATTCGCTGCCAGAAGGTGGTAAGCGGAATATAGACATCACTGGCAAAATCCTGGGCAGCCAGCGAACTCCCGATGCCCGCGGTGGGCATGCGTTCCTTGACAACGCCCACGACCACATAGGGCAGCTCGCGAACGCGAATCACTTTGCCGAGTGGATCTTCGACCGGAAAAAAACGTCGCGCGGCCGCAGCCGCCAGGACGCACACATTGGAGCGTTGATCCACGTCGAGGTCGGAAATAAATCGCCCCAGATCGATTTTCAATCGCATTACTTCGGCGTATTCGGGGGTACAGGCGACCAAGTGGCTGTCGATGGTCACCGGACCATAGTGCGCCTCGCGTTTGGTTTCGCGAATTCGGATCGCGTTCTTGACGGTCGGAATCTGCATCAGGGCGTCAACGTCTTTGCGGAGGATTCCGTACTCGGCATAGAACGTGGTGTTGCTGATCGAGTCGTCGACCGGCAACATCGACCGCAAGATGATGTTGGTTGCACCGAGCTCTTCGATCTGCCGCTGCGCCTCACGACTGATCCCCTCGCCGATCGCCAGCAGCCAAACGACGCTCGCCACGCCGATAAAGATGCCCAGCACGGTGAGCATCGATCGCATCGGGTGAAGGGCCAGGCTTTTCACGCCTAGTCGCCAGACTCGCAGTTGGAAGAGCATTACGAACCGGTGCGAGATCTTGAAGGAGCAAATCCTGAGATGGTCGTACCAGACGGACCTTTGCCGGGGTCCTTGTCCGTCTTCTTAGCGGCTGCTGGTTGATTCTTCGGTCTGGCCTTGGGTGTTGCAGTGGCAAACGCCGGCTCGACGTTGGAAAGAGTGGCTCGCTCGATATGTCGAAACGGCGTGAGCGCCACTTCGTCGCCTGTGTCGAGTCCGCCGGTGATGATCACATGGTTGTTGTTGTTCGGGCCGACCTGAACCATTTGGGGGTGCCAATCATTGTGCTTGCGGAGAAGACAATAGTGGTGATCATTGTGGGCGATCACCGCGGCCAACGGCACCTGCAGAACGTTGGGCATTGACTCGAACGAGATCTGCACCTTTGCCCGCAATCCGGGACGAATGGTCGAAGGGGGATCAATGATCGTTACCACGGCACCATATTCAAGCGGTGCGCCATGCCAACGCATTGGATATGGGTAGGGCGCGACCTCCTTGACCTCGCCGCGAAGCGTGTTCTCGGGGTCGGCATCGAGAATGATTCGCGATGGTTGCCCCGGTTTGATGCGATTGACGTGCGACTCGTTAATCTTCACTTTGACCTGCATGTTGCGTAGGTCAGGCAGCCGAATCACGATCTGGTTGTCGCGAATCACCGTTCCCTCTTCGATCACGATGGGTGTGCTGTGTCGCTGCTGTTCGTTGGCGTAGATCACCTGCCCTTCGGATGGCGCCGTGACGAAGCACAGGGCGATCTGCTCTTCGATGTGTTTGAGTTTCTGCTTGCTCAACTCGAGCGTAAAGGTGGCGGCCTCGACCCGGGCCTTCTGTTTTTCGATTTCGGCCTCGAACTCGCCGATCTTTTTGTCGCGGGTGAATTCGGTGAAAACCTTGAGTTTTCGCCGTGCCGCGGTCAGGTCTTTTTTTGCTTTCTGGACCGCGAATTCGTCAGCGCGAAGTTGCGTCGAATTGATGTATCCCCGGACGGCCAGCCGCCGGCTATATTGAGCGTAGGTCTCGGCCCGTTCGAGATTTTCTTCGGCAACGAAAATCTCGCTTTCGATGACTTCCTTTTCTTGTGTGAAGAGACCCTTGGAGTATTCGCGCAGAGTTCTTTCAGCAGTGTTCAATCCGCTCTTGGCTTGAATCAGGACGGCCTTATCGTTGGCCGCGACGATTTTCTGTGCAAGCAACTCATTTTGCAGCACCGAGTCGTCAAATTGAACCAAAAAGTCCCCGGCTTTGACGTGGGTGCCCTCGTCGCAGATCTTCAAGATCGACGTACCGGCACCGCCACGAGACTGAACTTTGCAGCGGACCTCGACGTTGCTGCTGCTGTCGACGTCGCCCGGCTCGGTAACGAATGCCTCGAAATCGGTTCGTTCAACCGTATGCAGCAGGATCGTTTGGTTGACGTCTTCCTTGCCAAGTTGCCTGACGAAGTAGACACCGGCAGCCAACATCGTCGCGAGGCAAGCGACCGCGATCACGATCGTTTTCACACTGCCGGCGCGAAGTTGAGAGGGCGTGGCCATGTTCGCTGACAGGGAGGGAGGGAAAAGGAAGGCACTCCGTCCCATTGTATACGAAAACACGATGCGTGAGAATCGAAGCCTAGCGCAAGGATCCTCCAGGCCGGGCCTTTCCTGCCCCATTATTCGGATCAATCTGCGGGACGAGTGGAATCCCTCAGAGGGATCGATACGCATCGGCTCCCGGTTCACCGTCATTGCGGCGTCCGGTTATGATGTTTGCACTCAAAATTCACTCATCGAAAGAGATTGCAATGTCACATCCGAATGTCCTCATGATCGGCACCGGCGAATACACGACCGGCTATGTCCACGGGTCGGCGGCTGCGTCGGACAAAGGGGCCGGCGTCGTGGCGCTCACGATGTTCGATCTCCGGCGCCGCGGTCTGGTTGGCTCGCTGAAGATGGCCGGCACTAACGGCACGAAGATGCCTGGGATTCGGGAGCATCTGCGGCGAGTGATCGGCGATGTCTATCGTGAGATGGACGTGAGCTTTGACAGCTTTCCGGCGGACAACATCGAGCACGAACCCCAGGCATATCAGGCGGCACTTGCGACCATGGATCGTGGCGACGTGGTGATCATCTTTACGCCCGACGATACGCATTTTGAGATCGCGATGGATGCCGCTGGACAAGGCTGTCATGTGCTGATCGCCAAGCCGCTGGTCAAGACGCTTCAGCAGCATCTCGATTTGACGGAAGCCGCGGAGCAGCACAACTGTCTCGTGGCGATGGAGGTCCACAAGCGATGGGACCCGATCTATGCCGACGCGCGGGATCGCATTCGAGGGCTGGGCGATTTCAGCTTTTTCCAGTCGTACATGAGCCAGCCCAAATCGCAGCTCGATACGTTTCGTGCCTGGGCCGGCAAGTCGAGCGACATCAGCTATTATCTCAACGCACATCATATCGATTTCAATGTCTGGGCCGTGGGGCATGTGGCCCGCCCACTGAGCGTTCATGCCTCGGCGGCGACCGGCTGGGCCGAGTCGCAAAACATTCCGGCGGAAGACACCATCACGCTCACGGTCGACTGGGAGAATCTTGCCAGCGGCAACCGAGCCACGGCGATTTACACATCCTCGTGGATCGCGCCCAAGGCCGACGTCCATTCGCAGCAGCGGTTTTTCTATATGGGACACGACGGCGAGGTGAACGTCGACCAAGCCCACCGCGGCTATACCTTGGCCACCGACGCCGCCGGCTATGCGTCGGCCAATCCGCTGTTCATGAAGTACACGCCCGACGCCGATGGCTATTTCGCCGGGCAGTCGGGCTATGGTTATCGCAGCATCGCCGATTTCGTCGAGGCGGTGATTTCCCTGCGCGAGGGACGCGCGACGGTCGACTCATTTGCCGACAAGCTGGCGACCGTGCAGGAAACCACCTTGGTGACCGCAATCCTGGAGGCGGGGCGGCGAAGTCTCGACGCTGGCGGTCGCATTGTCTCGCTTCAATACGACGCAGGGGGAAACGTCGTGGGGCTCGACTAGGATCGCGTCGAAGAGGCACCGAACTTGCCTAGAATCGGTCCGAGGCCCTAGAATGAATAAGTTCGCCTCGTTGTCGCGAGACGCAGGGCAGGGGCCGATAACAGCACAGCCGCTTGGGAGACTCTATGATTCGAGTTTTTTCATCCAAACCTGGGCAGATTTGGCCCGTCGCTTTGGTGCTTTTGATGTTGCTGGCACGTCTGTCGGATCAAGCACTCGCCGCTCCTGACTCGGGATCAGAGGCAATTCGCTTCACGGCGGATCTCAAAGATGGGACCAAAGTGTCTGGCGAGCTAGCAGATATTGACGCATTGCCACTCACGGCCGATTTTGGCGACGTCAAGGTTCCGTTGCAACTGATCCATACTGTGCAGGTGGGTCACGGCGACTCGCCGACCAAGATCCGTTTTCACAACGGTGATTTGCTCAGTGGCCAATTGCGGATCGAAACTTTGGTATTGGCGACCAAGTACGGACGGCTGTCGATCGCCATCGAGCAGATCGTACGGATCAGTGCCGCCCAAACGAAGTCGACGCCAATTCAGCAGGCCGCCGCCAAGGCGGGAATCGCCCGCTATAACGACGAGACCTGGAATGAAAAGGCCACACGCAGCTCGACCCTGACCGTTGTCACGGCCTGGGCGCCGTGGTGTGCTGTGTGTGGGCGGGTGATGCCGTTGTTGACCACGACCGCCGGCAAGTATCAAGGCCGCGTGCAGTTTGCGACGCTCGACGTCGACCGCAGTCGCAAGACCATGAAGAAGTTGGGCATCAAATCAATCCCAACGATGCTGGTCTATCGCAGCGGTAAACTTATGGAGACGCGCGTTGGCGGTTTCACCGAAGAGGCCAAATTGCGAGCGTGGCTCGATGGGCTCGCCAAGAAATACCGCAAACGAAAATCGTCGGATAATCCGTTCGCCGATCCATTCGGATAGAAAGCACGCCCGCGACGGTGATCAGTCGCCCAGCACGTCCGACAGCACCTCTTCGGCCACATAGATTGGCAGCACCGGATCACACGAAACCGCCACGGCGATCGCGTCAGACGGTCGGGCGTCGATCTCGACCAGATCGCCATCAACACGAATCCGTAACTTGGCATAGTAGGTGTGATCCACGAGATCGCTGATCACGACGTCCTGGAACTCAGCCCCCAGACTCTCGACGCAGCCGACCAGCAGATCATGCGTAAGCGGCCGGGGCGAGGGATACTTCTTTACCTTGCGGTCAATGCTGGTCGCCTCAAAGATCCCGATCAAGATCGGAAAGGTCCGATCACCGTTGATCTCCTTCAGATAGATCACCTGCGAGTCGTTGACCTCGCTAATGATGATCCGCGATAGTTCCATCGGGACGGGCATGACCGGCGATTCCTAAAAAGGCGTTGCGTGCTGAATACCTCGATTGTACCGGTCGACAAGCCGTCTCGACAGTAGCTTCGGATCGATGATTTCAGATGGATGATCTGGGATGACGATGGTGCAGCGCCTTCCATAGTTTCGCGTCCGCGTCCACGCGGAACTCATAGTATGGACGACCCTACTTGTCCTTCAGCGACGCCAAATACGCCATCAACGCCGCTAGATCCGCCGGTGTGAGGTTGTTGACCAAACCCTCGGGCATCATCGAAATCGTTTGTTTGCGGCGCTGCTCGATGCGATCACGGCGAAGTACCTTTTCGCGCCCCTGGGCGTCTCGCAATTGAATCTCGTCCGCTGCTTCGCGCGTGACGAATCCCGTGTGGGTTTTTCCGTCGTCCGTGATGAAGCTCTGCGTTGCAAACCCCTGAGCCACTTTGGCACTCGGTTTGACGATCGATTCGACCAGTTGATCGGTGTTGTAACGCTTGGCGATTCCGCCCAGAAACGGACCGATCGGTGTCTGGTCAGGCGAGACGGTATGGCAAGCGATGCATCGCTGCCGAGCGAACAGGCGAGCGCCGAGCGTTACGTCCCCCTTGGCCCGCTTCACCTCGGCTAACAGCTTTTCGTACTTCATTCCCTGGACCACCGGTCCACGCGACTTGCCGTCGAGGTGCAGCGATTTGGCCGCTGCGTCTGCCGCCACCTTGATCGCGGCGTCGGGCGATTTGGTCAGTTTCACGACCTGATCGTCGTAGCTCGGAAAGCCGGTCTCGGCGATAGCGGAGAGCAAGTCGGACGTCTGTTTCGAGTTGTTCCAGGCTGCGTCGACAAGAGCCGTCGCCGTCGCTCTCGCCTTGGTGTCCGCGAGCGAATTGTTGGCCAAACTCACCAGCACGGCCCATGCAAGTCGCCGTTGCTCGGCACTGCCACCATCGATCTTTTTGGCGAACAGGTCGACGTGATCGCCGTTGCCCGCGTCAAAGACGAAGTAACGGCGTGCTTCGGCCAGGGCAGTCTCTTTGTGGCCGGCCGATTCGGCTAACAGTTTGATCACGGTAGAAGGAGCGGCGTCGCCCTGTGCGCGACGAATCGCACCGATGGCGCGGTTTCGCAGCGCCGCATCTTGCTTCGCATCGCCCGCCGCGGCGATCAGCATCGGAAGTGCGTCTTTCCGCGGCCTATCCTGGCGCAGCACCGTGGCCAGATCGAGCTTCACCGGTCCACTGCCGAACTCCCACCCCTTTGTCGAGACACGATTACGCGGAAGTTCCACGCGAAGCAGCGAGACGGCGTCTGACGAGCCACCCGCGGCCTCGCGACGCAGAGCAGCTTCGATCTTGGCTGTCGCCGCCCACTTCGTCGGCCGATAATACGGGCCGCGCGTGTCAGGCCGAGTTCCCCACCACTGACCTTTCCAGGGGCCTTCGATGTGATAGAGCCTGGCAAGTGACTTAAGAATCGCGAGTCGCGTGTTGCCCGAGGCATTGTTCGCCAAGCGATTCAATAGGCCTTCGACACCCCGCTGGGAATGCATGCCGGCCAATGCGCGGGCCGAACCGCTGACCACCGCCTCGCTCTTGCCGCCAAGCCCGGCAAGACTTGCCTCGACGGCCCTGAGTTCGATCAGCGCTTTGACGGCCGCATGAGCGATCAGCGGATCGGCATCGGCCGAGAGCGGGATGATCGCCGAGGCGATTTCTGTTCTGCCGAGCCGCGAAAGTCCGATGATCGCCTGGAGCCGGACCCGAGGGTCAGTGTCCTTGAGTGCTTTGACGAACGGCTTGGTCGGGACGCTGGCCGACTGGCTCTTGCGGTCGGCCAGCGCCCGTAAGGCATATTGTCGCACTTTGGCGTCGTCGGTGAGACTTACCAGTAGCTTCGTCGCGCCGGCGCCTTGCATTTGCTTGAGCGTGAACATCGCGGCGACTCGTACGGCCACGCTATTGTGGCTCGTGGCGAGCGATTCTAATCCCTTGACGAGTACCGGCTTGTCGCCGCGGCGCAAGATCTCGCGCTGCGTGTGCAGTCGGGTGACGTGGCTGGGGGCCTGCATCAGTTTCAATAGGCCCGCCTCGTCTGCTTTGCCCAGATCGGGAAACGGTTTCTGCTTCGAGCCAATCGGGGCAACTCGGGCAACGAATCCGACGTTTTTTCCCTTGAAGGCGAACGCCCCGTTTTTCCAACTGGTGATATACATTCGGCCGCTGGCGTCGATATCCATGTCGGTCGGTCGAGGAATGCTGACAAACGGTTCCTGGTGCGCCTTGTAGCCGGCACCACTGTGGGGCAACACATGGCGATAAACGACGTTGCGACCCCAGTCGCACGTGTAAAGCGCGTGGCCGAAACCGTCGGGTACAGCCCCTTCGTCGACAAACAGCGAACCGGTGGGAGAGCCTCCGCCGTAGTCCTTCAGTGGTTGGATAATGTCCTCGCCAAAGTTCTTGAACAGCATCGGATAGCCGTAGTTGCCGGTTTGAACGATGTGACTCAGTCGAACGTTCCAGCCGCCGCCATCGTTGGTATTGTCCCGGGTATAGGTGTTCAGCAGCGGATCAACCGCGACGTCGTAGATGTTTCGCAGCCCCCTGGCATAAAGCTCCAACTCGCTTCCATTCGGGCGAATCCGCACAATGCCGCCACCCATCAGTTGCAGCGTGCTGCCGTCTTTTGCCTTTGCGTTGGTGAATCCAAAATCGCCGACCGCAATGTACAGCCACCCGTCGATGCCGACGCGGAAGCCGTTGGTGCAGTGGTCCGCCCCGCGTTTTCTCAGAGCGTCGGTGCCGAGGCCCTCGAGCAGCGTCTCGTTGCGATCGGCTTTGCCATCGCCGTCATCGTCATGAAAGACTCGCAGCAAAGGCGGGTGCAGAGCCCAGACCGACTTGCCGTCGGGAAAGATCCCTCGCACGCTTCCGACCTTGTCAGCGAAGACCTGGAATTCGTCGGCCTGGCCATCGTCGTTGGTGTCACGACAGCGAACGATCAACTGGTTTCGCTTAGGGTCTTTGCCCAGCGATCCGTTTTCGTCGACACCAATATAGACATCGCCGCCGGGGGTTGCCGCGACACAAACCGGGTAGGAGATTTTGTCCGATGTGGCATACATCGTCACGGAAAAGCCCTCGGGTGCCTTCATGCCATGGCCGCCGCGGCGTTTTTGGCCGCCACCTTTCTTGCCGCTATTTTTCGCAATCGCGACAGTCTGCTGTTTGACTTTTTTCGTGCCGAGGACTTGGAACTCGAAGAAGCTGGCCCAGTTGCCTTTTGGTAATCCGGTGAAGGTGATTCGTACGTGCCTGACTGCTTTGGACGCGGACTTGAGCGTCTCGTCCTGGGGGTGTTGGGCCTTCTTCGTCTGGTCGGAGAGCGTTTTCCAGGTCTTGCCATCGGTTGAACCGTCGACCTTGAACTGATACACGATCTGATCGCTTTCCCACAGAATTCGCACGCCGGTAATTTCCTGGGGCTTGCCGAGATCGACTTGCCAGGAATGTCCTGCGCTGTTGTCGGGGGCGCACCAGCGTGTGTCCGTGTTGTTGTCGACCGCATCACTCGGCGGCCGCCCGCTTTCCGATTGCGAGGCGGAAGCCTTCTTGCCGGCAGCCAGGTTCTCGAAGACGAGGACGTTTTTCTTCGCCCCTTTTTTCGAGGCCTTGACCGCGTCCGCAGCACGGGTTTTGGTGGTGAAAAACAGGCACGACAGCAGCAGAGAACAGAAAATGAAGCGATTCACGAGGAAATCACCTTTCCGTGATACGTGAAAGTTTGTGCGAAGATCGCACTCGGCCAATAACGTCATCCGGCAGACGGCAATACGGGGCCATTGTAGCCCCTGGCAACCGGCTCGTCGTCCCGTGGACGCGCTGAGAACAGGGGATTTCAGAACGAGGACCAGCGCGTGACAAACTGCCGTTCTTGGAGTGAAGTTTGTCTGAAAAAAATTGGGCACGGAGGCAGTCACTCTTCTGTTGCGAGTCGAAAGCCGGCTTGGCAGAAGCGGAAACAGCTTGTTTTCTCGATGTTTTTCCGTCTGCTTTGCAAGAAGCACAAAATCTCTGGCACCCCTGTTGACAACTGGCCGAAGATCGGTAGAATTCATGGATCGCCTGGAGTTGACGTTTGTCGCAAGGCAGCGTCGGCCGCAGGCGATTTGCTCTTTGACAATTTGGTAGTGAACCTCTCGTATATTTTTTATAGATCCAGCCAAGAGATTGTATTTGGCGGGTACGGGATCTTGACCAAGATTTCGTATCTGCTTATCAAGCATTTTCAATTGGCTCATTGATCGAGAGAGTGACCGTAGAAGGCATGTCTTCGGACTTGTCGGTTGGGGTTATTTTTGTCGATTTTAAGCATATTCAATTGAAGGGTTTGATCCTGGCTCAGAATGAACGTTGGCGGCGTGGATTAGGCATGCAAGTCGCGCGACAAGCTGTTCTGCTTGCAGAACGGTGGAGGAGCGGCGAAAGGGAGAGTAACGCGTGGATCACCTACCCTCAGGACCGGGATAGTGGCGGGAAACTGCCAGTAATACCGGATAACATCTACGGATCAAATGGTGTGATTCCGCCTGAGGACGGGTCCGCGTCCTATTAGCTTGTTGGTGGGGTAACGGCCTACCAAGGCATCGATGGGTACCGGGTGTGAGAGCATGGCCCGGCTCACTGGGACTGAGACACTGCCCAGACACCTACGGGTGGCTGCAGTCGAGAATATTCGGCAATGGACGAAAGTCTGACCGAGCGACGCCGCGTGCGGGATGAAGGTCTTCGGATTGTAAACCGCTGTCAGTTGGGAGGAAATTCTAGGGGGTCATCCCTCTAGTTTGACCCATCTTCAGAGGAAGGACGGGCTAAGTTCGTGCCAGCAGCCGCGGTAAGACGAACCGTCCAAACGTTATTCGGAATCACTGGGCTTAAAGGGTGCGTAGGCGGCGCCATAAGTTGGGTGTGAAATCCCTCGGCTCAACCGAGGAATTGCGCCCAAAACTGTGGTGCTCGAGGAAGGTAGAGGTAAGCGGAACTGATGGTGGAGCGGTGAAATGCGTTGATATCATCAGGAACACCGGTGGCGAAGGCGGCTTACTGGACCTTTTCTGACGCTGAGGCACGAAAGCTAGGGTAGCGAACGGGATTAGATACCCCGGTAGTCCTAGCTGTAAACGATGAGCACTTGATCGGAGGAACTCCCATATTTTTCCGATCGTAGCGAAAGTGTTAAGTGCTCCGCCTGGGGAGTATGGTCGCAAGGCTGAAACTCAAAGGAATTGACGGGGGCTCACACAAGCGGTGGAGGATGTGGCTTAATTCGAGGCTACGC
>Ga0114996_10004939_pt1 | contig 15829 bp, 10 predicted proteins | sample ArcticOcean_MG_C_4_FD_87039 | JGI IMG/M metagenome (GOLD analysis project Ga0114996, IMG submission 87039) | Marine microbial communities from western Arctic Ocean - ArcticOcean_MG_CB4_134 | ecosystem: Environmental > Aquatic > Marine > Oceanic | place: Arctic Ocean: Canada Basin | collected...
CCCGTTGCGCCGGTTACGTCATCGGCAACGCCGACATCTTCAAAAACGCCTCCCTCACCCACACCAAACCCGGCATCCGCCAGCGCCGCCACGTCCTGAACGTCGCCACCGGTTCCCAGATCACTGACGTCTGAAACGATCGGATTGAAAGGAGCACTGGTCCGGATGGGGAAAATTGGACCGGTGAAAGTCATCATCGCGGCTTCCGGGCCGTACATGTCGATTGCCATTCGCGTCCGGATGGCGTCTACCGCCGCTGTCTGAGAAAAATTTCGCTTGCTCGATCGGTACCGGAAGTCGGGTTCGCCATAGCGAATGTAGAGTTCGCCACGCCGATCCCACGGATGAACGCTCTCGGAAAAGAAGTTCCTGGCGTGCCACACTCGGCGATAGTGTTCGGTTTTCCGCTCGTTAACGGCCGTAAGAATGTCCGGGTCGCGCCGGGACCAGAAAAGCTCAAGAGCCTTGGCCCGGTCCTGGCCGGTTACGTTGTGGAGAGCGGCAAGTTCGGCCTTGTTGGCGATTGTTTGGATGTCGGTATAGAGCGTTCGTTCCTGGCCCTCGGTTTCACTGAGGAACCGCTTGGAAATAGCCAGGGCGGTCTCGTACTCCCCCTGGAGTGAGGCCACCTGTGCAGTGAGGGGCAGCAGGCGCCGGTCCTCATTGGGTAGGGCATCGATATAACCGACCAGAGCAGGTCCCCTATCCTCCAGATTCCCTGCGTGAACGCAGGCGAGTCCATACTGTAGGAGTCCGTCTGCACTATGGGTGCCGGCCTCCAGGTAGCGATCGAAGTGGCCCAGAGCCTTCTCCGGCTCATCTCCGAACCTCCGGTAAACCTGTCCCAGGAGTCGGTGGGCAGGCCCATAGTCAGGGTCGATCTTCAGCGCATCCTCTGCCAGACCGCGACCGGAGCGAAAGGCGTGATAGGCCATCAAGCCGCGTGCCGGGCTTGTTGCGTGAGCCAATCCGAGCGCTACGAGAGCTTCCGGAGACGTCGGATCGGAATCCCGGGCCCACTTTAAGACATCAAGCGCGTTCTCCCAACTTTCGAGCCCCTGCAGCGTCCGGCCAATCCTCAGGAGGGCGTCCGTTTGGGTGGCAGATCCTTCTGCTACTTCCACCAACAGATCCTCGCCCGCTCCGACATCCCCTACCGACAGGAGGCCATCGGCCACTGCCAGCAGAGAATCGCGCGTGAGGGAGTCTAACTGCGGTATCTCTGGGTCCCATCCCGGAATTCGCGCCCACGCCGATCCTGATAGTGCGAGGATCAGCCCGAATGCGGCACACGAGATCAAACCAGGAGTCAACCGGAACCAACGGGTCATACATACCTCCAAGCATCGGGACGGAAGCGGCCCGGCGTCCGCAGCCTGAAAGGATCAGTTCCCTAAACGGCGATATACGATTCCAAATAAAGTACCGTGGGCCGGTTGCCTTGTCAACCGGGCCCTGCTGCCGGCGTCCTCAACTCTCGCCAGGGACCACCCTGGGCATGGAGCCCAATGCGGGCAAGAAAAAGCCCCCGGATGCAATGATCTGGGGACTTCTTCATAGGGCAGCTTGTGGGAAGGTCAGGTCAAGCCGGGTCAGGCCGGGGTTCCTGGGGGAAGAAAAGGGAGAATGTGCTGCCCTCTCCTTCCACACTCACGACGTCGATATTGCCACCGTGCGCCTCCACGGCCATCTTGCAGAACGTGAGTCCCAGCCCCGTACCGGCCCGCTGCTTCGATTCGACCTGGGCGAACTTCTCGAAGATCTTTTCAATATACTCAGGTGGTATCCCCTGTCCGGTATCTTGGACCTGGAACTGGAAACCGCCTTCCTGCAGCCTGGAACGTACGGTAATCGTTCCGCCGCGCCCGGTGTGCTTTACCGCGTTGATCATCAGATTCGACAGAATCCGGTAGAGCAGATTCCGATCGGCTTCCATCCCGGGCAGGTCGTCCTCTACGTCGGCGACCACCTCTTTGTCTTCTGAGCGGGCCGAGCTCTCGATTTCGCTGATCACCGCGGCCACAAGATCGCTTACAGACACGGTCTCCAGGTTCAGATTGAGCTTCCCCTCTTCCATCCGCGAAATGTCCAGCAGATCCTGGATCATATTGAACAGCAGGTCGCAACTCCGCTGAGCGGCATCCAGACATTCCTGGGTTTCAGACAGTTCCTCCATCCCAACGATCTCCAGATTCGCCTTGATGCCCGTAAGCGGATTCTTCAGATCGTGGACAATCAACTGCGTGAGGCTCTCTTTGGTGTTCTCCAATTCTTTGAGCGTGATATAGCTCTGCTCCAGATCATCGTGGAGGCGCTTCACCCGGATCAACGACTTGATGCGGGTGAGCAGTTCAAGCTTGTTGAACGGCTTCGTGAGAAAATCGTCAGCGCCCGCTTCAATGCTCCGGATCTTATCTTCCAATTCCTTCAGAGCCGTAATCATGACGATGGGTATGAAACGGGTTCGTTCGTCTTCCTTGAGCTTCTTGCAGACTTCATAGCCGTTCATATTCGGCATCATCACGTCCAGAAGGACGATGTCCGGGAGTCCTTCCTCCACCCTCTCCACCGCTTGCACTCCATCGAAAGCTGTGACCACGTCGTACTTCTCGGGCACGAGGTAGGCCTCCAGCAGCTCGACGTTTTGCGGGTTATCGTCTACGACCAGAACGCGGGGAGCCGACATGTCCACTCTTTCTCACTGTCTGGCAGCGGGCAGATCTTTTGGGTGAAATCACGAGATCGAGAAATACGAAACGAAATACTTTAGCAAGGACTAGGAGACCGGTCGGTCCAGGACTTCTCGGATGGCACCGGGAAGTGCACGGGTATTGATCGGCTTGGAAATATACCCGTCGCACCCCGCCTCCCTGGCTTTCTCCTCATCTCCCCTCATCGCGTGTGCTGTCAGGGCGATCACCGGAATCTGTCGGGTAGCCTCATCACTCTTGAGTATTCCCGTTGCCGTCAGGCCGTCCAGCCGCTGCGGGTTCCGGAAACGAGTTCTCAGGAGTCCGAACCTATTCCCAAAGCCTCCAGACGCCCCTGAGCGTCCCTGTTTCCCGGTTCCAGTTCCAACGCCGTCCAATAGGAGGAGATCGCCTGGTCCTTCAATCCCAGCATCTCGTATGTCCTCCCCAGGCTGAATCGGGTGGCCGCCTGCGCCGGGGCCAGTTGGGCTGCGGCCTCGAAAGGGACGCGGGCGTCAGGGTAACGGCCCAGAGAGAACAGGGCCAGACCCAGGTTATGCAGGGTCTCAGACGACTCGGGAAGGGTCAGCAGCACCTCCTGGTACCACGAAACGGCCTCTTCGTGTCGGCCAGCTTCATATAGAACAACGCCCTGACGCGTGAGTTCTTGCAGGTAGAGTCTTCTCCCCGGCTCCATTACCAGAGCTTTCCTGATATGGATCCGGGCCTCAGCGTAACGCTCCTCCATTCGGGCGCCCTGGGCCAGTCGATAGTGCGGTTCCGCCTGGGTGGAATCCAGCTCAATCACCCGGTTGAGATGCTGTCGAGACGCTTCGAAATCCTCAAGCTTCAAATAGAGATTCCCCAGATTCATATGCGTGGGTGCAAAATCCGGCACCAGCTCTACGGCCTTCAGGAAGTCGGCTGCGGCCTGGTCGAAGGAACGGTTGCTGAAACTTTCGACTCCCAGATCGAACCAGGTCTGCGCGGCGAAACGAACCAGATACATATCTCGGGAGTCTTTGATTTCGATGGTTGTCACATAGCCGTGCAGGTAAACGATTGCTTCGCGTCGCATCCCCGTCTTGATGAAACCCACCAGGATTTCCCGCCGTAGACCATCCTTTCCCCGGGCGGCCTGAAGGTGAACCGCGGCGCTGTCCCGCAGGCCCTGCTGTTTGAACGTCTCAAACATGAGCAGATGCCCAAGCTTGAAGTCGGGCCGTGGGCCCAACGCCTTTCGGAACGCTCCCTCGGCTGCGACAAAATCCCCATCTTGGAAGGCCTTTACGCCCTCCCGGACGAATGGGTCCGGGAACAGCGGGTTCGCAGCGGTATCCTCTCTCCAGGACGCCAGCATCGAATCCACATCTGTGTTACCTCGTTTGTACACAGAAACACGAGGGTGATCAAATGCCGTAACCGTCGGTTCCGCCTCCGTTTCGTCGAAGACCCAACCGGGTATCTGTGGAGAAACCTTGAACGTTGCCGCTCGATTGTAGCCGAGGGTTCCGTTCTCCAAGCGCGTGTAATACTCCCAGCCGATGGGAAAGGCTTCCCTCGCTTCGCGGTACTGGCGGAGGCGATTTTCCTCAACAATAGCAATCCAGGGGACATTCTTAAGCTTCTTCGCGAAGAAATCGACCTTGTCACGGTACAGATACTGACCTTCCGTCATGATGAAAAAGGTCGCTTCGTCCACGCTCCGGTCGTATCTGTCCGGAGGCACCATCCATTGTGTGGAGAACCCACCCCGTTCGGTAAGGACCTTGTCCCCGGGGGGTATGTTCTCCCGAATCCACTTCACGGCCTCCAGACGACTGTCCTTCTTCTGAAATACACCCGCCATGGCCAGACCGTACATCGACGTCGGTATGCCAATCAGGGCAATGGGCAGGGCATAGGAAAAGGCGGTGGAGAGTCGGCCCCAGGCGCGAATACGGGCACCTGCCCAGATGCAGGCGGCCGCCGCAGAGATCGACAGGAAAGGGAGCATCGGCGTGGTGTATCGGATCGGTTTCGTATGAAGCCTGCCCACCAGAAGGAAATAGATCCCCAGCCAGAGAAGGATAGGGAGCCACCCCCTGTTCCTGCTGCGCGCAGCCAGCGCAAGGCCAGCCAGTGCAGCGATCTCCAACGGGAGACCCATCGCGTAGCGAAACAGGTGGGTGATGAAAAAGAGGTAGGGTGTCGTGCTGAAATCGTAGAGCGTCCAGATTCGTACGATCTCTCCCTGGGCCACGTTCATCGCCTGGGCGAACCGCTTGAGATCATCGTCTCCGAAAAGCAGGTCTGGGTCCCAGAGGAGAAAAGGCTCGCCCACCAGGGTCAGAACGACGGCCGTCAGGCCGCAGACAACCAGTTTCACGCTCAGGAGTCTGCGCCACCCGATCCGGCGCCACCAGGCCCCTTCACCCGGTTCAGGTCGCAGATGGATAATCAGGAAGGGAAGGCCCAGGACCACGGCAAGCAGCCGGGTGCCTCCCGCCATCCCCCACGCCGCTCCGCCCACCACATATGGAATCCATCCATCCGACGGCATGCGAATAAATGCCGCCAGGGCTATACAGATCCACAGAGTCATGGAAACATCTACGGTGTAATAGTGGCACTGCTGAATATGTGCGGCGCAGAACCCGAGCAATCCTGCCGACAGAACCCCCATCCACTCCCCGCCGAGTTCCTTCCCGATCCAGAACACTACCAGAACCGTTAACGTTCCGAACAACGCTGAAATCGCCCGTCCCACAATGTGACTCAGCTTCGACGATCGGTTGTCGCCCGCTGCGAACGGCGGCACGCCGGTCAACCAGCCTGCGACCCGAACGGCCCCCGCCAGCAGGTACATGGGCATCTTCTGGTAGGGCGCCTTGATTGCCTTGAGGTCCACCCCAACCAGTCCCGAGCTCTGCACGATCGTCGTCTCATCCGGGTGAAACCCGCGGAACTCACCCGTGTCCGGGTCCGTCCCCCATGTCAATCCCTGGAACCGCAGCGCCGCCGACACCAGTAGCACCGCAATAAGGACGTGCTTCGGGCTCACCCACTTCATGAGCCGGCCCCCTGTGGTGTCGTCGCTGTCACGGCCGCTGCCGCCAGTGCACCTGCCTGCCGTCCGTCTCGAATCGCATAGTTTGTACCCCGGTCTTCGGGGTAAACCTGGGCCATCGTGGCCAGGTACGCTCCCGGAAGGGGCGTCTCCACAGACGGTATCAACCGGCTGTAGTTGCGGACGACGATCGGCTGCGCGTAACGGGCTCTCCAGAGGTGGAACCGATGGATCCAGTCACGGCTGAACTCAGGGAACATCCGCTGGAGATGCGGCAGACTGAAACTCATGACATCATCGTCGTTCATCGTGTAAAGGGGATCGTCTACAGGGAGATACTTTGAGAGGTAGACGATATGACGACCGCCGTAGGACTCGGTCGGTTCGAAGTTCGTGTGCTCGATGACACCGACGAAGGGAAAATCGGGGTCGTTGACGTTCAGCCAGTAAGTATCGGAGAGGCTGCGATCCAGCTCCAGTACCAAGCACACATTGGCCAGGTAATCGATCTTCTGAAGAGACCCCGCGTAAGCCTCATCGACATGAGGTTCCAGCAGTTGGCCGGCGATCGGAAGGGGCGTCGTCAGGATAACGGCGTCGGCCTCAATCCGTCCCTGGTTGGTCTCAACGCCGCACGCGCGACCACCTTCAACAATCACCGAGGTCACCCGTTCACCTGTTCGGATGGCGCCTCCGTCTCCACGAATTCGCGCTGCGACCTGCTCCGCCAGGGCGGCGAATCCGCCCCGATAGTAGGCCAACACTTCCTGCCCACCCTTGCCTCGGCTCCCACCGCGCAGCTTCAGCTTGTTCCAGAACCACACGGCCGAGATCGATTCCGCATAGTCGCCGAACTTCCCTCGCAGGAGCGGCTCCCACACCACGTCGTAGACGGCCTGTCCACCCAACTGTCGGAGCCAGGCGGCCCCCCCCACCGACTCCAGTTCGCGCCAGTCCTTCACTCGCCTCGCTTTGAGAACCATCAGCCCCAATCGAATCCGGTCTACGAATCCCAGGGGGGTGAACCGCAGAACATCCAGGGGTGAACCGAGCCTGAAGAAACTCCCCGCGTAATACATTCCCGTCCGCGTCGACTGCGAAACGACACTGCCGGCTGCCCCCAGCTCCTCAACAAGCTCCGTCACGTGCCTGTCGCTTGTGAACCAGTGGTGATAGAACTTCTCCAGCCTGCCGCCGCCTACGTCGAAACTGCCGGCCAACCCACCCAGGCCTTCGTCCGATTCCACCACAGTGGCCCGGACCCCACGGCGCCCCAGTTCATACGCCGCTGCCAGTCCCGAGAAGCCACCTCCTACCACCACCACGTGCCCGCCGCCTTCAGGCATCCTCACTCCTGTTCTCAGCTGCTGGAAACCCACCACGCTCCTGAACGAAATAGAGCGGGCGCCTTTTAGACTCGGCATAGATCCGGCCGATGTACTCACCAATGATGCCCAGTGAGATCAGCTGCACGCCGCCGAAGAACAGAACGGCGATAAACATGAGCGTCCACCCGCTTACCCAGATACTGGTGAACAGACGGAGGAAGAGGGCGTAGAAGATGCCCAACATTGAAAGTCCCGATGTAAGGAAGCCGAGCCAGGTGGCCATCTTGAGAGGTACCGCGGAAAAGGAGACGATGGCGTCGGAGGCCAGCCGTACCATCTTTAAGAATGGATAGTGCGTCTCACCCGAAGTGCGGGCGGCGCGCTCATACGGCACGGCCTCCTGGTTGAACCCGGCCCAACTCACCATCCCCCGTACGAAACGGTCCCGCTCGGGCATAGCAAGCAGAGCCTCCACCGCCCGGCGGTCCATCAACCTGAAATCGCCTGTATCCAGAGGAATGGAAACATCCGACAACCGGTTGATCAACCGGTAGAAGAGCTTCGCCGTCCAGAGCTTGAAGGCCGTCTCCCCGGCACGACCCGTCCGTTCTCCGTACACCACGTGCGCGCCAGCACGCCAGCGCTCCACCATCTGGCCGATCACCTCTGGCGGATCCTGCAGATCGGCGTCGATGACCACCACGCCGTCACCGCTCGCATGTTCCACGCCAGCCGTAAGCGCCACCTGATGCCCGAAATTCCTCGACAGCCGAACCGTCCTGACGCGCCCATCGCCTGCCTGGATTCCGCCAAGAGCCTCCGTTGTACCGTCCGTACTGCCGTCGTCGACATAGAGAATCTCGTAGTCGATACGGTCCAGCCCCGACAGCACGTTCGTCAGCCGTCGATGCGTCTCGCCGATGACCTCCGCTTCGTTGAAGCAGGGCACCACAACGGATAGAAGCGTGCTGGGATCAGCGCTCATCGAGAGGCCTTTTCGGGTGGGTGGTGATCACCCATCAGGAACGTCGTTCAGCAGAACAGCACGAGTAGCGACAGTAGATGCGGAGCAGATCCATCGGAATGCGAATACAGTCAACGACACGGATCTTCGATCCGCTCACATGTCGCCATTCACGGAGCGGATATTCGACAACAGTCGGGTTACCCGACGTCATCAACCGGGCGAGGATCTCCACGTCGAAGGCCCATGGAGACAGGAAAGGCTTGAGAAACACCTGCCTGACAGCGGCGGACGAGCGGAATAGTTTCGCGCCGCACTGGGTGTCGTAGACGTTCATCCCCAGCACCAACGATGTCAGGGTCGCGAAGATACGTCCGGCCAGATGCCGTGTCGGTCTCCTCTGGATCGAGCGACCCAACATGCGAACCCGCGAGCCAATCACACCGGCTACGCCTTCATCGTCGTCAAGAACTCCGATGAGTTGGATCGCCTCGGATAGCGGAGTTGCCAGATCTGCGTCCCAGTAGCCGACGTACCGCGGCGACCGATCGAGGGCGGCGAGTATGCCTGCCCGAACCGCCTCGGCCTTTCCCGCATTCCTCTCCAACCGACAGGCTTCGATAGCTCCGGGGCGGCTGTCTCTCAATCGAGTCAGCACCTCCCACGTGGCGTCCCGGCTCCCATCGTCCACGAACAGGAATCCGATTTCCGGACACCGGTCGGCAAATTCCAGGATGGCCTCTACATCGAGCCGCTCGGCTTCGTTGTAGCATGGCACAACCAGGGTCGTCGCAGGCAAGCCGGCCTCACGATCAAAGGGGAGTAGGGCATCGACGAAGCACGGCCACCAGGCTTACGCCCCAGGGGAACGACCCGGCGCGCCGTTTCCTCCTGGCCGCTTGGAGCCGATGACGTTCTGAGGCCAAAAGCCTTTCCAAGAGCCGGTTGAGCCAGATTGGCGGCACGCTCAAGTCTGTGCCCCGTTCACCCCAGGACCTGCCGAGCAGGCGGGTGAACGTGCGTACGACACGAACGAGAGGATACATCCAGCAGTTGAAATAGCAGAGCAGTTCCGTCTCAACCGGCAAATCCTGCCAGACGGCCTGAAGCGTATGTCGGTCGTATCGACGGAAGTGACCGTAACCGGTGTCCTGCGGACTCCACAGCCGCATATCGGCCGGAACCGTGAGCAGCAGTCGGCTCCCCGGTGTCATTGCCCCAACGAGAGCGGCAAGGAATCCGGTGTCGTCCTGGACATGCTCCAACACATCCGTCAGCAGCAGAATGTCTGCCTGTGCCATCCGGTCCCCCAGATCGACCGACGCCTCTCCGCATACGAACACCACGTCGGGGAATCTGGCGCGGGCGAGGGTGACCCCCGCTTCGGATGGATCGATTCCCAGGCACGTATAATCGCCGGCAAAGGCGGCGATATTTGCACCCGTTCCACATCCAACGTCAATAAGCCGCCCGCCGCTGCCAGCCGGGTGCATGGACCGAACCAGATCCTGCAGTATGCGTCGACGCCCAAGGAACCACCAGTGCGTCTCCTCAACTTCTGCATGAAGCGTATACTGAGCGTCGTTCAATCGTCCCCGCTGCTGAGAGTCAGGCTCCCCACTGAAGCCGTCTGGGTACCCCAAGAACGAACTTTAAAACCCTTCCAGTCTGCTCAGGTCCGCCACCCCGTCTCCCAACCTCGCAATCCGCTGCATCAGTGAAAGCCGTGCGTTCCGGAGCGCTTCATCCTTGTCCATAACCATCACATCTTCGAAGAACCGGTTGATGGGCGCACGCAGATCGACAATCGCCTGAGCGAAAACGCCGATGCGGTCGGCCCCTCCAGCCACCTGCTTCGCAGCTTTCTCGTACGCCTCCAACAGAGCTTGCGTCGACGCCTCAATATCCGTATCGGCTGTCAGGGGGAGCTCCCCATCCAGATCCTTTACGATACGGGCACAGCGGGCGAAGGCGTTCAGATTCTCCGACCAGTCCTCGGCCGAAACCATCTTCTGCAGACCCTCCACGATTCGTGTCACCTCATAGACATCGTCGCATCCGCCGGAGATCGCAGCGTCCACAACATCGAAGGCATGGCCCTCGTCTCTCAGCATCACTTCGAGGCGTCGAAGGATGAACTCCAGTGCCTCGTCCAGAGCTTTGTCCGCCGCCTTCACCGGCAGAAGATCGGCTGCGCTCCGCAGCGCCCGTGTGAGTGATAGCGAGTGCTTCTGATGAATCAGCGTCGTCAGCAGGCCAATGGCGTCTCTGCGGAGCCCGTACGGATCGGCCGTCGCCCGTGGACGAATACCCACGGCAAAAAGGCCGGCAAGGCTGTCCAGCCGATCGACCACCGAAAGGCCGAAACCGGGCTGGGAAGCAGGAGGCCTATCTCCCGGGTAGCGAGGGTGGTAGTGCTCCTCGATCGCTACGGCAACAGCTTCGGGCTCCCCGGCCGCCAGCGCATAGACCCGCCCCATGATCCCCTGCAGCGACGTCATCTCCACGACCATATTCGTGGCCAGGTCCGCTTTACAGAGTACGGCTGCCCGAATGGCAGCAGAAAGCGATTCTCCCTCAAGCCCCAGTGCGTCAGCCAACGTCTTCACCAGCTTTCCGATCCGCTTGGACTTGTCCAGCACAGACCCCAGATCCTCCTGGAATGCGAGCGTGTCCAGCCTCGGCAGAAACGCCTCCAGCGATTCCCGGGTGTCTTCCTTGTGAAAAAAAGCGGCGTCAGCGTATCGGGCCCGCACGACGCGCTCGTTGCCTTCGGCCAGAAGCGCTGGATCGTCGGACGTGCCATTGGCGATCGTTACGAAGCAAGGCTTGAGAGGTCCCCCTGCTTTCTCCCGCACGGGGAAATAGCGCTGATACTTTTTCATCACCGTCGTCAGCACCGGCTCAGGAAGCTCAAGGTGAGCCTCGGAATAGGTTCCCAGAACGGCAACCGGCGACTCGACGAGGTGGGTGACCTCTTCCAGCAGGGCGTCATCAATATCGGCCACGCCTCCGGCTTCGGCCGACGTCTTTGTCACCTGATCTCGGATGCTCTCCCGCCTTTTCTCCGGATCGATCACCACGCCCGCTTCCGCGATCACTTGCTCGTAATCTCCGGCGGACCGAACTTCCAGCAGAGGCGACCCGTCGCGCCTCAAACCTCGCGTCGTCCGCCCCACCGTCGCCCTCGCATACTCAAACGCGACTACGGAGTAGCCATACAGGGAAACGATCCACCGAATTGGACGTGAGAAGGCGACGCCGTCCGAATTCCACCGCATCGTCCTTTGGAACGAAATTCCGGCGAGCACACCAGGAAGAATCTCCGCCAGAACGTCGATGGCCGACCGGCCCTCCCGCTCCCGCAACCCGAAGACATACTCCACCCCCTTCTCGTCCGTACGCCGTTCCACCGCCTCCGGCGAAACCTGGTTCCCGCGGCAGAACCCTTCCAGTGCCTTCGTCGGATTGCCCTCACCGTCGAACGCCGCCTTCACCGCAGGCCCCCGGACCCACGTCGACTCATCCTCCTGGCTGGGCGCCAGATCGGAGACCTTCGCCGTCAGCCGTCGCGGGGTACCCACCACCGAGACAGCCCCATGCTTCAAGCGCGCCGTCTCCAACGCCCCCATCAGCTTCGCCTTCAACTGCTCCAACCCGAGTGGCACATCTCCCGAGGGGAGTTCCTCACACCCAATCTCCAGCACAAAGTCGTCCGGCTTGTCGTTTTGGTTCTTCTCCCCCACCCCCTCATTCCCCGTCTTCTCGTCGGAAGGCTGAGCGGCGTGGAGGAGCGGATGCCCCAGTTCCTCGCGCTGCTCGGCGTAAGCCTCTGCCACTTGTCGAGACAAATCCCGCATCTGGGCGAAGTACCGGGCGCGCTCGGTTACACCAATGGCGCCGCGTGTATCCAGAACATTGAACGTGTGAGAGCATCGGATCACGTAGTCGTGGGCGGGCACCAGCAGGCGACGCTCCAGGCACGCACCAGCCTCCTCCACGAACAGACCGTACATCGCCTTCATCCGGTCTACGTTGGCGGCGTTGAACGCGTATTCGCAATACTCTACTTCCTGGCGTTTCAGGGCATCACCATAGGACACGCGATCGTTCCACTTCAGGTCCCAGACACTCTGAACCCCCTGCAGGTACGTCGCAATCCGCTCCAGCCCATAGGTCAACTCCACCGCCACCGGGTCTACGGGCATGCCGCCCGCCTGCTGGAAGTAAGTGAACTGGGTGATCTCCATCCCATCCAACCAGACCTCCCATCCCAACCCCCACGCGCCCAGCGCCGGAGACTCCCAGTTGTCCTCGACGAACCGGATGTCATGAATGCCTCGGTCGATACCCAGGGCTTCCAGACTCTGTAGATAGAGTTCCTGCGGGTTCCCCGGGTCGGGCTTCAGGATCACCTGGAACTGCATGTGCATCTGCATCCGGTTCGGATTCTCGGCGAACCTGCCGTCGTCGGGTCGAAAACTCGGCTCCACATAAGCCACGTTCCAGGGCTCCGGCCCCAGCACCCGAAGTACGGTGGCCGAGTTCATCGTTCCAGCCCCAACCTTCTCGCTGTGTGGCTGCCAGATAAGGCAGCCCTTATCGGCCCAGAACTGCTGGAGCCGCATAATCAATTCCTGGTATGTCAATCGTTCAGACACCTGAGTCCTCATGGGTAACGTTTGTCTGCATGCCTGCTCCGAAATCGCCTTACGCTGTCGCTCACACAGGGGACAGTTTCCCCAGGGGCGCCGTCGCCACCGTTGCCCGCGCCGCCATCTGTAGCCCGTTGATCTCCGCCTCGACGGCTCGGACCTGCTTTCGACTATCGTGCACGGCCACGCGAAGCTCCGTCTCCCAGGATTCTCCGCCCTGCAGAACGGGCACCCGGCCCTGGTCGCGCTCGAACCGTCGCGCGTTCGGGTAGTTGGTTGCCGGTTCCAGGCCGGTGACGTAGCCGTCCTCTTTGGCTGCCGTATTCTTCCAGAGCGTAAAGCAGGGCATCGATTTCAACGAGAACCGCAGCGACGACCCCGCATCGCCTTTCGCGTTTCGGAGTAGCACCACCGTTTCGCCGCTACCGCGTTTCCCAACCAGTTCGTAGAAATAGACCTGCTCTACGAATCCAGGTTGCGGGCGCCCGAACCGGTCGAAACCGTCTACCCCTCCAACAGCCGTTGCGTCCCGGGGAGCCACCAGCTTGAAGGGCGCCAGCAGTTTCGAGCCTCGCTCCAAAAGGGGCACACCGTAGTTGCAGTGGTAGAGCAGCTGGAATTCCGCCGGCTCCCGCTTCATATTCGTCACCCGGTCCCGGATCGTCAGCATGTTCGATCCGGCCTCCGTTGAAAGGGTGCTCGTCAAGCGGAGTGCTGGGCCGAACATCATCGTCTCGTCCACGACGCCGGTGACCGAGATCGTCACGGGATCCTGAGTCGAAACCTGCACGGAGAGCGTCCGGGCAGGCGTATTGGCCAGCTTGCCGTGGACCGTCAGCAGCACTTCCGCCTCGTTGCCATTGTTGTCGACAATCACATCTGGCCCGGGCGACCCATTGCTCTCCATCCCGCACCGGCAGATCCACTCGTTGAACCCCCGAAGCCACCCCAGGCCACCCCGGTCCTTCAGGTCTACGAACGCAGGGTGCACGGGATCCTTCACCGGCGAGTCCCACCCCAATCGCACATCGCCGTACTGCCCCCGCAGCAACCCCATCCCGCGCGTGGGCAGAATCCGGAACGACAGGGCGCCGTTGTCGACATCGACGCACTCCACGCCTTCCTGCATCCCACCCTTCAGCGTCTGCTTCGCCACCGACCAGGGGATGTCCGAATCCGTAGCCAGAGCCCTGCTGTCCAGCGTCCACGCCTCCGTGTGCAGCCCGGAGTCGACATCGGTCAGCGTGTGGGTAACCGTAAGAGGAGTGACTTGAGGGAATGACATGTGATGGAACCTGCTGTTTTTTGGCCACTTGCATCTACTACTAAAGTGACGTCGAATATAGCATACGGGTGCAAAGCTGTCAACGAGGCGGGAGATTTCAGCTCCTCCCTTTACACGGTTACCACGGGGTTATGTCATCCTCCCGAAGAATCCCCATCAGAACATCGGGGCAGTTGGTCGTCAGCCCGTCTGCGCCAATGGAAATCAGTCGACGAATCTCCGGCCCGGTATCGTCGGCAGCACCGCTGCATCGAAGAATCAGGCCGGCGTCGTGAGCCGCCTGAGCCAACTCGGACGTCGCATCGGCAGCCACCATCCCCAACGTCCCGGCGCCAAGGGCCAGGGTATCATCAACCACCTGCTCAACCGACCGGCCTTTCATCCCTCCCAGAGGATTCAAGGATGCGCCAGGAACAACGGCTGCAACGGCCTTCAGGTTCTCGTGTGCAAACGCAGAAAAGGTTACCTCTGCAACCAGATCGCGGGAGACAACAGCACGTGCTGCGGCACGTATGAAAGCGTCTCCCTCGCCTTTGAGTTCCACCACCACCTTCGCCCGGCCTTTCAGAGAATCCAGGGCCTCTCCCAGTGTCGGAATCTGAGTCCCCTTAAATGCCGCGCCCTTGTGAATTCCGGCATCGAGCCTTCGGACCTCTTCAATCGTCATCCTGCCGACTGCGCCCGAACCATCCGTCGTCCGATCCACCGATGCATCGTGTAGAACGATAGGGATACCGTCGGCCGTCAACCGTACGTCCAACTCAATCCATCGAACACCCACCTCGTCCAGAGCCTTTTCAAAGGCAATCAGCGTATTCTCAGGATAGCGGGCCGAAAAGCCACGGTGGGCGATGTTGAGAAAACGTCGATCTGAATGTGTCATCCGGCCACCCCTTTATCCGAAACCGGACCCGAATTCAAGTATAATATAAATAACAATTTACGACCACTGCCAAGGAGGTTTCTCAATCCCCGGACCCAAATGGCTAAAGGTTTAAGGAGACTGGTCGATATAAGAGATAGGGAGGTGCTCAGAAGCCTCCGAAAGGGGAAACACAATGCCGATACGCACAGACTTGAACACGCAAGAATTGCTCGCCCAGTTTCAGGCTCAACGGCAGTCGAATCAGAAGCGTCCCGCGTCTGAAAATGCTGGAGCCGCAAAAGAAACGACGGCCAGGGTCCAATCCAGCGTCAAGCTGGAAGCGACCATTCGGGCATCCGGAGCATCGGAGTCGGACTCTGTGGACATTACACTGTCCGGCAGCCTCACTCTGGAAGCCGCCAACGGAATCCTCGAAGATTCCGTCATCGAAGAGATCAACAAGGCATTCAAGGAAGCCGGCGTCGACCTGGCCGCCGAGGGCTCTCGAGGCGAATCGACCACTCCTGAGGCAACGGCATCCCGTATCGTCGACTTCGCCACCGGATTCCTTGAGGCGTTTGAAGCCAACAACCAATCCGATGCTGCCGAAGCACGGATAGAAGGCTTCATGAACGTTATTCGGGAAGCCATCAGCGAGGGGTTCCAGCACGCCCGCGAGTTTCTGGAGGGTATCAAGAAACTGAGCGAGACGGTGGACGAGAACATCACGAAAACATTCGAAGTGACCAACACTCTTCTCGACCGTTTTCACCAGGCGCAGCTCGACAACCTGGCGGCCTCGGAGGCGGAGTCCGAAGACATCGCCGAAGCAAAGCCCGTCCTGCCGGCCCCCACCGTCGAAACAGATGAATGAATCACCCCGGACTTGCCGGAGACTCTATTTCTTGAGAGGATAGAGTCATGACAAACAGGAAGAGGTATTCCCCAGAGGTCCGCGAACGGGCAGTTCGGTTGGTGTTCGACCACGTGAAC
>Ga0114996_10004943_pt1 | contig 15819 bp, 16 predicted proteins | sample ArcticOcean_MG_C_4_FD_87039 | JGI IMG/M metagenome (GOLD analysis project Ga0114996, IMG submission 87039) | Marine microbial communities from western Arctic Ocean - ArcticOcean_MG_CB4_134 | ecosystem: Environmental > Aquatic > Marine > Oceanic | place: Arctic Ocean: Canada Basin | collected...
AAGCTATTGGGAGTGACGTTGAGGATTCCCATGAGCGTCGGGTTACCCACCTCGAAGTCGGCCTCCGGCGAGGGAACGGCCGGGACCTCCGCCGCGGACGCCCGGGCCCCGAGGCGGCTGGCGTGGACTTCCAGCGTCTCAGAATCCAGGAGCATGTCGGGAATCAGGTCGCGCAGAGGCTCCAGGACGAATGGGCGCCTCAAAATCTCCGGATGCGGGATAGTCAGATCGTCGGATCTTACCTCGAGTCCGGTCCACCAGAGGATGTCTATGTCGATCACTCTCGGGGCCCACCGCTCGTGGTCCTTCCGCCCCAACGATCTCTCGATCTCTTGGACGTGTCGCAGTAGGGCACCGGGCTCGAGGGTCGTCTCGCCAGAGAGCGCACAGTTCAGATAGGGGAGGTCCCAGGCCGCCGGGGCCCCGGTGGGCGTCAGCGCGGGTGACTCATAGATCCGGCTCAATCTCACGGCGTGAAGAACCGCTCCACACCCCCGAGACAGGCGCGAAACCGCCCTCTTCAGATGGATCGCGCGGTTTCCCAGGTTGCTGCCGAGGCCGAGGATCACCATGGCTCAGTCGCTGACCGTGAATTCCGCACCCTTGGTGATTTCTGGGATGGGCGGCGAGACCTTTCGAACGGTGACCCGAAGCTGGTGCTCAGACTCCACCACGTTCCTCAGCGAGGTAAAAATCTCGTTCGCCAGATGTTCGACCAGCGAAAACTCGCGATCTGAAACCACCTCCTTGATCGCGCACACCAACGTGTCGTAGCACACGGTGTCCTCGAGACGATCCGTAACCATCCCTCGAGGTGGCGTCTCGAATCGAATCGTGAGGTCGACCTCGATCGGCTGTGGATCAAGGCGCTCATCCGCCGAGCACCCGAGGCGCACGGGCAGTGATATACCCCTTATGGTGAGTTCTGGGTGGGACATGTTCCGAGGTTAGCGCTCCTACCGACCTGCCTAGCTTCCTCCAATGTTCTCCGCGTAGACCCACCACAGATCCTTGTCTCCGTACCCACCTTCCCTCTCGGAGTCGAAGTAGAAGATCTGGTAATCGGGGGAAAACGCCGGACAGCGGTCGTTTTCTTCCGTGTTAACGAGCGGGCCCAAGTTGATGAGAGGACCCCATGCGCCTTCATCGTCCCGGCTGGTCACGTAGATGTCCTCTTCTCCATACCCTTCATCTCGTGTCGCGGTCACGTACAACGAGCGGCCATCGGCCGACGGCAGGGAATGATGCTCGCTGCCGGCCGAGTTGACCTGGGGACCGAGGTTCACAGCCTCCTGCCAGACGCCGTCCACCCTCTCCGACCGCCAGATGTCGTTTCCGCCGTACCCACCGGGCCGCGTCGATGTCCAATAGGCCACGCTCCCATCGGGTCCGGTGAAATAGAGGCAGTGGTCGGCATAAGAAGAGTTGATCGGTGCGCCGAGGTTCCGCGGCTCCGTCCACTCGCCGTCCACCTTGTCACTCACCCAGATGTCGACGCTACCCATACCACCAGGTCGATTGCTCATGATGTAGAGTTGATTCCCGTCCGGAGACAGGAGGGGTTCAACCTCTGAATACTCGGTGCTGATCGGGGCGGGGACGACCTCGGCCCGAGTCCACTGACCGCCGACGAGCGTCGACGTACAAATGTCGTTTCCACCGTCCGGCGTGCGGTCTGTGCAGTTGAAGTACATCGTGCGGCGGTCGGTCCCAAAAGTCGGCTCCGAGTCCCGTCCGGCGGCGTTGATGGCGGCGCCCATGTTCACCGGCTGGATCTGGGCGCGGGACAGAGGTGAGCGCTGGGCGCTGAGACCGCTGAAGGCGAAAAGGCCTAAACCGCTCACAATGAACGCAGAAGTCAGCAACTTCATCGAGGTGCTCCTGTAGCTGTGGGTGGCCGACTACCCCACGGCTGGACAGCGAAGTAGCAGCGACCGGAACATGTGTAGCATGTATGGTGCCTGACAAGGCACACTGCCAAACTCCCCATGAGCCGGATGGCCCAGGCTCAATCCGGTCGATGAGTCATGCGTGCGGCGAGTGAAAAGCGTGGCGTCGTTTGTGTCCGGCACCTAATTTCTGGAGTGCCGTCCTACCGGGACGGTAAAGCGCCGGACATTTCGAGCGCTCAGAAGTGGGATGAGCCCACACGTCGCCCGATCAGCGACTAGACCTAAGCGACCGGAGCTAGATGACCACTATCGTGCTGGCAGTCCTGGCCACTGCAGGAGTGACCGGCCCCGGATCGCCGACCGTGGAATGCCGCCTGCCCCACGCCGTCAGCCCGGAATTCTATGTGATCGAGTTGGTCTCCACTCGGCGGATTCCGGGATCGGGAGCAACAACCGGAAGGGTCGATGTCACGTTTGCTTCATCCCCCTTCGGCGTGAGCCTGACAGAAAACGGGGACTACCTGAGGGATCTCGAGATCAACGTGAGCAACCTGAGGGCCCCGGATCAGGGATCCTTCGTCGTATGGGTCACGACCCCTCAATTGGACAGTATCGAGAGGATTGGCGTGTTGAGCGACGGCACTCTCCGGGGGCAGGTTCGCTGGAACAAGTTTCTTGTCGTCGTGTCGCTCGAACAAGACGACGCCTCCACCGCCCCGCGGTGGGCCGGTCCGATCGTCCTCCGCGGCATGTCGAAGAGCGGGGCAATGCACACGTCTGCTGGCCATGGGCCATTCGAGACGGAGAACTGTGCGGCGTACGGTTTTACGGGGTAGGCCGAAAGTGATGGTGCACTCCTCCACGACACGAAAGTGGCCGCCAGGCGAATGAGGCCCGCTCTACTCATCGTGGGACTCGTCCTGTGGTCCAGTTCGGCAGCGGGGCAGCAGGTCGTCGATCCAATCGGATCGGGGGACAGCCTTGTTTGGCGTATGCCGCCCACCAGCCCCAACATGCAGAGGCTGATGGCGCCCTTCATGGGGATAATTCCCGATGTCTCGCCATTCCTTCCCGGACCGGGTGTGGACATCGGCACCCTTCCCGAAGCGACGGTGGGTGCTGTGGTCCAGCTGACAGACGGGGACACACTCCGCCTCGAAGCGACTCTGTTGCGCCGTGAAATCGAAGGCCAGACGGTCAAGGTCTATGGGTTTAACGGACAGTCCCCAGGTCCGACGATACGGGTGCCGCAGCACGCCACGATCATCGTCGAGTTCACGAATCACATCGACTTCCCCACGACGCTTCGATGGCACGGCGTGCGGGTGGACAACCAGTCCGATGGTGTTCCCGGTCAGACCCAGTCGCCCGTTCGAGTCGGTGAAACGTACACCGCGGAGGTCTACTTCCCTGACGCTGGGGCCTTCTGGTACCACCCACACCAGCGCGGGCACATCGCCCAGGAGCTCGGACTGTACGGGGCCATCATCGTCGATTCTCCGGATCTCGAGTACTACAGTTCAGTTAATCTCGAGGAAGTGCTGTTGCTCGACGATGTACTCCTCGACGACTTGGGAATTCTCCCGTTCGGCTTCGAGGCCCCCGTGCAAGCGCTCATGGGGCGCTTCGGAAACGTTCAACTCATCAACGGCCAGCCTGACTTCCGCCGGACTGTCAGCAAGGGGGACGTAGTCCGCCTGTTTCTGATCGACGCATCGAACACTCGCCCGTTCAATCTCCGGCTGGAGGGCGGTGTCCGCATGAAGCTGGTCGGTGGAGATCTCGGGAAATTCGAGAGGGAGGAGTGGGTATCGTCCGTCATCATCGCACCCGGACAGAGGTACACTGTGGAGGTGATGTTCGACGAGGAGGGCGAGTTCGCTCTCACGAACCGAATCACGGCAGTCGATCACTTCCTCGGAGAGTTCGAATATCAGGTCGACACCCTGGCGATCTTCGAGGTGTCGAGTGAGCCGACCGAGTCCGATCTCAGCGATGTGTTCGAAACGCTCAAGACCTACGACGGGGGGTTCGACGAGATCCGGGCGCAGGCCGGACGGCCGGTGGACGAGGAGTTGGTGCTTTCCCTACGGATCGGAGCGCTGCCCCTCCCGGTGATCCGCATGCTGGAGATCGACACGCTCTACTACCCGCCGGTCGAATTCAACGACGCCATGCCTATGATGAACTGGCTATCGACGGGGATGAACGTCCTTTGGTTGCTACACGAGCCGAGCCCCGGCGTAGACCCGCGTGACCTCAGTCCCGCGATGGGGTGGCGGTTCAGGCAGGGGGACCTCGTGAAGATCCGGCTCTTCAATGACCCCACTTCATGGCACCCGATGAGTCATCCCCTGCACCTTCACGGGCAACGTTTCGTCGTGCTCGAACAAGACGGTGTCCCCAGCTCGAACCTCGTATGGAGGGACACGGTGTTCGTTCCGGTTGGATCCACCGTCGATCTCATGGTCGAGATGTCCAACCCCGGCAGCTGGATGTTCAACTGCCAGATTCCCGAGCACCTTGGTGCAGGGATGTCCATCAGCTTCCAGGTCCTGCCGACCGGTGCCTAGAAGGCTGTCGACGGCCCGGCAGTCCACACCCAATTCGGCCTGGCTGTCCACCTTGACGTCCATGGACACCGGCCGCTAGTCATAGGACGATCCTGATGGGAGTTTCGAGGGGAGGCAGATGAAATCCGAAACGATCAACACCCCGGATATGGCAACGAGAGTGGGGCGAACCCTGGTCGTGAGGCGGGCCCTGGTCGTAGGGGCGGCCCTCGTAGTAGGGGGAAGCCTGTCCACCGCTCAGCCTCTCGCGGGGCAGGTCGCCCGAATGAACTTCTTCGTCGTCATCGAAGGACCGACCGGGGGCGCTAACCTCCCTCCCGTTCTGATAGGTGATTCATATTGTCAGGAACTGGGCTATGCCGAAGGATTCGGTCAGCTCACCTGGCGCGCCTATCTCACGGGGACCTCAGCGGATGGAGAGGGGGGCGAGGTCGCGCGCGAGCGAATCGGAGAGGGTCCCTGGTATAACTTCCACGGGGTTACGATCGCGGAGGATGTGGCCCAACTGCACAGCGACGACAACAACCTCGGGCTCGAGAGCGCGGTGACCGTGAGGGGCCAGACGACTCCTGACGGGGTGCTCGAGATCCCCATGGGCTCACAACTGGATGGAGGAGACTTTTCACGGGACGGACCCCTCCTCTGCTTCGGTCTTCCCGCCAGATGAGTCGAAGCCAGGGACCGTAGCTGCGCCAACCCCACCCCGGGCAGCAGGATTCCAGAGCTTACCAAACGCCAGCCATCCCAGACCCCCTACCATCAGGGCCAGGATCAGCCAACCGAGCAGCGTAATGAAGAGACCTACGCTGAGCGCGGGCCACGGGATCTGGTATTGGTTGAAGATGAGCGCGCGCTCCACCATCCAATGCCATGAGGTGTGTGCCACAAAGACCGAAAGGAGGATCACCCCCACTCGCTCTGCTAGAACGAAGCGAAAGAGGATCTCAAGCACAGGAACACACACGATGAGAACAAGCAACTGTCCGAGTTCGACCCCGATGTTGAACGACAACAGGGATGTCAGTAAGTGGCTTCCCGCGAACTGAAGGGATTCACGGAGCGCGAAGGAGAACCCGAAGCCATGGACGAGTCCGAACGCAAAAGTGATGGCCCAGCGCCGCCGGATGTTGGCTCCTACCACATTCTCCAGGGCCATGTAAAGAATCGAAGCGGCGATCACGACCTCCACGAGCGGCGGGAACCAGAGCCCACCCGGAGCCAAGCCGTACGCGGATCCGATCAGCGTAACCGAGTGGGCTACCGTGAAGGCGGTCACGATCGGAACCAGAGCCCTCACCCGCCGGAACGGGATGACCAGACAGAGGAGGAAGAGCAGGTGGTCGATTCCATCCAGGATGTGGAGAAAGCCGGACTTCACGAACCGAAAGGCCGCCTGGTGCCACCGCGGGTCGAGAGGGACGAGGCCCGGGTCTCCGACCAATTGGAACGCCCGCTCGACTCCGCCGGGCGGCATGAAGCGGAGAACCGTTTGGACGCGGGACGCGAGTCGCTCGAGCCCTGGCCGGATCGAAAACTCCGACGTCTCCGACTGGATCGGATACTCGAACAGCACGTCGAGCATCGCCTGCTGCCATATCAGGTCGATGTCATTGGACAGCTTGGGGCCAAAGACGTGCTCGAGGGCCGTGTCGTATTCCCGGAACGATTGATCGGACGGAATGGACACCTTGATGGCAGCGATCTCGGGGAAAGGCAGTTGCGTGCCGTTTTCGAACAACTGCAGCGGTTCGGCAAGCCACACCACCGCGCCCTCCTCAAGCTCCGGATCCGCCTCATCGATCTCCAGGTATCCGGGGCCACGGGTCGGAAAAATAATGTCCTGCATCGCAGTCAGGGGCACCCGGAGCAGGAGGCGAAGCGTTCGTCCTTCGGGTTTGACGAACATCAGAACCGTCACGTCGGCGGGTGTCTCGTGGGCCGGGGCGCCGAGGGGCAGCACCAGGATCAGGCTCGCCGCCACAGTAAGGGCGGCGCTCAACAAGAAGACTCTACGCTGACGTCCAAACACCGGTGTCCTCTCCCGAGCGATCATGGTGGTGGTTTTTTTCCGGAAGGCACTTGCGGAATCAACATACAGCAACTTAGATCCGGTAGCGACTGAGATCTGAATACACCTCGGTTACGTCGGGAATGATCCCGTGGGCCGCCTTTTCCGAGTGCGGCCTCGGGATCTATTTGCCGGTGATCCACCGCGTCCCCGACAGCGCTACTTCCCAGAGACGGAGGAACGTCGATGACACGCAATCTCAATCTTCTCGTTGGCATAGCCGTGACCGCACTCGTAGGCGGGTGCACAACCGGAGAGGGGAGTCCTGCCTTCACCGGTGACTACGGGGACACCGGTATGGCTCCCAGGTTTGAGGTCAACCCGTTGTTCCCCCAGCCGCTCCCGAACCACTGGCTGGTCGGACCGATGATCGGTGTCACGGTAGACTCGCGGGATCACATCTGGGTCGTTCATCGGAACACGGTGGACCAGTTTGCCCTTAACACGGAGATTGGCATCGTCTCCGGAGTCAGTGAGTGCTGCCAGCCGGGACCACCGGTCTTAGAGTTCGATCAGGAGGGAAATCTGATCTCCTCCTTTGGAGGGCCGAGCGAAATGGGCGAGTACGATTGGCCTACGTCGAACCACGGGCTCGCGATCGATAACATGGGCAACATCTGGATCGGCGGGAACGGTGGCACCGACAAGCACGTCCTACAGTTCGCCACCGATGGCACGTTTCTCAAGCAGATCGGCGATCCGGACGCGCGTGAGGGGCGTAACAGCAATGACATGGCGAACTTCGGGCAGGTGGCGAAGCTCTCCAACCATGCCGCAACCAACGAGTTGTTCGTGGCGGACGGTTACCAGAACAAGCGGGTCGTGGTCCTCGACGCGACTACTGGTGAGTTCAAGCGCTACTGGGGCGCCTACGGTAACGTGCCGGACGACGAGGAATACGGGACCATGACTCGATGGTCCGCCGCGGACATGACGGCTCCTCCGCCGCAGTTCCAGGGTCCGGTGCACTGCGCCGAGCCCAGCCTCGACGGCTTGGTGTACGTCTGCGACCGTGGGGCGGACCGGGTCCAGGTCTTCCAGCTGGACGGAACGTTCGTACGGGAGGTCCAGTTCGCGCCCAATACACGTTCTCAGGGTTCGACCTGGGACATCGCTTTCTCGCCTGACGCAGCCCAGACCTACCTCTACCTGGCCGACGGTCAGAACATGAAGGTCTACATCATCCTGCGTGAGACGATGGAAGTCCTGACGAGCTTCGGAGACGGCGGGCGGCAGCCCGGACTGTTCTTCGCGGTGCATAGCATCGACACCGACTCGGACGGAAACATCTACACGACCGAGACGTACGAGGGGTCACGCCTCCAGAAGTTCGTTTATCTGGGCATCGGCCCGATCCCGAGTGCGAACCAGGGCGCCCTTTGGCCGGGCGAGACGCATACGTACGGCGGTATGTAGGCGCTGAAGTACTCGGTGCTTTCGGGACTCTAGAAGTAGGGTCCGACGCGAAGCCTCCGTCAGACCGGCCCTGTGTGCGCTTGCATGCGGGGCCGGTCTTCGGACATTCGGAGTTATTGTCACTCGAAATATGAGAGGAACATCATGACGAAGATGAGAGTCTTTGCCTTGCTTACGATTGCCACCATTGTCGGCTCGTGCGCCCCGGCTGAGGACGAGCCGATGGAGCCGATGATGAGCTTTTTCGTCACCAGCGCTGGTCCTGGAAGTGGTGCCGATCTGGGAGGTGTGGAGGGGGCAGACGCCTACTGCCAGTCTCTGGCCGCCGCCGTCGGCGCGGAGGGAACATGGCAGGCTTACATGAGCGCGACAGCCACGGCTGACGCCGCCGCGATCAACGCCCGTGACCGGATTGGGACAGGTCCGTGGTACAATCAGGCCATGGTTCAGATCGCGAGCGACGTCGACAACCTCCACAGTGAGAACAACAACCTCACGAAAGAGACCGTGCTCAACGAGCGCGGCGGCATGACCAATGGCCGGGGCGACGATCCCAACCGGCACGACATCCTGACGGGCTCGAACCTGGACGGCACTGTCGCGATGGGCGATGGCGACACCACCTGTGACAATTGGATGAGCAGTGGGGAAGGCGCCGCGATGGTCGGTCACTTCGACCGTACCGGTGGCGGCGCAAACCCGAACTCCTGGAACTCCGCCCACGCCACCCCTGGTTGCAGCCAGGAGAATCTGCAGAGCGTGGGCGGCGACGGACTGTTCTACTGCTTCGCGATCTGAGGCTCTAGAGCGGCCAGGTCCGGGATCAGCCCGTTCAGGCGGGCTGATCCCTCTCCGTCAACGTCTGGACAGCGAGCGGCAAGGTGATCAGTGCCATGGTGGCGGCCGTCATCGTGCCCAAGATCACCGCCAGCCCAAAGCGGCCGGTGGGTGGGAATGTTGACAACCCGAAGATCCCGAACCCGACGCAGATGAGGAGCGTGGCCGCGAGAACCGGCCCCATGATCTGGGCCCGAGCCTGGGACCAACTCTCCAAGTGAGCCAGTCCGCCATCGCGAAGGTGCCGGACCCGCACCACCAGGTGAATCATCGAGTCGACTCCCATGGCCAAGGCGACGTTGGCAGCCGGCGACGTGATGATGTCCACCGACACGCCCAGCCAGCCGAACGTACCTAGTACGACGAGCGGGACCCCGGTAAGACACGCTACCATCATCGTGGTCACTTTCGCGGAACGGGAAACCACCACGGCGACGCCCAGGAACAGGAAGAGTAACCCCCCAAGGCCGAGCCGGAGGCTCGACGTGATCAGCCGACCGAGCTGCGCCTGAAGGTCGTATAACCCTCCCATCTGTGCCACCTCGAAGTCCGCGTCGAGCGCGTATCCTTCGAGTCGATCCATGACCGCCTGCCGAGAGGGCTCCTCCACCGATTCCTTCATTCGGATGAAGAAGCGGCCCTCGTCCCTTTCGGGCGTCATGTAGCCCCGCCCGATCTCATCGTACTGCGACGTTTCAGTAATACCCTGGAGCTGGCCGAGGCTCAAGAAGCCCGCCAGTGGCTGCGTCCGGGCATGGCCCAAAAGCACCGGCGGCGACACCACCGCGCCCACCGCCGAGTCCGCCTCCAGCGCGTCCTGGAAGAGCCACATGCGATCGTAGACCTCATTCTCCACGAGACTGCCGCCTGAGGCGTCCCGAATCGCGATGTTGAGCGTGCTGCTCCCGCCGTCTCGATCGATCCGCTCGAGCCCAGTCCGGAGGTCGGCACCCTCAGCGAAGTACGTGAGGAGCCCGGGGTCGGTGTCGAGCCTCGGAACACCAAACCCCAGAACAAGGACGACGAGCGCGATGACGGCCAGTGGCCTCGACGGCCGGGCCGAGATCAGGGACGGCACGGCAAACGTCGGCGCCGCAGCTACCGTACGCTCTGACCCACGGCCCAAGAAGGTGGGGTAGATCGTATAGGCGACGGCAAGGGCGGTCGCCGCGCCGACCGCGCCCGCGATCCCCAACTCCCTCAAGGGCCTGGCCTGAGCGAACAACAGACTCAGAAAACCCAGGAGCGTCGTGGCCATGGACCAGAAAGAGGCCGTGAGCGTCAGCGACACGGCCCGGGCCGCTCGCTGGTCCGGCGCCAGTTCAAGGGTTCCGGCCCGCCGCCAGTTCGCCGTCAGAAAGACGATGTGCGAGAGCGTCAGCACGAAGACGATCGTGATGAGGTTGGCCGTGAGCAAGCCGATCTGGATGCCCATCGTTTGGGTGAGGAGCAGGGTGGCCGCACATGCGGTTATGCAGCTCGTCAGTGCACCCGCGACGATCCCCAGGTTTCTATAGATCAGCGCCGCAAGCAGACCGAACAGGAGAAGCGAAGCCAGGCTGAAGACCTGGAGATCCTGAAAGAGATTGCGTCGAATCTGCTCGACGATAACCGGCACTCCGGACATGACCACGTCCAAACCGGGCGCGCGGTGTTCCTCGACCACATCCTCCAATCGAGGGAGAAGAAGTTCGGGGTCGGTCGCGTCCACACTGAGTATGAGATTGGTGGCCGCCTCGTCCGAGGTCAGAAGGATTCTGCTGAACATGGGACTCGGCGCAGCGTCATCGGTCGTAATCGAGCGGACGCCCGTCACACCGTCCACCTCCGAAAAGGCCTCCGTGAGCTCACCGATCCGCTCGCGATATACTTCGGGATCGCCCGCCATGTCCTCCGCCCGCACCACCACTATCTCCCCCCCCGGGTACCGCCGCTTCAAATCATTCGACACCTGGAGTTGCGGGTCGTCCTCCGAGAAGAAAAAGTCGCTTTCCACCTTCGGGGAAAGATCGACCCAGACCCCTATCGCCCCGAGTCCTAAAGCAGCGACGACCAAAGAGACCCAATAGGCCTTCGGATGAGTCCACGCCCGACGGAACATCAGAGCCTCCTTGTGGTCGAAGATGCTGAGAAAGACTCCAAGGAAAATTCGAAGGAAGATCCCAAGATAGGAAAGGAAGCAAGCACGTGAAATACCGGCCCGTCATTTTCGTCTTCTGTTTGATGCTCTCACTCGCTTCCGGCTCCGCGCGCGCCCAGGAAGCCGACGTGCGGGCGGCCGTATCGGAAACTCTGGCGGCGTTGATAGCGCGCGACGTCCCCACCTTCGCCAGCTTCTACCATGAGGACACTCGCGGGTTCTTCGTCGACCGCTCCGATATGATCGAGGGGTTCAGTGCGTTAGCCGTTCGGGCCGCGTTCCTAACGGGTCTCCGATTGGACGTCGTCATGAGTGATCTGAACGTGAAGGTCTACGGTAACGCCGCCGTGGCGGGCGCACTTTTCCGAGGATCCGTCACATTGCCTGGCGGGGCAGTCGCATCGGGTACCTGGTTGTACTCAGAGACGCGCGTGCTTGACGACGGGACGTGGAAGGTCATTCAATATCACCTCTCCCAGCTTGTGGAGTGAGCGAGTGGTGCGCATCACGATCTATCGGTGTATACTGCTGGGGCACAGGTTCCCGCCTAACTAAGAAAGGAGGATTCGAATGCGGCCATCCACGATGGCGTTCGTATTCGCCCTGTCCTTCGGCTTGGCTGTTTTCGTTCAGCCGGCCGCTGCGCAGGCCGACGCATCCAGCATCATCGCGGTCGGAGAAATGGCCCCGGACATCACAGTCACGGGCGCCACACGCTACGGAGTCCTCCAGGACCCGGTCCGCCTGTCGGATTTACGGGGAGAGGTGGTGGTAATAGCGTTCTTCTTCAGAGCGCGAACGCCTGGCTGAACAATTCAAATGGAAGCGTACCGTGATCAGTACGCAAGCGTATTCAGAAACGGACGTGGCGTAACCATCCTCGCCATAAGCAACGACTCTCCGGAGGCGTTGGCGTCGTGGGCAGCGGACGATGACTTCCCGGTGCTGTTCGGTAGCGACCCCGAGGGTAACGCTGCGGAGGCCTTCGGTGTCGGCAGCAGAGACAACGGAATGGTCCAAAGTCGAGCTGTGGTTGTTGTCGATCCGGAAGGGCGTGTCTCTTTTGCCACGTCTCGGTTCCGTGAAATCGATCCGACGGCGTACGATGAGTTGGCCGCAGCCGTGGCCTCGGTCGCAATGCCGATAGAAGCGGACGACGACGACCAGCAGTAACAAAACGAGGCGCGCGGTCAGGAAATCGCGCAAAAATAAAGGAGGGCTCGGCCAGGTTTGGCCGGGCCTTCCTTGTTTGGGTATCGTGTACGCTTTGAGAGGTTGCCTTCTAGCTAATCGCCCGACCCGAGCCCCGTCAGAACTGCGGATTCGATGTCTTGACCGGCTCCAGACCCTGTGTACGTGACCGTACCGTCAGCGTCCAGGACCACGATGTACGACGTCCCTGGAGCTAGGAAGGCACGCACGGCTCGGCCCCCATCATCCCAAAGCGTCGGGAACTCCGTCGGCATATCTTCCAGGTGCCGTAGAACCGATCGCTGGGACTGGGCGACGGCGACGGCGACGGCGACGAACGCGACTCTGTCTTCGTAACGGGAGTGCACGTCTACCATCTGGGGATGCAGAGCCTCGCACAGCTCGCACCAACGCGCCCAGAATTCGATGAGTGCCGGCCGATCTCCGACATAATCGGCAAGGCTCACCTTGTTACCTTCGAGGTCCTCGATCTCCACCAGTTCGGGGCGTTCGCCCAGAGCGATCCCAATGTCGCCGCGTGCCTGTGCGGCCGCGGGAGAGATTGCTACTAAGGAGAGACTGGCGGTCAGCACGGCTGCGCTGAGGAGATGCGGGGCGCCTCGCAGGCGGCGCCATATACGAAGTCGGTCGTCGGTTTTCACAATACCATCCCCACCTGAACGAAGTAATATTGAGCCATCACCATCATAATCACTCCGGCGCCCTTTTTGATCCACACCATCCACGCGCCCGCAGCGGGCAGCGCCGCTCCGAACCCGGAAAAGAGGCCGACAGCCACCAGTAACGCGGTCATTCCCAAGGAAAAGATGAACAAATAAAGAAAGCCCATCGCGCCGGCTTGGGTCGCCGCAACCCACGTAAGTACTACGGCAAACGCGGGGGCGCCACACGGGGCCGCAACGACGCCGGAGGCGGCTCCGAGAACGAACACCGACGGGTAGGAACCGCCCTTCGAGGTCCCGGCCCACTGCATGAGGCGTTGCGGCACGCGCACCGGAATGACGTCGAACATCGCCAGCCCGAACACCAGGAGCAGATTGCCAATCGCCAATCGGGTCCATGGACTCGCGCTCACCGTGCCGAACAGGCTCCCGGTGAGGCCTGCCACGAGCCCGAGCGTTGCATAGAGTAATGCCAGTCCGAGGGCATATGTAAACGTCAGGCCGACCACCTTCGACCGAGGGGCACCGTGCTCCGCGGACCCCGCAAGCACCGACGCCGTAATCGGAATCATCGGGTAGACGCAAGGTGTCAGGCTCGTCACCAAGCCGGCCCCGAACAGGACTGCTAAAGCGAGTAAGGGGTTTTGGGCCAGAGTGTCGCCGAGACCCGTTCCGTCCAACATCTGACTGAGCATGGCAGCATCTTAATGGACACGTGTGGCACTTCATAGGACGCGGGAACGGATCCGACCGCCGAGGGTTTTCCCGACGTAGTCCCGGACCGGTCACGTTCTCGCCAGGAATACGCAGCGTCAGCGTTTGGTGCCCGGAAGGTCCCCGGGGATTTGATTGATCCCCAGTGGGAAGGAGCATTATCCTGGATGTAGCACATCGTTTTACTCCGCACGGAGTTTGATCAAAAGGATAGAAAGCTCTTGAAGAAGTACAGCGGGTCGCGTACAGCGCCCCACTACGCCCTTTCAAAGTGGGTTCCCGTAAGCATCGTCTTGTCTTCCCCCCTGTTGAGTTGTGGGGACGGGGGTACGAATCCGCCCGAGCCGATCGAAGACACTGACTACTCGATCGAGCTCGTGTTCATCAACCATGGCACACCGAGCCAGGACGCAGCGTTCGTTGCTGCCGCCGACCGCTGGATGAATATCCTGCAGGGCGACCTGAGTGACGTCGACTTCTCCTCCGACCCGGTCACGGCCAATACGTGCGGCCAAGTGGTGCAACACCCAGAGGTTTCCGACACGGTCGATGATCTGAGAATCTTCATCGGTATCGGGTCGCTAGACGGACCTTCCGGAGCGGTCGCACAAGCCGGTTTCTGCCAGATCCGAAGCGCTTCTCGTTTGCCGGTGCTCGGCTTCATGTTGTTCGATGCTGTGGACTTGGGTCCTATAGAGCAGGATGGTGATTTAACAGCCCTGACACTCCACGAGATGGGGCACGTGCTCGGAGTCGGAACCTTATGGCCCAACTTCGGCATACTTCTCGTGGACCCTTCGCTGCCGTCCAGCCCCGGTGCCGATACCCACTTTGCCGGGGCGGCCGCGATCGCAGCATTCGACGCGGCGGGAGGCACGGCGTACACAGCAGGCGCAAAGGTTCCTGTCGAGAATCAGCTCGGTGAGGGCTCCGCTGACTCACACTGGCGGGAGTCGGTTCTCCAGGACGAGCTGATGACGCCGGTGCTCCGGAGCGGTGTCGCTAATCCCCTGAGCGCGATCACGATAGAGTCCTTGGTCGACCTCGGGTACAGTGTGGACAGCTCAGGAGCAGACCCGTTCGTCGGGCCCTTTTCGGCCCCGGCCCGGCTGATCGCCCCCGGCGGGAGAATCATTGATCTCGAGGACGATACCTACCGGGGCCCAGTTCAGGTGGTAAACCACTCCGGTAGGGTGACCCGAACGATTCCCCGGCGATGACGATGCCATGCCGTTGAGACCGAACGGAGCCGCGTTGGGACCGAGGGGTGTTGCCTGGTTGGGGAGCGGGTTAGTGAGATGTGTGATCGCCCTTCTGATGGTCGTCGGGTGCTCACGGGCCGATGGTGATGGCCCGCCGGCTCCCGCGCCCACATGTGTCCGGCCCGAGGGGCTGTTGTCGGCCGATGCCTCCCTAGAGGGCCGGGCGGGAGAGTATAGCCTGACGATGGTGGAGGAGGTCGACGGCACCGCTACCCGCACGGCTCAGGGGTCCCTCGTGCTCCTCAATCAGGTGGAGGCTCTCCGTCAATTCGCAGGAAGCGCGGGAGGCTCGATTCCCGGCGTGACCTCTCCCCTCTTCGGAAGCACGGACGTGAGTGTGGAGGGCGTAGGGGCGCTGCGGGTAGGCAACCTCTCGAGTGAAGACCCAGCGTCTCCCGGGGTCCTGGTCATCGAGAGCGAAACGGGCACGAGTCCGAGCATCCTACTTCGCTTCGGATCGGACGCGAACCGCCGGACCCTGGTGCGCTTCGATGGAGGCTACACCGTCCTGACGGTCGTCGAAATCGCGGCGGAGTCTTTCAGTGGGACCTGGTCGAGCGGAGCCCTGGGTCTGGACTCAGAGGGCTTCTTCTGCGCGACGCAGAGCCGCTGATGGTTCGGTGGCCTAGAAGGCTCTACAGCCTGCTGGCGGAAACCTTTTTGTAGTGTCTTCGTATGGGATGGTACTTGAACACGAGCCCTCGCCCGGGAGGCGGCCACCTAAATGATGACGATTATCCGAAGGATCGTTCGAGTGGTCCTGAGCTGGATCCTCAAGAAGATTTAGAAGGCTGCTGAAGAAGTACAGTGGGCCGCGTTGCGGATGCCACGGCCCTAGCTCCTAGGCGGAGCGACGACGCCATAGCGTTCGCTACGGCTAGGAACTCCAACAACGGAGATGGGGTCGTGCCACCGCAACCCTTCAACTTGTAGGGTCATGCCATTCATGTTCGTGGGCACATGGCGGTTGTGCGGTTGATCCTGCGTCTCTCCTCCTCGGAGTAGCTCTGCTACGCCTCGTCGTCGGTCCTTGTCTGAACGCG
>Ga0114996_10004945_pt1 | contig 15818 bp, 11 predicted proteins | sample ArcticOcean_MG_C_4_FD_87039 | JGI IMG/M metagenome (GOLD analysis project Ga0114996, IMG submission 87039) | Marine microbial communities from western Arctic Ocean - ArcticOcean_MG_CB4_134 | ecosystem: Environmental > Aquatic > Marine > Oceanic | place: Arctic Ocean: Canada Basin | collected...
CGCTTCCTCCACGGGCGCTTTGTCGTCATCGGCCTGAGCAACATCACCGCCACCAGCAGGTTCATCCTTGCCAAGCGCCAAGCCGCCAATCGCCAACAGCAACAACACCGCGAACATCGCCCCCCAACGCGACCGACGGCGCGACGATTTCAAAGCGGAATCGAGTGGGCGAATCGACAAAGAACGGACCACGTGATGGGTCATCGCGGGTTGTTTTCTCATGGTGAACCGAGGTGCATTTCATGCCGCCAGGAGATGGCTCCTGCGGAACCCGATGGTGGTTGACGGCCGAAGAGAGCTGGTTTTTGCCGTTTGAAAGGGGTCGATTGCCGGAATTTCCTGACTAGAAAATGGGCCGAACAGGGGCCGATTCTTCCGGAAAACACGGATCCAGAGCCTTAGAACGGGCTAGAGTAACGCAAGGTTAAGATTCCGTAAAGCGGGCGTCCGCCCTGACCTTGCGTATGGGGGGGACAAAACCGACGCTCCCGCCGGACGACCCTCCCTGCCTGTGCAATCGATACAGGTCCTGTGGCAAATAAATTTACCCCAGGCTACTTGAATTACCAAACCATCCAGCTATGCTTAGACAAAGTCTCTTCGTTTTACGCATTACCTTTCAAAGAGGGGGTCACCTCAATGACGCGACTAAAACTATCACAATGGATGCTGAGCCTCGCCGCGGCAGCCATGGTGTTCGGCACTTCGCAGGCCGAAGCCGGCTGGCGACATCGCAGCCACGGTTCACACGGTAGCTGGGGTTCGCAGGGCAGTTCGGGTTCCCACGGCAGTTCGGGTTCTCATGGCAGTTGGGGATCGCACGGCAGCCGAGGATCCCATGGTTCCCACGGCAGTTGGGGATCGCACGGTAGCCGGGGTTCACACGGTTCGCATGGAAGCTGGGGGTATCGAAGCTACCATGGATCTCACGGCAGTTGGGGTTCACACGGATCACACGGCAGTTGGGGATCGCACGGCGGTTACGTCCGGGTCTACAAGAGCCACTCCTCGTGCGGATCCAATGGCAACTACAGCAGTGAAAGCCCGCGCCAAGAATGGAAGAAAGTAACGCCCGAGAAAGCCGAATCGACGCCGTTACCACCAGCTCTGAAAAAAGCACCTGCCGGTGACGCCGCTAAAGCGACACCCAAAGCCGACAAGAATGCGATCGTCGATGACGCACCGGTCATTCCGGATGATCTCGATCCAGAGCCGCTCGTCAAGGATCCGCCCGCCGCGTTCCCGCCAGCGAAAGACGATGGTCTTGCCGCACCTGTGGCACCGGCCAAGGGAGCATTCCCCGATCCGTTCGGTCGTCCCGCCGCACCGGCGCTGAACGACGGTGACCTGGACTTCAAGGCACCGCCCGCCGCTCCGGCTGGCAAAGCCCCGGCGAGGAAGCAGCGTTTCAATGACCCCTTTAATCGGGGCACGAGCCTGCCTGCCGAGAGCGTGCTGATGATGGTCAGCGTGCCGACCGACGCGACGATTTTTGTTAACGACAAGCTCACCACGAGCACCGGTGCCGTGCGACAATTTATCTCCAACGGCCTGAAGTCAGGGCAACCGTATCGGTACCAGTTGCGAGCGGAAGTTCGCCGTGACGGAAAAACGATCACCCGCAACAAGGTGATTCATCTTCGTCCGGGCGAGCGAACCGACGTCGAGTTCTCATTCGACGAGCAACCGCAAGTGGCCTCCGAGCCGCGTCAGACGAAGCTGTCGCTCAACGTGCCCAAAGACGCCCGCGTCTTTCTGGCTGGCCAGGAAATGAAGGCGACCGGCACGGTTCGTGAATTTGCGACCACCAAACTCGCCGGCGACAAGTCGTGGACCGACTATACGGTCCGCGTCGTCGTAGAGCGAGAAGGTCGTGAAGTGGCCCAAGAGCGTGCGATTTCGCTCGCGGCGGGTAAGACACTCGAACTGACCTTCGACTTTGACGCTCCTCAGGTCGCCAGCAGCGACGCCGCCGCGACTCGCTAAGGCGAAGCGGTAACAATCCGTAAGATCGATCCAGCCCTCGTAGCGAAAAGAATCGTTGCGAGGGCTTCTTTTTTTCCCCGCGTTGGGTTGGGACGGTCGAAAACGTTTTCCCCGGGTCGCTGGCGTGTCCGATACTTGGACTAATGGCCCGATCCTCCCACAAATCGTCCCGCTCGAAGGTGTCTAAGAAGGTGCCTTCAACGCCTGAACCACCTCGCGATGCGCCGATCGCATGGAGTCCGCGGTGCCGCGCGATCGTCAGTGTTCTGGTGGCGTTTCATCTTTCGGCAGTCGTCGTGGCACCGTGGCACCAACCTGGACCCCCCAGTCAGCTATCGAAAGACGTCGCAATGGTCTATCAGCCGTACCTCGACGGCATGTTTATCAATCACGGTTACCGTTTTTTCGACGGAGTTGGTCGTGGTCATTTGGTCAAGTACGAAATCGACCTACAGGACGGGACGACCATCAAAGGAGTTTTTCCGGATCGTGATCGTCACGTGCCGCGGCTCTACTATCATCGGCTGTTGATGATGAGTGATCAGATGGTCTATATGCCGGTGCCGCTTGATGCTGATGGCAGACTCCTGGTGGATCCCCCGGCAGGATTCCGCTTCGACTCGGCGGCAGATCGCCTTGGCTATCTGGCGGATCGTAGCGCGTATTACCAGGCTCTCGGTCATGCGCAACCGATTCTCGAATCGATCGCCGGATATTTCATACAACAACACGACGCCATCGAAGTACGGCTGGCAATTCAGGAGCGGACCCTCCCGACTCGCGAGCAAACGCTCGACGGCATCGAGATGGCAGACGAACGGTTCATCCAGACTCGCCCGTTGGGGCGGATAAAGGCTGACGGCACTTGGCAATGGACGGAGCAAATTCTTGGAACTGGTAAACCAATATTTCCGCGAGTCGTCCAGGACGATGCGTGAGGGGTGGAACCGGTTCTGGTTCACACCGACCGATCCGGCCACCCTGGGACTGATCCGCATCTGTGCCGGTGCGATGATCCTCTATACCCACGCCGTGTGGTCGCTCGACTTTGACGGTTTGCTTGGTCCAGAAGCGATGTTGACGATCGATTTACAGCAGGCTCCCTGGATCGACCGACCGTTGACGTGGAGCCATTTTAACTGGATCAGCAATCCTACGGCGTTGTGGACGATCCACATCGCAGCCCTGGTCATTATGACAATGCTGACCGTCGGACTCTTCAGCCGTACGACCTCAGTGCTGACGTTCTTGATCTTGGTCTCCTACGCCCATCGGGCCGACGGAATGCTTTTCGGGCTCGACCAGATCAACGGTCTGTTGGCGATGTATCTGATGGTCGGGCCGTGCGGCGGAGCCTATTCGGTTGATCGGCTAATCCGTCGTCGCCGAAATCAATCAACGGCTGTCGAAAAGATCGCGTCGGCCAACGTCGCCATACGATTGATTCAACTTCACATGTGTGTCATGTATCTCTTCGCAGGCGTTGGAAAACTCACGGGCACGGAATGGTGGGACGGCAGCGCGATGTTCATGTCGCTGGTGAGTTACGAATATCACCCCACGTTCCCGCCGTGCGACTTGACGTGGATGGCGGCGTGGCCGCGCACACTTGAACTGATCACGCACGTCACGCTCGTCTGGGAAATCTTCTATGTCGCACTGATCTGGCCCAAGCTAACCCGACCGATCGTGTTGGCTTTGGCAGTGATCGTGCACTTGGGAATCGCCCTGGCCATGGGGATGATCACCTTTGGCGTGATGATGATCATCGGCAATCTGGCGTTTGTTTCACCGATGGTGGTGAGACATGTCGAGGCGAAGATCACTAAGAAGGGTGCGTCGGTCTGAAGCGCCGGTGGTTGGTGATGGCTTGGTCACACGCAAGAGCGCCGCGTGGACGCGGCCGCGAAACGACGAGAGATAGTAAATTACTCGTTTTCAAATTCCAAATCAGAAATCATAAATCCAAGATCGCTTAAGCCTCTTCCAGCATCTCGACCGCTTCAAGCACTCGCGAACGAATCTCTTGGATGCGATTCTCGTCGACGATCTTCTGGCCGTCCGCGTCGGTGACGTAAAACACGTCGACCACTTGATCCAAATACGTGCCGATCTTGGCCACATGGACCGACAGCCCTAACTGGTAGAGCATGCGGGCGATCGTAAATAGCAACCCCATCCGGTCACTCGAGAAAACGTCAATGATGGTGAAGCATTCCGAGGTATCGTTGTCGGCCCGAACCCGAACCGGCATGTTCGAGAATTCTTGGCGCCCGAGTTCCTTCTGTGCCGCCCAGGTTCGCCGAAACGAAGGGGTCTCGTCGGCCGGACTCTTCAGCGAATCGACCAGCGCCCGTGTGACGTCCTCGATACGATGCGCATCGGGCTGACCGTCGGAGTCGGGATCGATCACATAAAACCGATCGAGCACCATGCCATCGTCCAACGTGTTGATCTCGGCCGAGAGGATCTGTAATCCCTGGCTGCTGAGCGCTCCGGCCAATCGGTGAAAGATCCCCGGCGCGGTCCCTTCGTGACCACCAACCGTGAACTCAATCGCGTCGCGTTCGCTTAGATATCTGGCCCACGCATCTATTTTTCCTGGCGAAATTCGACGTAACTGGCGTAGTTCGGCGCCAATGCGTTCCGGCGGAGTCGCATAGAGATACGGCACCGGCAGCGCGTTGATTTGGGCGTGGAACCAGGACCGATCGTCGGAATCGGAAAAAATTGTACGAACCTGCTCGCGATGCCCGTCGACCCGTTGCTCAGAGGTCATCGCCGGCGCGTCACCGGCCAGATGTTGCATGGTGCGGCGATAGAGGTCAGCCAGCACTTCGATCTTCCAGTCGTTGAGCACGTCCGGACCGACCGCCGCGAAGTCACACAGCGTCAGCACGAACAGCATCCGCAACACTTCGGGCGAACCGACGTCGACCGCAAAGTCGAGGATCACCTTTTCGTCGGTCGTGTCGCGACGAAACGCCAGATGGGCCATCGTCAGATGCTTGAGCACCAAATAGCGAAGCGTCTCGGCCTCGCGCTGGGGCAGCCGCAATCGCTGGGCCGTACGCTGGGCGATCTCGGCGCCCAATTCGCTATGATCCTCGGGATACCCCTTACCCAAATCGTGAATCAGTAGCGCCAGATGCAACGTTCGTTTCTCGTTGATCTTACGATACACGCGACCGGCCGGCCCTTCGTCGTTGAGCAGATCGGTGGCCCGCTCGACCGCCCGAAGACAATGCTCGTCCACCGTGTACTTGTGATATTCGTTGAACTGCAACAATCCTCGCGCGTGCGCGAACTCGGGAATGAATTTTTCCAGGACACCCAGGTCGTGTAGCCGTCGCAGCAAGCGGCCCAACTGGGCGGGCTGCGAGAGGACCGAAAGAAATCGGCGAGCATCCTCGGCTGAAATATCCGCCGGCAGATCCTTGGCAGCCTGACGCACCGTCTCCCAGGTCACATGATCAATTCGTTTGTCGTACAGATTCGCCAGATCGGCCAGCCGAAGGACTTGGCTCAGATCGCCCTTGAGTTTCTCCAAACCACGTCGGGTTGCGGAAATCTGATTCGGTCCGACCAGAAAATCACGTTCGACCTGATGCCGCAACAGTGGCGCAAAGATCCTCGCCACTCGTTGTCGCGGCTCGACGCTTTTGACGAAGTGCGACGCGACGCTATAGATATCGCTGATGCGAAGAAAATACTCCTGCATGAACTGCTCGACCGGCAACACCCCCTCGGTGCCTTCATAGCCGTAGACTTCTGCCAAACGCATCTGTTCCGCTTTGCCGAGCACGTCCTGCGGTCTGCCCGCATGAAAGTGCATCTCATTGCGTAGCCGCAGCAAAAACTCCATCGACCGCCGAAGCCTTTGTTCGTCGGTTCGGTCCAAGTGGCCTAACAAACGCAGACTACTTGGCTCGGGCGTGCCAAACACCGCGAAACCAATCCATCGCAACAATTGAATATCGCGAAGGCCCCCTTTGCTTCGCTTGATGTTGGGCTCGAGCAGAAAGACGGTTTCGCCAAACTGATGACGTTCGTCCCGTCGTGCGGCACGTACTTCGGCCTGCAACGATCGGGCCCGCCGCCTGGTCCCCGACTCGAACCGATGCATGAACCGACGAAACAACTTGACGCTGCCGGTCAACAGTCGAGCTTCGATCAGCGCGGTAAAGGTCACTGGATCAGAAAAAGCGAACTGACACGCATTGCGAGGCGTGCGGACACTCCAACCGACGTCGAACCCCACGTCGTAAAGGTCCTTCATCAGCCGCTCAGCCAGCGGTCTGACGCGGGCCTCGACCGCCGGTTCGTGCAGGATCATCAGATCGACGTCCGAATACGGCGCGATATCTCGGCGACCGTAGCCGCCGTTGGGAGCAAAGGCAACATGCCGTCGCAGTCCGTCATCGCCATCTTCGCCCAGATCGGCCAGGGCCTCTTCGATCAGGTCGAGCAGAACACCATCGACCAGATCGGTCATCTGAGCGCAAAGCTGAATCCCCGGCAGACCGGCAAGATGCTGCTCGCGAAGTGCCTCGCGCCCCGAGACAATTTGCTCTTTGGCGGCGACGAGCGACGGTCGAATGGTGGTGGAAGTCGGCATAGCAAGCAAAGGGAAAACAACAGTTGATCGACAACAGAAACTAAGTCGAATAAATCCACCGCCCCAGCCACATCGTTGGCAGCAACAGGGCGATAATCACGAGCGCATAAATCGGTTCGTCGGAGCGAACCTTGAAACAGATCGCGGCGTCCAGCACGATCAATGACAAAATACAGATCTTCACCGCCGCCTGAACGCGAGAGGGAATCGGATCCAGGATCGCTCGCCCGCAGCGATATCCTAACAACAACGCGATGCACAACATCAATAGCTGCCACTGATCAAGCCCGGCGGTCAGCTTCTCTTCGTCCAACAACGGTATCGCCGCTTGCCAATTCGGCAACGAGGCGCAGAGCATGATCCCGGCCATCATTACGGTCGTCGCCAACGTAAGATGCCCACGATTACTCACGTGGGCCTCCGTGCGGGCAAACCAGGTGACTCCCACGATATAAAGACCGATGCCGCCGGCCGTGACATAGTGGATCGATTGCCATGGTGCCGCCGCGGCACTCATGCCCAACAGCACGTTAAGCATCCGGCATGATCCCATGGCCAATGGCCCCAGCGGAGTGCGCTTCAACACATAGTCATAGAGAAACACGGCTGCGGCGAGCAGACTGGCCACCAATCCTGCGCGAAGATCGGCCGTCAGAAAACTGACCAACCATCCAAACGCCACCCCCAGCACCAGAAACTCGACGCCGATGATCTTGGCCAGCGCCGCCGGCACCCGACCTGAGGGAATCGGACGATGCGGCCGATCTCGGGCGTCGACGTCGCGATCGAAATAATCATTGAGCACCATGCCGGCCGTGTAAAGCAAACACGAGCTGACCAACATCAGCATCAACACATGCGAAGAGCCAGGGTCGAACGCCGTGTGAGTCAGCCAGAACCCCATCGCGATATCGGCCATCGCCGTGAAGAGATTCGGCAGGCGATAAAGCTGCAGGTAGGCCTTCAGTTTGGTGGGACTCGAAGCCATGCGTCTGACCAACCGGCCGAAGGTTACTGAACCGGGATTTCAAGCTTTTGCATCACGGCCGTCAGATACTCTCGAGCCGCGCGGGCCGCGTCGTCGGGGTTGTCGATGTAGGGATACAACTCGACCGTGACCCAGCCATCGTAGCCTGTTTTTTCAATCTCCGTGAGCGTCGCCTCGAAGTCGATCACTCCGTGGCCGGGAATCAAGTGCTGATGAATCCGGGTGTCGGCGATGTCCTCGAAGTGATAATGCTTGGTGTGGGGCGCCATCTTCTCGATCCAGTCCTGCGGATCCTCACTCACGCAATAGGCGTGCCCGACGTCGAAATTCAATCCGACCCAGGGCGAATCAATCCGATCGATGAATTTCAGATATTCGTCGAATCGCTCGATCAACAGCTCCGGCTCGGGCTCGATCAACAGCGGGATCTCCAACTCACAGGCCAGATCAATGCACGGCATCAGCTCTTCGTAGAAGATGTCCGCACCCTCGTCCCACGTCTGATCGGGCGTGAGTTCTCCGCCCGGCTCGGTCGTGATATTGGGGGCGCCGATGTCCTTGGCCAGTTGCAAAGCCCGCTTGGTATGTTCACGTCGAATCGCGCGATAGTGCGGATCGGGATCGGTCCAGCCGGGATGCCAATAGGGCTGTCGAGGATCGGCGACGGCGTTCATCATGAACGCATTGATGTTGGCGATCTCGAGGTTGTGTTTCTCTAGGCTGCGGCGAATCGACTCCTTGCGCTCCTCCAGCAATCCAGCAGGCCAGGCGTGTGGCACATCGGCCAGCACTTCGATGCCGGTGTAACCCAGACTGGCAATCTTTTCGATCGTGTCTTCGATCGAAAAATGCATATAGGCGTTGCTGCTAAAAGCGAGTTTCATCGCGGGCGGGTTTCCCTGCTTCGGGGACCATGCGGTACAGGCCAAACTACCCATTGTACTCGGCAAATTGCCCGTCGGTAACCACCCGCCACCTTAGCTACTGGCGCTGCGATAACTCAGCAGCGCCCGCTGAAACACCCATCGCGATGCCACCAAACTGACGACCGTGGCGAGCAGAGCAAACAGTGCCAGATACGCCTCGCCCTCTCGAAGCGGCTTGGCCAACAACCGGGCCGGCACGTTGATCACCACGAGTACCGGAATCAAGTAAGTAAATGTCAACTGTAACGGTGTACCGATGCGCCCCTCGTAGATTTCCAGCGGGTAGCGAGAAAAGTTGGTGATATAGAACCAGAAGTTATAGAGCGTTTGATTGCGACCCAACCAGATGCTCGTCGCGGCCAGCGAAATCATCAGGCTGTACATGATCGCCACGCCACACAACACATAGAGCGGATAGAGCAGCGCCGCGATGAGTCCCGGCTGATAATCCAACTGGCCAAGCGCATAGAACAGCAGCACAAGGCCGAACAGAAAGTTCGACGCCTGCGACCAATTCATCCGCTGAAGCGAAACAAGAAATTGGGCGTCAATCGGCTTGAGCAATACAAAGTCGAGTCCCCCGGTGCGAATCAATTCGCTGAACTCTTCGGCGTTGGGCATGAACAACAACTGCACCAAACTGGTCACAAAATAGGTCGTGGCGAGAAACACCAGGAACTCGTTCTGCCCCCAGCCGGTCCCTGCGGCGATCGTGTCGGTCAGCGTGAAGATCAGCAGATAGAACCCCAGATTCATTGCGGTCCAGGAGAGCGACGAAACGCACTGAATAATAAAGTTCGCGCGAAACGTCATATCCCGCACCAGCGAATTGCGGGCGAAGGTCAGAAAAACATGGAGATAGGAGGGTCGGTGTGTCATCGTGTAACTCAAATACGTGTTATCGTTTCGCGTCCGCGTCCACGCGGAATTCGTGCGTGCCGGGCATCACTCACCGGATGTTAGTTTTCATTTCTAAATGGACAACCTAAGAGCAAGAGTTCGGCGTGGACGCCGACGCGAAATCAAAGGGTTATCCGCCAAACCCGCTGTAACGTCGGATTCCTCGGGCATAGGCCACTCGGCATGTGACGATAAAAAACACCACCCATGCCAATTGAATCAACAACCCCCGCGTCAACTCGTCGCCGGTAATCTTGCCCAGGAACACCGCCGAAGGAAAATAGGCCAGATACTTCAGCGGCAGAAACTCGATGACCCCACGAACCACCACACCACCTACACCGGGCACACTATCGAAGATGTCGAGCGGAAACATATGGCCGGAGAGAAAAAAGTTGAACAGCATATAGACGAACAGCAGCGAGCTGACTTCCAGAAACCAGAACGAAATCATGCCGATCGTGCATTCCAGAAAAAACCCTAGCAAGAACGACATGATCAGCGATGCGAAAAATGCCATCAACGTCGGGCCGTCGGGCCAGCCCGAGAAAAAGTCTCGCCACAGATAAAACACGAGTGCAAACGGCACCAACGCGACCACGTAATAGACCAGTTTGTGCGCGATCCGCGACAAGAGCAGAAATCCGACCAGATCGATCGGTTGGATCAGATACTTCTTGATCGTCCCCTCGCGGACCTCACGGGCGATCCCCGAGGCGAGCCCCGGCATGCTCGAGAACGCCCTGGTGATCATCGTCAGCAGGAAATAGGCGATGATGTCGTTGTGCGTGTAGCCGACCAGTACGGATTTTCCGGACGCCGTGAAGATCGCTCCCCAAAGAAAGATCTGAGTCACGATCGGCAGGAACCGCATCAGCGTTCCCAGCGCAAAGTCTCCCCGATAAACCAGCCGCTCTTCGAGGCAGATTCGTAGGATCGTCCACCAGGTTGTTGCGCGAGCGATCATGAAGTGGCCAAGAGGAACGTAAATTCGGAATTGCTGAAGTTGGGACGATGAAAAATGACGAATGAATAATGTCGAATGTCTAATTCCGACTGGTCAACTATGGACGAGTTGCCACCACCCCTTAGACATTCGACATTATTCATTCGTCATTTTCCCCGTTCCATCGATCTACGACGTCGCTTCGATTTCCGCCTTACCTTCTTGTTCACTTTTCGCGTCCGAAAGCGAGAACATCTCCGCGATGGCTTCTTCCAGCGGTGGATCTTCGACGCTGATGTCCTGAAGCGTGTGATCCTTGAGAATCCCTGCGAGCACCTCGGCCACCACCGTACGATCCACACGCAGCTTCGCCCGGGGAGGATTCTCTTCGAGCACCTCACCCCAGCGAGCCAAATCGCCGGGCATCCGATCATTTTCGAACAACAGCGTGACAATCTTGTGTCCGCTGAAGCGATCAATGATTCCAGTGAGCGAACCGTCGTACATGATACGGCCCTGGGCGATGATCACGACCCGCTGACACAGCGCCGCGATATCCTTCATGTAGTGGCTAGTCAACAGAATCGTGATGTTGCGAACCTGCTGATAGTGTTTCAAGAACTGCTGGATGTTGTGCTGAGCGATCACGTCGAGCCCAATGGTCGGCTCGTCGAGAAACAAAACCTCCGGCTGATGCAACAGCGCGGCGATCAGCTCCATTTTCATCCGCTCGCCAAGCGACAGCTCGCGAACCGGTTGCTTGAGCAATCGCCGTATATCGAGTAGGTCGGTCAGTTCATCGCGTGTCCGATCAAACTGGTTCGGCTCGATACGATAGATCTGCTGGTGCAGCCGAAATGACTCTTGGGCCGGCAGGTCCCACCAGAGTTGATTTTTTTGGCCCATCACCAGGGCGAAGCGGCGGCGATAGGCGTTCTCTCGCCGCCACGGCACATGTTCCATCACCGTGGCCGTGCCGCTGGTTGGGTTGATTACGCCCGAGAGCAGCTTGAGCGTGGTCGTCTTGCCGGCCCCGTTCGGCCCCAAGAAGGCGACGAACTCGCCGGCGTCGACCGACAGGTTGACATCGCGAACCGCTTCGACGTTACGATAATCGCGCGAGAAAAGCCCGGCGAGCGACGCCTTCAGGCCTTCCTTCTTTTGATAGACGCGGTAGGTCTTGACCAGATTTTCGATTTCGATAATTGCCATGATCGGCAATTATAGCGCAGCCGGGCGGTCTCGCACAGCGGCGTCATGATCCAGAGAGGACATTTCGCGGTCGATAGTCAAGCGTACATCGATTCGTACCGGCGGAAAGATAGCAACCAGCAACCTAAAAAGAAAAAATAAGACATTTCTTCGGCAGCATATGACGAAACTTCTCGTAGCCTCTGGCGCGCGTCCCGACCATGAATCCGCGTCTCCCTTCGAGATGATCCAATCCTTCGGCCGTGAAATTGGAACCGCGGAGCCACAGAATCTCCAGATCGGGTAATGAATCGAGTTGCGTCAACCCATCATCGTTGACGACCTCGACCCCAACCACCGTGATCGCATGGACACGGTCATCAGCAGGGCCCGGATCGTGGAGCAGGTCCTCCAACCAAGATGAGAGCCGCCGAGATTCGCGCTTTGACTCGGTAACCTTGCCACCTGACTTCTCGATTACACTAATCGCTGCTTCAACCGGCGACTTGGAGTCGCGATTGATCTGCGCCTGTCGTACTTTGCGGCCCGTCCATCCAACGATCACGGCAAGCAGAAACATTGACACCAACAGCGCTCGAATGCTGAATTGATGCCAGCGGCGTTTTGGAATTCCGTTGCCCATGTGTCCATTATTCAAGCTTGGGTGCAAAAAGGAAAGATTCATCCGGTATTTGCCGGGACAGTCGTGGGCAGGAAAAGAACCGCGGATGAACACGGATAGACGCGGATCTTCACGGCTGCGTTTCTCTCATAGGACGTTGTTGTTTTCCAATTTTCCCTCAAGCAGTTGTGGCCTTAGCTAACAATGCATCCACGAGACAATCCGCGTCTATCCGTGTTTATCCGCGGTTCTTTTTGAACTCTCAGGGAAATCTGTCGGCAGGTGGTACCCGATATTCCCAGATGAACCAAGAAAAAGAAGCAATGCGGGGTAACCAAACCGTGAGACAGATGCGTTCCCTACGTCAGATCATCCAGCGGACCGGCGCCGCAGAAGTTGGGATTGCCGAACGCCTTGATCGGGTGGCCCACCGCATGGGCTATCGACATCCAGAGGCGATTGTGGGCCGCGCGCTTGTATTTGAGCGACCGGCCCATACGGAAATCCATGCCGCCGCCGACCAACACAAACGGAATGTTCTCCAGCGTGTGCGAATTGCCTTTGCCCAGTTCGTTGGTCCAGACGATCATCGTGTTGTCGAGCAAGCTTCCGTCGCCGCCCGGCTCCGGCGTCTTGTCAAGCCGCTCGACCAGATAGGCCAACTGCTGGCAGTACCACGTGTTGATCTTGGTAAGTTTCTCCTGCGAGGTCTTGTCGCTGTCTGGTTTGTGCGAGAGCGAGTGATGGCCCTCGTCGAACCCTAGCCACTTCATCCGCGCCCCGCCGTCCGACCGTGTGTACTGCAGCGTCGCCACGCGGGTCATGTCGTTGGCCATGCTGTTGACGATCATGTCGATCTGCATCTTCGACGTCTTCGGCATATCGGCGTGGTCGGTCTTTACGCCCGGCTTCTGCACCGGGGCGTCAACGGCCAATTTCTGCTGGGCATCAGCGCGGAATTCCTTCTCCATCTGACGAACAAACGCCTCGTGTTCGGCGAGCAGATGTCGGTCTTCTTTGCTGACCACGTCGCGGACCTTGCGCAGGTCTTCTCGCACATCGTCGAGGATGCTCTTGAGACTCTCCCGATCTTGGACCTTGCCATAGAGCTTGGCGAACATCTGATAAGGATCGTCAATCGGCGCGATCGGTTTGTTCGCCCCGGCATAGACCATGCGTGTCCAGGGATTGGCCCGATCGGGCACGGCGACGCCAAACTCGAGCGACCCGAATCGAGTGCGAGACTGCTCGCGACTTTGAAAGAAGTTTTTCAACTCCTGATCGATCGACAACCCCTTGGCCCAGCCGGCCGGCGTGTGCGAGCCACCTTGAATGTTGCCCGGAAACAGTTCGATGCCGGTCAGCAGACAACTCATACCCCGCATGTGACTGTCGCCATCGCCACGGACCAGATCCGACACGCCACGCAGCATGAGCATCCGATCTTGATACTTGGCCAACGGCTGCATGATCGGTTTTAACTTGAACTTCTCGCCGGTCTCCTTCGGCCAGAAGTTCTTCATGATCGTACCGTTAGGGCTGAACATCACGATCAGTCGTTGCTTGCGGGGCGACTTGTCGGCAGCGGCACGCGACAGACTTGGCAGACTCAGCACGAACGGCAACGCGGCCGACGAAAGACCCAACTGCTGAACAAAATCGCGGCGACTGGTGAGCGACATGGAAATCCTTTATGGCTTTTCTGTCGGGCGGTACAACACCGAGACCTTCATGATCTCGATGAGCAATTTCTGGATATGATAGTCGGAGGCGGCAAACACCTTGATCAGATCATCACGGGCCGTCGGGCCATAGGCGTTAATTGGTTGCTTCACGGCCTGATGAAAAAGCTGATCGACAAACGCCCCCTGAGCCTGCCGGCTGTCGGCGATCAATCGGGCCAGCCGCTTGGCCCCGTCCAGTTTAACCGTTTTTCCCGCCGTGGTGGTATACGGCGAGACCGCGTTGATCGGCTTTTTTTGCTCCTTCTCTCGATATCGGCCAACCGCATCGAAGTGCTCCAGGCTGAAACCGAGCGGGTTGATCACCTGATGGCACGACTGACAGGCCGCCGGCTTGGTGATCAGGGCGACCTTTTCTCGCGTCGTCATGCCGGGATCAAAGTCCGCGTCCTTGAATTCCGTCGCCTGCGGAGGCGGCTTGAGCGTGCGGCCCAACAACCGGCGAGTAACAAACACACCCCGGTGAATTGGCGAACTGAGATGATGATACGCCAGAGACGACAACATGTACGGATGTGTCACCACGCCCGCACGATGCTTCGGCTGGAGCGGCACCTTCTCGAACCGGCCGCTCGATGGTGCGCTCGTGCCATAGAATTTTTCCAACCGGTCGTTCATGTAGACGTAGTCGGCCAAGAGCAACTGCCGATAGTCCGACTTCTCGCTCCACACAACCTCGTCGAGAAACATTTCCAGCGAGGTGCGCAGATCAGAAGCAACCTGCCCGTCGAACTGCGGAAATCGCTTGGCGTCCTTGACCAAATCTCCCTTCTCATCGAGCAGCAACCAATGATGAAAAAAGTAGCGCAGTTTCGATTTGGCCCGAGGGTCAGCGAGCATTCTCTTCGCCTGTTGGGCAATCTGCTCGGGCGTATGGAGCTGTTTCCGTGAAGCGGCATTCAGCAATGCTTTGTCGGGCAGTGAGTCCCACAACCCGATTGCCAGACGCGCCGCCGCATCGTAATCGTCGGTCTTGGTCGACCCAATGCCCGGATAAAGAAATCGAGGCGACTTCATCACCAACAACACGCAGCGCCGGACGGCGCTTTCGACATTTTCAGCACCTTCGAAGCGAGCGCCGACAAAAAACTTTTTCTGCGAGTCGCTCAGCGGTTGGCGAAAGGCCCGCTGAGCAAACTTGTGACAAAACTGCTTAGCCTTCTCTGCCCGATCTGCGGCACCCGACTCGGTGCCGGCAAACTTGTCGAGTTGATCGACCACGAAGGCCGCCGTTTCAATCGCCCCGGCCGTCGCGGCTTGATCCCAGGCTTGCGAGACGGACGTGCCGCGTTCGTAACCCGAGACGCTGTCATCGGGCGGAAAGTTCGCGCCAACCACGTGCGTAATGCCGATCCCCTGTGGCGAAAGGTTTCTTTGGGGAATGATCTGCTCAGCCCGATGTGGCGGCTTCCAGGCCAGCTGGATCGAAGCGGTCTTGTCTTTAAACTTGAACATTTCCAGCCGAATCGGATAGGGTCGCCCGCCCAGCAATCGAATCGTGATGCGATGCGTCCGCTCGCGTCCCGGCGAACTGACCCAACGATCCATCAAAGGCGTCTTGTGATTGTTCACCCACAGCTTCACCCCGTTTTCGCTCTTGACGATGAACTCATAGTCGCCGGTGTCCTCGGCGATCACGCTGCCCTGCCAGCGAATCGAAAACGCTTCGGCCTTGGGGATCTTGTCGACCGGTTTGCCGCCGCCAAAGTTGAAATCGATCCGCGGGTCGACGCGCTCGAACACCTTTCCGCCGAAACGTCGGTTCTTGTGATAGAGCCCTTGGAGCCCCCGCTCCTTGCTGACTCGGGGCCAACCGGGATGCATGGCTGCCAGATCGGCCGTACTGGTCTGATACTGTCGCACCGTGAGCCGCGACAGTTTGATCCGCGACGGTTGGAC
>Ga0114996_10004948_pt1 | contig 15813 bp, 7 predicted proteins | sample ArcticOcean_MG_C_4_FD_87039 | JGI IMG/M metagenome (GOLD analysis project Ga0114996, IMG submission 87039) | Marine microbial communities from western Arctic Ocean - ArcticOcean_MG_CB4_134 | ecosystem: Environmental > Aquatic > Marine > Oceanic | place: Arctic Ocean: Canada Basin | collected...
GGACATCATCGCCATCGGTGACGCGCACGGGGATGCTCTCGCCGGTCAGTGGGGCGCGGTTGAGCGAACCGATACCCTCCAAAACCAGGCCATCGACCGGGACAATCTCACCGCTGCGAATCTCGATCCGATCGCCGACCTCGAGCAGATCGATCGGCACCATGCCATCTCCCTCCTCCTTCTTGGACGGCATCAGAGTACTGTCGGCCGTAGCGATGGAGATGCCCATGATCTTGGTGGGATTGGAGACCCTTCGCGCTTGGCGAGGCAGACGGTCCAGCCCTCCCTGCATGGCCTCGCGCGCCTTCTTGAGGGCGGCTTCCTCCATGTGGGATGCGACAGCGACGAGGATCGCGACCGTCAGAGCCTCGGACCAATGGCTACCGAGCAGTGCCCCGATCACAGCGAGCGAGGTCAACAGTTGGAAGCCGAGCTCGCGGTTCTGAAGTCCGGCCAAGGCCTCGGCGAACATACGCCAGCCTGACAAGGCCACGCCGAGCAGGGTGAGCGCCATCAGAATCGACTCGTTCATGCCGTTCTGAAACAGCACGACGAACAGGATTGCGATTGCGGGCAGGGTCAGCACCAAGCGCCACTGCCCGGTATTCAACTTGGTGGATTCGATCTGTTGCAGTGAGGCCTCACCACCGACGAGTCGGGACAGACCTTGATCGAGTTCACCTCGCACCTCCTTCGACAGGTCGGGCACGATCTGGATCTGCACGCGAGCATCCTCGAATCGAGCGTCCAGGATCCCGGGCACGGTCATGAAGAGACGCTTCAGTTCACCGCGTGAGACGCTATTACGCTCAGCCAGACCCGAAGCGGTTGCACCGCGGATTCGATGCCAGGCGAGGTTGGGCTCATGGCCCAGACTGGACAGCACCGAAGCGATGCGAGAGAGTTGGCCTGCACCGAGATCAACCTGGATCGAGGCCGTGCCCATGGTGGCGGATATCGTCGCCTCTTTCACACCAGGCAAACGGCACACTGCACGCTTGGCCTTGGCCGCGCAATCGGGGCAATCCATGCCGTGGAGCGGCCATTCGAACTCGTGTACGCCATCGATCTCAAGCGACAGATCCTCAGTCTCGAGAATCACAGCCGCTTCGGTCTTCTCGACGATGCGTGGCTTGAGGCGATCTTTGACCGCGCCAACCTGTGAAAAGACAGTCTTGCTGATTCCTGAGAATCTGCTGGATAGACTGATTTTCGCCTTTGGAGGTATCTCCACCGGCGCTTCGGACGCTGGGTCCCCCTCTTCCTCATCGACGAGGATGAAGTCATCAGACGCGCCCATGTCTCCGTGGGAATCGCGAACGTGGTTTGAACCTCCCTGTGAAGGAATTCAGCGGAGTTGTTAGCGGACACGCCCATCCCCTCTCCATGGGTCTGCTGCCGGCTGACTGGTGACCCCCGGCATCCGCGAGCGAGATGCATGGGGCTGCCGTGGTCACGGCGAGTGGTTAAATTTCCAATTTAAAAATTGATTTCCCAATTGATATATGGGGGTTAACAGCCGCCTCGACCTACACAATCTGACCCTGGACTCAGATCGGAACGCAAGGCATAGCAAGGCGGTTCAGAGTCCATAGTGACATCACTCTGGGGCGGTCGAGGGAGTTCCTGTTGGTGCAGGGGACAGGATTTGAACCTGTGAAGCACTTGGCAGCGGATCTTGAGCCCGCCCCCTTTGACCACTCGGGAACCCCTGCGATGCCCGGTCGACGCGGGTCGTGGTTGTCATTCTTCCTCTGAGAGATCATCGGTCAATCCGGGCGGAAGCGGTGGTGGCGTCTCATCGGGGAAGCCCTCTGGAGGCTCGGGCCAAGCCGCTTCCTCCTCTTCGACCTCATCCCATTCCACGTCGTCGCCCTCTTCCTCTCGTCCAAGCCACAGGATGGCGCCGACGAATCCGAGCGCGGTGCAGGCGATGATGAGCAGCCCGAGCGCGAGCGGGCCATCACCGAACACGCGTTCGAAGAAGGAAAGGCTCGCACCCTCCTCACGAATCGGCGGCACGTCGACCGGCAGGCGGCTTGATGAATCTCCATTCATCACGAGGTAGACGTTCAGATCACCTTCTCGCCAGGCTTCGAACTCGAAGCTGATCAGTAGGGATTCATGTGATTCAAGGCTCAGGTTCTGATTCGCCAAGGGCACGATCCGGTTCTCACCATTTGACTGAGGCTCCCAGGCCCACAAGCCCACGGAAAGGCTGCCTGCGAGGTTGCCGAGATTACTGACGCGGGCATCGACGCGCACCATCTGACCAACCTCGGGTTTGGGTGGGTCGACCCAGACTGAGACCAGTCCGGGTGTGAAATGCATAATCTCGAGCGCGGGCACGCGGGGTGAATCCCGGGTTGCGGGCCCAGTCAGCGCATTGCCTGCAAGGTCACTGCCCTCCAGCCAGACGAGCAACTGATCGCCAGGCGCCAGACCGACAATCGGTGTGAGATTGACATAGTTCGAGTAGACCCATTGCTCACCTGAATGCACTCCCAGTCCCATCTCTACCGAGCCTGAGGCCCCCGCGATGTCGATGCCTTCGCGGCGATAGATCCAGTGCAGCGAGAGCACCTGTTCACCCATGCCGCCCGCATCCATGACCGAGAAGGAGACGAGTCGACCACTCAGTTGGTCTGAACGCAGTTGGACGAGACTCGTGCTCTGGAAGACGATCTGCGGAGCGACAACATCGACCGCGACCTCGAAACCCAGATCCGGAAGGCTGGTGTTCCACTGGCTGACGTTATGCAATCCAAACCGAACCTGATGGAAGGGGCCGGGCCAATTGTCTTCCTCGAAGGTGAGAGATGTGCTGAAGCCACCGCCCTCGGGAACCACCTCCACAGCATAGGGCTGGGTCCCGCCTTCGATGGAGAGGGCGATCATCGAGTCGGGCGGGAGATCGAATGCCAGCGCTTCTCCGCTCTCCCGGTGAACCACCGATGCGGACAGCCTCATCGAGTCGCCCGGCTGCAGATTCAAGCGGTTCTCATACAGCGGCATCGCGGGAGCGGTCGTATCGACCGCCTCATCGACCACCCACATCAGACGATGGTCGAGCGCCCAGGAAAGATGTGCGAGGTCAAGGGCACCACTGGACACCAGCGCCCCATCTTCGGTGATGATGAGGTCGGGCACCCAGACACCCTCGCGCCAATCCACTGGCGCAGACAGGCCGATTGCGAAATCAAAAGCCACCGAATAAGTATCATCACCGAGGTCTTCGGTTCTGACATCAAGCGCGATCAGACGACTGCCTGCAGGCACACTCATTTCACCAGTCAGGGGATCGTACAGCATCCGTCCAAGGCCATCACCCGCAAGGTCGAGTTCAATCTCATCGATTGATTGCAAGCCATTGGCATCGACGAATGAGAATGAGAAGGTATGCTTCATGCCCTGCAACAGGGACATGTCGAGATGGCGATCCAAATCGATGGAGGGCAGCGAGACCAGCGTAGGGGACTGGAGTTCGACCACCATCGTTGCAAGGTCCGAGTCGAATCCGGCCGTACCTCCGCCGATGAAGTCGTAGCCTGCATAATCGCCACCCTTGACAAAGCAGGAGATGAGATCGCCATCCTCCATCCCGAACATGGGAATGGCAGCAAAGTCCACCCGGAATGTGCCACGTGGTACACCCCCGATGAATTGGGATCGAGTGCTGTACTCAGAGAGGTCGGGAACCCCATCTCCATCCATATCGTCAACGCCTTCCAACCAGCAGTGCAACTCGACGACACTCAGCAACAGCTCAGCATCGGTCACCTCGAACCAGAATGGCACCATCTGACTTGGAGACAGGATGTTGCCATCCGCGGGACGGCCACCATCCGGCGTGTGAATCATCAGGGGACCCACCGTTGGGGCCGCATCATCGATGCGGATCTCGACGGAGGACTCACCACCACTCGCATCTTCAGCCCCGACCACCGTCACATCGGGCGGGCCAATCTGAAGGATCCATGGCGAGACCGTAACATTGCCTGGTGTGGTGGGCAATTCGATGCTCACCTCGAAACCGCCCCCGAGCATGCTGACACCCATCGCCTGGGTCGTGTCGGCCTCCGCGACGACCTCGAGCGCGACGCGATAGGAATCAACATCGGGGTGTTCGCCCGACTGGCCTTCGAAGCGAACCACGCCGCCGACATCAATCATCGAACCGGCCTTGGCGTACAGGGGATAACGCGCATCCCAGGTATTCGACAACAGGCGTCCAGCCTCATCGCGAACCGTCCAGGAAACGACCTCCAGATCATTGTCCATCGCCTGATGATTCGAACCACCGATCTGGCCGTGGGCTGGGCCCAGCGTGAAGCCATCGGCCTCGACCACCTCGGCAAGAACGCGGATCCAGGCCTGATCATCAAAGGCCCACTGAGTCACAAGATTCCATTCGATGCGATAGCCATCAGCACCGACAGAAATGATGTTGACAGAGGTCAGAGTGAGTTCATCGGCACCGAATATCTGTGCCGCACTGGAAGCATCAGCGAGGTCAAGGATGTGCACCTCGATCGGCACACCCCCACTGGTCTGCATGCGCAGAATCGCCAGATCTAACAGTCCTCGGTCGAACAGATGCGAATGCTCGGAGACGATCGTGACGTCCTGTTCAGGGACCATCGTGCCAGCAGGCACGGAGATGATCGAATTCACCATCCGCTGCGCATGTGTGATTCCACCTGAAAGGGCAACACCGCCCTGATCCGCGCTCAACACGATCGGGATGTGTACCTGGCCCGTGATGATCTGCGCTGGACCCGTGCCATTGCGAGCATCGGCCTGGATGTCGCGTAGCGCAGGTCCAAGCCCAGTGATGGCGATGGTCTGAGAGTAGGATACTCCCAGTTTCAGAACGTTGACCGCTCCACTCAGATTGTACAGGGCAGGTACCCACGTGACGAGCATCACTTCGCCGATAGATATCGATTCAGAACTGCCGTCCGCCCAATCCCAAGTCACGTTCTCCTGCCCGACGATCATGTGCGCTCTGTCGATCTCGGTCGCATCGGCTGGAATCATGGTGCCAGGATCAGCCGTCCAACCGAACCCATCACCGGGCGTTGCCGGCGAATAGGTCCAGTCGATGATGCCATCACCACCGATGTCGACCATGCCGTTGTGCATCGTTTCGCCGAGGTGACCGGTGAAGGTGGCGTGTCGCAGCCAACCGCCGGGTTGTAGATCGATGGTCACCCGCATGAGCACGGCGGGGTGAGCCAACTGGATGGTGCGATTCGAAAGCGTGCCGCTGGCGAGCACAGCACCCTTGGCATCGCGTAATTCGAATTGCGAGCCGGCGGATTCAGCGCTGATCGTCACCGCCTCAATCGGGGCCGAGCCGAAGGCGGGCTCACCCGTGATGCGTTGGGTGAGCAGCGACGGATTGGTGAGATTCGATTCGAGAACATTCTGGACCAGGGCTGGACTGATGCTCCAACCATTCGAGGTATCAGCGGAGGAGAGGACCCGCACCGCCCCTTCGTGGAGGGCGCGGATCCGAGGCGTTAGCTGGTGGTCGGTCGTGCCGAATCGAATCTGGATCCGATACTCACTGAGATGGTGAATCGTCGGCGAATCCTGGATAATGAGGCTGGGCATACCTTGGGCGTCGAGGATGTCGACCTCGACCCATCCGCCTGCGGGCACGATGGCATCGACATCCACCGAAGGCGCCAACCGGCCCGTGGGCGCTTGCAGGAGTTCGCTGGTCCAAGTGCCATTGGTTTCGAACCAGTCGACGATGACGCCGACGTTGTCGATGTACCAACCATCGAGTTCGATGAAATCGTCGGAGAAGAAGGAGAATCGCAGCATGACGTCCTGCCCGCCGAAGGAGGACAGGTCGCCCTCGACATGGGTGAATGACTTGTTGGCTCCACAACCGCCGCCTTTCTGGTTGGAACCGTCCCAGACCCATTTCTGGTAGAAGGGAGAGGCCTGGTTATTCCAGTGCTGACGGTCGTAGAACTGAGGGCTGTTCTGACCGAAGATCTGCCATGTGCTGCCGTTGTCCACGCTGGTGTAGAGTGCCCCGCCGTCCCAATCGGGCTCGGCGCAGATGTAGTGATCGAAGGCGACTCTGGCGCTCGCGCCCGGCGGGATGTGGTAGGCCGGGCTAATCAGGTGGGACCAGGAATTGGATGCATGCCGATTGGCGAGTCCCATCGCCACGCCGACGCTGCCGCTCGGCCAGGCTGACGGACCCCAGCCCGTGCCGTTGGAGATATTGCCGAAGGCCCAGGACTGGCCGTAGGTGGTGTGGATGACCCAGTCATCGGCGACCTCGGGTGCACCCTCGAAGGACCATGCCGACTGCCACGGTCCATTGTTACCCCAATTCGCGAGGTGTTGCCACTGATCGTAGGAAGCGCCCGGCAGCCGGTCGTGGAAGGCTTGCGCATCGGTCGTGAGGTTCTCGGTCCACAGGATCGTCGTCTGGCTGTTGAGGGTTCGCGTGATGCTGAGATCATCGATGAAGACGCCTTCGGGTGGATCGACCAGACCGCCATATCCCGACGATGGCATCGGATCGGTCTCAACCTCGAATCGCACGACGATGCTGCCATTGGCGGGGACCGTGAAGGCTGCGGGGAAGGGATGGGCGACCTCGACCCATCCTTCGCTGTCCTGCAGGATGGTTCGGCCCGCGACCGTGAGGCCATAGGGCCCGGGGATGCCGCCGACCGGGGAGAGGCGATACCAAGACTGGTTGTCGCTCGAGATGAAGACCTCGAAATTGTCGTAGGTCCCGCCTTCAAGGTCGAAGTCGGTCCAATACCGGAGCATCCAGGCGCCGCTCGTGATATTGCTGGTGTTCATCTGCACAGGCAGGGTCAGATGAGCGCCGGCATCCTGGGCATACTCGCCGGTCAAGGAACCGTGGAACCATGACCCGGGGGTCTGTCCCGCATTCGAGATTGTGACCTCATCGACATACCAGCCGGGCCGGTCGACCTGACCTGCGGGGTCGGTCCAGACGACGAAGCGGTGGGCGAAACCAGTCGCATTGGCCGTGTTGAGGTTGGACAGATCGAAGGTCGAGTTGACCCAACCGGAGGCATCTGGTCCGCCGAATACGCCGAATCCCGGCCCGAGTACGCCATTGGGCATGGGCGCGGTCGTGGAGATATTCCAGGGGTATGCCGTCGTCGGTTCGACCCATTGCCACGTGCTTCCGGAATCCAGACTCACCTCGAGCCAGGCGCCGGAGGAGCCGGTGCTCGCATTGACGTGGTTGAGATGATACCAGTGGTTGAAGGAGATCTTCCAGTCGTTGACCATCACCGGAATGGGACTGATATCCGAGGTCAGCCAAGCGTAGGTGCCCGCGGGCAGAGGGTCCTCGGGCAGGGTTGCTGCGACCAGAGAACCTTGGTTGGCGAGGGAGGGAATCAGGCCACCCGCGGCCTGTCGGGCACTGTAATTCATGGCGAAACTACCGTTGAATTGACTGGGCTCAGCCATCCGCCAGACGTTCGCTGCACCTCCCGGGGTGTAGTGCTGGAAGCGCAGGGAGAGCGTCTCAAGATCATCGAGGCGTCCGACGGTGTGATTGACACCGAGGGTTAGTTCGGTCTCGAAGACGTCCAGAGAAGCGGCCGAGAGGGTGCCATGGCTGAAGTTGCCAGCCGGATCATCCGCGATCCAATGCCGCCCTGTACCTCCATCTCCATCAGCGCCGGTCGAGATGTTCACCCAGCCATCGAGAATCGTCGCGTTGGCCGGAACCTCGAAGGAATCCTCGGACAGGTTGACCTGGGTGCCATCGCCGGTAGGGGTGACGATGAGTTCGGCGATTCCGATGTAGGGACTCTCCACCATCGCGGAAACCGGGGTGAGCAGAAGCAGCAGCACGAGAAGGGTTGCTCTTCGCATGGACTCGTCTCCGGGAGTGCCCACTGAACCCTACTCGGTTTGAACACGCCGGCCTCGCGTGACGGCGCCCAGAGGGCGCCCGCCTGCTGAATGGTTCATTTACCGGCCCGGGTCACAGTGGGTCCGCGGTGAGGGGATGTCGGGCGAAGTGAGGCTGGAAGGGCCGGAGTCAGCGGCCATCGAAACCCAGTTGCACGCGCTACTTCGCCAACAGGTCAAGCGCGCTGTGCCCGTCGAATTGCCGCGCCCGGATTTCTGGGCCATGTGTTCACGCCTGTTGCAATCGATTGAATTGGACCTCGCTGAGATCGGCCGGACAGAGGGCTGGTCGGTGCGCGCGCAGACCTTGAGTCGCCGCCAGGCCAATCTGCGCAGAACAATCTCGGACCTCACCCGGCACCGGCTGACGGCCTTCGTCAACCACGCCGCGCTGTCCAATCTCGCGAGCACGCCGTTCGGCGATGCTGCACCCGATGTCAAAGCGATGCTCGTCGCAATCGACTGGCAGCGCCACGACGGTGCGGAACGCGCCTTCCATTCCGGCGTGGCCGAGTTGATTGAGCAGTACAAGCAGAACGTGTCGTGGGGCATCCTCCAACAAGGGGTGCTGAACACGGGTGAAATCCTCCCGACCACGCCAGCGGGCAATGCCCAGCTCGATTCCTATGTCGATGACCCCGGTGGACTCACCGGCGAGGCCCCCCCGAAGATGGCTGCGCCTCCGGAAGTGGAGCGCTTCTGGGAGGATCCCGACTTCGATGACGAAGATCGCATCGCGCTGGTCGAGGAATATCCTGAATTCACCGAGACTCCGCAGACCGAAACGACCCCGGGCCCCTCCGAAACAGAACCCGTGGTCGAGTCGAGCGCGATGATGCGCATCCGCATCCTGAAGGACATGCCCGAACCGCTGATCGACGAATCCGGTGAGGATATCGAATTGGTCGAGGGCGATGTGCACAATTGCGGTGCACTGTTCGCAGAGACGCTAATCGCGTCCGGCTATGCAGAAGCTGCGCCACTCGAATGAGAGGCCGCGGAATCGGTTCGCTCACGCGACGTTGCGCAGGCTGAGCTCGATGGTGACGGTGTCCGGGATTGGGATGCGCAGCACCTGACGGAGTGCGGTCTCATCCTTGGCCGTGTTCGTCACCAGCTCGAGGAGGCGCTTGTGGATGCGCATCTCCCAGTGATCCCAAGTCTCGCTGCCTTCGCCGTCCGGGGCCTTGCGGCAGGGGACGACCAGGCGGCGGGTGGGCAGGGGAATCGGTCCACGGAGCTTGACACCAGTGCTGTCGCTGATATTGCGGATCGCGGCGCAGACGCCGTCGACATCCAAGTGATTCTCGCCGGTCAACTTGATGGTGGTGACAACAGGCATCGCGCATCCCTCATTCCGTTGTGGCAGATTCGGTGAGCGGGGCTCACTTCTTCTCAATCTTCATGCAGACGCCAGCGGCGACGGTCTTGCCCATGTCGCGAATCGCGAACCGGGAAAGCTCGGGGAAGTTGTCCATCTGCTCGATCGCCATCGGCTTGGTCGGCTGGAAGCGAATCAGACATGCATCACCGGTGACGAGGAAGGCGGGGTTCGCCTCCTTGCCAGCCTTGGAGGTCTTCTCCAGTAGCTCCACGAAGCGCACAGCCACCTGAGCGGTGTGAGCGTGGAATACCGGGGTGTAACCCGCGGCGACCGCCTTGGGGATGTCCATCAGCTGAATCTGTCCGACGAAGGTCTCGTCGTGGCGCACGAAGGACGGCTCGCTGTCCGCGTAGCCCGCGATGTCGCCACGGCGGATGTCCTGAGCGGACAGACCGCGCACGTTGAAGCCCACGTTGTCGCCGGGTTCGGCCTTGTCGACGTTGGTGTGGTGCATCTCGATGCTCTTGACCTCAGCCGACTGCTGGCTAGGGTTGAAGATGACTGTCTTGCCAGCGTGCAGGATGCCGGTCTCGATCTTGCCGACCGGAACGGTTCCGATGCCGCTGATCTTGTAAACGTCCTGAATCGGCAGGCGTAGAGGACGTTTGGTGGGCTTTTCCGGCACCTGAATGCCATCGATGCATTCGAACAGGGTCGGGCCGCTGTACCAAGGCATGTTCGTGCTCTTGTTGTACAGGTTCTCACCGAGGAATGACGAGCACGGGACCATCGGCACGTCTGCCGGATTGAAGCCAGCCATCTTCAGCAGGGTGCTGACCTCTTCGACGACCTTGTTGTAGCGAGACTCGGAGTAGTCGACACCGGAGATGTCCATCTTGTTGATGTTGACAATCAGCTGATTGACACCGAGCACGCGCGCGAGGAAGGCGTGTTCCTTGGTCTGCGCGTTGACACCGTCGTTGGCAGCGACGCAGAGAACTGCGGCGTCGGCCTGACTGGTACCGGTGATCATGTTCTTGACGAAATCCCGGTGACCCGGTGCGTCGATGATCGTGAAGTAGTAATTCGGTGTGAAGAACTCCTTGTGAGCGACGTCGATCGTGATTCCACGCTCGCGCTCTTCCTTGAGTCCGTCCATCACGTATGCGAGTCCGAAGCCAGACTTGCCATGCTCGGCTGCGAGCTTCTCGTTCTTCTCAATCACGTGCGCTTCGATGCAGTTCGTGTCGAGCAGGAGACGACCTACGGTGGTCGATTTCCCGTGGTCGACGTGACCTACGAAGACGATGTTCAGGTGCGGCTTGCTCTTATCTTCCCACTGAGATCCCATGAGATTATCACTCCTTTGAGCGTCCCGCCGACCGGACCCCCATATATCAACGCATCCCCACAGGGAAGGCGTGGCCGTTCGGGGTGGAACGGCCCACTGCGCGCCGATCTTGCAAGCGAGGTATCCGACCTCACTTGTACTCGAGAATGATGACGAAGGCCTTCACCGTGGAATCAAATAAGTTCTCATTGACCAGATCCACGGTCCAATCACCCTCCAGGTGGTTGCGGAAATGCTGCGGGCCCAGACGCAGTTCGATGCAACGATCATCGTCCGAGCAATCCCCAGCAGTACGGTCGTCATCGCCCAGATAAGTGGAGTTGGCGACCTCCTCCTCTGTCTCATTGTACGCGTAGATGTCGAGCCGGTTGTCGCCTTCACCGATCAACCAATCATCATCCTTGATCGGGTAGGTGAGCTGGATCTTGACGTAGCGCATCGTGTTGCCCGTGTCCTGATCGTAGCCAACGGGGTAATCGAAGGTCACTTCCACGGCATTGTTCGAGGTGTTTCCATCGATGGTGAACTCAGCCCATGCGCCGCGGTAGTTGACGTAGACGTCCATCTCATCCGAAGCGGTGAAGCCCTGGTTGTCTGTCACGGTGAGGCGAATCTCATATTCTCCGGGTACGACATTGGTCCACTCGACATTCTCGCCTTCAAGGTCAGCATCGTTGTCCAGATCGCCATCACCATCGCTGTCGATATTGGTGTTGAGATCCCACACGTGCTTGGTGAGGTAGGTGCTCGCATCGCCCGCAGTCGATTCTGATCCATCGAGTTGGACCGTGGTGGTCGCATCGACCACCGTATCGGCCGAATCCATCTCCTCCTCACAGATCCAGGCGAGGAGGTGGGTTCCCGCACTCGGGCTCTCGCCCGTGCAATCATCGTCCTTGTAGGAGGCGATGCTCGCCGAGGGCAATGCGGCATCGGCCGAGGCGACCACGACTGAACGCTCCTCGCACACCTCATAATCCGAATCGCTGACACAGAGTTCAACGGTGAAGGTCCCTTGCGAATTGTACACGTGGGTCACCGTTTGGCCCTGTGCGGTCTGGTCATCACCGAAATCCCAATCGAAGTCGAGCGGGTCACCATTCGGGTCTGAGGAACCGGTGGCATCGAAGGAAACGGAATCACCAACCTTGACCGTGCCCGAGGGTGAGATCGACATCTGCACGCTCGGCTTGGAGTTGCTCGACACCGAATCGAGGCACCCGGACATCGCCGCACCGAAGAACAGGAACAGTCCGAAGACCGCGAAAGAGGGTCGCATCGGTCACAAGGACGCATCCGCCCATCATCAACCATTCGATGCGCGGGACGCCTCTGGCGTCAGAACGAAAAGAGGGTTGCCTGGCGGTTTCCCTTGAGCAGATCATCGGCATTCCAGCCAAAGGCCTCGGTGATTCTGCCCATCGCGCGAGCGACGCGTTCAGCGTAGAATGACCAGTCCGGAACGGGGGGGTCATCACCAGTCTCAGTGACCAACCAAGGCTCGACGGTCAGCGGTCGCTTGCGCGCGTCGGTGACAATGTAGGAGACCTTCATGCCCGGTGTGAACTGCAATCCTCTCTCGATCCTCTTCTTGGCCGCTCTGACGTAGGGCAGACCATCCGGATTCGCGTAGACCGAGAAATCGACCGTGCCATCCTTGCGAATCTTGCCTTTGCATGAACGGCTGAGAATCAGTTCGGCTGTCTCGACCTCGCCCGCCTTGATTCGACGGATGAGAGCGATGATGTCCTGCACCGCGGTCTGGGTTTCACCATCCAGAATGCGCTCAAAAGTGCCCATCATGGCGCTGGTCAACAGATCGAAGGAATCGGTGCGCCGGGTCTCATAGCCGCGGATCAGCAACTCCTCCTCAGGCCAGACGACCCGGCCGATGTAGCGCTTCTTCGCACCATGGCTGAAGAATACGGACAGGCCCTTCTCGAACTCGAGCTCCGCTCCCTCGACGGTGAAACGGCCCGCCAATTCATGACCGAACGCAATCAGCGCCTCCTTGCCCTCCTCCGGCGCGGAGACGAAGACCGAATCGGTGTCCGAATAGACCACGGGATGACCTTCCGCCTCCAGAGCGACGATGATTTTCTTGATGTTGGAGCGCGCCCAGGCCGTGATCGCAGAACCGATGTCGGGGTGGGTGAAACGATAGAAGGCCGAGGCGAACACACCGTAGAAGGAATTCATCAGGAGCTTGACTGCATATTGCATCTGATCGTGGAAGAGGCGGTCGGCTCCATCCGTTTTCATCATCGCTTTGTGGTGGTCGCGCTGAGCCATCAGATCCTGCAGCAGACGAGGGACGAGACCCTCCCGCTCACTCCGCTTGAGAAATTTCGTGCCAATCGGTGATTCATTGAATTCAACGCCCCCCTCCACCCGATCGATGCGCGTCGTGTGGCAGATGTTGTTGGCGATCATGATCGAGGGGTACATCGCCTTGAAATCGAGCACTGCGACCCAAGGCGTTCGTCCCGCTTCGACCTCGTGCACATAACCGCCGGTGATCGCATCGCTGCGCCCACCCCGGTGGGTTATCGGCACGGCAACATTCTCGCGATCGGCGAGCCGGATTACCAGGCTGTCCAGCCAGCGGCTGGTCGTGCCGCCGATCGCGGTCTCCAGCGGCACCTTGGCAACCGCGGCCAGTGCCTCCTTGCGTCGCGTCGCACTGATCGCATCGAGGATCTCGATTGGTAGCAGAGCATCTTTGGCACAATATTCGAGCACGACATCGGGACGCGCTGCCCATTCCTCATCCATCCGAGAGGCGTCGACATCCATCTTGCGCAGGTCCTCGCGGTCGGGAAACAGCAGTTCGGACACGAAACGAAGCGTCTCACGCTTCGGCCGCAGCGTCATGCGCGCCTGCCACCAAGCATCCATCACGCAGCGGCCCGTGATGTTCCAGACCCGATTCTGCTGCCGTTTCGCAAGGATCGGTTTACCGCCTTCACAGGCATTCCGAGTGATTGGCACGCGGGCCCAACCCGCGAGTTCAGCACAATCCATCGGATCCCCTCTGCTGACCAGTTCCTCCATACGCTCACGAATTCGAGGCAGGTCGAAGTTGTCGATGTTGTAGCCAGTGATGATGTCGGGATCGCTCTCGCGAACCAGGCGTGTGAGTCCAGCGAGAATCGAGCGTTCTTCGCCCTCGAACGTATGCGTCTCACTCGTATCGCCACGCTGGATGACCACCGCGGCACAGAGGATGCGATTGTTCGCGATGCTGGTCTCAAGGTCAAAGGACAGGGTCACGAAGGGCGCGGCGAAAGGCTCGATTGCGCTCAAATCACCGATATTGCAGCGGGCGACGCGATCGGTCGGATACAGCCCGCGTCCGCCCGCGTCGCGGATCACATCGCCATCCATCTCGAGCAAATCACCCTTCCAAGCGATGTGCGGGCCGAGGTCGAGATCGAGCAGCAGGCGCTGCGGGAAGATGATGTCCGCGCTGCTGACCTCCCATTCGATCTTCAGCGCATCGCGAATCTTGGGAACGGTGAACGGCTGTCTGACCTCGATCTTCCAGTGCGGTTTCACGCCGAGGTCAGTCCACTTGTCGACTGGGTCGTGAACCCGCGTCACATCCCTAATCGAGAGAACCGCGGCCAGCCGCGCCTCTATGTCCGCGGGAACCTGAGCATCCTTGCCCGGAATCGCAATCTCAAGGAAGGGGCGCAAGCCATGCACGAGCAATAGCGTGGAATGGCCCTCACGCGCGCGCAGCCACAACTCGACCACGGTCTCAGCACCATGGCTCTGGTAGGAACCGGCGACGATGCAGGCCTCCTCTTCCGCGGGCATGGATCAGACCTTTCACGCGGGCGTCTTTCAACTCTGTGGGCATCGCCGTCCGAAAGAGCATCTGGACCCTCATCCAGCGCAAGGGTTGAGAACCACCCCCACTGTTCGGCCATTGTTCGGGGTCGCAAGATGGGTGGAGAATTGGACTGGGACTCGCTCACTTTCTCTTTCACACCGACCGATACGATGTATGTGGCCAAGTGCAAACTCGGTGGGGAATGGCAGCCAGGCGAGATGCAGCCCTATGGCGACATCACGATCTCACCCGCGTCTGGGGTTCTGAATTACGGCCAGGGCCTGTTCGAGGGCATGAAAGCCCAGCGCAGCGTCAACGGCGGCATCGTTCTGTTCCGTCCCGAAGGCAATGCTGCGCGCATGCAGGCTGGCGCTGTGCGCCTCGGCATGCCGCAGGTGCCCGAGGATATATTTCTCGATGCGATCGAGCGGGTCGTCGCAGCCAATGCGCGCTGGGTCCCACCGACTGGCAAGGGCGCGCTCTACATCCGTCCCGTGTTGTGGGGTACAGGAGCGATTCTCGGGGTTGCACCCTCGCCCGAGTACACGTTCATGGTCTACGTCTGCCCGGTTGGACCCTACTTCAAGGGTGGAATGCACCCTATTTCGCTCAAGGTCAGCGACGAATACCACCGCGCCTGCCCCGGCGGCTCGGGTGGGGTCAAGGCAATCGGCAATTACGCGCCGGGCATGATGCCCAGCAAGGGGGCGAAATCGGAGGGATTCGCCGAAATCATCTATCTGGACGCGACCGAGCACCGCTACATCGAGGAGGTCGGCGCGGCCAACTTCTTCTGCGTCAAGGACGGCGTCATCTACACACCAGAACTGACCGGTACGATTCTACCTGGAATCACCCGCGATTCAATCATCGAACTGGCTCGGCACAAGGGCTACACCGTCATCGAGGAGAAGGTCGAAATCGACTTCGTCCTGACTGCAGACGAATGCTTCTGTGCCGGCACCGCAGCCGTCATCAGCCCGATTGGCGCCATCTGCCACGGCGATACCTGCACGATGTACTCCAATAACGAGGTCGGGCCGGTTACCGGCGAGTTGTACGACGCACTCACCGGCATCCAGACCCAGGTCAATCCTGACCTGTTCGGCTGGATCAGAGCGGTTCCCATGCCCCAGATCGAAGTCGAATGAGTGACGGGAATGTCCCCCCCCCATTGGCGACCCCCTCGCAGGACTTCGGCCGTTGAGACTCTGCATGAAAACCGAAAATTGAACTCTCTGACCAGAGATAGGTTCATCGAACATGGCCCAAAGTTATTCCCTGAGTGACATGGGTTCAAACAAGAGCAGAAGCGTGGCGAAGGCAATGAGCTGGAGGGTCATCGCGACTCTCACCGGGGCAGTA
>Ga0114996_10004951_pt1 | contig 15807 bp, 14 predicted proteins | sample ArcticOcean_MG_C_4_FD_87039 | JGI IMG/M metagenome (GOLD analysis project Ga0114996, IMG submission 87039) | Marine microbial communities from western Arctic Ocean - ArcticOcean_MG_CB4_134 | ecosystem: Environmental > Aquatic > Marine > Oceanic | place: Arctic Ocean: Canada Basin | collected...
ATTGATACAGAAGGAGCAGAAGCATATGAAAGATCTGTCGTAGAACCGAAACCGATGGATCCGATTGCAGCAGCAAAAAGACTGATAGATATAAAACGTATTTTAGATCAACTTGGGGCAGTTTTCTTCATCGCCTCAGGCACTTGCCTTGGAGCAATCCGTGACGGCCAATTTATTGCATGGGATGACGAAATGGATATGGGATCAGTAATAGGCCTCAATGGCCTAGATGAAAAAACCATTGATGAAGGAATTGCGGCGTTTGAACACAATGGATACTATGTGCACGTTGATCGGAGTACGCGCCATATCGGTGTACATGTGGTAAAAGAGTCAATCAGGGCTGACTGGACATGCCATAGAATAATCAATGACAGCGTGTTCCAATATCCTGGCGTAAGAACTCCTCTCGAGCTTTTTACAGAATTGAAAGAAATTGACTTCATTGGAGAAAAATTTCTCGTGCCAAATCCACCTGAAAAATATCTAGAAACGAAATATGGGTCGAATTGGGCTACACCTAAAGGCCCAGGTTTTGAAGAAGAAGTCGTGTCTAAAATTCCAGACGGAGACATACTTACTTTTTGGCAGAAACTAAATAGATTTATTACACTGAGATTGACTCCATGGCGTTCAGGACGATTGACCGTCCTTGACGAAAATGATGTTCCCGTGAGTGGCGCTGAAATTGCCATTGTTGGTATTGGTCGTTCTAAGACCAATTCGGAAGGAAATGCGAGGTTTTATATTCCCGAAAAATATGACTACGCTATCAATATTAAATATGAGGACCACGAAGAATTACTTTACACAGAAGAATTGATACCTAGAAGGACATATGTTTACCGCCCTGGGCCTGAGGTGTCAGTCGAAGAGCACTACAAGGCAGGAGTCAGGGCAATGGCATTGGAGTTACTTTTGCCGTGAATGAAATAGATAAAATCTCAAATAAACCTGCTGAAGAAAAATATTAGACAGATTCTGTAGCCCTATATTGATGAATATATTTAAGCAGATTATATGGTTTTACATACAGGATATATTCAAACTTAGAGAAATAATATTCAGAGTTACGAGTGACAATCGAATTATATGTTTGCTAGCAAGAAGATATTCAGAAGTTCAGGTAATTTATTTGACTATTATTACGAAAAAGTATTATCGAGTTCTGGACATAGTCTAATTGTTGGTGATTTTGATTTTAAATCCAACTATTTAAATTAAAGATTAGTTTGAATAGTATTTCCCTTACCACTAGGTAACAAACTATCCAAATAGTGGTAGAAAACATTACGGAAGAGATTTTTTTAATCCCAAAAAACTTTAATTTCCCATGAATTTGGATAGCCATACTACCAGAAAAAAGTAATAAGGGTATATTGATAAGATCTTGAATCCACCAAACACGAATTATTGTATTGATTATTGCCCATGCAACAGCTGATATCAGAATCCAAAGGATACTTGCTTTTATGAAAGATATAGCATCTTCTTCATTTAATTCATTTATATATAAAGCAGTTTCTTTTTTTTCATTACTAAGATTTTTAAGCCAACCATCTTCCTGAAGCATAGCAAATCTTCTGCTTTTTAATGAGAAAATAATTTTATTCATAAACATATATGTATTCTAAACCAACCGATTGTTTCTTTTATTATACTGACACTTATTGATCGTACTAAGTTTTAGGATATTGCAATGGCACAGAACATAAGGCTATGGTAGCTTAGCGCATATCCGGTTTCAGGAATAAAACAAAGCCGTACTGAGGAACTGATGGCGAAGAAAGGATTCTAGCCACACTCCGTTACCCTATATCACCGAATATTTTTTCGTGACGGATCGTACATGGAAACTCCTTTTCTAATGCCATATGTTATGAATATTTTAAGAATCACGAAAGCAGGTAAAACCTTGTCCTTCTCGATCAAATGCCAGGAGTTTCTGATGTGCTCCATGCTCGAGCTGGTACTATCATATTCAAGTTCTCTCGCACAGTTGTGAAAAAGACTACCATCTATAATCGTATCCTCTGCTAATAGATCTTTTTCAATCATTAGCCTTAAGGCCGCTGCTCCCCACTTATCCGGCTGACTGTTAATACCCCTTCGTCACTTCTGCTCTTCAACTATTGCTAGCCATTGCCCACACAAGATTTTGAATAACTCGGGTACTCTCCCAGCTATTCCTATGCTAGGTGAAAATACTCTTTCTTTTTCCAATTACTGTCCTATAATATTTGGATGACTGAATTTAGGAGATATGAATGAAAGCAATATTACTAATGTTGGGCGTCCTGAGTGCCGCAATAATCTTTGTTGGATGTGGGACGTCGGTTGGAAGGGCTACTGGTGTCGATGAAAATGGAAACGCGGCAGATAAGAAAAAAGCATTGATTCATTGTTTGGCGGAATCATATGGAGTTCCACCTGAAATGATTTCATTGGATTCTGCAGATAAGGAGGCTTTAAAAGATTGTGAAGAAATGGGAATTGAAGGTGTTGTTATCCTAAGCCATGTTGGTGAAGCTATTGCGGTAGCTATTGCAGATGCTGAAAAATTGCAAACCGTAGTGATAGCAGGAGAAATGGTGGAAACCGCCGAGAATATATTACCCTTCTTGGTTGAGGAGGCTTTAAACGAGACCATGGAAGAAGCTTTATCTGAAGCTGATGAAAGAGAAACCATCATCGAGGAATGCAACACACTATCAAGAGCAGAATATGAATTATCTAAAATGAGTAGAGAGAATAGAGAAGAAGCTATTCAAACAGCTTTCCAAGAGTGCCTGAGGGAGGCAGAGATTGAAGGGGTAGAAGATGAGCAGGCAACTCCAGAAGAAGATGTGTGGGTTGCCCGAGTCAATGAGGCTCAAAGAGCTGCGACAGTACGAGGAATTACTGCCTGTATAGAGGAAGCTGAAAGAAATGGACAGGATTCACCTGAAGCTAGGGAGGATTGCCTGGCACGGGCTTCCCGGATAGCTATACAAGTTAGCGATGAAAGAGGTGTAGAAAGAGTCGCACTCAGACAACGAGAGCAAGACCAAGATGTTGCCCCATTAGCTGAACAAGCAGAAGAGTTAGCGGAGGAAGAAGCTCCTATTGATGGGACAGCAGAGGAAAGAATTGCTGCGCTTGAAGAACGAGTGGCAGAACTTACAGAATTAATACGAGAATTGACAGAGGCACTACAGCCTAATTAGTCACAATGGGTAGCGTCCCAGCGGCGCTACCTACACAATAACTCACACGTAATTCCACTATTACTCCTAATCAGCAAGGGGGTTAGTGTTTCGGACTACTCATGGAAGTTATATTTAGGAATCCAGCTGAAGTCATTGAGCCTCCTAAAATTGAAAGGAAAGAAATTACTCCTCCTTCACCTTCAACTGTTAAGGGGATTTTAGAAAAATCTAAAATACTCAAAGAACCACTGTTTCCAGCATTATGGTTGATAGCCTATACAGGTATGAGGAGAGGAGAATCTTTGGGGTTAGAATGGAAAAATGTTGACTTCCTCGGACAGAAAATCAGTATCGTACAATCGCTTGTTAGATCTTCTGAAAAAGGACTACTATTACAGCCCCCGAAAACAAGATCATCCCGCAGGGTCATAGATATCGATAACGAAACTCTCGAAATGTTGAATAGGCACAGGATTTCGCAAACAGAATCTAAATTTATGCTTGGTCAGACCTATAATGACAAAGATTTAGTATTTCCAAATCAACTGGGAGGATTTCTGAACCCAATGGCCCTAAGTCGCACATTAGACAGGGTTAATAAAGAGCAGAGAAGCTCAAAAATCAGGCTTCACGATTTGAGACACTTTCATGCTTCAATACTTATCCAAGAAGGAAGCAGCCCAGTAATGATCAGCAAACGGCTAGGGCATTCAAGCCCAAGTATGACTTTGGATACTTATGGGCATTTAATGCCGGGATGGCAAAGAGAAGCAGCCGAGTCTTTTGCGGGTGCGATGAGAAGAGTTTCATAATTATGTCGGCAAAATGTCGGCAAAATCATGCTTGCAGGTAACCACACACTCTTTTTTAGGAATAAAACAAGGTAATACTGAGGAACTGGTGCCGAAGGAGGGATTCGAACCCACACACCCTTACGGATACTACGTCCTGAACGTAGCGCGTCTACCGTTCCGCCACTTCGGCATTTTTATAATATAATAATCTTAATTGTTCGCAGGCATAAAATAAATGTAGGACTAATATGGTGGCTACGGCTGGAATTGAACCAGCGACCTAGCGCTTATGAAGCGCCCGCTCTAACCTCTGAGCTACGTAGCCATATTCATTAATATGACTTACAAATATAATAGGCATGTGTGATTTATGTCAAACAGGAATTAACATGAATAAAAACTATAATATTTTAGAAATTACTGAAACATTGAATACGATATTTATTCGACTTTGTGAAACACTTGATCCGTTTCCTGGATTTATGGGAATGCAAACAATCAAAGCCATTGAACTTGATCCCATTGATGCTAAAAATGATATTGGTTGTATAGTGATTACTCCAGAAGGGCGAATTTGTGAATTGCAATTAAATGTCATTCCGGGACCTCAAGAATTAGGAGGATATGATCAAACTGAAAAATTCGTTGAAATTGATTTTGAACCACAAGAAAAAATAATATATCTGTCACGTGCAATAGAAATATTATCGAAATTGGCTTTCCCTATATGAACGGAAACTAAGTATTTTATGAGTGGTGTGCCAATCCTATATACTCTGTTATAATCCCACTTGAAAAGCTCCCATTGTTGGTCCGAATATTGTTGTTAGGATCACCACTGAGGAGAATTTTTTTGCCTGTTTTAGGTACTTTACAGTGATGTTTTGACGGGAGTTTTTATATGCCAGCACATGCAGTTTTGGGTGCTCAATGGGGTGATGAAGGAAAAGGGAAAATCGTTGATTATCTAGCTAATAAAGCAGATATTGTAGCAAGGTTTTCCGGTGGTAATAATGCGGGTCATACAGTCATAAATGATTTGGGTGAATTCAGTCTTCACTTACTTCCATGCGGAGTATTTAATCAGAATGTCATGAATATAATTGGTAATGGCTTAGTTATAGATCTAGACGCGCTTATTTCTGAAATCGATTCCTTAACAAAAGTGGGTATAAATCTTTCAAATAATTTAATGATCAGCGATAGAGTCCATATTATTTTCCCACACCATATTTTATTAGATAATTTATCAGAATCTAATTTGGAAAATGATGCTATAGGCACTACTGGTAAAGGAATAGGCCCTGCTTATAATGACAAAATATCGAGGAAAGGAATTAGAACTTCTGATTTAATGGATGAACCCAATTTGAAATATAAGCTTGCGCAACTTGTCGAATCGGTAAACCACACCTTGAAAATGAATAATTCAGATGAAAAGATTAACTTAAATATACTCTTGGAGAAATGTAAATTATGGGCTGATAAATTGTCTGATTTTATTTTACCAACTGGCAAATATATAAATGACCGTTTGTACAATGGTGCAAATGCGGTATTGGAAGGTGCTCAAGGAGTTTTACTTGATATTGATCATGGAACTTATCCATATGTTACTTCGTCAAATTCAAGTATCGGAGGAGCTGTTACAGGTCTAGCGATACAACCAAGATATATCACATCTGTTATAGGAGTGTTTAAGGCATATACAACAAGAGTAGGCGGGGGGCCATTACCTACAGAATTACATGACTCTGTAGGCGAAAAAATAAGAACTATAGCTAATGAATTTGGAACAACTACAGGAAGAGCACGGAGAGTAGGCTGGTTTGATGCTATATCTGCAAAATATAGTAATCAGATTAATGGATATACATCTGCTGTTGTCACACGATTGGATGTTTTAGATGGTTTTGAAACAGTAAAATTATGTACAGGCTATAAAATAGATGGTGAGATTGTAGATGAATTTCCTGCTCAAATTTCTGCCTTAACTTATTGCGAGCCTGTTTATGAAGAATTTAAAGGATGGGATACTCCCACAGCAGGATTGTCAGACATTTCCAAATTACCTGTAACGGCAAGGGCATATGTGGACAGGCTTCAAGAGCTTATTGGATGCCCAATAGATATTATATCAACGGGACCTCATAGAGATGAAACTATTACGTTGAACTCGTTAATTTAAACAGGTAGATCGACGTCATATGTATCCATTACGGGATTAAAATCTTTAAGAAATATGTTATCAGGCGTACATAATGGAAGCCTGTAGCTTCCTGCATTGAATCCAGCTCTGTTGACAGCATATTTAATTGGAATTGGATTAGTAACCCAGAATAAGGCTTTGAAAATAGGTAGCATTCTTTTGTGTTCATCCGCTGCTTTTTCGATGTTTCCGTCTAAAATATATTTCATCATAGTACTTATTTGGGTTCCATAGAGATTGGAGGCTACGCTAACAACACCGTAGCCTCCAACACACATTATTGGGAATGTTTCATCATCATTTCCGGACCAGACCTTAAATCCGTCTGGTGATTTGTCAATGATGTTGGTTATTTGAGTATAATCGCTAGATGCTTCTTTTACCCCTATGATGTTATCTATTTCCGCTAATCTCAAGGTTGTTTCTGCAGTCATGTTTAATGCTGTTCTAGAAGGCACATTGTATAAAAGACCAGGTAATTTTGTTGCCTTAGCAATAGCCTTAAAATTTTGATATAGGCCTTCTTGTGTAGGTTTATTGTATGCAGGAACAGTTAATAGCAATCCATCTACACCTACTTTTTCTGATTCGATAGATAATTCGAGAGATTTATTGTGATTGTTATCGGTTGTACCTGCTATTACCGCAGCCGTACTTCCTACTTCCTCTTTTACTTCAGCAAAAAGTCTGATTTTCTCATCATCCGACATTGACGGTGATTCTCCAGTGGTTCCTCCGATCACTAAACCTTCAGTACCTGAAGCTACTAGTTTTTTTGCTAGTTTTCGTGCTTGAAGATAGTCAATTGAACCGTCTTCATGAAATGGCGTTATCATTGCTGTAAGAAGTCTTCCGAATTCAACCATTTATCATCTCCATGTAGTAGATTTAACTATGTTTTGTTTCATCATCGTTTCAGCAATTTGAATTGCGTTCAACGCAGCGCCTTTTCTTAAGTTGTCACATGATATCCAAATAGCAATCCCATTTGGATGAGACACATCTTTTCTGATACGTCCGACCAAAACATCATCTGAACCGCTTGCATCGATCGGCATAGGATACAGGTTAGAATAGGGATCGTCTACAATTTTTATGCCAGGTTTGTTTAATAGTATTTTTTTAGCCTCATCAGGGGTTACAGCGGTTTCAAATTCTATATGGATTGATTCACTATGACTTACAGGAACCGGTACCCTAACACAGGTTGCGGATACCATTAGATTGTCGTTGTGTAGTATTTTTCGGGTTTCATACACCATTTTCATTTCTTCTTGTGTATAACCATTTCCTTGAAATGGCTCGATATGGGGCAAAACATTGAAAGCGATTTGATGAGGATATTCTTGTACCTTAATTTGATTTCCTGAAAGTATATCTTGGCTTTGATCTTTCAATTCTTGAAGAGCGGCGGAACCAGTACCTGTGACTGACTGATATGTATCCACTATTACTCGTTTAATTTTTGAAGCTTCCATAAGAGGCTTCAATATCATTACTAAAGGTGTTGTGGAACAATTAGGTATTGAAACTATTCCCTTGTGTGATATTAAGTCCGTAGGGTTTACTTCAGGTACCACTAATGGCACAGTATCATCCATTCTGAACACAGAGCTGTCATCGATTGCAATAGATCCACATGCAGCTGCCAACGGTGCGATTTTCTTACTTACATCACTACTAGCAGATATGAATGTAAAATCAACTTCTTCAAGAAGTTTTTGAGTACATAATTCTACTTCTATTTCTTCCGAATTGAATTCCAACTTTTTACCAACAGATCTTTCTGATGCACACAGCCGGATATCTGATATAGGAAAATTTCTTTCCTCAGCAATTCTCAAAAAAACTTGACCTACTGCTCCTGTGGCACCAATGACGGCAATTTTACACGATTTCAATGGGTGGTATACCTCCTAGTTTTAAATAGTTATGAGACTATAGCTAAGATAGTCCCATAATTTTTCCTAGTCCTAATGTTAGTCCAGTCATGTTTGAGGAAGCATTGACGGCCATTATCACACCTGGCATAAAACTTTCTCTATTAATTGAGTCATGTCGTATGGTCAAAGTTTGTCCGAGTGATGCAAAAACCATTTCATGATGTGCAACCCTTCCTGGCATTCTTCCGCTGTGTATCACCACTCCTTTATGATTACCTCCTCGAGAATTAGGAATAAGCTCAACTTCTGATTCGGGTGCAATGAAATCAGCACCTTTCCCTTCACTGGCAGCTTGAGCTAATGCTATTGCGGTTCCTGACGGAGAATCTATTTTCGCTTCATGATGTACTTCAGTAAGATCAGCATAATCAAAAAATTTGGCAGATTCTTTTATTAAATGTGTCATTAGAACTGCACCGATAGCAAAATTAGGAGCAATGATTATGCTAGTTTTATTTTTGTTGGCAAGTTGATCGGCATTTTCGTAATCTTGTTGTGAGAGTCCTGTTGATCCGATTACGCAATTAACACCGTTCGTAGTGGCTGCTGTTATAACACTTAGAGCCCCTTCAGCGTTAGTGAAGTCAACTACCACATCAGCATTTGTTATTGCATCTGATACATTATCAAACAATGGTATTGGACGAGTTTGCTTGCCCAACTGCAGTGTGTCGGTGGTGCTTGCAAGATCTGATGCGGCTACTGGGTCCATTCCTTCTGATTTGCTTATAGCATTAAGAACCTCTTGTCCCATCCTGCCTAAAGCTCCATTAACTGCTACGCGTATATTAGCCATTGGAATACCCCTCATTTAATCAGTTAATAATGATTTCCTTGATAATTTTATGCGGTCTCCGGATTCATTACCTTCTATAACTTCTACTGTGATTTCATCTCCGATGTTGACCACATCTTCTACGTTTGAGACTCTGTAATTTTCAAGTTCGCTGATATGTACCATGCCGTCTGTTCCTGGTGCTATTTCTACAAAAGCCCCATATTTTGTTATATTTACCACTTTACCAGTTATGATGTCTCCAGTTTTAACTGCCACTTTTTCACGAACAGGAGTCTCGGGTGCGGAGTTAGAGCTACTAGTTGGATCTAATACGGCCTTTCTTGATAATTTGATTTTCCCAGTATTATCTATGTTTATTACTTTTACAGTAATTTCATCACCAAGGTTAACAATATCTTCTACTTTTCCTACTCTATTGACATCTAATTCACTTATATGAACCATGCCATCTGTACCCGGTAATATGGATACAAATGCACCGAAAGCTGCGATTTTCGCTACTTTTCCAGTGAAGATTTCACCGACAGCAATTTCTCGTGTAAGATCCTTAACCATCTGAATTGCTTTGTCAGCACTTTCCAAATCTGCGGAGCCGATGAGTACTGTGCCGTCATCTTGAATATCTACGGTAGCTCCGGTTTCTTCAACGATACTACGAATCATTTTTCCACCGGGACCAATGACTGCTCCGATCTTGGACACAGGCACCATAATTTTTTGAATACGAGGAGCGTATGGGTTTATGTCTTCTCTTACATTAGGTATTGTCTTTTTTATGACATCTAATATTTCTGATCTAGCCTCTTTGGCTTGACTTAAGGCATCTTTTATTACATCAAAGCTAATACTGTTCACTTTAATATCTAACTGTATCGCTGTTATTCCAGATGAGGTACCAGCAACTTTAAAATCCATATCTCCAACATGATCTTCTAGTCCCTGAATATCGGTGAGTGTTACATATTCATTATCGTTTCCTGTTATCAGGCCTATTGATATTCCAGCAACAGGAGAAGATATAGGCACACCAGCATCCATAAGAGATAATGTACTTGCGCATACGCTACCCATTGATGTACTTCCATTTGAACTAAGGGCTTCGCATACTATTCTAATAGTATATGGAAAGTCTTCTTGTTTAGGTAATACTGCGGTCAAGGCTCTTTCGGTTAATGCTCCGTGCCCAACTTCTCTACGTCCTGGTGAGCCAACCCTTCCTGCCTCTCCAACTGAATATGGAGGAAAATTATAATGAACCATGAAGTTTTTCGAGGTTTCAGGGCTAAGGTTGTCAATTTTTTGAGCATCACCTGAGGATCCTAATGTAGTAACACCTAATATTTGTGTTTCACCTCGATTAAATAAACCAGACCCATGAGTTCTTGGTAATAATCCGACATCAGCTGATAAGTTTCGTATTTCTTTAGGTCCTCTATTGTCCGGTCGGATACCGTCCTTTAATATTCGAACTCTGAATTGCTCGTCAAGTAATTCCTCGAAGGCTCCTGATATGACTTTCGAATCAAATTCTTCAGCCAATGATTCTTTTAGTTCGTCTTCCAAAACATTGATTTGATCTTTCATCTCATCTTGATTATCGGAAGCTTTTAAAGCCTCATATATTTTATTTCCTAGAATCGACCTTGCTTTTTCTACGGCTAATGGATCGTGTCCAATTGCAGTAAAGGTAGTTTTTGCTTTACCGGCCATGGAAACAAACTCTTCCTGTAGAGCGATTGTTTCAAGATTCAGGTTATGTGCTATTTCAATGGCTTCGTAAACTGTGGCTTCGTCAAGCTCTTTGACTCCAGCTTCCATCATAGATACTCCATCTTTAGAGCTCGCGACTACAATGTCCAATAAACTTTCTTCGAGTTGGGCATACGACGGGTTACTTATGAATTCTCCATCTATGTAGCCCATTCTGGTTGCAGCTAACGGTCCGTTAAAAGGAATGTTTGAAATAGATAGAGCGGTGGAAACTCCGTTTAAGGCCATTATATCTAGTGGGGTTTCTTTGTCGCTAGATAATGTTGTGGCAATTACTTGAACCTCATTTTTGAACCCTTTAGGAAAAAGAGGCCTAATGGGTCTATCAATCAGTCTACAAGTCAGTATAGCTTGTGTGGTTGGGCGTCCTTCTCTTCTGAAAAAACTTCCAGGTATCTGTCCTATGGCGTAGTGTCGTTCTTCTATGTCGACTGTTAGAGGGAAAAAATCAATTCCTTCCCTAGGTTTACTCATAGTAACTGTAGCTAATACTACATTGTCTCCTTGTGTTATTAAAACTGATCCGCTTGCTTTTTGCGCAAGCACACCTGTTTCAAATTTAATGGTATGCTCTCCGATTTCTCGGCTTATGTTTATTGCAGTGATGTTAAAAACTCCTTAAAAAAATCCAATAACGAGTGTGTTAGATAGAATGGAAATAAAAAACTGGGTTCTTGAAAGAGTTAAGTTTATTAACGCCTAAGTCCCAATTTAGCAATAAGAGCGCGATAGTTATCCACATTTTCGTTACTTATGTAACTCAATAGCTTTTTTCGTCTACCCACCATTTTGAGTAGCCCTCTTCTTGTGGATTCATCGTGGTTATGTTCTCTTAAATGTTGGGTCAGTTCTTTGATGCGACCACTAAGGACAGCAACTTGAGATTCTACGGAACCTGTATCGTTGTCGTTTTTCCTGTATTCTTCGATAATTGCTTGCTTTTCAGCTTTATCCAAATCCGTTCTCCTGGATTCCCTTACTTATTTATAGATAATTTATATTTAGCAGCAATTATATCACCCGTATATAATACCTGCAATTGTATTTTTAAATAGGAAATAGCGATATCATCAAAACATCATTAGTTGTTATGGTTCTAATCTCTTTATGAAATTGATTATAACTATACTGCGTGGATAAATTTTGTCACTGCTTTTTCAAAACCAGCAGGGTTGTCTCCCGTAACCAAATGACCAGCATTTTCAATGATAGCTAATTGACCATTTGGAATTCTTTGTACCATTTCATCTGCGGTATCTGTAGCAATTATGTCTGATGAATCTCCTCGGACAATCATTGTAGGGCATTGCAAATTTTCAATGTAGCTCCAAAGTTTTTCTATTACTTCGGGATCTTGCTGTTTTCCAATTCTGCCAGCAGAACGAAGGACTTTATCGTATTTCCATGTCCATTTGCCATTCGGTAATTCCATTAAATTATTTAGTATGCTGCCTTTTATTTGTGTTCGATCTCTTCTGGGATTGTAAGCTAATACTCTGTCTACAAAAGCATCTATTGAATCTAATTCATCTTCTTGTTCCACAAATTTTTTTATGTTTTGGGTGCCCATTTTTACGTTTTCAGGACCCGCATCTACTATTATTAGAGCTTTTATTTTTGTAGGATTGTTTGCTGCGTATGTGAAAGAATTCCTGCCTCCCATAGACAGTCCCATTAGAACAATGTCATGTAATCCTAGTTTGTTGACAATTTCCGCGATATCTATTTGTTGTGCTTCAGGTGAATAATCTTGTTCAGGGTCCCAATCACTGTTTCCATGTCCCCTTTGGTCTAATGCGATAATGTGATAATTATCTGCGAATGATAGAGCAACGAAATCCCAAGAATGTGCCTGTTGCGCAAATCCGTGCAACATCAATAATGTTGGGTTATTAGGATTACCCCATTCTAAATAATGGAAATTCAATCCATTAGCTTCAATGTATTTGCTTGTGGGATTCCATTCTTTTGAAAAAGTTACTCCAGCATGTCGGGCAGCTTCGTGTAATGTTAATCCTTTTTGTTCAGTCATTGTTTTAACTCACCTCATTTGACTTATGTACCTCAAGCTATTTTGGGGAATCCGACTTCCCGTTCATATGCTTGAGCGGTTTTAAGTATAGTTGATTCTTGAAAAGCTTTGGATGTTAATTGTAGTCCAATTGGCATTTTGCTTGATGTTAATCCACATGGAATAGATATCGTCGGTAGTCCAGTTACGTTGAATGGCCGTGTTAATCGAGACATTAATGAACTGGTTGATAATGTGGTATCTCCAATTGTTATAAGATCCTCAGTTATTTTCGGAGCCCCAATGGCTAAAGTTGGGGATAATAAAACATCATATTTTTGCAATGCCAGGTCAATTTCCTGATTAAATTCTGTACGTGCCCTTAAAGCACTAACGTAATCAGTGCCACTTAAAATTAATCCCTGCCTTAGTCTTTCAAGCACATCAACACCCATTTTGGCGGAATTGTTACGCATGTTTTCAAGGTGTATTTCTGCAGCTTCTGTTAGTAAAATAATGCTAGATATTGCAAGGCTATGTTCCAAAACAGGTAATGAAAATTCCTCTACTTCAGCCCCTAAGTCAGATAATTTTCGGGATGCGTTTTTTACAGATTTTTCAACTTCAGGATCTATTACAGAATAGAAAAAATTTGTAGGTACCCCAATTCTCAATCCTTTGATACCATCATTTATTTTTATGAGATAATCGTCTGTTTTGACGTTTATTGAGCTACTGTCTCGTGAGTCATATCCGGCAATGCTATTCATCATTATGGCTGAATCTATTGTGGTACGAGTCATTGGCCCTACAGTGTCAAGTGACCAACTCAAAGGAAATACTCCGTACCTACTAACCCTGCCAAAGGTAGGTTTTAATCCGACAATGCCGCATGCGGCAGAGGGAATGCGTATAGAGCCTCCAGTATCACTTCCCATAGCTCCCATCACTTGCCCAGATGCGACAGACGATGCAGATCCTCCGCTAGAACCGCCGGTAACATGTTGTGGATTCCAAGGGTTTTTAGAAGTACCATGATGTTCATTAATACTTGTCGTTCCTAGAGCAAATTCATGCATTTGCATCTTACCGATTATTATCGCACCGGAGTCTGATAGTTTTTCTGTTACCGCCGAGTCATACTCTGGGATGAAATCCTTATGAATGGATGACCCTATAGTCGTTTTTATACCTTTGGTGAAATATAAATCTTTCAACCCAATTGGAATGCCGTGTAATCGGCTTTTGATTTTGTTTTCGAGTATTTCCTTTTCGGCAATTAAAGCTGAATCCTGAGATTGTTTTTCTAGAATTGTAATAAAGGAATTTAGTATAGGCTCTTTTTTATGAATTATTTCTAAATGAGCATTGAGCAATTCGACAGGCGATATACATTTGCTTTTCAGTAATTCAGATGCTTCATATATAGATAAGGACGTTAAATGGTCCATCAACCTTAATCCCTTATAACTTTAAAGACAGCGGATGGTTGTGTTGTGGGTTTGATAATATTAGACATACGATTTCCATCGTCTATTAGGGCAACCATTGAATTTGTAATACTAATCGCATCCTCAGTAGGTATATTGATTCCCCTGATGTCGGCTATTTTAATTACTTCTTTGTGGGTTATTATTTTTGCCATAAAATCAAATCAATCTAATAGTGGTATCCGACCCCAACTGACTTCTTCAGACTTATCTGATAATTTTTCATTTTTTATGATTTCTCTAATACTAGTCAGTGTTGAATTAACTTCTCTAGTTAGATAGACCCATTCAGGTTCTGGCGGAAACCAATAGGGTGACGTGATTCGTACGACTTTGTTTTCCGACGAATTAAAATAAATTCCGAATTTTTCTACGTGAGGTAGCAAATTAAAACTCCTTATTCAAGTTAGGGAAACTTAGCACAATGATTAAATTCAATCAAGCCTTATATAAATTTCTATAAGTTAATGTGGGTTTTTTTGACTAGATTTTATTTGATGCCATGTCATAATTGCAACGGAGAACATTATTACTGATGCGCCGATATAACTTGTCATATCAGGCTTGAAAGAATAAATCAAAAAATCATATAGAGTTACAAAAAGTAATGTGCTGTAAGAGAAGGGCAATATGAAGCTTGCGTCAGCTCCCCGTAATGCTTTTATATTACAGACTTGCCCACCGGCCATTAAAATGCCTAGAGCCGCCATTGCACTCCATTGATGCAATGACGGTGGTTCCCATACAAATAAGACCGCCACAGTTGATATAAATAATCCCATGGCATTGTTGATAACTAATATTTGAAGAGTACTTTCGTATTTTGCGAGATATTTAATAATGATCAATTCCAATCCCATTATTGACGCGGATATTAAAGCTAAAAGTGCTGCTGGTTGAAAGCTAGCACTTGTAGGTCTGATTAAAATCATGGACCCCACTAATCCGATAATGGCGGCTAACCATCGTTTTGAACCCACTTTTTCTCGAAGTATAGGAATAGCAAAAACCATTCCAAATATAGGATTTAAAAAAGTTATTGCTGTGGCGTCTGAAACTGGTATTATTGCAACAGCTGCAAACAGTAGACTTACAGCTGACCATCCACTTATAGATCTAGTGATATGTAAATGCCATCTAGGAGATTCAATTTTAGTTTTACGTATTATTGTAATAATTAAAATTGGTATAAAAGCAGCTAAAAATCTTGCATTACTAATTTGCAAAGGGTGCAACGGGTCTCCAAGAGAATCAGTGCCTAATGCTTTTGCAAGCAATGTTGTCATAGCAATGAGGGCACCCCCCATTGTAATATAAAAGATTGAAAGTTTAGGGTTGTTTTGGTTTTTATCGTCCATTTACATTATTTGAAAGATCTTTATATTTATTCTTTCACTATATATTATAGTGCTCCCATGGAAACCTCACCTGTAGGCCTATTCAACCGTGATTGAGTGGCTTCAAAGAGTGATCAAATTTGATCACTCTTGATTCATATTAATTTAATTAGGATATAACTTCGCCAATTAACATAACGGGTTCCGTATTAGTAAAATTTGGTATATCACCAAGCGCAGCGTTTATTTTAGATAATGCTAAATCC
>Ga0114996_10004956_pt1 | contig 15801 bp, 11 predicted proteins | sample ArcticOcean_MG_C_4_FD_87039 | JGI IMG/M metagenome (GOLD analysis project Ga0114996, IMG submission 87039) | Marine microbial communities from western Arctic Ocean - ArcticOcean_MG_CB4_134 | ecosystem: Environmental > Aquatic > Marine > Oceanic | place: Arctic Ocean: Canada Basin | collected...
GGAATTCGATCTCCCTCACCACCCATCAGAACTGCCGCCGTCTGGGCCAGCGCTTCAACGATCAGCACGCCAGGCATTACCGGCTCGCCGGGGAAGTGGCCGGCAAAGAACGGTTCGTTCGCCGAAACGTTCTTAACGCCAACCGCCCGGGTGTCTGCCACAAGTTCTTCGATCCGGTCCACAAGCAGGAACGGATACCGATGAGGAAGAATGGATTGGATGGATTGTATATCGAGCATAATATACCAACGGTAGAGACCCTATCTGTATCGCATCTGATTGCACCGATTCGTTCTGTACCGTTCTTGCTGCCGCCCGCCCTACTTACTCGTTTCAGCCTTTTCCGCTTCCTCGGTCGCCAGCTGCTTTTCCAACTCCTCAAGCACCTTTTCCGTGAGATTGTAATCTTCCTTGGCAAACGCCAGAGCTTCGGAGTTGATGACGAAATCGAAACCGTCGTCTTTTGCCACCTGCTGGATCGCCGAATTCACTTTACGGTAAACGGGGCCTGAGAGTTCCTGATTCTTCTGAACCAGCCGCCCCTTCTGCGGATCGGCCACTTCGGCCACGTAGCGCTGGAGCCCTTCCTGCTTCTTCAGAATCGCCGTCTGCTCCTCCTGCTTTCGCTTATCGCTCAGCAAAAGTGACTGCCGCTCATAATTCTCCTGCATCTTCTGAAGTTCGTTCCGGAGCTTAGTGACTTCACGCTCCAGCTCGCGCTCGAACTCGCGGTACTTCCGCTCAACATCCTGGAATTCCTTGTAGTTCGCCAGAATCATCTGCGCATCAATGTAGCCAATCTTCATCTGGGCCTGGGCATCGGTTCCTGCTGACAGAATCAGAAGGACTCCGGCAAGGCCTGCCAGAACGGGTAGCTTCCAACGCATGGAATCGATCTCCCTGGATATGTGGTGCTAATGGTAAGGGTGACAACTCGTGGCCGACGGCGTCTCGTCGCCACCTTATCCAAAACAGGTGCGCGACGTTTTCAGGCCAAACAGACTAAAAGAACTGGGGGCCGAACTGGAAGTGCGTGACCATCCGAGTGGAAAGACCGTCCACTTCCTCGCGATCGAGACCCCATCCGAAATCGAACCCCAGGATGCCGACCACCGGTGCCATGATCCGAACGCCGAAACCCAACGATCGACGCAGGTCAAAGAGACTCACCTGGTCAACGCTCTCCCAGGAATTGCCGGCATCGGCGAAGGCTATAAGGTATATCTGATTCTCAACTACGGGAATCGTTAATTCGTTGTTGATGATGAACTGCGCCCGCCCACCCGTTGGCGTACCGTTGGCGTTCCTCGGGCCAACGCCCTGTTCCGGATAGCCGCGAAGCGTGGTTCCTTCGAAAATATTCACACCGCCCGGAGTATAGAGCTCGCTGAACGGAACATTGGAGCCCCCGTAAGGAGCCAGCATCCCAAGCTGGGGCTTAATGCTAAGGGCCACCTTCCAGAAAATCGGGAAGTAGGCGCTTGTTGTGAAATCATGCTTGTGAAGCTTGACATTCCCAGCGAGAAAACCGCCCGACAGCGTCGGTGAGTACGAGAACACCGAACCACTTCGGGCGAATACAGGTAGATCCCTGCTGTCGCGGGTGAAGTTGAAATTGATGCTGCTCGTCGTAACGTTCCTGAACGTAGGATCTGTTGGATCCAGCCCAGAATTGGCATCAAAATTCAGAAACGACACCTCTTCGAAACTGTACCCGATCGACGCGCTGGAGTAGTCGGGCCAGGACAGTCGACGCCCAACGCGGAGGCTACCGCCCTCATTTCGTTGGTCGAACGAACTGAACTGGCTGAAGGTCGACCGCCGGAGACGTACCGAAAGGCTCGTGGGCGTATTGAACATCCAGGGCTCTGTGAAGCCGATCAGGAATGTCTCACGCTGCGAACCGAACTCCCATTGGAAATCGAGCTGCTGTCCGTTCCCCATGAAATTGGGCACTTGCAGGGCGATGGTACCAATAAGGCCGTCTCGCTCGCTGAACCCGGCGCCCACCGAAGCGGTGCCCGTTGCGCGCTCTTCCAGCTTCAGCACCAGATCGAGCTCATCAGAATCTTCCACCGGAAGGAATTCCGGCTCAACGGTGGTGAAGTAATTCAGCTGCTGAACTTCCCTGAGGCTGCGTTCGATCAGAAACCTCTGGAACCGCCGGCCCGGCCACACTCTCAACTGCCTGCGGATGACCCGGTCCTTCGTCTTGGTGTTGCCTTCAATCGTGATCCGCCGAATCTTCCAGGGCTTTCCTTCATCCACCGAGAAGCTGAGATCGATCGTATGATCCTCGGTCTCCCTCTCCCGCTTGTCCACCTGCGCACCGATATAGCCAGCGTCCGAATAGGCTTCCTTGACCTTATCCACCGAGTTCTGAACCCACTCCGAGCTGTAGGTAAGGCCTTCCTGAGCAAGGATCAGGTCTTCCATCGCCTGGTCGTCGTAGAGCTCATTGCCCTGCCATTCGACCTTCCCGAACGTGTACAGAGGCCCTTCCTCTACCGTAATGTCCAGAAACAGGTTCTCCTGGGTCTCGTCATAATAGAGGCTGTCGCCCACGATTGCGGCATGGCGAAACCCGTTCTTTCGGTAGAACTCCTCCACACGTGCCTTGTCGTCGGGGTATGTCTCCTTGTCGAATGTACCGCCTCCGAACCACCACCCATCCTGTTTCGTGTTCTCCATCTGCTTTCGCAGCTTCCCGTCCGGAATAGTGGTGTTGCCGTGGAACGTAATCCGCTTGAGGTTCACTTTCGGGCCTTCGACAATCCGGAAGAGCAGAACCGCCTGCTGATCTTCATCCAGAGCGCCCCGCTCGGGAGTCACCTCCGCCAGGAGATACCCCTTTTCCCGGTATAGTTCCAGCACCCGGGTCACCGCCTTCTTCTCAGCCCGGTGCAATATCGGGTGCCCTCTCAACAGCCCAAGCTCTTTCCTCAGCGTTTTCGACTTGATCGCCTTGTTCCCCTCGAAGTCCACCCGCTTCAGCCGAGGGTTCTCCACCACTGCGATGATGAGCGCCACCCCTTCATCCACATCGGAATCCGCAAAGATCTGGACGTCGGAGAACAACCCCAGGCTGTACAACGCCCGAATCGCCCGCCCCAGATCGTCGGGCTGCAGAACCTGGCCTTCATTCAGGCGGCTGGTGGATCGGATGAGGAACTCTTCCGTAATCGTATTGCCGCGGATTCGCACCTCGGAGACAACCGGAAGTGCAGTCTGTGCAAACAGATCCCCGGCCATCAAGGAAGCAAGGAGGATGAAAATCGATAAAGCCTTCAGCGGGCGGAATATGCGGGGACGATGTCTCAAGACGGAGTTATGTCCAGGTGAAGGTTTGACAGGTCGAATCAAATGGGAGACAACGGGATCCCGGTGCCGGGCGGAGCCTCAGTCCGGCAATTTCACCGATCCGGCATCCTCTGGCAGACGCCCCAGATGGGCACGGGTTCCGCTCTGGAGTGGAACATAGGTGTCATGTACGCCAAACTGGGCCCGCGTGATGCCACACGGGCCCAGTGGGTAAATCTCAGATCCGCAAGCGTCGCTTGCAGCGGCTCCGGATATCCCTATACCTTGTCCGGATCGAGTAGTTCTTCCTCTTCGTCAACAGCTCCGGCGTCGGAGGAGGTGGCATCCAGGAACTGGAGAGTGTCGCCCTTCTTCGATACGCGCACCCGGCTCCCTTCCCTCAGATTCCCCTGCAGGATCTCCTCCGCCAGCGGATCTTCGATCATCTTCTGAATCGTCCGCTTCAGGTGCCGGGCGCCGTAGGTCGGATCGTAGCCCTTCTCGGCGATCAGCGCCTTGGCCCCGGGAGTGAGGCTCACCTCGATATTACGATCCCGTACGCGACCCAGAATCCCTTTCAACTCGATATCGACGATACTGATGATCTCTTCCCGACCGAGGGGGTTGAAAATCACAATCTCATCCAGCCGGTTGAGAAACTCAGGGCTAAACACCTTCTTCATCTCTTCGTTGACCTTCTCTTCCATCTGAGCCCGAATGCTCTTCGCATCCGATCGCTGGAATCCCAAGCCTCCGCCTTTTGCCAGATCGCGGGTGCCCAGGTTGGACGTGAGAATCAGGATCGTATTCTTAAAACTCACTTTTCGTCCATAGCTGTCGGTCAACCGTCCTTCGTCGAACACCTGAAGCAGCAGGTTGAAGACGTCGGGATGCGCTTTTTCCACCTCGTCCAGCAAGACAACGGAGTAGGGGCGCCGTCTAACCTTCTCGGTCAGCTGGCCGCCTTCGTCGTAGCCCACATACCCCGGTGGCGCACCCACCAGACGCGACACGGCGAACTTCTCCATGAATTCCGACATGTCCACAGTGATCAGGGCCTCTTCATCTTCGAACAGGTACCAGGCCAGCATCTGTGCCAGGTAGGTTTTCCCAACGCCTGTGGGCCCCAGGAACAGGAACGTGCCGATCGGCCGGTTCGGGTCCTTCAGGCCGGCGCGAGTCCGGCGAATTGAACGGGTGACGGTCGACACCGCCTCGTCTTGCCCCACAACCCGGGTTTGCAGTTCCTCCCCCATCTTCATCAACTTTTCAGATTCGGCCTGCGCCAACCGGAAGACGGGAATCCCCGTCATTATGGAAACCACCTCGGCGATGTGCTCTTCATTCACTTCGACAACATCGTCTCGGACCTTCTGCTCCCACTCCTGCCGCATCTCTTCCAGCTGCTCTTTCTGCTTCCGCTCCTGGTCCCGAAGCCTGGCGGCCTCTTCAAACTGCTGGCTCTCGGCCGCCGTGTTCTTCTGGCGAGTGATCTCCTCGATTTCAACTTCCAATTCCTTGATCGCCTCGGGCGGGTTCAGCCGCGCCAGTCGAACACGCGATCCGGCTTCGTCGATAACGTCGATGGCCTTATCTGGGAGATGGCGATCGCTGATGTAGCGGTCGGCCATCGTAACCGAGGCCATGATCGCTTCATCGGTGTACTTCACGCGATGATGGTCTTCGTAGCGCGTCTTAAGGCCTTTCAGAATTTCGACCGTGTCGTCCTTGGAAGGGGCTTCCACCAGGATCGTCTGAAAGCGACGTTCCAAAGCGCCGTCCTTCTCGATGTACTTCCGGTACTCGTCCAGGGTGGTAGCCCCAACGCACTGAACCTCGCCACGCGAGAGCGCAGGCTTGAACATGTTCGATGCGTCGAGTGTGCCCTCGGCGCTGCCAGCTCCCACGATAGTATGGAGCTCATCGATGAAAATGATCACCTCGGTGCTCTGCTGAAGCTCGTTCATAACAGCCTTGATCCGCTCCTCGAACTGGCCGCGGTACTTCGTCCCGGCAACAATGCCGCCCATGTCCAGCGTCACCACCCGCTTGTCGGCCAGCACATGCGGAACGCGGCGCTCCACGATGCGCTGCGCCAGGCCTTCCACGATAGCGGTTTTGCCAACCCCTGGCTCACCGATCAGAACGGGGTTGTTCTTCTTACGCCTGCTGAGCACCTGGGAGACGCGCTCGATCTCTCGGTCTCGACCGATAATCGGGTCGAGCTTGCCCTCGCGGGCCATTTCCGTGAGGTCGCGGCCGAAGTGATCCAGGAACGGGGTCTTACTCTTCTTCTTCTCGCGTTTACTCGATGATTTCCCCTGCAAGACGGCGCTCACCTCCTCCTTGGCGGTCTTGTGGTCCACACCGAAAGCAGCCAGTATCTGTGCTGCTACTCCGTCTTTGTCCTTCAAAAGCGCCAGCAGCAGATGGCAGGTCCGCACGAACTGGCTCTTCATCTGCTTGGCTTCATTCGCCGCGATTTCCAGAATCTGCTTGGCTCGCGGGGTAAAGGGAACTTCGCCCATCGTCATCGACCCACCCGACGAAGCGACATAATCGTCGATCGACTGCTTGATACTTTCCAGGTTCAGCCCCAGGTTGGTCAGCACGTTTACGGCCGACCCCTTACCCTCGCGGATGATCCCCAGCAGCAGATGCTCTGTCCCGATATAGTTGTGCCCCAACCGTGCGGCTTCTTCACGGGCCAATTGCATCACTCGCTTCACCCGGTCTGAAAACATGTTGTTCATCCAGCGTCTCCTGTCCCCTGTCGTTCGTCAGACCCAACCACTCGCGCCTCAAAAGGATGCGAGGCAAGTTCGGTCACCAAGCGTTTCTCTATTCTCTTTTCACGTTACCGTCAGGCGATCCCGCACCAACTCCGCCCTCATTCCATCTCGCTCTGTCGATTCCAATTCCCGACCCAACCGATGGTTCAGATGAGACGGCTTCGTCTGAACCATCAACTCATTCAAGAGCCCAGTGTCCACGTCCGTTACGAGCCCCCAAGCCTATCCCCAGCCGAACGGCTGACGAAAGATTCAGAAACTCGTTCGAGGTAAGCATCCTCGCGTTTCGTAGCAGGGCGACAGCCCGAAACACTTTGTCCTCAACCTGGAGTCGGGCATCGCGCAGCAGTGTCTTCCGAGCGCTCGCTTCAAATTCTGCCAGCCGAAGAACCACCCGGTCCATCATCTCAAGGATCGCTTCGGATGAACGACCCATCGTAATCTGATTGGAAACCTGAAAAAGGTTTCCGGCAACATCCGTACCTTCGCCGTAGAGGCCTCGAACCGTACACCCCATCTGGGCAACCCCGCGGCCAACACCGTCCATTTCCTGTGTAAGCACCAGCCCCGGAAGATGCATCAGCGCAGAAACCCGAAGACCGGTACCCGTGTTCGTAGGACAGGCGGTAAGATATCCCCACGGGTCGCGGGAGGCGAAATCCAGACATCCCCCCAGTCTCTTCTCCAAAGCGGCGGCCGACTTCCAGGCGGTATAAGGCTCGAAGCCTGAAACGATAGCCTGAACTCGCAGGTGGTCCTCCTCGTTCACCATCACGCTGAGAACTTCGCCCTGCTCCACCCACAGCCCCCTGGGGCCTGAGCCGTCAGCGAGCGCCGGGCTTATGAGGTGGCGCTCTACAAGGAAGCGGAGCTGCGAGGGAGACAATTCACCAGCGGCCAAGAAACCGACTTCGGTATAGGCGTCCAGTGACTGGCACGAGGTGCCACAAGTTCGACGACCTTCTGCTTCTCTTCTGCTCGCAAGCGATTGACGAACGGAAATGCGTCCAGATTCCGAGCCAGGCGAATGCGGCTACTGATTACAAGATCGGCACGTTGGCCCGAACCGTCAAGCCATCCGGCCGTTTTGGAGGCCAGACTCTCGAACGTCATCCTTCTACCGCACCTTCGCTTCGGGCATCATTCAGTCCTGCGATACGGTCTCGGAGAGCGGCTGCCTCCTCGAAAGCCTCCGTCTCAACGGCCTCCTTCAAAGAAGCCTGCAGCCCTTCCAGGTCGGCTGTATCGGACGCCTCCAATTCCCCGTCCGAAACCGCAGAAGGCGCCACAGAGGCATCCAGAGCCGAGGCCACTTCTTCCACCAGGAATGTTTCCTCTTCATCGACACGGGCTGGGCTCAGAGAAGCTGAACCAGGCTCCGCAGGGCGATGTGACGACACACCATGAATCCGTTTCATCAGCCGGGGCAGTCGTGAGGCGAAGGCGTCGTAGCACGCCGGGCAGCCGAACAAACCGCCGTTCTGAAATTCTTCAAAGGCCATGCCGCATTGGAAACAGGAGGGGACATCAGCCTTCCGGCTGCTGACCTGAATCTCGGAGCCCTTGATAGAAACGCTGATGCCTTCGGCTGTCATCGTCGGATTCTCGGCACAGGCTCCGCAGAGATGGAATACTTGTTTCTTCTGGTTCACCACCTGCGTGAACCGTACGGTCGCCTCGTTCTTATGGCAGGTGTCGCAGAGCATGGCGAATCCCGGACCGACAGTCGAGTGCTTCCAGTGGGTTGTCCCTCAATTAACCGCGGGCGTTTGGCCGCTCTCCGCCCGCCCATCTGACATGACGATAACCCGGTCGGCCCGGTCGGAAAGCGCCCGGTCGTGCGTGACGATAATGCAAGCCTGTCCGTTCTCCCTCGCCAGATCCCACAGTAAGTCGTGAATCTGCCCACTTCGTTCGGAGTCCAGGTTCCCCGACGGCTCATCTGCCAGAATAATCCGGGGGTCGGTCACCATCGCCCGAGCGGCCGCCACCCGCTGCGACTCCCCGCCCGACAGCTCTGAGGGCAGGTGATCCAGACGCTCACTCAGCCCAACGCGTGCAAGCAGGTCAGACGCTGCGCGAGCAGCGTCGCCCTGCTTCTCTCCCCGGATCAGGAGCGGCATCATCACATTCTCCAGGGCGGTGAAGTCTTTCAGCAGATGGTGAAACTGGAAAATGAAGCCGATCGACCGGTTGCGGAGACGGGCACGCTCCTCCTCGGAAACGGTGAACAGGTCAGTGCCGTCAAGCAATACGGTTCCCGACGTCGGACGCTCCAAACCGCCGACGATGTGGAGCAGCGTGCTCTTGCCCGCACCCGAGGGGCCAACGATGGCGACAATCTCCTCGACGCCAACGGTCAGGTCGATCCCCTTCAGGACGTCCAACCTGTTCTGGCCGGTTCTGAACTGCTTGGTCACCCCGCGGACGTCCAGTACCGAATCAGCCATGATTACCACTCAGGCCCCGTCGTCGTCCGCATCGTCGTGATCGCCCACCTCTGCCGGGCGCCCCTCCTCCGGGCGCAGCTGAGGGAACAGGATCACGTCACGGATGGACGCCTGGTCCGTCAGAAGCATCACCAACCGGTCCACACCGAAACCCATTCCTCCAGTAGGGGGCATGCCGTACTCCATAGCTCGAAGGTACTCCTCATCCATCACCTGAGCCTCGTCGTCGCCCTGTGCCCGCTTTTCCATCTGCGCTTCGAACCGCCCCCGCTGGTCCTGGGGATCGTTCAGCTCAGAAAACGCGTTAGCGAACTCGGAGCCGGCCACAAAGAGCTCGAAACGCTCAGTAAGCTGGGGGTTTTCACGGTGACGTTTTGCCAGTGGCGACGTCTCCACCGGGTGGTCGGTGATCAGCGTCGGCTGAATCAGCTTCGGCTCGGCGCAAGCTGAGAACAAGGCGTCCACCATTTCTCCGCGTGACAGCCCTGCGATCTCCTCCCCATTCACTCCGAACCGGCTCAGCGCCGACCGGAGGTCGTCGTCCGATACCGAGGAGACGTCCACGCCACCATATTCCTGAATCGCTTCCAGCATCGTAAACCGTTGCCAGGGTTCAGCGAGCTCAATCTCCTGGCCCTGGTAGACCACCTGAGTGGTCCCCAACGTCTCGCGGGCAACCGCGGCAAAGAGGTTCTCCGTAAGCGTCATCATATCGCCGTAGTCGGCGTACGCCTGGTACACCTCAACCATCGTGAACTCGGGATTGTGTGTCCGGTCCATCCCCTCGTTCCTGAAGTCTTTGCAGACCTCGTAGACCTTCTCGAAGCCGCCCATAATCAGGCGCTTGAGGTACAGCTCGTCGGAAATCCGCAGGTAGAGCGGAATATCCAGCGCATTGTGATGAGTCACGAAAGGACGGGCGGAGGCACCGCCGTACAGCGGTTGAAGGATCGGTGTCTCCACCTCCAGAAAGCCGCCATCGTCAAAAAAGCGGCGGATTGCTCTCATGATGGCGGTCCGCGTCCGAATCGTCTCCCGGACCTCCGGGTTCAGTGTCAGGTCCAGGTAGCGCCGACGGTAGCGCAGTTCTTTTGACGAAAACGCGTCGTGAACGACGCGCTCGCCGTCTTTCATCTCTTCCTTGGGTACCGGGAGGGGGCGAATACTCTTCGACAGCAGTGTCAGTTCCTTGACCTGCACCGACATCTCGCCGCTGCGGGTGCGGAACACAGGCCCGGTAACTCCAATTGTATCACCGATGTCCAACAGCTTCCAAATGTCGAAAGCCGCTTCTCCGGCGATATCCAAGCGAACGTAGATCTGGATTCGTCCAACGGCGTCCTGCAGGTCCGAAAAACTCGCCTTCCCATGGCCTCTAATGGCCATCACCCTGCCGGCAATGGATACCTCTGTTTCGGCCTGCTCCAGCGCCTCGAACTGCTCTTTAACCTCGGTGGAGGCGTGGGTCGGTTCGTAGCGGTGCGGATACGGATCCACACCCAGGGTGCGCAACTCCTGAAGCTTTCGCAGGCGCTGTCCGATCAACTGCTTTTCGGGCTCTCGCCCGATCCGTGCGTCGCCACCGGCCTGAGCCGCCGATTTCCCCTCCTGAGCCACCGTCTGAGTCCCTCACTTCAGCCGTCCGTTGTTAGGTTTCTCAACGTGATCCGGCAGATATGAAAAAGGCCCCAAGAGGGGCCGTAACCTTTTGTTTTTTGAGCAGGTAGACCTAATTATAACCAAAGGAAGAGGTCAAGTCAAGGCGTTTGGCCTTCCTGGCCCTGCTGGCTGAGGAAGGCTTGAATAAAGGGGTCGAGATCCCCATCCATAACTTCCTGGATACTCCCCGACTCCATGCCCGTACGAACATCCTTTACCATCTGGTATGGCTGGAACACGTAGCTCCTGATCTGGCTGCCCCATTCGATCTTCTTCTTGGTACTCTCCAACTCGGCTTTCTTCTTGTCTTCCTCATCTTTGTAGTGCTGATAGAGCCGTGCCTTCAAAATTTTCATGGCCGTATTGCGGTTCTTGTGCTGGGAACGCTCGTTCTGGCACTGCACCACGATCCCCGTTGGAACGTGCGTGATTCGAACGGCGGAATCGGTTACGTTCACATGCTGCCCACCGGCGCCTCCAGACCGATAGGTATCGATGTGGAGGTCGTCTGGTTTGATGTCTACTTCGATCTCTTCGCCGGTTTCCGGATAGACGAACACCGAGGCGAACGACGTGTGGCGGCGGCTGGCGGCGTCGAACGGAGAGATCCGAACCAACCGGTGAACGCCGTTTTCAGCCTTCGCGAAGCCGTAGGCATAATCTCCCTTCAACTCGATCGTCGCACTCTTCACGCCGGCTGTCTCACCGGGTGTCAGATCGAGTACGTTCACCTCGAACCCCCGGCGTTCGGCCCATCGCGTGTACATCCGCACCAGCATCTGCGCCCAATCGGCCGACTCGGTTCCGCCGGCCCCCGGGTGGATGGTCAGGATGGCATCCAGCCGGTCCTCCTTGTCCCCCAGCAGGTAACGCAGTTCCAGTTCGTTCAGATCCCGCTGCAGATCGTCAAGAGCCGACACGACCTCCTTCAGCGTAGCAGCATCATCCTCTTCCACAGCCATTTCAAGCAGCACTTCCAGGTCGCTCTGTCGCTGGTCCTGGCCTTCCCACCCCTCCACCCACTCCTTCTCTACATTGGCCTTGTCGATAAGGGCGCGGGCCTTTTCAGGTTCGTCCCAGAAGCCCGGCGCTTCCATCTGCTTGTCGTACTCCGCAATCCTCTCCCGGCGCGGTTCCAGGTCAAAGGTACCCCCGAATATCGTCCAGCCGTCGACGGATCTCACCGAGACTCTCCTGAACCTCACGAGGCTGCAGTTCCGCGTTCATCTTCTGCTGCTCCTTCCAGACTTCAAGGGGCCGGCGTGTCAGTCGCCGCCAGCCTTCCGGTATCTGAGTTCTAACTTGGAATGTCCAGTTTATAATGCCGCTTCCTTTGTTCCCACCCCGACCTTCCAACGGCTACCTTAGATCCACCACGTCCGTCTCGTCCCCCGCGAGGAACGTAAACGTCCCCTCCTTCAGCTTCCGATTCACCCGGAAGTCGGAGAGGACATAGGTCGTCACATCGTTGTTGATGTTGTGATACTCAACTTTCCGCACCAACCCATCGCGGCGATCCATCCAGAGGCGAACGTCCGTAATATAACCATCTTCTTCAATCGACTTCAAATCGACCCGATGTGTCCGCTGGCCTTCAACGCGTTCTTCGCCCACATACTCCGGGCGGAACCGGTCGTCGTAGCCTCCAAGCAGAACCAGGTCGAACAGCAGTTTTTCATAGCTCCGGTCGGCCTTCACCGACTCATAGTTGCTGACGACCACCTGTTGATTCTGCGGCACATAGTTCCAGGCCGTCTTGCCGTCGGTAACCACCGTCTGGATGGACGTTTCAAGCCGGAAGCGATTCGGCTTCTCCACGAAAAGCTTTCCGGCGATCTGCTGTTCCTGGTCTACGAGCTTCCAATAGTGACGCTTCTCGAACTTCGCCTCCAGGTTTTCCAGAGCACGAAAACGGCGCTGCAGGTCTCCGATCACCCGCGCGCCATCATCCTCAGCCGTCACCGGAGCCGTCATCGCCAGCATCACCCCAGCAATCACGGCAACGCCGGAGACTCTGCTCAATAAGAAATATATATTGGTCATTGTGTAATATTCATTTCCTCTCTGCCCTTCCCCGTTACCGGCCTAGCTGCCATGGGCAACGCCGGAATTCAACGGGAAATTCGTAGTGCTCTTTCCGTAAATACTCGTTCAACGTCAGACCTTACTCCTTCAACGCTCCCCGGCAGTCTCCTGTTCCATCTCCGCCAGCTGTCCTTCGCTTAACAGCACCTCTCGCGGCTTGCTGCTCCCGTCCGACGCCGTGACGATCCCGGCGTCTTCAAGCTGATCGATCAACCGCGCCGCCCGTGCATAGCCCACGCTCATCCGCCGCTGAAGCAGCGAGGCCGAGCCCTGCTGATGGGCCACCACCAGCCGGAGAGCTTCGTCGAACCGATCGTCCTGAACGGTTTCGTTCAGGTTCACGTCCATCCCCGCGCCCGCCAGCTTGATCCTGTCCGGCGTCAGCCCCTGCCCGGCCACCCAGTCCACCAGACCCTGGGTCTCTTCCGTAGAAATAAAGGCCCCGTGCACCCGAATGAGGTCCGGCCGTCCGGAGTTCATGAAGAGCATATCGCCCTGGCCCAGAAGCTTCTCCGCCCCATTGGAATCGAGAATGGTTCTGGAGTCCACTTTCGATGCTACCCGGAAAGCGATGCGCGAGGGGAAGTTCGCCTTGATCTTACCCGTTATCACATTCACCGACGGCCGCTGTGTCGCCAAAATCAGATGAATGCCAACCGCCCGGGCCATCTGTGCGAGCCTGGCGAGGGAATCTTCGATATCGGCCGGTGCCGTCATCATCAGGTCCGCCAGCTCATCGATGATCACGATGATGTAGCAAAGATCGTCTACAACCTCTTCTCGGTCCTCCTCCGTAGGCGCCTCCCGACGCATCCGGGCGAGCTTCCGGTTGTAATCTGCAATGTTGCGTACGCCGAAACGCGACAGCGTCCGGTATCGGACCTCCATCTCTGTTACCGCCCACTTCAACGCGTCCGACGCCAGCTTCGGGTCGGTAACGACAGGGGCCAGCAGGTGGGGGATCCGATCGTAGATCGACAGCTCCAGCATCTTGGGATCCACCATCAGGAAGCGGACCTCGTCCAGCGTTCGACGAAACAGAATACTGGAGATCAAAGCGTTGATGCAAACCGATTTTCCGGCCCCGGTAGCGCCCGCAATCAACAGGTGGGGCATTCGGGCCAGGTCGGTTATGAAGGGCTCGCCCGACGTCGTCTTCCCCAGGCCCATCATCAGATCCCCGTCGGCCTCTTGAAAGGCCTCCGACTCCAGAATGTCGCGCAGGTAGACCTTGCTCGGCCTGGGATTCGGCACCTCGATCCCAACGGCGGCCTTCCCCGGGATGGGCGCCTGGATTCGAATCGTCCGCGCCTTCATCACCAGGGCAAGGTCATCGGCCAGCCCAACGATCTTGCTCACCTTGATGCCCGGTGGCGGCTCCACCTCGAACGCCGTGATCACCGGCCCCGGATTCACCTGGACAACCTTTGCGTCGATGTTGAAACTCGAAAGGCTCTTCTCCAGGCGCTGCGCTCCTTCCAGCAGCATCTCCCGAGTCATCGAGGGTTCCTCGGCCGGCGCCTCTTCAAGCAGGTCCATTGTCGGGAGTAGGTACGGGGAGTCGTCATCCTTCCGGCTCGTCGTCGACCGAAGGCTCATCCCCGATGAACCGTTCCGCTTTTCAATGAACGGCTCTGCGATCTTCGGTGCAGGGCCTGTCGGTTCCGGTGTCGCTACATCGGGCGTTTCCCAGGCACCTTCGGGTTCAGCGTCCTCTGGTTCGAGATCGCTCTCTTCCTCGACGTCGGAAACAGGCGTGTCCTCGTAAGCCGCGTCCTCTGCAGTGTCGTCTGCGATCTCCGCGTACATCGCCTGGGCCTCTTCCACCGATGCGGCCTTGCGAGCGTCGCGAATCTCCTTTCGCCTTGCAGCCGCAATGCGCCGACGCAAACGCCAGTCGCCAATCGCCCCGCGCACCCACGTCACCGCTGAGGCGCTACCCCGCCACCCCGAACCTGCCAGTCGGCCGACGACTCTACGCGTCCAGCGAGCGGCAGCTACAACCAGGTCAGGAATCCGATGGAAGGGAATGTTCGTTGCCAGAATCAACAGGACCAGCAGGAGCGTTCCCAGGAGAATACCGGACCCGACGCGCCCCAGGAAGGGGACGAGTACGGTTGACGAAAGTGCCACGCCGAGGGATCCACCCAGGACGAAGGCCGTAGGAGTCCGCCCACGCGAGGGTACGCCTGCAGCCGAACAGAAGATCACCATCATCGCCAGCAGCAGCGCCGTCGAGCGGGCCAGGGGCATAGGGTCCGTTCGACGGAACCGGTTCCACCCCCAGGCCATCGTCAGGGCGGTAACAGCGTAGGCCCCGTACCCGACGAAGAAGAGCAGGTAGTATGAAAGATGAGCGCCCAGCCATCCGGCAAGATTAGCGGAAAGCTCCGCCGGCCTGCTGGAGTTGGGCGGATCTTCAGGAGAGTGCGAAACCAGGCTCACCAGCATCAGCAGCGAGAGCCCAATAAGGAGAACTCCTGTGATCCGACAGAGCGCGTCGACGCCCTTGCCTTGATGACGCGCGGCAGAGAAAGTACCGTTCATATGAACAGACCTTGGGAAACGGGAAGGGGAGTTGCATCGTGCAGGTGAGGAAAAACAACTGCATCCGGGGAAGAATGCAGTGTATTAACAATAGGATAAGGCGCCCTCAGGTCCAAGAGATTTTTGGCTGACGGAAAGGACCAGAAGCTGGGCAGATCTCTTTTCTCCATTCATATGGAATAACAGGGCCTCGCCAAAGTTCAGCGGAGTCCCTTCCCAACCACAACGACGCGTTTCGCTCGGTACGATCTGCCATCTGGCGTCCGCGCCGCCAGCAGCACAATGTAAATCCCTGCCGTGAGGTGTTGGCCGCTGTCGCCGGTAGCGTCCCACTCGACCTCTCGACGATGGCCTCCCTCTTCTCCGCGGATCAGCCACCTCACGGAGTGCCCGAGGCTGTCAAAGACCCTCAGATTCACGAATGCCCGGTCAGCAGGCAGGGTGAAGGTCAGCCCGATCACCCCCGTCACCAGATCTGGCAAAGCGGTCAATGTCAGTCCGTCTCCAGCCAGGTCAGTATCGTACCCGACGCTGTTGGGTGCTCCCGGCGTAGAGCCACCCGCCGCCGTGCTGGCCAACCAATTACCGGGATCCGCCCCCCCCCTCCCCCTCGCGAATCCGTTCCAACGACCGACCCGCCCCGGCATCGACATACTCCACACTGTCCACAGCCAGGCCCACCACGTCCACCAGTGTCACCGAATCCTCCAGGTTATTCAGCGAAGGCCATCGGTCCGGCTGCGAAAGCTGCACGCTGCCTGCATAAGCTAACTGGAATGCGGCCTCGTCTTCACAAAGGACAGCGCGCTCCCCTGGGCGCAGAAGCAACCTCAGGACGATCTCCCCTTCCGTGCCTCGCCGGTCTCGGATCCGCCACCCCAGCAGGTCCAGTTCCCAGGCCGTGCGGTTCACCACCTCAATCCACTCCGGCGCGGGCTCTGCCGGCGCCGCCATCACCTCCGCAATCA
>Ga0114996_10004960_pt1 | contig 15798 bp, 14 predicted proteins | sample ArcticOcean_MG_C_4_FD_87039 | JGI IMG/M metagenome (GOLD analysis project Ga0114996, IMG submission 87039) | Marine microbial communities from western Arctic Ocean - ArcticOcean_MG_CB4_134 | ecosystem: Environmental > Aquatic > Marine > Oceanic | place: Arctic Ocean: Canada Basin | collected...
ACGCCGTTCAGACCTGCAGCACGCCCCACCGCTGCGAAATCGACCGGAGTGAGATCGAGTCCGAACGCGGGCAAGCCCCTCGAGACTTGACGAGATTTCATCGTTCCAAGTGCACGATCATTAACGATCACTAGCGGCATTGCCACGTTCATTCTTGCGAATACTTCAAATTCGCCCAACCGCATCAAGGTAGAACCGTCGGCACCAATCCCGATCATCGGTACATCCGGGTTCGCCATTTTGGCGCCGAGAGCCGCAGGAATCATCAGCCCCATAGTTCGACCGCCGGATGTGCCGAGAAAACTGCCGAATCGGTCGAATTCCCATAGGTGTTCAAGCATCCGTACGAACGCTCCTGTTTCGGAAATCACAACACCTTTAGAAGGCAGAGTGTCACGACAACTGGCGACGATATCTTGTATGGCGAATTTCGCAGCGCTGGGTCGCTCAAAGTACTTCAATACGTTCTGTTTCGCTAGATCAATTTCTTCTATCGACACACCAGAACTGTCAGCTTCGGAGAGTGCTCGAAGCGACTCTTTTAGACATCCATTTACACGTACTTCTGGATTCGGAACCGTGGTGTTGTACCCGGGTCGTGATACGAGCTCAACAGCAGGCATATCGAAGCCCCATGGGGCATGAGTCATTAACGAATCGGCACCAACCAATATGGCTAAATCACAAAGTTCTTGCAGTTCGCCCTCGACAGTATTTGGGACATAGTTTCCGGTCATCACCCCAGCGAAACGCGGATGGGATTCAGGAAACACCCCTCGGGCATCCATGTTGACCTGCACTACGCCACCGATAGCCTCAACAAACTCCAAAAGTTCAGACATGGCATTGGTTGTCGCTACATCAGCTCCCGCGATTACCATCGGGTGCTTTGCCGCAGAGATCAACTTCATGGCATTTTCGAGTGCAGCGGTATCGGGAGTAGTCTCGACGTATTCATCTGGGGAAGCGGGAATTTCACCGCAATCACCATCATCGAAATTCGACGGGTAATCGAGAACCACTGGTCCGCGTCGACCATCTGTAGCGGTTGCAATCGCGTCGCGCAGCATCTTGTTGGCTGATGATCGTTCAAGTGTGCGGTACGACTTAGTGATCGATCCGAACATTGCACCATGATCTGTCACCTGGACAAGATCGATATACGAATCGGTTGCGCCGGCTTCAAATGTACACACCACGGGCATTCGCTCGAAGAAGGCATTCGCTACACCACCAACCATGTTCGCAGCTCCGACACCTTTAACTCCGATAGCTAACCCAGCAGTACCGAGTCCCGCTCCATAATATGCGGCAGCGATGGCAGCGGAAGATTCATGGGCAACATGAACGAATTCGACTCCTGCCTTCCTGCCAGCCTCCATTGCATCCATCGGAAATCCTGATCCTGGCAAACCAAACACGTGTTTGACACCACGTTGGGCTGCGTCTCGCATAAGTAGATCTGCAAATTTCATCGTCTGTTCTCTGTTGATTAGGTGGCTGCTAAATCGAATGCATAGAAAATCGTAAGCGGATGAATATTACCGGTTCTGTCAGCTGGCCGGCCTGAACTTGGGATGGAGCCGAGGCAAAAAGGTCTGGTAATCCTTCTGTTCCAGTTTTACATTCTGATGATCGTTTGTAGCTGAGTAGTTGGACTCATAAGTGCTTCGAACGTGTTCTGTATTTCATCGAGCGTGATGGTGCTTGTATCCGACATCAGTGACGATGCCGAGATCTTTCCGCTAGCGAGTAAATCTAAAGAAATTTGCCAGTCCTCGGGCGACCCACCCCAGCTTGACCTGAAGTCAATCTCTCTTGCCATCCACTCGGCTGGAAGAAGCGGCAGTGGCTCCCACGGCACTGCAACCAGCACGACCTGACCTTCTCTGCGAACGGCGTCAAAGGCCTGTTGTAGCGTGTTCTTCAATCCGGCGCAGTCAAACACCACATTTGGTCCGCGACCGTTAGTAAGCTCTACCATCCGTTCCACAGGGTCTTGCTCAAATGGATCGATCACTGTCATTGCACCAACTGCCATTGCTGCTTCCGAACGCCCGGGTGCAGGCTCAGAGACGATTACCTGTGCCCCGGCAGCGCGTGCAGCCTGTGTGACCAGCAGACCGATTGGACCGGCTCCAAATACACCGACGGTGTCACCAAGTTTCAGTGATGATCTACGCACAGCATGGACGGCCACCGAACAAGGCTCAGTCAGAGCAGCGGCCTCATCGGGAACACCATCAGGTATAAGGAGTGGCGCCCAATCGTCTAGCACCGTGTACTCCGCGTATCCCCTAGTGCGGGTATTGGTAGAAAAACCCATCGTACGGTAGTTGTACCTGGGATGACTTGTTGCTGGTGGCTCCTGGCCTACAGGCCATTCACCGCCACCACCAATCACGCGGTCGCCTTCTTTCCAGCGGGTAACACCGGCACCCATAGCCGAGATAACTCCTGCAAATTCGTGCCCAAGGACGGCGCCGGTCGGCGCGAGATTGTACATAAATGCGTGTACGTCAGTCCCACATATTGCTGATCGATTGACCTTTATCAAGACCTGCCCAGCAGCTGGCTCAGGTTTTGGGATGTCGGTCACCTCTAACAATTGTTTACTGCGATATACGGCGGCTTTCATAGTGATCATTTCAGCTTTTTGATTTATATCGAATCTGGTCGAACCTTACCGAAATAGAACTTCAGTAAACAATCTGTCAAGCACCAATTTTGCGGTTTCCTAACGGAAACCTGCGCAGGCGTACGCGAGGTGTGAGCGTGCGTTTCCATAACTGGGTGGCAGTATGTGCCGCGCACACTACGGTTTAAGTGATGCTTTGAGCGATCTCGTAAAGCTGGTTCTGTCAGAACCCACGTCCTCCGGAACAGCGGTCGCAAATTTCAGTTTGGCGACTGATGTCGGATGGGGTGACAACAAGTCGACTGTTTGGTTCCTTGTGAACGCATGGGACAAACAGGCAGAGTTCGTCAATCAATATCTGACCAAGGGTCGCGTAGTGCTAGTGGTGGGCGAACTGTCGCTCAGCGAGTACACCACGGCAGGCGGTGAAAATCGCACGAGCCTGGAATTACGAGCTCGAGAAATCAAATTCGGTGGCGACGCACCAGATCGAAATGCCGCCCCGAACGTCTCCGGCGCAGCCCCTGCTGCGCCTCCTGCAACTCCTGTCGCACCAACTGCCCCCGCCGAACCGGCCCCTGAAGATATTGAAGAACTGCCTTGGTAAAATTATTAGCGCTTCATATCTTCATCCTGAGCAATTCAAGAGGGTTCTGTCAGAACTCAGCGTCGGGGCAGAATAACATCGTTCCTTATTTACTGAGGAGATCTATTAATGGCCTGTCCACATTGCCTGTCTACGTCCGTATCCAAGAGAGAACATCGAACTTCGCTTGGCTATCGAACTTTCAATTGCAGAGACTGCAATAAGCGTTACAACGAACGTTCAGGTACACCCTTCAACGATCTTCAGTTTCCGACAGATATCGTCTTGCTCGCTGTTCTCTGGCGACTGAGGTACAAGCTAGGATTTCGTGACGTTGCGGAGCTACTTTTACAACGAGGATTCCAAGTCAGTTACGAAACCATACGGGTTTGGGAGTTCAGGTTTGCACCGTTGGTGAGCGAGAATCTTCGGTCGAAACGCCGTGGAATTGCTGGCCATTCCTGGTATCTGGACGAGACCTATATCAAGGTCAGTGGTAGCTGGCGATATCTTTACCGAGCGATAGATCGAGAAGGAAACCTGCTGGATTCGATGTTGAGCGAACATCGAGACAAACATGCAGCCCGGCGTTTCTTGCGGCGACTAATCGATAGTGCAGGGCGGAAGCCGCTGCGTATGACAACTGACAAGCACCCGGCATACACGAAGGCAATTCGTTGGATCGTCGGTCGCAAAGTAATTCATAGGCACAATCAGTATTTGAACAATCGAATGGAACAGAATCATCGAGGAATCAAGCAGCGTTACTATCCAATGCTTGGATTCAAACAGTTCGAATCGGCAAGTCGTTTCTGTAACGCGTTCGATGAGCTGCGTAACTATCTAAGAATCAGGTCCGCGGGTAATAAGCATGTTCCAGCGGATGTTCGAAAGAAGATCTTCGCCAGCAAGTGGTCGACTCTAATGACCGAGCTGTCAACTTAAATATAGAGCCCGATCATGTATTTAGGTCGGCTGGATTTCATGGTGAGCGTTGAGATCTGACAGAACCTGAACCAACTGCTCCAACGCTGGTCGTGCCTACACCGTTTCCAGTTCAGAGGTCGCAGATACGTTCGCACACCCTAAATCGAACCCACTCACCCAAGCGGTGGCAGCTTTACGCCCAGTATCACCCGTAGGTAGTTCACATTGTGGGCCAGATAGTCGTCGATGGCGAGATCGATATTCCCGCCGATCGCGTCGAAGCCATCGTCGCCCTCCCGTGGGCCATCCATATCGAACACCACCCAGCCTTTGAAGTGCCGGTCACGCAACATCTTCATCACCGCTGGGAAGTCCACACCCCCGCCGCCCATGTTGTGGTAAACGCTGGCTCCTAGGTGTTGCTCTTTCGCCGGAGTCGACGTGTTGCCACGGTACTTCGCATAGGTGTCCTTCAGGTGCACCTCGGCGATCCGAGGCAAATATTCACTCATGAGCTCAACCGCATCTATGCCGCCCAAGGTCAAATGCCCTGTGTCAGGCGTCATCCAAACGTAGTTCGGATCGGTCAGGTCAAGCATGGCGCGAACCTCGTTCTCACGCTCTATCGGACCCCAAATGTGGGGGTGCGGCGCAAGGCGAATGCCCATCTCGATCGTTTGTCGACCGATCTCGTTCAGCGTGTCGGCAAGCCGTTTCAGCTGGTCATCTGTCGTGCCAGAGTTTGGGCCGTTATCTGGGCGCTCGCCCATGTTGCACTTGTACATATCGCAGCCGAACGGCTGAAGGAAATCACGGGCGAACGCCACGTGGTCGGCGATCGTCTTTGGAGTCTCTTTCGGATCGATGAAGTTTGTCGACTGGCCCTTCGAGCCGTTCGATACATCGATGAGTGTCACACCTGCCTCGTCGAATTTCTCCTTGAGTGCCAGTGGGTTGGCACGGTGGTCTTCAACCTGCTTCGCATACGGCTCGATCCCTTGCAGGCCGAGGGCGGCGATACGCTTGATCCCCCATTCGATAGAGTGACGGGCGTCCCAGAGGGAGCTTGTTGATCCGTACAGAATGTCGGGATTTTCGGGGTCCAGGGCCAAATGGCCAGGAGATACAGCTGACAAAAGTGCGTCCTTCAACTTGAGATGCAGAGGCGATGTAGTATAGCTGCATTGGCCGTTGACCAACGGCGATAGATGCGCTTAGCCCCAGAATTCTACGGCCCTTGCATAGTCGCGGAACTGCATCAGGCTGTGCAAGTTCGGATATAGTCCCGCAGACACACATTGAGATTTCATCAGAGGCATCGAGGGCTGGGGTTTGTGATCAAGAATTTTTCTGCGAAGTTCATCCTGTTAGGCATTCTCATACTGACATTGGCGATATTCGGTTGTGCAACTGACACCGAATCGCCTGCCCAAGAGTCAGATTCAGCCGCATCTGAGCCAGAACCAACTTTCGTGCGAGTAACAATCACGCCGGTACCAATAGACACGCCTGCACCTGCTCCTTTGATCAAATCTAGGTTCACCACTGAGCAACTTGCTGACCCGGTGTTCCCAGATTGGTTAGACCCAGAACTCAGTGATGAGCAGCCCGATGATGAAGCGTTGTTCGCAGCGTGGCAGGAGCACCTGACTGACACATTGATCTACTACACAAGCTCTCGAGAAGTACCAGTCTCAAGGCATTTCTGCGCTGAAGGAATTATCGCCGACGTCAACGGCGAAATCGACGCAGGATACCTCTGGGATGTGACTAGGACTGCTGCGATGTCGTCAAGCGACTGGGGCAAGGTTGCGTTGACGGCCGACGTTCTGGCAGACGGAGGTCGACCGTTTACTTTTATGACGATCTCCCGCGAAACGGAGCACTCGTCCAAACCAGCGGTGCATCACCGGTCGAACTGAAAGTCGAACGAAGCCAGTTCTGCCTTGAACTTGCAAACGAGTAATTGAAACGCGGCAGAATTTAAACCGCATTCACGTGCGATTCGATCCGGCACTTTATAGGGTTCATTCAAACTTCGGTTTGAGTGAACCTCACGGATCCGGCGACCGATCGACTGTATTTAGTCGAGCAAATCGCGGATGTGTTGCACCGATAGCTTCAGGAATTTCTTGTTGCCGGTGTATTCGGAATGGCTCTTTGGGGTTAGACCCAAGAACCAGCCGCCAGCGTTCATATGCACATCTTCGACAATATCGTTGTAACCATTGCTAATTGGTTTAAGCGGCCAGCCAAGCACGTCATGCTTGTCGTAGTAGTTGTGCCACTCAAAATTTTCCGAAGGCGCCGCGATTGGTTTTGCATCAATCCGGCCTGATACGAACAGCGGAATATTGCATCCATATGTGATGAATTTGCCTAACTTCGAGAAGTCCTCGTGCGGGCCCGCTCCCACACCATCCCAAATTCCGAGGGTTCTCTGGGCGTCCCAAATGTGGTTCGACAATATTTGTCCACCTAGGGAATGAGCGAAGGGGATGATCTTGTATTCACCAGGCCCATCTTCTCCAGGCTCGGTTAACTCGTCGACCGCAGATTGCAACGTGGAATTGATTCTCTTGTGAACCTTCTTGTAACTGCTCTGCGGATTTTCATCTCGAAACTGGTAAGTCGACGCATCGCTAAAGCCCTCGAACAAAGGTTGCCTCAGCCATTGGTAGCTGAGCGGCTTTGCCTTCATTCTCGCCCACATCTCACCGTCAGGGTCTGAAACCAAATCCTGATAGAAGATTGGAGCTACCACAATTCTCTGTTTCTCAGCCGATGTCAGTCGTTTGAACAGGCCATCTCGTAGTTTTTCGTATTATTCTTTCTTTTGGTTGCCCTGACCGTGAATCATGACAATGATTAGCTTATTTGACACGGTGACGCTCTTCTTTTTTGCGGTTTGGGATGTACGGAGTAGCTTGAATTAGTCTCGATGAGGATGCGAAGGTGCACTGCGTTTGCGGGCCACTTCGATCTCACTACTTGACGGTTTATTACGTACGAAAATATCTTTCCCATCGAGTGTCGAAGCCCACTGTTGTGCTTCACCTGTTTCGAGGGTTACATGCCACATAGCGATGATTGTTTCGAGCAGATCACCGTCGGCCGGCCAGTATTGACCCGACCATGCGGTCAAACTAGCGCTAGGGTGTGCGCCACTGTTCCAATCTACAACACATCCGCAGTTCTGCCCTGCGGCCGGGGTTGGATCGTATAACCCAACCAGTGGGTATACCCCTGTAGGTCCAACATTGCTCGAGTATCCACCGTTGATTTGATTTTGACCATCAATGACGAGTTTCAATTCGGAGCCGAGTTCGTTGTACCAAATGCCATCCGCCTTATATACAAAATTAGAATTAACAAGTGGCATCTTAGCTTAAACTCGTACTAAGTCGAGTAACAGGTTACGAAATTCGTTTTATAGCTGCGTTATTTGAACCGATAGCAGCTGGTCGAGAGTTGTAGCTGCTGGATGGTGACTTTATTCAGCGCAGAAAGGGTGGATGCTGGATAGTAATGATTCCTCTGTGGTGGGCTGTTTTATGATCGCAGATAGTCGATTATCTTGTTGCAGATGAACATGTGGCCCCTGTTGTTGAAGTGGAGACCGTCTTCGAAGATGAATTCTTTGAAGCGTTCCGGGGTGATCATTCCGAATATGTCGATCACGTCGACACCAGCCGATCGAGCAGTCTCTTCGCCCAACTCTACGTAGTCTCTCGTTAGTTTCGGATCCAGACTTCGCTCAACGTAATCGACGGGGTACTGGGTGAGATACAAAACATCCCCAATCGCCCCAAATACGGCGAGGATTTCTTTCAGCGATTCGGCGTGTTTATCGAGTTCAACTCGAATCTCAGGCTTAGGATCGACGATACGAGGCACGTCGTTGATCCCAAGCGTTACCAACGCCACTGGTTTGGGGCGAGATTTCATATCATCGACGACCCCTGCGAGCCGCCCAAGCATCACATCAGTTGTATCGCCACCAACGCCATGGTTGATCGCCGTGCCACCGCCCGTATCTCGCAAATACTTATCAAGCCTCGCTATGAACCCACCCTCATCGTCCTTCTTTCCTGCGGCCGTACTCGCGCCAAAACTGTATGCGGTGATCATGTAGTTGAAGTTGTCTCCTAATTTGCTTGTTGAATGCCGGGCGGAATAGCGGCTGTCAGCGTTTCAACGCCCTCATCGGCGACCAGAACCGTATCGCTAGATCCGATCGCCCCAACGCCTTTCGGCCTCATCGTGGTGATCAGATGAAACACCATTCCCGCCTGAAGTGGGCGCTCTTCGTCGATGTTTATCGAAAAGATATCGCCTTCGTCCCAGCCGGGTGGGAACGCTATACCGATTCCATACGCAATTCGCCGACCCTGCTTGTATCCGATATTCGCGTCATCAATCGCCGAGCGTCCGGCTTCGAAAACTTCCCGTGCCGGCACGCCGGGTTTCATAAGCGACTTGGCTGTTTCGAGCGCTTTTGTCGCCACTTCACTGGCTCTCGCCACGAGTTCCGACGTCTGTCCAACGAACACGCTCCTAGTGTGAGCAGCGTGATATCGATTCGAGCACCCCGGTATTTCGAGAAACACCAGTTCATCGGGCTGAATTTGTCGGGGTGACCATGTTGCGTGCACAAGTTCGGTACGTGGACCCGATGTAATGAACGCAGGAAGCCCGGTGTACACCGACCCAACACGATCGAGCGTTGCGTGAACGGCCGCCGCAACGTCTAGCTCGCTCGCACCGGCCGTGACAGCGGCGATTCCTGCTCTCATGCCATGTTCGGAGTACTGGGCTGCCTCTCGTAGATAGTCGATTTCCCTTGGCGACTTGATTAACCGACATGACTCGATTAACCCGCTGCCATCTCGCAGCGCAGCCTGCGACAGTCGACTTGCTATGCGCCCGTGCAGATCGACCGATAGGTATCTGGATTCCGTTTCAAGCCCGATATTCCCGCGGCCAAGACCAAGTTCCGTGACGACACCCGACGTCACCTGCGCCCAGTCCGAAGTATCGGGGTAGAGCCGCACATCGTCGACCCAACAGTACTCAGGTATCAGTGAAGCCTCGTGAGGCGGCGCGATGAACACGGGATCGGCGTTCAGCGGAAGTACAAGCGCCTGGTGCCAGTAGTAGCCGGGTGTTTGATAGCCTGTCAAATAGAAGATGTTCTCGGGTGAATGAACGATCAGGGCGCCGAGATTATTTGCCGACATACGTTCTCGAACGGCGGCAATCCTACTGGCGATCTCGTCTGGCGAAAAAAGTTGTACTCGGGGAGTTGGCATCTACTGTGTTTCAGATCTGGTTGTGGCCGAACCGGCACATCATAGCGAACTTCCATCGCACACATTCGCAAACCGAATCGCACCTGTTACGCCATCCTGATGCACTCCTTGACCCTCAGTCGGGCAATCGTACGGGTGCAAGTATGTAACTAGGAGAAGGTTTGCTGGCCAGCGGGTCAATGTGCAAAGTAATTCGGGGCAAAGCGAGTGTGAAGTGTCAAAAAAGATACTGATAGTTGAAGATGAAGCGGATATACGAGCCGCACTGGTCGCATGGTTCGAGGATGAAAGTTTCGAGACTGCCGAGGCCGCCAATGGCATCGCAGGTCTACAAGAATTCGAACGGTTTCACCCCGATATTGCGTTACTCGATATGAGAATGCCGGGCATGAGTGGGGTTGAACTTTGCCGCAAAATCCGAGGTATTTCTCGTGTGCCGCTTGTGATGTTCACTGCCGATGATGACCTTCTAGAGGTCAAGGAAGCTATCGCAGAAGGCGCCACTGATTACGTGCTCAAAAACAGCGGGATCGACGAACTGATCGACCGGATTTCCGACCATCTTGCTGTCGAGCGGAAGTATCTGAGCGTTATCGAACTCGAAGATGCGATTCCTGCGAACGTGTTGGCGAATTCCGTTGGTGTTGGCTCTCCGGCTGTCACCGGGCAGGCAGTTGGAGTTGACGCCAACGGCGATCTCAACATTGATTCGCCTTCTGCCGACGATCTGTGGACGTGGAGTGGAGAATATTTTGGATTCAGGGAAGATGCCGAACTCTGGACGTTTGAGGGTCGACACGTGGGGCGGTTCCGAAGGAATTCCGATATCTACCGACCCGACGGTCTGTACTTGGGCGAAGTGATGGACGGCCGATTGATCATCGATTGGCACAAGACCGCTCGCCGAGCCAGCTCGTTCATGCCTTCAGAAGGTCGAAGCGGGCATCACAAGTTCGCCGACCGTGAGCCGTTCGACATGCAGATCGGTTTCAAGGATTTTCCCGGCGTTGATGCCACGATAAGATGACATCATCTCAATATGAACTTGGCGGGCTGTCCAGTGTCGTGGGAGCAGTATGATGAAGATCGCCGACCTCAAAGGATTGGGCTCTGTTACAGCCGAGCGACTCGAAGGAGTTGGAGTCGGGACTACCGAACGGCTGGAATCAATCGGAGCTGTTGGTGCCTATCAACTGCTTCAGCGAGCCTATCCTGGGTGGACCACACTCAACGCACTGTGGGGCATGCAGGCCGCTTTGATGGAGATCGATTGGCGTGAATTGCCAGCCGAGATCAAAGAACAGCTACTGGACGAACTGTCTGAGTAGGTTCTTCTCTTGCCCCGGTGGCTAAATACGGGAATCTATGCTGTCTGGGGCGATCTTCAAAATCATTCTCGGGCTGTCTGGATTGTGAGCCGGATATGTCTTAGCGCCCGTGTACTTCTCTGCGAGAAAGTCGATGTGGTCTTTCGCACCCTCGTTGGTAATCTCAACAACTCGCCCTCGCACGTTCAGAACGCGGGAATAATTGTTTTCTGGGTCGTAGACGCCGATCGCCACACGCGGGTCACGCCGGACATTTCGAACTTTGACCCTGCCATTTTCGCTGTTAATCAAGATGCGCTTGCCGTCATCAGAAACATCGACCCATACTGGCGTGATCTGCGGAGAACCATCTTTCATCAGACTTACGAACTGAGCGATAAACGGCTCTTTTAGGAACTCGACTTGAGAGTCGGATAGTTGGGCCATTTTTGTCTCACTGACTGATAACAATCGTTGCTAATTCAGCGAGATTCTACGCCGTTGCGAGTGCTTCGCTGGTGGCGTTACTTTTCGTTCATCTCTATTTCTCGTTCCATTTGAAGGCGAACAATCCTGATCTCTTCGAAAGAGTAGTCATCGCCCAGTTCTTCTTTTACCGGCGTCAGGTATCCCGATTCGTTCGTTCTGAGAACAGCTTCGATCGCCGCAACACGCTCGGGCGATGGCAGCAGCTGTTCCAGGTTAAAGTTCGGATCTGCACGGCCGATTTTTTCAAGATGACTCATGATCGTCTGGGAACCGAATCCGCGTTCCGATGTTATTTCATCGACACTGAATCCTTCGGTAAACAATCGCTTTGTTTCCATCAGACTTCTGCTCAGTACCGAACGCTTACGTTTTTTGGCAGGCTTCCTGAGTCGACCACTCGACTTAGGCCTTGGTGAAAGATCATGCTCATCGCAGTACTCGGAAATCAGTGAAATGAACCGGTCGGCGAACTGATCGAGCTTCGTCGTGCCGACTCCAGAAATCGCGCCAAACGCATCTTGGTCGTTAGGGAAGTAGAACGCCATTTCACGAAGCGAAACATCACCAAAAATTACGAACGCAGGCACGTTGCGCTCCTGTGCGATCTGCTTCCTGAGTCCGCGTAGCAGCGCAAACAGCTCTTGGTCATAATCGAGATTCTTGCTGCGTGAGCCGTCTCGAGGCTCCCGACTCGACGGTACTTCCGCACTTTGCGGTATTCGATCAAGCTTCAGCGTGGTTCGGTTGTTCAGGAAAGCTCGGCCCTCCGCTGTCACCGAAATAGTGCGATATTCGCCAAGAGAAACCGCGACAAGCCCTTCGTCCTGCAGCAGCCCGAACATCTCACGCAACTCAGCATCCGAGGAATCCGAAGCTATACCATGCACCGTCAGCTGATCATGCTGGAGCTCACGAATTCGCTTTGCATTCGAACCACGAAGAACGTCGGCGACATATTTGATCCCGAATCGTTCTCCGGTACGAATGATCGCGGAAAGAATCTTTTGGGCGATCTCGGTCGCATCGAACTCTTCTTTCACGGCAAGACATACATCACAGCCGCCACACTCGTTTCCGCCGGATTCCGGCACCCACTCTTCACCAAAATAGTTCAGCATGAACTGACGTCGACACGATCGTAGTTCGCAGTAGTCGACCATCTTTGCTAGCTTTTCAGCGGCATGATTACGCTCGTCCAGATCATCGATCTGATTGATGAAATAATCCTGCTTTACCTTGTCGCCGAACGTATAAAACAGCACGCAATCGCTCGGAAGTCCATCTCGACCTGCACGACCCGTTTCCTGGTAATAGCCTTCGACCGTTTTCGGCAGGTTGTAGTGAACCACCAGCCGTACGTCTGGCTTGTCGATGCCCATGCCGAACGCAATCGTCGCCACGATTACGGATATCTCGTCCTTGATGAAATTTTCCTGAGTCGCGCGGCGAATCGGATGGTCGAGCCCGGCGTGATAAGGCGCAGCCGAAATACCAACCGACACCAGATCGGCGGCGAGCGATTCGGTTTCTTTTCGAGAGAAGCAGTAGATGATTGCCGACTCGTTTTTGTGGCGATCGACCAGTTCGACCAGTGAATCAAACGAGTGCAGCTTTGGTTTCACTGTGTACGACAGATTAGGCCGATTGAAACTGGAAACGAACGACTTGCCACTCTCGATCCGAAGCTGGTCTGCAATATCGCGCCGGACTATCTCTGTGGCAGTGGCCGTAAGTGCAATTACCGGAACGCCCGGCAGCAGATCACGTACGTTTTTCAGATTGCGATAGTCAGGCCGAAAATCATGACCCCACTCCGAAATACAGTGCGCCTCATCAATTGCAATTAGGCTCGGACCAGCTGCCTGCAGGAAATTTCGAAAGCGGGCAGTAGCCAGTCGTTCGGGAGCCACATAGAGAATCTTCACACCGCCTTCTGCGGTGCTGGTCAGAACGCTTTCATTTTCCTGCGGTGTAAGAGTGCTGTTCACGAACGCTGCGGGAATGCCGTTTGCCTGCAGAGAATCGACCTGATCCTTCATCAAGGCGATCAAAGGCGAAACCACCATCGTGTAGCCATCCTGGCACAGGGCAGGGAGCTGGTAACAGAGCGATTTACCGCCGCCAGTTGGCATAAGAACTAGCGAATCGTTGCCCGCCAATACGTTAGATACGATTTCTTCCTGCAACGGAAGAAACCGATCAAAACCGAATCGGTTTTTTAGGACAGATAAAATTTCGGGCCGAGCAGTGGTCATAATCAATTTTCGAACGCCGCCATTCAGAATCCTAAAACACAGGATGAATCATCAGACGGCTGGAGTGTGGACTATGTCGCCCGGCATCTCCAAGTAGCACATGGCGCAGTTACAGGTGCAAGAGGCGTCACCTAAGGCAATTCTCGCTAAATTCCGGTGGTGCTGCCTCCTGATATCGACTCTTTTTGCATGTTCTGGACGATAAATCACGTTTCGAAAGATATGACGGTGGAATTCACTGCTCGACCAAAAGCCTGGCCAGCTACGTTGGCGAGTTAACGAACACGGCACCGAGATCAAACCGCCCGTTTCAAAAGCGATCCAACCTCGATGCCGTTTATTATTCGTGACCTTGCTTCAGCTAAAAAGCTACCGCAGGGTGCGCTTCATCGCCGTACTTGATCTGAATCGACTCCCTGACGATCTGATTGGCAATCTCAGAGCCCGAGGCTCGATTATGGTCAACGTCGAGTACTAAGTCGTACAAACTACGATCTTCTGGCTCGGTATCTGCAAGCTTTGCGAACCATGCCCGCCGGTCGTTATCGAACCGTCGTACAAGCTTCGATGCTTCACCGATTCCAATCCGTAGGCGCTTGGCCAACCTTCGATCACGCTGATCGCGTGGTGCGAATATGCCCACATGCACGACTCCAGGGGAATCGGTCAGGTTCAAACAACCGCCTCGTTTGACCACAATAGAATCGCCCATACTTCTGAGATCGTCTGAAGTGGCGTAGAAGGCATCCCGGTACTCATCCGTGCTGATCTGATCGGGCAGATAGCGCTTGGATGATTCCGTATCGGACCAGAATCCGAAATCTACGGCTAAATGTGGATCCCACCCGTACATTGCCGAACGGTAAAGGCCGTACTCAAGTGCGTTTGCGAATCGTATGCGCTTGCTACCAAACGCCAGTTCTTTTCGCACCACTGCATCGACGCTGGCATCGAGCCTACGTGCGAGCTTGCAAATAGCTAAAGTCCGAATCAGTGGGAGTCCGAGTTTCCTCGAAACTTCTGCACCGATCTCATGGCCTCCAGCTCCGGCTTGTCCACCGATGGTGATAGTCAGCATTGGCTCCACCTCCTGCTATTTATGCGCTGAATGCGCTAATTAGTGGGGCAAGACTATCACAAGTTAGTAAGCGATTACAAACATGTGATTTTTATAACTATTTGTACTGTAATATTACTTATTACGTGATGGAATTCGGACATCTTACGATTTTCGTCGTATTAGCATTCCAAAGGTTCCAAATGCCGTAAACATTGCAGTGGGGCTCTTGAATTTTGCTGCCGGTTCCCAGAATCGACTAGGAAGCTTTGGCTGCGCGTTTCTGTGGTTTGGCTGCCCGCGCCTGCGGTTTGGCTGCTTTCGCTTCGGCAATCGCCAGTTTTCGGGCTTCTATCGCCTGAGCTTTAGCTTCTTGCGCCTGAACAGCCTGGATTCGGGCTTTGCGACGACGCTTTCGAATGACATCGAGAACGTGAACTACCGATCCTTCAAGCGATCCGTTGTCCCACGGTTCACCTGCAAAAGCCATGGCACCACCAAATTCAGCCAGACGCTGCTTCTCGGGAGAGTGCGACTTGTAGGTTACGAAAATAGCGATTGAGGCCCCGTTTTTACCTTCTCGGATAGCCTTCATCGCCTGTTTAGTTGGAATATTTGGTATCGCCCAGTCGATCATCAGCATAACCGTGCGATTTCCTGCACAGGCAGCGATAGCCTGTTCAGAAGTTGCGGCTTCGATCACGTGGAGCGATGTATTCACCCGTTCTACGATTTCCTTCTGGAAGGTACGTTTCTCCGGGTCGCTGTGTGCAATCACAACTACAAACGGCCTTACACCATCTCTGAGAGGAGCTCTCAGTGCAGCCATTTGCGTTTTGGGGTCGGAATCATCGGCAGCTGATTCAGTAGAAGGCTCTTCGTTCTCATCATCAGATTCAGCCGTCGCTTCGGCCGTTGCCGATCCGCCACTCTCGCCATCGGCTGACGGAATGGCCTGAGCGATGATCTCGGCAATAGTCAACTTTTTCAAGATGTAATCGCTGGCGCCAGTTGCTTTTGCCGCCTCGATATCTTCAGATTTTTCGCTATCGCCACAAATGACGATTCGACCTGGAACGAACGGCTTCAGATCTTCAATTAACTGCGGAGTTGCAACACCTGGTACCTGATCGCTAACCAGCACAAGATCTGCTTCATACGCTTTAGCTCTTACGATTCCGTACTTGGCATCACCAACAATTCGAGTCTCGTGTCCTGCTTTAACCA
>Ga0114996_10004962_pt1 | contig 15796 bp, 16 predicted proteins | sample ArcticOcean_MG_C_4_FD_87039 | JGI IMG/M metagenome (GOLD analysis project Ga0114996, IMG submission 87039) | Marine microbial communities from western Arctic Ocean - ArcticOcean_MG_CB4_134 | ecosystem: Environmental > Aquatic > Marine > Oceanic | place: Arctic Ocean: Canada Basin | collected...
ATTCTCTGTTTATAGAACTTATAATTATGAAGAGGCTTCAAAATCAGCTGTTTTTTTAGAACCAATTGTAATATCAGACGAGCTTAGAGAAATTTTACGTGCAAAGGGATTAGAAGATTTTGTACCCACAGCGAAAGACATAGCCGAAAGAAAAGCAGCTGAAGTGAAGCGGACATTAACTAAAGTGAATCAATTACGTGATAAGGTATTGGAACAATTATAATGAAAATTAGTTATGCAATTACAGTTTGTAATGAAGAAATGGAGTTACAAAAATTAGTTACATTTTTATTAAAACACAAAGAGTTACAAGACGAAATAGTAATCACCTATGATTCTAAGAATGGATCTAAAGGTGTAGAAGAATATCTTAGGAGTCATTCAGTAAATGGAGAATTTAGTTGGCACCCATTTGAGTTTGATGGTAATTTCTCAGACCTAAAAAATCATACTAAGAAAATGAGTAGTGGTGATTATATATTTCATTTAGACGCGGATGAAATTCCACATGAAATATTGATGGAACAAATACATACAATTTTAGAAATGAATGATGTAGATTTGGTTTGGATACCAAGAGTAAATACGGTGGATGGTTTAACCGATGAGTGGGCTAATAGGTGGGGGTGGAGAGTATCAGAAAAAGGTTGGGTAAACTATCCAGATTATCAAGCACGAGTATTTCGTAACGATGAAAAAATAAAGTGGGAGAGACAAGTACACGAATATATTAGTGGATGTAAAACTTACGCACATTTACCGCCTCACGAAGAACTATCTTTATATCATCGAAAAACTATAGAGAAGCAAATAAAACAAAATACTTACTATGAAGGACTATTACAATAGATGAAATTTGCATTAATTTGGGATTGTTCAATAGGAGTAAGTTCATTTTACACTAAAAATGGTATGGGATATAATTTTCATACTGATAAACCATATACTTTTCACGATGCAGTAACTCCAGAGTGTTATATTGCAAATTGGAATTACTTATTTATGTTTGAACAAGGACATTTTATAAATTTACAAGAGTTTGTTGAACAAGATCTTGATTATCCAGAATTAGATTTAGATTTAATTTTTCTTAGTTTTGAAAGAATTGCATTAGATGATAAAACAGAGCATTTATATAATATAGAAAAAATCCGTAAGAAATATCCAAATGCAAAAATAGTTGGATTTATAAAAGAAGTTTATGTCCAACCACATAGATTTGAAAATAGAATGAAATTTCTTAATAATTGTGATTATGTTATTGCTCCAGGTGTTACAACAATGAAAACTATATCTCATCACCTTAGAATAGAATCAGAATTACTTAAAAGAGGTTTACATAAGTTAAACTATATAACAGTTCCATTTAATATAGATTGGATTTATAATAAATTTTATACTGACCAAAAAGAAGCATCTATATTCTCATATACCACAAGTCCTCCGCATAGAAGAGTTGATACTTTTAATTTTGCACAAGAAATGGGTCGTAAATACAATTTACCTGTTAATCATAAAAGGATAAATGATTGGGCGTCTGGTGAGAAATTTAATTATATGCCATTAAAAGATTTTATGAGTTTGTGGTCTCCATCTATTTTTCATTTTAATTTAGACCCAGAAATTACTCAACCAGGGACACAATGTATTCAAGTTGCTAATGTAGGTTCTATTCAAATAGGTGGTTTAAATGAATCTCATCAAATTTTATTTCCTGAAACAGCCACAAATGATAAAAAAATACTTGAAGAAAAACTTGTAGAATATTTAAATGACGATAACAAATTATTTGAAGTAATTAAGTATGCTTGGGATAAATTAAATGAAATCTATGCTCCTAGTGTAGTAAAAAAACAAATAATGGATATTGTAAATGTTTGAAGATGATATATTTTCAGAAGAAGTAAAAGTATTTACACCTGATGTACATACAGACTATAGAGGTGAACTTTGGACAACTTGGAAAAAAGACGAATTCCCAATGGATTTAGAATTTAATCACGATAAAGTTTCTACATCTCGAAAGAATGTTATTAGAGGTATACACGGAGATTTTAAGTCTTGGAAATTAGTTACTTGCTTATATGGTGAATTATATTTTGTAGTTGTAGATAATAGAAAAGATTCAGTAACATATTTAGAATGGGACTGTATTATACTAAATGATAAGAATAGACATTCAGTATTGATACCTCCAGGTTTTGGAAATTCTTTTTGTGTTTTGAGCAATTATTCAATATTTATATATAAATGGAGTTATAAAGGACAGTATCCAGATGTAAAAGACCAATTTACATTAAAATGGAACGATGATAAAATAGGAATAGATTGGCCAATTAAAAATCCAATCTTACAATTAAGAGATAAATAAAAGAGGTTATAATGTCTGCTGATAGTAGAACAAAAACTACGATAATAAAATTAAGAAAACATAAAAGAACAAAAGAAAAAACTTGTTTAGTTACAGCTTATGATTATCCACAATCATTGATTGCAGATAAAGCAGGGGTTGATGCTATTCTTGTTGGTGATTCTTGTGGTATGACAACTCATGGTTATAAAACAACTCTACCAGTAACTATGGATGAAATGATTAATCATTGTGAATCAGTATCACGAGGCGCACAAGATGCATTTTTGATTGGTGATATGCCTTATATGTCTTATCAACCATCTAATCAAATAGCAATAGAAAATGCTGGTAGATTTATAGTATCAGGAATGGATTGTGTTAAAGTAGAGGGTGCTATGATTGATAGAATAGAAGCAATAGTAAAATCTGGTATAATGGTTATGAGTCATTTAGGGTTAACACCACATACTCGTGCTAAACTTGGTGGGTATAGAGTACAAGGTAAAACAGCTAAAAGTGCTGAAATTGTATTAGACCAAGCACGAAGATTACAAGAAGCGGGATGTTCATTTCTTTTGTTAGAGGCTATGCCAACAGAACCAGCAGGTATGATAGCAGAAGAACTTGATATACCAGTATATGGTATTGGAGCAGGTGATAGAGTAGATGGTCAACTAGTTATTATGCACGATTTGATTGGTTTATTTTGGGAGTTTAAATCTAAGTTTGTTAAACGATATTGTGAAGCAGGTCAGATTATACAATCTGCTCTTGAAGAGTATAAGAGTGAAGTAAAAGGCGGTCAGTTTCCAGCACCAGAGAACTTTTATGAAATTAAAGAAGAAGAATTAGAAAAATTACTTGGTGATTCATCTTGGAAATATGAAACAGATAGAGTTGAGAATTTAGCTAAACCAAGACATAGTGTAACACCTATTACAACAAAGAAGAATTAAATGAAAGTTGCAGATTATATAATAAAGTATTTAGCAGATTATGGAATCGAAGATGTGTTTCTTGTCTATGGAGCTGCAAATGGGGATTTAGTAGATGCATTTACAAGAAATGATAAAATCAGATATATTGCAGTAATGCATGAACAAGGTGGTGGTTTTGCTGCTGAAGGTCATGCTAAAATATCAGGTAAGATTGGAGTAGCTATGGCTACAAGTGGTCCAGGTGGAATGAATTTTGTTACACCAATTGGAAATTGTTTTTATGATTCAGTACCCTGTTTATTTATTACAGGTCAAATTAATTCTAAGTTTATGAGACCAGATGAGAGTATTAGACAAATTGGATTTCAAGAAACTGATATTATTAGTGTTGTAAAACCAATGACTAAGTACGCTAAAACTATTATGAATCCATTAGATGTTAAGTATGAATTAGAGAAAGCTATTCATATGGCAACAGAGGGAAGACCTGGTCCAGTTTTATTAGATATACCAATAGATGTACAAAAGAGTGATGTAGATGAAAACTCAATGTTAGGATATGATGTTGGTTTAAAAACTATGTATGATACAGATGCGATTACTAAACAGGTTGATAGATATATTGAAGATTTGAAAAATAGTGAAAGACCTTGTTTGATGATTGGTGGTGGTGTTAGATTAAGTGGTGCAGTTGATGAGTTATTAGAACTTGGTAGATATTTGAAAATTCCTATGTTTCCAACTTGGAATGCATTAGACATAGTTAGTTCTGATTATGAGTACTATGGTGGTAGGATTGGAACTTATGGTGGTGCTGGAAGAAACTTTGGAGTACAAAACTCAGATTTACTTTTGGCGATTGGTAGTAGAATATCAGGTAGAATAACTGGTGGTAACGTACATTCTTTTGCAAGAGAAGCTAAAAAGTATATGGTAGATGTTGATAAGGCTGGACTTCAAAAGAAATTACAACAAGTACCATTTGATGAATGTATTTATTCTGATGCTAAATTATTTATTAATATATTAATGGAAAGATTGGAGAGTGGACATTTACCATTATTTAATGAGTGGACAGACAAAGTAATGGATTGGAAAGTAAAATATGATACTGTAACTGAAGATATGTTTAAACCAAGACAATATCCACACCCATATGCTTTCATAAGAATTTTATCTGAAGAAATGAGTAGCAATGATATTTTTGTTGCAGATTGTGGTGGTAATATAGTTGTATCTAATCATGCATTTGAAACTAAAATTGGTCAAAGATACTTTACAAACAATGGAAACTCGCCCATGGGATTCTCAGTTGCTGGTGCGATGGGTGCTGCTATAACTGCAGATACATCACAGAATGTAGTTTGTGTAATTGGTGATGGCGGATTTAATATGAATATACAAGAGTTACAAACTATTGTTAATTATAATATTCCAGTTAAGATTATTATTATGAATAATAATATATATGGAATCACAAAAGCATTTCAAGAAACTAATTTTGAAGGTAGGTCAGAAGCTTGTGGTCCTATTGGTTATAATCCACCAAACTTTGTAGATGTTGTTAATGCTTATAAGATTCCAACTATGGTTGTTGATGATGGTACTGATTATGAATTGGTTAGAAAACAGATAAGAGCTTTTTTAGCAGTACAAGGTCCTGTAGTTATGAATTTTAATTGTTATGAATATCATACATACGATCCAAAGATAGTAGGGTGGGAAACACCTATAGAAGATATGTATCCGTATTTACCAGATGAAGAGTTTAATGAAAATATGTATATTAAACCAATAGGTCAAAAAAGAGTATATCCAAAGTTAACAAAGAATGAATTATGGGATTAGATATATTATTTGTACATCCTAATGCTTCTGAAAAGATTTATCAAGGGCTAAGTAAAAAACATTCAGCAATAGAGCCACCTATTTGGGCTGCTATGTTAGCAAATCATTGTAGAGTTAAAAACTTTGGAACTCAGATATTAGACTGTGAGGCAGAAATGTTATCGTGGGAAGAGTCTGCAAAAACAATAAATGATATAAATCCAAGAGTAGTTTGTTTTGTAGTATATGGTCAACAGCCAAGTGCCTCAAGTCAAAATATGAGCGGAGCTATAGGCACTGCTGATTTATTAAAAAAATTAAATTCTAATATGAAAACATTGTTTGTAGGAGGACATATTTCTGCTTTACCATTAAATGTTCTTGCTGAACCTTCAGTAGATATGATTTGTCAAAATGAAGGAGTTTATACAATAAGTAATTTACTGAGAACAGATTTAACAACACAACAGCTTAAATCAGTTAAAGGTTTAGGTTATAAACTTGAAGGAAATAGTGTTTTAAACCCACCAGAAATGATTGTACCTAGAAATAGATTAGAACAAGATTTACCTGGAATGGCTTGGGATTTACTTCCTGATATTAAAAAATATAGAACTGCGGGATGGCATTCGTGGTCTAATAATACAGAATCAGAACCATTTGCATCATTATATACTAGTTTGGGATGTCCATATAAATGTTCATTTTGTATGATTAATATTATTAATAGAACAGATTCATCTGAAGGAATAGCAAGTGCAGATAGTAATGTGTTTAGATATTGGAATCCAGAATTTATTATAAAACAGTTTGATCAAATTGCTGAAATGGGTGTAAAAAATGTTAAGATAGCAGATGAACTTTTTGTATTAAATCCAAATCATTTTGAAAAAATATGTGAATTGATAGTTGAACGGGGATATGATTTTAATATATGGGCATATTCTAGGATAGATACATGTAAACCTGAATGGTTAGATGTATTAAAAAAAGCTGGAGTAAATTGGTTAGGTCTTGGTATAGAAAATCCAAATCAAGTATTAAGAAAAGAGATACATAAAGATGGATTTAAAGAAGTTAAAATAGGTAATTTAATAGAAGATATGAGAAATGCTGGAATAAATATAGGTGGAAATTACATATTTGGTTTACCTATGGATACAAGTGAATCTATGAAAGATACATTAGAGTTTGCTATGGAAAATAAAACAGAGATGGTTAACTTTTATTGTGCAATGGCATATCCAGGAAGCCCATTACATTTACAGGCGATAGATAAGGGTTGGGAATTACCAGATAAGTATGAAGGATATAGTCAACATTCTTATGAAACATTAAACTTGTCAAATGATAATCTTACAGCTAGGGAAATTCTTAAATTTAGAGATGAAGCTTTCATTGAGTATAATTCAAATCCAGAATATTTAAATTTACTTGAAACTAAATTTGGAATTAGAGCAAAAGATAATATGATAGATACATTAAAAATAAAATTGAAAAGAAAGCTATTGGGAGATTAATGAAAGATTTAACTTTACCATTAATGTCAGATAATATTAGTAGGGATGATATAGATTGTCTTGTAGAATTTCTACAACAAGAACCTATACCAAGATTAACCAATGGCCCGAAAGTAGTAGAGTTTGAGAAGAAGTGGTCTGAGTGGTTAGGTGTAAAACATAGTGTATTCGTTAATTCAGGTACAGCTGCTAATGAATTAACTATGTTAGCATTAAAGTATATGTATCCAGATGGTGGACAAATAATAATTCCACCGCTTACTTGGATATCAGATATTAATTCTGTTTGGTTTGCTGATTTTGATACAGTATTTGTAGATATAAATTTAAAAAATCTATCTTTTGATTTGGATAAATTAGAAAGAGCGATAACTGATAAAACAAAAGCAATTTTTCTTACACATATATTAGGATTAAATGCATTATCTGATAGATTATTGAAAATATGTGAAGATAATAATATATTATTAATTGAAGATGTATGTGAATCACATGGAGTTACTTATAATAATGTTAAAGCTGGTTCAATAGGGTTTGCAAGTAATTTTAGTTTTTATTTTGCTCATCATATGAGTACAATAGAAGGTGGTATGATTTCAACAAATGACAGTAAGTTTTATCAGTTATGTAGGTCATTAAGGTCTCACGGAATGGTTAGAGAGTTTACTGATGAAAAATTGATAGAAAAGTATAAAAATGAAAATAAAGATTTAAGTGAAGATTTTATTTTTATAGGCCCAGCTCATAACTTTAGAAGTACTGAAATTAATGCTGTTTTAGGGTTGTGCCAATTACCTAAGTTAGATTCAAATAATAAAATTCGTGTTAATAATTTTAAATATTTTGTAGAAAAATTAAATTCTGAAAAGTTTTATACAGATTTTGAAATGGATGGACAAAGTAATTATGCTTTTATTGTTATTATGAAAGAAGCTGATTTTAAGTTAAGAGATAAAATTGAAAATATAATGAATGAGAATGGTATCGAATTTCGTAGAGGATTATCTGGTGGTGGAAATCAATTAAGACAACCTTTTTTTAAAAATAAACTTAAAGAACATGAGTTATATAAAGATTTTCCTAATATTGAGCATGTTCATAATTTTAGTTGGTATATTGGGAATTATCCGACATTAGAAATTGAAAAAATAGATAATTTTATCAGAATAATAAATTAGTTTTATAAAAAAAACTTGATATTTATTAATAAATAAGAGACAATATGATGAAAATTTTAGTTGTATATCCAAGGTGGACCGGTAGTTATGGTTTAATTTCAGGATATTTTGCACGCAAGTCAGGTGGAGTTATTCCACCACTTAATCTTGCTCTTATTGCTGCAATTGCTAGACAAGGTGGACACGATGTATCTATAATTGATGCTGAAATTTTAAGAATTGATGAAGGTGATTTAGTAAAGATGGTTGTAGAAAAACAACCTGATATAGTTGCTATGACAGGTACAAGTCCATTTTTTCATACAGTAAAATCTTTTGCTGAATCTTTGAAAAAAGAAGATTCATCCATAAAAACTTTAATAGGTGGTCAGCACATTACAATAGATGGTGATAAAGCATTTTTTGATTGTTTTGATTATGGATATAATGGAGAATGTGAAGATCAACTATTAAGTTTTTTTGATGCGGTAGATAAAGGTAAAGGAATTGAAAAAGTTAAAGGTGTTTTTTATAGACATAATAATAAAATTCATTATACAGGACCCAATGTTTACCAAAGACAATTAGATGAACTACCATTTCCAGCACGAGATTTACTACCTTATGACAAATATAAAATAGGTACTTTACACGGTCGTAAAAACTTTACTTCTATTCAATCTATGAGAGGGTGTCCTTGGCATTGTATCTTTTGTGCTTCTGATAAATTAAATACTACTGCAGTATCTAAACGTTCACCTGAATCTATTATAGAAGAGATGAAACAGGTTATTGATAATTTTGGTGTTAGGCACTTTTTTGTAGTTGATGATGTATTAACTTTATATTTTGACCAACATCAAAAGATAATCTGTGAATATATTATTCAAGAAAAAATGAATGTTACTTTTGAAGGGAGTACAAGGTCAAATTTAATAGATGAGAAAAATGTTGCTTTAATGGCTGAAGCTGGTCTTATAAGATTATCTTTTGGATTAGAAACTGTTGACAGCGAAATGAGAAAAACGATGAAGAAGCAAGTTCCTCTTAAATGGTATTCACGAGCTAATAAAATATTAAATACATATAATGTTGAAGCTTCAAATTCAGTTATGATAGGATTACCTGGAGAAACAAGAACAACGATAAAAAAGACTTTAGATTTTTTAGAAAACGATCCATATGTGAAACAGGCCAATTTTGCTATAGCAGTTCCTTATCCTGGAACAGAGTTTCATACTATAGCTGCAGAGGGTAAACAAGGTATGGAATTATTAACAGATGACTTTTCTGAGTATAGACGATATGGAACTTCAGTTACGAATGTCGGTGATTTAAGTTCAACTGATTTAGTTGAATTACAAAATGAAGGTTTTGTAAGTGTATATTCTAAACCACATAGGTGGGGTCACGTTATTAAAAAGAATGGATGGTTTGGTGGATTTTTAATGATGCTGCGTGTGTTACGAATTATACTACAAAAAAACTTAAAGATGATTAAAAAAGTTAAATTTACTTCAACTCAGACTCGACCTAAAGAGTTTGTGTAAAAAATAATTAAAAGGGTTATATATGGTAAAGGTTTTAATAACAGGTGCAGCTGGATACTTAGGTTCTACTTTAACAGAGGTTTTATTAGATAAGGGTTATAGTGTTGATGCTTTAGATAACTTAATGTATGAACAAACTTCATTACTACATTTATGTTCTAATAAAAACTTTAGATTTATCAATACAGATGTTACTAATTTTAAGTTTTTAAAATCAATTGTATCTGCATATGATGTAGTTATTCCATTGGCAGCGATTGTTGGAGGCCCAGCTTGTGATAAGAATAAAGAACTAGCAACTAAGGTTAACTTTGAACAAATAAAATGCATCGTAGATAATATAAATCCCAATCAAAAACTAATAATGCCAAATACAAACAGTCAGTATGGTAGTTCTTCAGAAGTAATAACAGAGGATAGCCCATTCAATCCATTATCACATTATGCAGTAACTAAGTGTGATGCTGAAGATTACATACTTAATAATAAAAGTGGTGTGTGTTTAAGGTTAGCGACTGTATTTGGTGCATCTGCTAGAATGAGAACAGATTTATTAGTGAATGATTTTGTACATAAAGCTATAGTAGATGGTTATTTAGTATTATTTGAATCACACTTTAAAAGAAATTATATACACGTTAGAGATATTGCTCTTACTTTTTTATTCTGTATAGAAAACTATGATAAGATGAAAGGTGATGTTTTTAATGTAGGTTTATCTGATGCAAACCTTAGTAAGATGGAATTAGCACAAACTGTAAAGAAGTTTTTTCATAATTTAGTTATTAAAGAAGATGATTACAAAACTGATTTTGATAATAGGGATTATATAGTATCAAATGAAAAACTTGAGAGTTTAGGGTGGACACCTAAGTATACGATAGAAGATGGTATTTGTGAATTAAAATACGCATATGAAATGATTATTAAACATAACAACAGAAACTTTACGAACTTATAATGAAACAAAGAAAATACTTACCAACGTTAGGTGAATTAATAGATAGACTTAGTATACATCAGTTAAAGGAAGTTTTCATACCAGAGAATAAGAAGAATTATGCTAAAGAGATGAATGACATTATTTCCGATATTAATGTTATTTTAAAAGAACACAATGGTGAAGCAACAGGAGAAGTTATTAGAGCAATTATAGTGTTAGCACAGATGAATACACATATTTGGTATAATGAAACTAAATATAGATCAGGCGAAAATGCTGGTAATCTTGAATTGACTCATGGACTAAATGGTATTAGAAATACAGCAAAGAATAAAATACAAGATTTACGTGAAGATGGGAAAAGAAAAGATTATAAAATAGATTGTATAGCTGCGGAGTTTGATTATTGGAAAGTGAGTTGGTAAATGTTTAGGGAAACTCGTAAAAGATCATTAAGAAAATCAGTTGGTTGGAGAGTCGTAGCCTTTAGTAATTCTTGGATGGTATTAGCATTAGGATTAACTGATATACCACTTTATAACGCAGTAATTATGAATGTAACAGGGATAGTATATTTTTATTTATATGAAAGATTGTGGAATAAATCTCAGATCGGGAGATATACAGAATGAATATATTAGTTATAGGAGATAGTTGTGAAGATATTTTTATTTATGGTGATATAATAAGGTTAAGTCCTGAAGCACCAGTACCAGTACTTAATCCACTTCGAGTGGTAAGTAATGATGGTATGGCGAAAAATGTTGTTAATAACATTGAATCTTTAAAAGCAAATGTATATTCAGTTACTAATAAGAATAGTATTAGAAAAGTTCGTTATGTAGATAAAAAATCTAATCAGTTAGTTTTACGAGTTGATGAGCACGATTATTGTGATAGAATACTACAAAAACAACGAGATTATATAACTAATAATATGTATCGTATTTTGGGTGGTGTGGTAAAAATGGATGCAATCATAATTTCAGATTATTGTAAAGGTTTCTTAACTGAAGAAGATATTCAATATATTTGTGAAAATAATACAAATGTGTTTGTTGATACTAAAAAGAAACTTGGTGATTGGATAAACTCAACTACTTATATAAAAATAAATTCAATAGAATATCAACAAAACATAAACTTTTTCAAGAATAATAGTGTTATTGATAAAACTATTATTACTAATGGTAATAAGGGTTGTTTATTTCAAGGTAAATTATATCCAACCGAAGATGTACCTGTAAAAGATATATCTGGGGCAGGTGATACTTTTCTTTCTGGATTAGTAGTACAGTATGTTAGAACTAATGATATAATAAAAGCAATTAATTTTGCACAAAAGTGTACCAAAATTGCAGTACAGAAACACGGCGTTTCCGTTGTAACAAAAGAAGAGGTAGAAAGTTATGAGTAAAAATATAGTAGTTATGCCAATGATAATTCCAAAAAACAAAAAATTAGATAAGTTTGGTGGTTGGGAATGGATGGAGTATTCTAAAAAAGCTTGGCAATTTTGGTGTGATGAGAATGGTTATGAGTTAGTGATATATGATGAACCATCAATCGAAGATACAATGAAATATAGAGTAACTGTACAAAGATGGTTTGATATTTTTGATTTTCTTGATAGAAAAGGCATTGACTATAATCAGATTGCAATGATAGATGCTTGTTCTTTTCCAAAGTGGAATTGTCCAGACTTTTTTAATCTAACAGATAATAAATTAGCGGTTGGGCTTGAAAATGATAATCTTAAATGGATTTATGAAAGTGTAGTAGGATATAAAGATATTTTTGATGGTTATGAATTGGATATTAGTAAATACTTTTGTACACAATTTGTTATTTTTAATGAATCGCATAGAGAGTTATTTAAAAAGTTTGAAACATTTTATAAAGAAAATATAGATGAATTTGTTGAATTACAAACTAAAAAAGTTATAAGAGGTACTTGTCAAACTCCGCTTAATTATTTAGTACAAATGAATAATATAGATTTGACTTATTTACCAAAACCATATAGATTATCTCATTTGTATCGTAAGGAAATGTTAGGTCATAATTGGCAATTGGATGAAGATAAAACACCATTTTTTATTAAATACGGTTATGTTTGGTTTTTTAGTGGATTTGATAAGACACAAAGAGATAAGTTGATGAAAGATGTGTGGGAATTTGTAGGAAAACATTATGATAAAAATTATTTTATAAATAAAATTAATAGTAAAAGTCTTAATAGCAAGGGTACAGATAAGAATACTACTACATCTAAATTTAAAAAAGATATTTATAGTATTTTTAGTGAACCTCGTTACAAAGATATGGCTCTTTTAGAGTTGGGATGCCATCATGGCAATTCAACGAGAGTTTATGCAGAATGTTTTGGTAAAGTTATTGGAGTTGATGGAACTGCAGATAATATAGCAAAAGCTAAAGTAAGTTGTCAAGATGTAACTAATGTTGAGTTTATTGTAGCCGATGTTTACAGTAAAGATTTTGAATTACCAGATGCAGATGTTGTACATATAGATGTTGGACATACTTATGAATCTTTATGTTATGACATAGATAGAGTCATTAAAAAATTACCCAATGCTACTTTAATCATAGATGATTATGGGAATCCTCGTCAAGAGGTTAAGAGAGCAATAGATGATAAAGTAAAGGAACACAATTTAAAGATAGATAAATTCATCGGAGAAGATGATGGATATATATGTGTTCATGGATTAGTTTTTAATGACAGAGAAGCTGTTATTATAAATTTAAAATAGGAGAATATTATGAGAATATTAGTTACTGGCGGAGCTGGTTTTATTGGGAGTCATATAGTAGATCGTATGCTTTCTGAAGGACATGAAGTTACAGTTTTGGATTTGTGGGAAAGTGATGAGATGAAAGCTCATTCAGATAACCCAGATTTTCAATTTGTACTTGGTAATATCCTTGATGATGATTTAATAGATGGTTTAGTTAGTGGTAAAGATAGAGTTATTCATATGGCTGCTGTCTTAGGTACTAGTGAAACTATTACCACGTATGATGTAGAACAAGTTGCCGAAGTAAATATAGTTGGAACTGTTAAAATATTGAAGTTATGTAGAAAACATAACGTTGGTAGAATTATACTGCCTACTACCCCTGATGTAACTTGGTTGAATCCATATAAGATTACAAAAGCTGCAATTGAAAAGTTTGCAGAATTGTTTTCAGAAAATTATGGTGTAGAAGCAGTGTGTTTAAAACTTGGTAATATCTATGGAGCTAGAGAAAGATGGTTAGATGGACCTAAAGAAGCACCTTATAATTATCAGAAAGTTATACCAACTATATTGATGGAAACTATGAAAGGTAATCAATTTAACATTTATGGTACTGGAGAACAGCGTTCAGAGTATATTTATGTTGATGATGTAGTGGAATCATTTTATAGGGCTTTGACAAGTGATAAGGATTTAGGTGGATTAGTGATTCATGTAGGAGCTGATAGAAATAATTCTGTTAATGAAATCATTGAAGCAGTTGAAGAATCTTGGGGAAGGACAGTTGAACGAAATTATGTTGATATGAGACCAGGCGAACACCATGTAGAAATTACACTTAATCCAAAACTATTAAAAGAGTATTTGGATTATGAATTACAATGGGATTTGCATAAAGGACTTAAAGAAACTATTAAATATTATGAAAGAATGTATTCGGAGTTATATTAATGAAGAATGTAGTTTTTATGATGAATGTGGATTTAGGAAAGGAAGGCAGATTTGCCAGTTCCCGAATTAATCCATATAAATACTCAATTGATAGTTGGAAGAAATGGTGTGATAAAAATGATTGTGAATTGTTTGTATTAACAGAAGAAGTAATAGATCATGATGTAATGGGAATATGTTGGCAACGATGGTATATTTTTGATTTATTAGAATCTAATGATATAGAATATAATCAAATATTATCAGTAGATGCAGATACGATAATTCATCCAGATTGTCCAAATTTCTTTGATAAGACTGAGAATAAATTTACAGTTGCTTATTTTGATGGTAGTTGGGATTGGGTTTTGAGAAGTTTAGAATCTTATTCAAAGCACGTATTCGATGGTCATATGTTAAAGGAGTGGAGTAAATATTTCGATAGTGGTTTTTGGATAGTTAATAAAACTCATAAACCGTTCGCTAAAAAATTAACAGATTTCTACCACGCAAATTCAGAACTATTAAGAAAGATGGAAACTACATTTTTAACTGGAACTGAACAAACTCCATTAAATTTTATGTTAGATATTGAAAACATAGATGTAAATCATTTACCTTATGAATTTAATATGTGTGATATGAATAGAAAAGAAATATTATCGGAGGATTTATTGTTTACTAAGTTAGGTTGGATATTTCAGTTTAATTGTATACCTAATAATAAAGATAATGAACTTACAGATTATTGGATGAAAAAAACATATAAACATTTTTATGGAGATTATAAAGAATGAAAATAGAACCTAAAAAAATATTAACTTTGGCAGCACATACAGATGACATAGAAATTGGAGTCGGAGCTAGTTTGTATAAGTTTAGAGAAGCTAATATAAAAGTTATCGCTTTTTCTTTAGCACCAGGTGAAGATGTAAAACGTGAGTTTGATAATTCAATGGAATTGTTAAGGAATGGGTGGAATCGAAAAGGTGAAGTGGAGTATGATTTGCATGAAATGCAAATTAGAGAACTTGGATATAATAGACAAAAAATATTAGATATTTTATGTGAAGAAGCCTGGGGAAATGATTACGATTTAGTATTTTGTCCATCATCATTTGATACTCATCAAGACCACGCTGTAATCCGTGATGAATGTTTCAGAGCATTTAAGAAAACAACTATACTTGGTTATGAGATGCCTTGGAATAATAGGTCATTTGATTCAGATGTTTTTATAGAAGTTACTGATAAAAATTTAGACAGTAAATTAAAACATTTTGAGTGTTACAAAAGTCAAACTAATAGAAGTTTTTTTACTAGTGATTATATTTTTAGTATGGCTAAATACAGAGGATATCAATGTGGTGTAGACTATGCTGAGGCCTTTGAATTGATACGGATGGTGCTTTGACAGAACTAAAAAATAAATATGTTATAGGAACTCATGTGATGTTTTTTGAAATCGAAATGTATAAAGATTTCATTGATGGTCTTGTAAATTTATTAGAAACTGTAGAAAATAAAGATAATGTAACTATAGATTTATGTTTTAATATGTCTGAAGAGATTGAGAAAATAGATTATGATAAAATATCAAAAGATGAATTGCTAGGTAAGTTTTATGCTGGTGTTAATAGAATTATAGAATTGGGTTATGAGAATGTACATACAGTAATAGTTGAAAAAAATGAGTTTTATTTTCACGCCGATTATAGAAGAGATTTAAATTACAACTATTGTAAGAAAGTAGATTATGTTATGTGGGGTGAAACTGATAGTTTCTTTCCAAAAGAAGCATTTGATGTAATAG
>Ga0114996_10004965_pt1 | contig 15787 bp, 16 predicted proteins | sample ArcticOcean_MG_C_4_FD_87039 | JGI IMG/M metagenome (GOLD analysis project Ga0114996, IMG submission 87039) | Marine microbial communities from western Arctic Ocean - ArcticOcean_MG_CB4_134 | ecosystem: Environmental > Aquatic > Marine > Oceanic | place: Arctic Ocean: Canada Basin | collected...
CTGTTCTTTGCTTTGTACCCCACTTTCTACTGGATTACTATAGTTGTTAATGAGTCCAAGAGAGCAGATTAATAGAAGCATCACGATGGCTACTACTGGCATCAAAGGTCGGGCGCGCATGATGCTGGAATACTGATAGGTGATTAGGGCTTTTCCCCGATTATCATATGATAACTTCCAAATATGAAATACAGAGCATCAACTAACCAACTCGGATGTGTTGGATGGGTTCATCCGAAACCCCTTCCAACCGAATATAGCAGTTTGATGGGCTTTCAGTGGGTCAGTTTGCTCGCTACCGAGACGATTGCCCGTAATCGTAAGGGACCCATGCGATTTGTTTGTAAATGTGGGTCTAATCGAGTGCATATGGTAGACCCCATATTCAGTCCAGATGGTTCACAAACGTGGACGGGGACAAAATGGGTCCCAATTCAATCTGAAACCCAACACTCGTCCGAATTTAGTAATCCGTTTCAATCACAGCATTCTGTTGTAGAAGTTGGAAACCACGCTTCCACTCAAATTGAATATACCTATCCCGATCGGAAAAATGTCGAATACATCGATGTATTCAAACAGCAACAGCATGTGGAAAAATGGAAGTATTACGGGAAAATGTTGCTAGTATTGCTGTGGCTTGGGGCGGTGTGTTTGTCGGCATATTTCGGCGAATTTGGGTTATTAGTAGCCATACTTCTCATGACCTTAGTGGGAATATTCGTATCCAGTATTCTACAGTATATCCCCCGTGAATTCTCGAGTAACGAGAGTACCCTTCACTCAAAAATTATCTTGGCTTTGTTAATCGTGGGCGGAATTGGTTTCTTTTCATATGCCACATTTATCTGGGATGAAGGTAACTGGTTCGTAGGAATACTTCTGACGGGTGCTTACTTTGTACCTGCCGCATTACTCTATCAAGCAGTACTTTTCTATGATAAACAGATAGAAACATTGGGGTGGAAAAGAGGAATGATTAGTGCTTCCCTAAAAATGGTCAAATGGGTACTTCCGGTTGTTTTTTCTATCGCCTTAGCGTTGGCCACAGAGTCCATCTGATTTGATACACTAAGTCCATTTCCCAGGGCGAAGTTTCCAATACCAAATAATGGCAAGAATCCCAATCAAACCACTGCTTTGGATACCTATTTGGAAATCGAAGTAATCAGATATTACAAAAAGTACGACAATAAAAATCACCAACTTGAGTCCACGTTTCCAAGCCTGAATCTGCTCGTTGTATTTTTGGACATGTATTGACTCCTCTTCAGTCATATCGATTCCACCGATATATTGCAACCCATCCTAATTTATGGATTCGACCCTGATTCAAACCGATATACAGTGAATCAAAGGGTGTATCCATAACACCCTCGCGCTCACAATTGCTGAATGCATGGGCTCGCAGTGGGCTTCCCGCCTCGCTACCGATGCGACTGGTGCTCAGTAGCGGGCGCGGTGCTCTCGTTGTTGCCGGCCGCGGTTGGCATCGCCAGAGCGACTGTTGCGTCCGCCGCTTCGGCCACCACCGCGTTCGCCGCCCCCGCGTCCGCCCCCGCCCCCGCGTCCGCCACTGGATCGCGGGTTCGAGCGTCCGCTTGAACGACCGTTGGATTGGTTGCTGCGGGAATTCCGGCGGCCACGGCCCTGGTTCTGCTGCTTCTTGGGGGCTCGCTCGCCCTTGCGGGACTTGGCCTTCTCAGAGTGGAATGGGTGGTCCTCATCGACGGGGATGTCCTGGCGGATGATCTTCTCGATGTCACGCAGGTACTCGCCCTCGTTCTCGTCGCAGAAGGCGATGGCGATGCCGCCCGCGCCTGCGCGTCCGGTGCGTCCGATGCGGTGGACGTAGACCTCGGGCTCGTTGGGCAGGTCGAGATTGATGACGTGGCTGATGTCGGATACATCGATGCCACGGCTGGCGACGTCGGTTGCGACGAGGACTTGGAGGGTGCCGTTGCGGAAGCGCCCGAGGGCTTTCTCGCGGGCGCCTTGGCTCTGGTTGCCGTGGATGGCGAGGGCTTCGATGCCGTCCTGACCGAGTTGCTTGACGATGCGATTGCAGCCGTGCTTGGTGCGGCTGAAGACGAGTACCTTCTCGCATCGCTCCTCCTCGATGATATGGGTGAGCAGGCCGCGCTTGTCGTCTTTCATGACCCACATCAGGGATTGTTCGATGGCCTCGACGGTGGTCGATTCAGGAGTGATGGAGACGCTGACTGGGTCGTGTAGCATGTCGCGGGACAGCTCGACGATGGAGCGCGGCATGGTGGCGCTGAATAGCAGACTCTGTCGGTCGTTGGGAATCTTGGCGAGGATCTTGCGGATGTCGCGGATGAAACCCATGTCGAGCATGCGGTCGGCCTCATCGAGGACGAGGAACTGGACGTGTGACAGGTCGACGTATCCCTGACCGATGAGGTCGAGGAGGCGCCCCGGTGTGGCGGCCAATATGTCGACGCCGCGTCGCAGCAGTTTTTCCTGAGGTCGCTGGGAGACGCCACCGAACATCACCATGCTGCGGATGTCGAGGTAGCGCGCATATTGTTCGACGTTGTCGTGAATCTGTGCGGCGAGTTCGCGGGTCGGGCACAGCATCAGGGTGCGAATCTTTCGCGGGCCGGACCACGGGTCTTCGGCCATGGCGTCGAGAATCGGGAGGGCGAATGCCGCGGTCTTGCCCGTGCCCGTCTGGGCACAGCCGAGCATGTCGCGGCCTTCGATGAGATCGGGGATGGCCTGGGCTTGAATCGGCGTCGGCGTGACGTATCCGATCTCATCTAGGGCATCCAGCAGTGGCTGGCAAAGGTTGAGCGAAGCGAATTTCATAGGTACCACTCACATGTGGGCGATGATGGCATTTCCGAATTCGCTGCACTTGAGCAATGTCGCGTCATCCATCAGACGTTCGAAATCATAGGTCACGGTCTTGGCGCTGATCGCGCCTTCGGTGCCTTTGACGATGAGGTCAGCAGCCTCGGTCCATCCCATGTGGCGCAGCATCATCTCTGCCGAGAGGATGAGCGAGCCGGGGTTGACCTTGTCCTGACCGGTGTACTTGGGGGCGGTGCCGTGTGTGGCCTCAAAGATTGAGATGCCCGTGTCGTAGTTGATATTGGCTCCCGGTGCGATGCCGATGCCGCCGACCTGGGCTGCGAGCGCGTCCGAGATGTAGTCGCCGTTGAGGTTCATTGTGGTCAGCACACCATACTCTCGCGGGCGTGTGAGAATTTGCTGGAGCATCGCATCCGCGATGACGTCCTTGATGGTGATTGTGTTGCCCGTGTTCGGGTTGGTGAGCGTGCACCACGGGCCGCCGTCGAGCAGGGTGGCGCCGAATTCGTCCTGGGCGAGTTGGTATCCCCAGTCGCGGAATCCTCCCTCTGTGAATTTCATGATGTTGCCCTTGTGGACGAGTGTGACAGATTCCTTGTCGTTGTCGATGGCATACTGAATGGCGGCGCGCACGATGCGTGCCGTGCCCTCGGAGGAAATCGGCTTGATGCCGATGCCGGAGGTGTTCGGGAAGCGAATCTTGTCGACGCCCATCTCATTTTGCAGGAAGGCGATGACTTTCTTGACATCCTCAGAGCCGGATTCCCATTCGATGCCAGCGTAGACGTCCTCAGAGTTCTCTCGGAAGATGATCATGTCGACCGCGCCCGGGTCCTTGACTGGGCTGGGTGTGCCCGCATACCAACGGACGGGTCGAACGCAGGCGAACAGGTCCAACTTCTGGCGCAGGGCGACATTGAGACTGCGGATGCCGCCACCGACGGGCGTGGTGAGTGGTCCTTTGATTGAGACGAGACCGGTTCGCATCGCGTCGAGTGTGGCCTCAGGCAGCCATTCTCCGACCGCATCGTAGGCCTTCTGGCCGGCGAGAACCTCGTTCCATACGATGCGCTTCTCGCCGCCATATGCGGCTTCGATTGCCGCATTCACGACCTTCATCATCACGGGTGTGATGTCGATGCCGATGCCATCGCCCTCGATGTAGTGGACAATCGGGGTGGAAGGGACGCGCAGTGCGCCGTTTTCCATGGAGATGGGACTGCCTTGTGACATCGTTCTCAAGCCACGCGACCGGCCCCCCCTTGATGATGCTAACCCTCATTCCCATCAAGCCCCTCGCCGCCTGCATGAAGGGCGTTGTTCGCTGGACCGGTGGAGAGGATCTCGAGGGCGAGAATGAGCACGGGGTGAAGATGCCCATGCACACAGAGGATTCGCCCAATCCAGTTCAGATGGTGCTGCTCGCCCACGGCGGTTGCACGCTACTGGATGTCATCGTCGGTCTCAAGCATCGCATGGAGAACGTGCGTGACATGTGGATCGAATTGGATGCGGACCGACGCGAGGAGAGTCCTCGCAGATTCACTGCGGTTCGCATGCGCTATGTGATTGAAGGCGATGTGCCCCAGGCGTTGGTCGAACGCATCATCGAGCAGAGTCATGCGAAATTGTGCACCGTCGGCGCGATGGTTACCGGTGCCGGCGCGAGCCTTGATTGGGAACTCGAAATCCGAGCTTAATCCGCGAGCAGGCCGAGCATGGCCGCAGCGGGTGCGAGTGCCAGCGGTACTGCACCCAATGGCGGTGCGAGGCTGCCGACCATCCAAGCCCCCTCGGCGAAGGGTGTGCCGAGGCCGAGGGATACCATCCAGATGTGGGCGTGCTTCCAGCCGTCCCGGGTCAATCCTGCGCGCAGGGCTGTTGCACCGAGTCGTCGGGCCAGACCACTGGAGATGTCGGAATGGACGCCGGTGAGTGCGCGCACCGCATCGATCCATTCGACCAAAGAGGCGGCGTCTTCGCCCAGGGTTGCGGTGCCCTCGGACAGTGCGACCTCGTAGGCGGTTTCGATCTCGCCGCGCGCCGCATCTGAAAGTTCGAGCGCGGCCTGCAAGGCATCCAATTGTCTGAATTCATTCGCCGTCAGTCGGTCGTCCGCCCACGCGAGCGCGAGCGCGTGCGAGAAGGGTTCGGGACCGAGGACAACCACCGTCTCACCCCAACATGTCCCGCACCAGGGCGAGATGATCTTCGAAGGAGAGTTCGAGTTCGGCACGACGTCGTGCCAGTAGACTGACTTCACCGGGGTCGAGTACGCCGTCCACCCAGACGGTATCGAGCACCAAGCGGTAGGCGGCAAGCGCATCGATGGTGGCCTCTGCCGGGGCTTCTTCCTCGGCTTCAACCTCCGCTTCTACCTCTTCTTCGGCCTCTTCCTCCTCGTCGTCCTCATCGTCCATCAGGGCTGCGAGAGGGTCGTCGGGATCGAGTTCTGCGAGCGCGACAGCGGGACCAGAGACGCCGAGGGCAGCGAAGGGGTCCTCGTCATCATCGTCATCATCCTCATCGGATTCGACGACCGGTTCAGCGGTGACTTCCTCTTCTTCCTCCCCATCCATGAATGCCTCGAGGGCATCGCCGGCAGCGGCGGTACTTTCGGAAGGACTCTGCACGCCGAGGGTGGCGAAGACATCGTCTTCTTCCTCTTCTTCAGGGACCTTGACGATGGATTCGAATTCACTGGGCAGCATGCCTTCGTCGAGGGCGAATTGGACCCGTTCACGGGCGCGATTTTCGACATCTTCAGCCCGGCCGCCCCAACCACCATCCTCACCGCGGTGCTCGTTGATGTGGGCGACCGCGTCCATGCGATCATCAGCGGAAAGCTTCAGTGCAGAGAGTGCGGCGGCGGCGGTATCTGCCATGTCCTCAGCATCCCAAGTGAGGACGAGGACAGAGTGGAGGACCTGTTCGGGGACGACCATGGAATCACTTCGACTTCCGGACGGGGGCGGCGCCCCCTCAAAGGCGTTGCCTGTCCTCGCGCTGAATTGAGGGGATAATCCCTGTTCCCTTTTCCAGACTCAGCGAATAAAACTCCTCAGGCCCGATTTGTCGACATGTCCAATTGCCGAGTTGCACATTGTGATTCGGGCTCCCATCGGCTGTGTGCTCACGCGTGCACGGCGATATCTTCAAAGACCCTCCAAAGCGGAGCCCAAGTCCCTGTGCGCCCCAACCTCGTCTCACCGGCCCAAAGACCCCCCCACCCAGTTCCATATCCACACTGCATGAAGGAGAGTGAAGAAAATGACGCAGTCCAAGATGAAGGGAGATGCCACCACTGGAGAAGGGGAACGGGGCATGGTCATCGAACGTCGATTCACCCAAGTCGGCAAGGATCCCTTCGACCAATTTGATTGGGTCACGACCGATTTCGTCATCAATAATTTAGATGGTTCAGTGGCCTATGAGATTCCTGCGGTCTCGCTGCCGAGTGGTTTCAGTGGCGTGCCTGGAACAATCTGTGCCCAGAAGTATCTGCGCAAGGCCGGGATCCCCGCCGCATTGCGCAAGGTGCCCGAGGATGGCATTCCCACCTGGTTGCAGCGCTCGGCGCCCGACGAAACCAAGATGCAGAAGTTGGAAGCGGATGCACGATACGTCTCCGAATCCGATGGGCGCCAACTGTTCCGCCGTCTGGCCGGGACCTGGACCTATTGGGGCTGGAAGCACGGTTACTTCGCCGCCGAGGCAGATGCCCGCGCCTACTATGACGAGATGTGCTTCCTCATCGCCAGCCAACGCAGCGCCCCCAACAGTCCGCAGTGGTTCAACACCGGCCTGCATTGGGCGTACGGCATCGAAGGGCCCGCCCAAGGGCACTGGTATGTCGACCCGGTCACCGAGGAAGACATGCGCAGTGTCAACGCCTACGAACACCCACAACCTCACGCTTGCTTCATCCAATCCGTGACCGACAGCCTGGTCGGCGATTCAGATTCGATCATGGGCCTGTGGAATCGCGAGGCGCTGCTGTTCAAGTTCGGCAGCGGCACCGGTTCGAACTTCTCCAACATCCGTGGTGCGGGTGAGCCACTTTCAGGCGGCGGCACATCGAGCGGTCTGCTCTCCTTCCTGAAGATCGGCGACCGTGCAGCGGGCGCGATCAAGAGTGGCGGTACAACCCGCCGCGCCGCCAAGATGGTGACCCTCGACCTGGACCACCCCGACATCGAGGAATTCATCGGTTGGAAGCAGAGCGAGGAAGAGAAAGTCAGCGCATTGATCGCCGGCACCGCAGCGCTGCAGAAGCATTGCAACGCCGTGCTCGAAGCCTGCTGGGACGGTGACGAGGCAAAGCTCGATGCCGATGAGAATCCCGCCCTTCACACCGCCATGGTTCGAGCCATTCGAGCCAGTGTGCCCGAATCCCACGTCCAACGCATGCTCGACCTCGCCAAGCAAGGTTGGAAGAGCGTTGAGTTCCAGCCGATGGATGCCGATTGGCAGGGTGATGCCTACGGCACGGTCTCCGGCCAGAATTCCAACAATTCCGTGCGTGTTCCCGAGTCCTTCATGTCGGCTGTGGCCGATGGCGGCGAGTGGAATCTCCACCACCGCACGGAGAAGGCAAAGGCGGCTGAAGAGGGGCGCGAGCCCGAGGCCTGCCGCACCCTGGATGCGAACCAGTTGTGGAACAATATCGCCTACACCGCGTGGGCCTGTGCCGACCCGGGCGTGCAATTCGACACGACGATCAACGAGTGGCACACCTGCCCCGAGGGTGGGCGAATCAATGGATCAAATCCGTGCAGTGAATACATGTTTCTCGATGACACGGCATGCAATCTTGCCAGCATCAACCTGCTCCACTACTACGACATGGCGACCCAGACCTTCGATGTCGAAGGCTTCCGTCACTCGTGCCGGCTGTGGACGACCACGCTCGAGATCAGCGTCCTGATGGCGCAGTTCCCGAGTCAATCCATTTCGCGCAAGTCCTACGACTACCGCACGCTTGGCCTGGGTTACTGCAACATCGGCTCGATGCTGATGCACATGGGCATCCCCTACAACGACCCGCGTGGCTTTGCGATCTGTGGAGCCATCACGGCGATCATGACCGGAGAATCCTATGCGACCAGTGCTGACCTTGCGAGCTTCTTGGGTCCCTTCCCTGAGTATGAGGCGAATGCTGACTCCATGCTGCGCGTCATCCGCAATCACCGCCGCGCAGCCTACAATGTGCCGGCCGAGGAATACGAGGGTATCTCGATCTTGCCGATGGGCATCGATTCGAAGAAGTGCCCGAAGGACCTGCTCGAAGCGGCGCGAGTGACTTGGGACCACGCCTTGGCGATGGGTGAAGAACACGGCTACCGAAATGCCCAGACCACCGTCATCGCCCCGACCGGTACCATCGGTCTGGTGATGGCATGTGACACGACTGGAGTCGAACCCCAATTCAGTCTGGTCCAGTACAAGACACTCGCCGGCGGCGGTTCGATGCGCATCATCAATCGCGGCGTGCCAAGCGCCCTGAAGCGCCTCGGATACTCCGATGGAGAAGCTCAGGCGATCGTCGACCATGTGATGGGAACCGGCAGCCTCGAGCGCTGTGAATCCGTCAGCCTCGAGACCCTCAAGCAACTCGGATTCTCAGAGACGGAGTTCGCCAAGGTCGAGAGTGCGATCGGGTCGGTCTTCGACATCCGTTCGCTGTTCTCTCCGCCGATTCTCGGCGACACGTTCTGCACCGATGTTCTGAAGATTGGAGAGGAAGATTCTGACAATGTCTTGTTCGACACGCTCGGTCATCTGGGATTCAGTGCCGCAGAGATCGAGGGCGCACAGCTGCACGTATTCGGTCACCTCTCCATCGAGAGTGCACCACATCTCAAGGCTGAACACCTGCCCGTATTCGACTGCGCCACCCCCGGAGGAAAGCACGGTACTCGATCGATTGAGTGGAAAGCCCACGTCATGATGATGGCCGCAGCACAGCCATTCATCTCCGGTGCCATCTCGAAGACGATCAACATGCCCGCGGATGCGAGCATCGAAGATGTTCGCGCCGCCTATGACATGTCTCACGAGACGATGAACAAGGCCTGTGCGGTGTATCGCGACGGCAGCAAGCTGTCCCAGCCACTCAACAACAGCCTGGTCGACATGGCATTCGTCGATGATTCGGGTGAAGAAGAGGAGGAAGAGGTCGTTCTGAACCGTCGAAAGGCGGTCGCGCAGGTCCGAGAGGCCCTGCCACTGCCGCCCGCTCAAGCCGCCCCGTTGGCCGAGGCCTTCGTCCAGAATTACATCGCCACCCGTCGCCCACTGCCCGCCGTGCGCGATTCGCGCACGATCAAGGCCAGCGTCGGTGGCCACACCATCTACCTGACATCGTCAAAGTATGACGATGGACGGCTCGGAGAGGTCATGATCACGACCTCGAAGGAAGGTGCGGCATGGCGCAGTCTACTGAACCAATTCGCCATCGCAGTGTCCATCGGTCTGCAGTACGGTGTTCCCTTGGATGCATTCGTCAAGTCCTTCACCTTCCAGAAGTTCGAACCCAGCGGCATGGTTCAGGGTGGCTCGAAGCGGGTCAAGGTCGCGACCAGCATCGTCGACTACATCTTCCGCGAACTGGCCATCGATTATCTGGGTCGAAATGATCTCGCTCACGTCTCGGAAGATGATCTCGATACAACCTCGATCAGTCGGCCGGACATCACTGAGGATGGCGTGGCCCGCAATCAAGGCGAGCGCCGTGATGTTCAACTCACGCTCGATGTTGACCCCGGGGCCGAGATGCGAAAGTATGCCAAGGAAAGTGGATTCACCGGCGACATCTGTTCGAACTGTGCGAGCAGTCAAATGAAGCGCAATGGTACCTGTCTGCTCTGCCTTGCCTGTGGCACGACCACCGGCTGCAGTTGAGCCGGTCAAGCGTAGAGAACGGCGGACTCCGCCGTCCACTGGGACAGTGGTCCCTCTTCTGAGATGCGCACATCATCGCTGCCCGTCGAGGGTTCAGCGCGATGGCGAGCCCAGACCAGGTGATCGTCCCCGAGCACCAGCGCTCGATCGAGAATACCGGCCACAGTGGCCAGCGTGCGTTGATCGGTGGCCGACCAATACGCGTCGACGGGATGGGTGTGGACCCACAGTCGAAGCGGCAAGCAGCAACCGATCGGTGGGGCGAGGTGAACCATGCCCGGGTCACCGATGTCGACCCAGACCAAACCCTGTGCATCGAAGAGAATGCTGACCTCACGTTTCAGCGCATCCGCCAAGCGCCACAGGGCGCGCCAATCACCCTCCACGGCGAGATAAGCCAGGCTCTGAAGAATGGCGTCGGCACGCAGGTTGTCACCCCCTATGGCGGAGATGATCTCAGTGGTCGGGTGCAATCGGGGTTGCACGGCATCACACGGCACCATCTCGTTGGAAGGTGTCCAGTCGTGTTTGGTCACCGTCATTCCTCCGCCTCCATCTCTTCGAGTTGGGGGAAGGGTAACTCACCCATGTGGATGGACATCATACGCCGGCGGGGCAGCATCGTCGGCTCACCTTTCTCAGATCTCAGCCATTGAATCGCCCATTGGGCGCCGTGGGAAGCGGCCTCCGAGAATCCGAATTGAATGTTGCCCGACTCGATGGCGCCGGGCAGTTGACAGCCCGCAGCGCCCGATTGGACCGGCAGGAAAGCGATGTCGGCGGAATCTGTCTCATGACTGAACAGGACGAATCCATCGCCTGAACTTCGCAGGTCGACCCACGCTTTCGCCCCTGTGTGTACCCAGGTTCGAGGTTCTGCTCGGTCGACGGCGACGATGACCAGATCATATCCGGTCAAGTCGGTCTCCTCGGTCAGGTTCTCTGAGATGGGGATGAAGGTAATGCCCTGCTCACAGACGCCTGCGGCGACGAGCGGTTCGATGACAGCGTCGACCTTGGGTCGGCCGATGTCACCCATGGCAAAGCGCTGATGGGGTAGATTGCGTAGCTCGACAATGTCCGCGTCCATCACCGTGATCGACACGCCACCAACTCGTGATGCGAGGCCCCCGAAGGCCAGCGCTCGCGCCGTCAGGTCCAGAAACAGGCCGCCAATGCCGCCCGCTCCAATCATCAGCCAGTTCATTCGTTTGTTCATGTTCAATTTCTCCATTGTGTCCAACGTGATTGTCGGTGGTTGGACCGCACCGAATATTTCGGCCCCGTCCACCCAACAGGTGGACGGGCGCCTGGGGTCTTCTCGGCCGAAGCCGGTGGGCTGTGTGCTGGTTGAGGTGCCGTTCAACCACCGACAAGTCCGGGCAGGATTCGCACGTTGACAACGGAGGAGAGGTTCTCCTCGTTCACCTGGTCCGCAGGGACCATTTTGTTGTCTGCGAAAATCCATGAGCTCGTGTTCTGCTGGACCATCTCGACCGTTTCGGCCGGCGTCATCAGCAGCTCTGAGTGCCCGTTCATGTCGGCGAGTTGAACAGTGATTTTGTGTACCATGTCCGTTGCCTCCAATTGGGTTTCATTCTCGATTTGCGGGTACTTTCGATCCCCCGTCGGATCTGGTGAGTGTGACTCATTCATCCTCTTCTCCCTCCTCTTCGGCCTGCTCGGGCAGAGTGGTGAACTCCGACCATCGGTCGATGTTGGTCTGAAAGCGGTCGACGACGAAGCGCATACGGCGCTGCAGGGCGGCGATGTGCTCCACGCGTTCTGGGTTCGCCCCGTCAGCGTTGGCCGGCGGATGGGCGGCCAGTGCCTGGCGCCACATGCGGTTGGCATCTCGAACACGGCGATTGGGGCCGAAGACGTGACTGTGCAAGGTATCGATGCGCTTGGCGGACACCTTGTCATCGGCGAGAGAGAGCAGCAGTGTGACCAACACGTCGGCGAACATGACGTTCATGGCACCGATGGGGTCAATGCAGACGGGAATCAGCTGACGGCCATATTCGCGTCGGACGCCGTAGTACGGCGCGTGAATGCGTGGACGAATGTGGTAGACATTCCCAGAGGTACCCGTCACCTGGTAGCCGTGGTCATTGAACTCGAACTTCTCACCCAATTCACCGATGACCTGCTGAATCAGTTCGAAGCCGGTCCCCCAGGCATCTCGATTACAACCGACGTATTCCTTCTCATTGGCCAGCCAACAGAAGAGCGAGGCGTTGAATTGCTCCAGAGCGGCATGGCCGTAGGTGCCAATCATCAGGTGGGTGACCTGTTCTCGCAGCATCACAGCACTCGGTAGGCAGATGACACCCATGTCGTTGAGCATCGCCATCTTCTCCATGATCACGGAGCGAGCCAACTGCGTTGTCGGGGTCATGGTGAATAGATTCGAAGGTTCACCAAATCCGGACACCTTGTGGATCGGTGTACGCAGAATGATGCGGTCGATGATGGTCTCCCACGCACGGTCATTGCAGGGACCAAAGTAGGAAATTCCCATGTCGATGGGCATGCGCTCATCGGCCCAACTGCCCTTGCGGTCATTGGCACGCAGTTCGATGAGTTCACGGCGAGCGGCCTCGATGCGGGCGAAGTCCATCTCGTTCTTCGGGATGAGATACTTGGTGATCTTACGGGTTCGTCTGAGTGACATTCGAACCCAGACACGGCAGGTCGGGCAGCAGCTGCCGCCCGAGCGGCGAACGACGCGCAGGTTCTCGTCCTCACGGCTGCATGACACGCATTTTCGTGCCATCTCAGACGCCTCCTTCTACATCGCTTGCGCCATTAGAGAACTGTTCGAAACCAGTACCATTGAGGAAATCTCCGAGGATTGTACTGTGGTCTGCTGGAGCATAATCTGTCTCGGATGCATCGACCGACGCTGCAAATACGCCATTGAGATGCTCTCGGCGGGGACGCCAGGCGCTGACGATGGTGAGGCTGCAATCCTCGAGGTCCAGCTTACAGGTGATGTTCAGCAGGACGCCGCCTTCGGTACGGCAGACGACATCGACGTTGTAGAATCCCAAGTAGCGTCGGTAGAGGAATCGATCGCCTTCGGCAGACAGGCGAACCATGCCCGAATCGGCCAATGAGAGAATGGCCTCCTCGCTAAGGTCGAACATGCCGGCTCGTCCCGCAAGGCGTTGGCGCAGGTGAGACCGTCCCTTCGTCTTCAAGCGTAGATTGAAAGCGAGGCGCGCCCGTGCGCACGCGAGGTTCTCGATTCGGTTCGGTTCTGGCATTGTTTTGCCCTCCTATCAAGGTATGCGGTTTCGTCCACTCCAGAACTCGGGGGTCGTTACACCAGAACTCGGTAGATTGTGGCCGACCCGCTGCTCCTTAATGAAGGGTGCGCTGCACCCGCGGGTTCACCGGCTAAATTCACAGGTATGAGCCTCCGTAGGAGGCTCCCCCTCTGGATACGCGGATGGACTGAATCACTCCGGGAGGCTGTTTCAGTCGGTTTTTCCGGGTCGATTCAACCCCACACATTCTCAAGACCTGTCATTTTGACGCCCCGAACAGTGATATTACTCGTCCACCAAATTTCAAAACAATTAAAAGAAACACTTGCAATGGTACATTTAGCGAGGAATGCCCCTTGATGTCCACTTCGAGAGAGAATTTGATCGAACAATTAGACGAGAGGGGCACCCTCGAGGGCAATAGAGAACTCATCGAGTTTATCCTATCATCCCCCGATAAGCAAGAGGCATTGGATGCGCTTCGACGGCGGTGGCTGAAATCTGAATTTGATCCATATCTTCTCTTCGTGTCCGGCCCTGGTGCGAACAATCTCGTCCTGAGTTTCTTCCTGTCCAATCCCGACATGAGTTTTTCCCGCGAAGATGTGTTTGCCCATCTAAATCGCCATTGTGAGGAGCAGGGAATCAACGAATACTTCGAATCGGCGAATTGGATCGGTTATGAATTCAGCACGACAGGGTTGGGAACCGGTCTGAAAATCGGTCGCAGCTCTGTCCTCAGGACCATTTCCAATCTGGATCGCCTCGATCTGTTGGAAAAGAATGATGCGGATGGTGAGTTGAAAGGGAAATTCCGACTTTCAAAGAACGAAAAGACTGCTTCGTTATTGGAATTGAGGCATTTCATGCGTGAAGATGAGTCTTATCGGCAATTCAACATATTCAAAACTCGTAGATTGAGGGCCCGCCCGACCTATGATCAATCTCGCACGTTCGAAGAACTGGCAGACGTCTATGCAGCAGATCTCTTCAGATGGGAGGGGAAATCTTCCGACTCTTTCCGATCGAAGTTGGCCCGGCTCTCCTTCTATTGCGAACATGAGAATGCAAATTTCTCAACCCGCAGTCGAGCCTTCAACAAATTACTGAAGATGAATCTGGATGCATCGAATAAACGCGAATTGCTCTTTTTGATCAAGCGATTGGATCCCGAATCCCTCACTACTTCTCGTGGAAAGAAAAAATCTGAGTTGATCGATTTGACCTTGGAAATCACGAAGAAAAAGAATCTTTGACTCTTTGACTCATCCAACACATGGATTTACTTCTCTGTTTCATTTCCGCGGAATGATGGACGCACTGCGGTTGGAGGTCGCCCTGCCGGGCATCGCCCTGCCGGATGCCTATTTCGAGTGTCGATACCAAACACTTCGCGCCCCGCTCGGTTTTCCACTGGGTGCCGAGCAGTTGCCCGATGACGCCGAAGCGGTTCACGCATGGTGGGAGGATGCGCAGGGCGTCGTCGTCGCGGTCGGCCGGATCCACTTGATCCCGGCCGACGAGGATGGTTCCCAGGCAGACCACGCCGGCCCGGACGCAGCGGTCTGCCCCGCTTTTGATCCCTTGAATTTGGACGGGGATGGGCTGCGCCCAGCGGTCCAAATTCGTCAGATGGGCACACGAGATTCCCATCGCCGCCAAGGGCTTGCAGCGGGACTCGTCTGTGCACTGGAAGCGGCTGCAATCAGTCACTGGGGCGCCAAGAGCGGTTGGTTACAAGCACGACTTGGTGCGATTGCGCTGTATGAGAGCGAGGATTGGATTTTATTCGGTCGCGAATATGATGTGAAAGGCATCGGCCCGCACCTGTCGATGTCGAAAAGATTCGATTTGGAGGATTTGGATTGAGTGAGGATGAGGAATTGGCCGCATGGCTTGACCAAATGTTGCAGGCGGAGCCCGACCTGCGCCCCAGTCTCGGCGTTGTGAAGGAGGCCAAACGGGGCCACCGCGTGCCACAGATCATCCTGCTCGAACAGGGGATGCCTGCCGGCTATGCGGAATTGCGCCGCGTCGGGCGGGCCATTGAATTGGCCACCGTGGTCGTCGACCCAGCCCATCGAGGCAAAGGGTTGGGGCACCAGTTGGTGCACGAAGGGTGGGCGCGCTGGCGTCAGGATCCCGTCTTGCATCGCGCTCCGCTCGGCGGGGATGTGGACCTGGTGGCTGTGAGTCGGGGCGAAGATGCACAATCACTGATTCGGGGTCCGTTGATCTCCTTCACGCGCGATGCGGCGATGGTCGCAGCTTTGGTCGGTGGCGGTTTCACTTTGATGCCGCGAAAACGGCGACCATCACGGCTGTGGCTATTCAAATCAGACATGGCCGCCCTGCCATTGTCGATTCAATTCGCACTCGGTATGGACCGTATGCTGAGGGGTCTTCGCATCCTGTTTACCTGTCCAAGGAGATTGTCACATCACCTGCGCCATGCCCGCGATTACCGTCTCTTTGTGAGAATCCCAGAAACGGCGGATTCCCCACCCCCTCGCCTGCATTCTCGCAGTGAACGCGAGAGTGGTGGCGTCGCCACTGATGTGATGGATCAATTCGACGCAGTCGCCTTCACAATGGCCGAACCACCAATCGATCCCAAACGAATCTCCGCTTGGGATGAAGGGGAGTGAATGGAGCACAGGAGGGGATTCGAACCCCTGTAAAATGGATTTGCAGTCCATCGCGTAACCGGGCTTTGCTACCTGTGCGCGCTCCGGCCACAAGCCAGTCCTATTCAAGCCTCACGCAGATGA
>Ga0114996_10004966_pt1 | contig 15787 bp, 11 predicted proteins | sample ArcticOcean_MG_C_4_FD_87039 | JGI IMG/M metagenome (GOLD analysis project Ga0114996, IMG submission 87039) | Marine microbial communities from western Arctic Ocean - ArcticOcean_MG_CB4_134 | ecosystem: Environmental > Aquatic > Marine > Oceanic | place: Arctic Ocean: Canada Basin | collected...
CCTGTGCGTACCAGCTCCACCATCTGTTGTCGAAACTCCGGCGGATACGCCGGTCTCGTTCTTGCCATTATGGACTCCTTTCTCCTTAGAGATCAGGTGTCCACCAAATCGGGGCAACTCCAGATCTTGCACAGCTGACACCGACATCGAGCTGAGCTCTCCCCGTTGGTACCGGTCGTAGGGAGCGTCGAACGAGAGCAACGTCCGCTGAAAGGAGGCTAGGGAGCGCGTAACGTTGCCGACCGTAAAGGGATCCGATTCGGCCGAAAACGCAGCTCGAAACAGCTCAACATACCGAGCGTCGGCACGCAAACGGTCGAGCAATTCGTTTTCCAAGCCGGCGAGCTCGAGCTCGACCGGATTCTCACCGAACATGGGCAGCAGAGCCTGATCCTCGAGTCGCTTGAGCTTTGGGTTGGCCCAAGTCAGCGCCGGCACGTACGCGACGTTGGTGAGGCTCATACTCCCGCGGGGGTGGGTTTCCTGCGTTGAGCCGACCGTACGGGGCAGGAGGTCGGCGAAGGCCATCGCTTGTTCATGACAGCCGGCGCAAGAAAGTCGGCCATTCCCGGAGAGGCGCTGGTCGTAGAAAAGGTGCCTACCCAACTCCACGCGGGCTCGGCTCATCGGGTTGCCTGTGGGCACGCTCGGCGCAGGCACGCCGTCAGGTAGTTGCCACACCCAGGCTTCCTGGGCCGCAGGGGGCGCCCAGGCCGCCACCAAGGCTGTACCTATGCAGAGACAGCCGACCAGTAGCGCACATGACCAACGCTCCGGGCCACGACGCTCTTCAGGCGTCGCCAGTCAGTCGACCGGAATGATTTGACTCCGCTTCGTCCCCACGGAGACCCACTGGACGGGTGCGCCGGTGAGCTCCTGAACGCGGTCGAGGTAGGCACGCGCATTGGTAGGCAGGTCCTCGAGCCTTTGAACGTTCCCCGTCGGAGCCTCCCAACCGGGAAGCGACTCGTAGATCGGCTCGACGCCGGCCAGTGACCAGGTATCGGCCGGGAAGTTCTCAGTGATGCTTCCATCCGGCATACGGTAGGCGGTCGCGACATCGAGCGTCGAGAGTGTGTCGAGCACATCGAGCTTCGTAACCGCGATACCGGTGAGTCCGTTTACCCGCGCGGCATGCCGTGCTAGGACGGCGTCGAACCAGCCACAACGCCTAGGCCGTCCAGTCGTCGCACCGAATTCACCACCCAGCGCACGAACGTGCTCATCCATCTCCGGTGAGAAAGCGCTCGGGAGTGGGCCCTCGCCGACGCGGGTCGTATACGCCTTCACGACCCCGACCACGGCATCGATCTTCGTCGGTCCAATGCCGGTCCCAGTCGCTGCGCTTGCGGCCGTCGTATTGGACGAGGTCACGAAGGGGTAGGTGCCATGGTCCAAATCGAGCGCGGTGCCTTGCGCACCTTCGAGAAGCACTCGCTTGCCGGTGTTCAAGGCGTCGAGGATTTCCAACCCTGTATCGGTAGACATGGAGAGCAAGCGGTCACCCAGGTCGAGCGCTTCTTGCATCGCCGCATCGAGCGCATCGCTGGCGCCGGATCCGAGCTGTTCGAGACGGCGGATGACGCGCTCTTGAGCGGCCTCGACACGCTTGTGGAGGCGCTCCGGGTTTCCCAAGTCGGCTACGCGCAGTCCACGACGTCCTGCCTTGTCCTCATACGCCGGTCCGATGCCCCGCCCCGTCGTGCCGATCTTCGTGGCGGCTACACTCTCGACCGCCTTGTCGAGCAATCTGTGGTAGGGGAGCAACAGCTGCGCACGCTTGCTGACTCCGACTCGTCCCTTGAGCTCGACACCCCGGTCGAGCAAGGCGTCGTACTCTTCGAAGAACTGACGGATATCGAGCACAACGCCATTGCCGAGGAGGCAGCGCTTGCCCTCGTGGAGGACCCCTGACGGGATCTGGTGGAGAATAAATTCGTCTTCGCCGACGTGGACCGTATGGCCCGCATTCGCGCCGCCCTGATAACGAGCTACGATGTCGACGTCCTCGGCGAGCACGTCGACGATCTTCCCCTTCCCTTCATCTCCCCATTGACACCCGACGATGACGGTGCAGGAACCCTGAGGTGGCATGTTTCCCTGTCGCGATGGTGGTGGCCGAACACGGGAATTTCAGCACAAAAAACGGGCCTCCCCGCGTGGGGGACCGCCCGTTGAACGATGTTTCCTTTGGGAAAAGCTAGGCGCGCTGGCACGGAGTGTCAACGCAGCGCGATACCCTGGCGACGGGTCAATTCACCGCATCACGCACGACCTGGCACCAGGTCCGTCAAGCCGGTCAGCTACGGCCCGACCGCGCCCTCGGTTGTCAACAGATTCGCAGCATCGAGAATCTTCCGTACCTCGTCCCGGCCGTCCTCTGGTAAGGGGGCCAGAGGGGGGCGAAGAACTCCACCGCTCACGCCCAACATGTCGAGTGCCGCCTTGATCCCGGGCACGCCCATGCCGCCTACGATCTTGTTGTTCACGGGCGTGATCACCTCCTGTTGGCGTCCGGCGTCCGCGCTGCGTCCCTCTCGAAACGCCACCGAGATCTCAGCGGCCTCCGCGGGGGCCATCAGACCAACCGCGACAATCCCGCCGACCGCTCCTATCTCCAGAGCACCGTAGAATATCCCGCCGCTGCCCACGAGCACCTGAAAGTCGTCGGCACACTCCTGAACCAGCTCCCCAAGGGGTCCGAGCTGTCCTCGTGAATCCTTGATTCCGACGATGTTGGCATGCCTGGATAGCTCTGCGACTAATCGCGTCGGGAACTCGAGCGTACTCAGCCGCAGGGGGACCTGATAGACGAGGACGGGCACCGGGGAGGCATCCGCGACGGTCCGGTAGTGTCGCGCCAAAACCTCAGAGGACATGGCCCCCTTATAGAACGCCGGCGGGCTCACGAGTACCGCCTGGGCACCCGCGTCCGCTGCCTGCTGCGTCAGTCGAATCGTTTGGCGCGTGGACTCAGCCCCCGTGCCCGCGATGAGCAACGCGTGCTCAGGCACCACGTCGCCCGCTGCTTCGAGCAGTGTGACACGCTCTGCCTCGTCGAGAAAGACCGATTCGCCCGTCGACCCGGACACCAAGATTCCCTGGATGGGGTGCTCGAACCACTGACGAAGATTCGCCCGAAACGCGACGACATCGACGTCCCCAGTCACAGGGTCGAAGGGAGTGGTTACCGGTAGAAATGTTCCGCTGAAATCGACCACTTTGCTTACGAGCCTCCGTACATCTGGGTCATGTCGTCCGATGCTGGGTTCATACCGGGCTCGGTCCCACCCGGCGCGTCGAACATGCGCATTTTCAGGTCGAAGTCCGCCGGGTTGTTCGCGGCCGCCTTGGCAACCTCGAAGTCCACCACGTCGTTGTTCACCATGTCCATCGGGTGCTGATCGAAGGTCTGAGATCCGTAATGATCTTTGCCCTCCTCGATCAGATCCGAGATATCATCGAGGCGTGCTGGGTCACGGATGCAGTCGCGGATAGTAGCTGTCACCTTCATGATCTCCATTGCCGCCATCCGGCCACTGGCCTTCTTCTGAACGAGGCGCTGAGAGATCACTGCCTGCAGCGACTCAGAAAGACGGATGCGGATCATGTCCTGCTCTTCGGCCGGGAAGACTGCAATGATACGAGAGATGGTCTGGATCGTGTTCCTCGTATGCAGGGTCGAGACCACCAGGTGTCCGGTTTCTGCCGCCTTGAGCGCTGTTTCGATCGTCTTCCTGTCACGCATCTCACCGATGAGGATCACGTCCGGGTCCTGACGTAGTACGGAGCGCAGACCCGATGTGAAAGACTCCGTATCGGTCCCGATATCCCGCTGCGTGATGGAAGCCTTGTTGTCCCGGTGCAAGAACTCGATGGGGTTCTCGAGGCTGACGATGTGCACCTTCTTGTTCTGGTTGATCCAGTTGATCATCGCCGCCATCGTCGAGTTCTTTCCCGAGCCGGTGACACCGGTCACCAGGATCAGGCCGCGCTCGTGGTCCGAGAGCTTGTTGACGATCGGCGGCAACCCTAGCTCCTCGACGGTCGGGATCTCGAACGGGATCACCCGCATGACGATCATCGGCGAGCCACGCTGCTTCATGATGTTGACGCGGAAGCGGCCGACCCCTGGAATCCCCCAAGAGCAATCGTAGTCGAGCAGCTTGTCGAAGTTCGCCTTGTCCTCCTCATGTGGGATCAGCGACAGTGCGATTCCCTTCACCTGCTCGGCCGACACCCTCTGCTGAGTCAGCGGCTGCAGATCACCGTGGATCCGGGCACCGACGAAATCACCCGCCTTGATGTGGATATCGCTCGCCCCGCGCTCTAGCGCGGCTTTGAACAGCTCCTGCATGAAGTTCCCTCCCCGACGTCGGACGTTCGTTCGGCAAAACGCAAGATAGTGGGCAGGCTACCCCAGCGCCTCCCGCCAGTTCAGCCCCATTCTCTGCTTCGCCTCCGCGAGTGTCTCACGGGCGATCGCGCCTGCCTTTCTCGCTCCATCGTCGAGCACGCGGCGTACCCCGTCCGGATTCTCGATGTACTGCTTCGCGCGCTCGCGGTACGGCGCGAAGGCGTCGGCAATATTATCGGCGAGCATGCGCTTACAATCCACGCACCCGATCGTGCCTGCGCGGCACCGAGTGTCGATGTCCGCCCGCGTCGCCTCGTCGGTGAAGAAGCCATGCAGAGAGTACACGTTGCAGACCTCCGGGCGTCCCGGGTCATCCCGCCGGACTCGCTGTGGATCGGTGACGGCGCCACGCACGCGAGCCCATACATAGTCGGGCTCGGAGAGGACTGGAACGGTGTTGTTGAGCGACTTGCTCATTTTCGCCTTACCATCGAGCCCAACGATGCGGCCGGCGTCTTCACCAACGAGCGGTTCGGTGATCGGGAACGTGTCTCCGTACGCAGAATTGAACTTCCTTGCGATCTCGCGAGTCAGCTCCAAGTGCTGCTTCTGGTCCGCACCCACCGGCACGGCATCCGCCTTATACAGGAGGATATCCGCGGCCTGCAAAATCGGGTAGTTCAGAATCCCGGCAGGGATCGACTCCAGATTCTGTGACTTGTCCTTGTACTGAGTCATGCGCTCGAGGTCACCAACGGGCGTAACCGCATTGAAGAGCCACGCCAGCTCGGTATGCTCAGGCACGTCGGACTGAACGAAGATGATCGCCTTCTCAGGATCGAGCCCGACCGCCAAGTAAGAGACTGCGAGATCGAAAACCATCGCGGGCATGCGTGCGGGATCGCCACCTGCCGTGATCGCGTGCTCATCGACGATACACCAGATGCAGTCGTAGTCATCCTGCATGCCCACCCAGCGACGCAGCGCGCCTAGATAGTTACCAAGGTGGGCCTCTCCAGAGGGCTGCATGCCGCTGAAGATGCGCTTCTTTCTACCGGTGCTCGAGTTGTCGGTCATGAGGACAAATGGATGACAGTGAGTTGCGTGTGCTCACGCATATGGGCCCGCTAACTTAGCTGGCATGAACAGGTCATGCCCATCCATGGATGCGCTTCTCCGTACCGCCCGCGAGGCCGCCGATGCCGCAGCCGCGATCCAGCGTCGTGACGCGGGCAAGATCGGTCTTGTTGATGCGCGAGAGAAGGCGAGAGCCGACTACGTCTCGAAGACCGACCTGGACGCCCAAGAGGCGGCACTCTCGGTGATCGAACGGAACCATCCAGACCATGTCGTGCTCGCAGAAGAGAGCGACGAGTCGGTCGAAGATCAGCTCGCCGGCTGGGACGGACGCCCGCTCTGGATCGTCGACCCATTGGACGGCACCGCCAATTTCTTGCACTCGCATCCTCAGCATTGCGCGTCCGTAGCCGTAGCAGTGGACGCCCGGGCCGTGGCTGGAGCGGTGACGAGCGGCTCTTCGGGTGAGCGATGGTGGGCAGCCGAGGGCCTGGGTGCCTTCAAGGGTGGCCGCCGAATTCACGTGTCCTCGGTGAAAGCATTCCGCCAAGCGATGGTCGGCACTGGCTTCCCCTTCAAGGCCCTGGACTTGCTCCCGGACTACCTAGGCGAGTTCGGGCGCGTGTTGCGCACCGCGTCAGGTGTGCGCCGTGCCGGCGCCGCCGCGCTCGACCTCGCCTACCTGGCGCAGGGCTCACTTGACGCTTTTTGGGAAAAGATCCTCATGCCTTGGGACTACGCGGCCGGAATCGTGCTCGTGCAAAAGGCGGGCGGAGTGCTCGCGCGCCAGACGGCACCGCCCTGGATTTCGTGCCTGGCCCAGTGACCGGGGCAAATTCTGTGGCGTTGCTGGACGAGCTGCACGAACTCCTCTAGGGCTCCCGAGCCCCACCCCCGAAACTTCCAACACACCTCCCCGTAGGATCGATCATGTAAATACTCACACTCGTGGATGAAAGCATGCCTAGAGGCGACTACTTGGGGGAATTCGAGCAGATGATCCTGCTCACGGTCGCGCGGTTGGACGACGAAGCGTACGGCATGGCCATCCTCGATGAGCTGCAGGCACGTACACGTGCCGAGGCCGCCGTCGCCTCCGTATACGCCGCGTTGGATCGGCTCGAGCGTAGGGGTTTCGTGACTTCAAAGGTCGGCGACCCGACACCGGAGCGCGGCGGACGAGCGAAGCGCTTCTTCAAGTTGGTCCCCGCGGGGGCGCTGGCCCTGTACCGCTCCCGGAATGCCCTCGATTCTCTGTGGGAAGGGCTCGAGCTGGACACAGACGGGCTCGACCTGGACGGCGACGGACTGGTATGAGTTCGCATCGCCCTCGCCCACCTCAGTTAGCGGAGCGACTGCTCACTCTGCTGCTGCCCTGGCAATACCGCGACGAGCATCTGGGCGACCTGGAAGAAGGATTCCGCCGCCGAGCGACTGCCGGCCGGAGCGCGAGCCGGTGGTATTGGCGCCAAGTGGTGCGCTCGATCCCTGCGGCGATCGCGCTCCGCTATCAAACCCGAAACGACGACCGAACCGAACCCGGACTACCCATGGAAACGATCAGCCAAGACCTGCGCTACGGACTCCGCTCGCTTAGGAAGAGCCCCGGCTTCGCCATCGTCTCGATCCTGACACTCGCACTCGCGATCGGCGTGAATACGTCGGTCTTCAGCCTGGTCAGCGTGATCATCTTCGCTGACCTACCCATGCAGGACTCCGAAACGGTCTCGTTGGTTCGAGGCATTAATCCCGAACTCGAGATCGACCAAGGCAGCGTGTCGCCTGCGGACTACATGGACCTCGTTGAGCGGTCCCGTAGCTTCGAGTCTTTGGCCGCCCTGACTGAAGGCCAGTGGATACTCACCGGCCAAGACCAGCCGATCCGGGTGTCGGGCCCGCAGTTCACGGCCGGCCTGACCGAGACCTGGAAGCTGCCACCTGTGCTGGGGCGAAGCTTCGCCGCGGGCGAGGATCGACTGGGTGCCGAACCGGTGGCGATGCTCTCACACGGGTTCTGGCAAGACCGCTACAGCGGCCGCAGCGATGTCATCGGCGAAACGATCGCCCTCGACGGAGAAGAGTACACGATCGTCGGGGTGACGAACCCCGGCCTCGAATTCGCTTCGTTCGCAACGGCTCAGATTATCACACCTTTGGTCCTCGACGGCGGGGAGCCCGATAGCACCGGGCGCTCCCTGTTCGTCTCGGGGCGCCTCGCGCCGGGCGTGACGCAGGAGATGGCCACAGAGGAAGTGCGCCAGATCGGGGTGGATCTTGCAGAAGAGTTCCCGGCGCAGAATCGCGGATGGGGCCTGTGGTCAGCTCCAGTTATGGAATCGCTGATCGACGAGGATGGACGCTTGATCTTCCTGCTACTGCAATTGACGGTGGGCATGGTGATCCTGATCGCATGCGCGAACGTAGCCAACATGCTGCTCGCTCGGTCCACGGCACGCGCTCGGGAGGTCGCCGTCCGGTCTGCGTTGGGAGCCGGTCGGTCGAGACTCATCCGACAGCTTCTCACGGAGAGCTTGGTCATTTCTCTGGCGGCCGCGAGTCTCGGACTCGCATTCGCTTACGGGCTGAACAAGACCTTGATTTGGATCTCAGCCGGCACGGAAGAGATCTTCAAAATGGCCGAGTTCAATGCTGAGGTGCTCACGTTCACGCTTCTGGTATCACTCGTGGCGCCGCTCGCGTTCGGGCTCTTCCCGGCGCTGCGCGCGTCGGCGGCCGGACCATCCGCAGCCCTGCGCGACAGGCGCTCTGCCGGCGGTGGGCGCTCCGGCAAACGCGTGCGTGGTGTACTCGTGACGGCCCAAATCTCGTTGGCACTCACGCTCATGGTCGTGGCCACGCTACTCACACGCTCGGTCACCAACATACAAACGCGTGCTCTCGGTTTCGCCCCGGAGGGCCTTCTAACGATTGAGCTCAACCTGTCCGAGAGCCTGTACGAAGCACCGGAGTCACGGCTGCAGCTCTTCGCTCAGGCTCGAGAGGAAATCAGCAGCCTTCCAGGTATCGGCCGCGTCGAAATGACAAACGTCATTCCCGCCGCAGGTATCGGCGCGCGCCGCTCGCTGATCATCGAAGGTCGGGAGGAGGTCGAAGGGCGTGCTGCGCCCACGGCAATCTTCGTTACGATTTCTGACGGGTACTTCGACCTGATCGGGCTGCCGCTGCTGCAAGGTCGAGCCTTCACGGAAGCCGACGACGCCTCGTCCTTCGAGGTCGCCATTCTCAGCCAGGACGTGGCCGATCGATACTGGCCAGACGAAGACCCCATCGGGCGTCGCATCCAGATCGCCGGCGCCGATGATGCGTGGATACAGGTGGTCGGCGTCGTCCGCAACGTGCGAGACGCCCGCGACTCGGAGCAAGGGTCTCTCGACATCTATGTGCCGCACAGCCAGAACGCTCGGGAGTCGATGTTCTTGGTCACGCACGCTACGGCGGACCCGGCCGCTTTGGCTGGCCCCATTCGAGATGCGATCTGGCGAGTCGATGTAAATCAGCCAGTCGATGCCATCCAGACGATGGCGCGAGCGCAATACGTGGCGGCGGCGAGCAACTACCCGCTGCTCACGCTCTTCGTAACGTTCGCCGTGTTCGCGCTCTTCATGGCCTCGATCGGCATCTACGGGGTGATGGCCTACTCCGTATCGCAGCGTGGGAAGGAAATCGGTCTGCGCCTGGCACTCGGTGCGGAAGTCGGAAGCGTGCGATGGATGGTCGTCTCGGAGGGTGCGCGGCTACTCGCTTTCGGTATCGGCATCGGCCTGGTCGCGGCATTCGCCATCAGCCGACTGCTTGGCAATCTCGTATTCGGTGTGAGCGCTACCGATCCGTTGACGTTCATTGGCGTGCCGCTGGTGCTCGCCAGCGTGGCACTGGTCGCGAATCTCGTTCCGGCCACGCGGGCGACCCGCCTCGATCCGGCAGACACGTTGAGAGCGGACTAGAACGACGAGATTTGTGGACGTGCCAAGCAAAACGGGCCCGGGCTTTCACCCGGACCCGCATCGCTCCGCAAGCGCCTTCTAGTTCTTGGCAATCTCGATCGTGCGTCCCTTCGCCTCCGGTGCCTTCGGCAGAACTACCGTCAACACTCCGTTCTCGAACGTCGCCACGATGTCGTCGCTGTTGATCGCTCGCGACAACGAGAACGTGCGGTGGAACGCGCCGTAGTTGCGCTCCCGGACCAAGAATTTGCGCTCATCGTCGCCCTCAGTGACCGGCTCCGCCTTCTCACCTGAGATCGTGAGCACGTTCTCTTCCAGCTCTATGGAGAGGTTCTCCTCCGATAGCCCTGGCAGCTCGGCAGTGAGTTCGAGTCCTTCCTTGGTCTCTGAAACGTTTACCGAGGGCGTCCAACTTCGTGGACTCCGCGACGGATTGTCGAAAACGCCAGCAAGTCGGTTCTGCGCCGCTTCGAGGTCCAGCCAGGGTGAGTAGCTCCGCCGCCTGAACTTGTATGCCGTAATGGGCATGATGCCTCCTGATGTGTGTGGTGTAGACACCCGCCAAGATGCAACCGGCGTGCCACATGAGGAGATCACAAAGTCTGCCAAAATGAACGGCACCAACAGGTTACCGCGTCGTACGTCTGCCAACATGGCGTCTCTTACGTGCCGTTACTGCCGCCCATGCAGGGTCAGCGCCAGGGCCTTACGAGCAGCACCCATTGGAGGGTCCAGTTCTCGCTCGATGACAGAGACCCCGTGGCTCACGATCGCGGCCAAGAGCGCGGCGCGTACGGGACCACGCCCCCGGATCAGACCTCCCCCCAGAGCGAGGCGCGGCTGCTCCGACCACGGTCCCGAGCGCTCGACAACAGTAGTGACGTGATGCGCCAGGCTCTCGACCGCACGTTCGAGAATCTTCCCGGCGCGGGCATCTCCGGCAGACGCGGCTCGAGCGACATCGGGAACCAGAGCAGCTACCTCCGCCTTGCTCGCCGACGCCACCCAGGCGACCAGCTCCGTCGGATCCCGTAATCCAAGCGCCTCCAAAACGAACTCTCGCAGCATCGTGGCACTGCCCCGACCGTCTTCGGCTCGGGCCACACGCCGCAGCGCCTCGGTACCTATCCAATACCCGCTGCCTTCGTCCCCAATGTGCTGGCCCCATCCTCCGACTCGATGGGTGACACCGTTTTCGTCGCGAGCGCAGGCGATCGAGCCGGTGCCCGCGATTAGCATCACGCCCGACCCGTCTGCGAAGGCATCGTGGAGCGCGGCCTCTACGTCCGTGCTGACCTCGATCGACTGCGCTAGCCCCACCCGGGAGAGCGCGGCCGTAACCGCATCCCTGGTCGCTTCTCTACCAGCTCCTGCGAGCCCCGCCCAAAGTGCCCGGACCGGGAGCGTCACACCGCCCTGTACCGCCGCTAGCCGGACGGCATCGGCAACCGCGGACGCAGCATCGCCGGGAACTCCGGCCGTTGCGACCGCACCGGCGCATTCGGCCCGAGCTACTTCCGCGCCGTTGTCATCGAGAATGACAGCGCGTGTACTCGTGCCGCCTCCGTCGACGCCAACGACGAATCGGCTCATACCGTTCGCTTCTGGAAGAGACCGGCGAGCGAACCCGCTAGCAGCGTCACCGTCGCACCGGCCGGTACGTACCACGGCCAGGCCATGCGATCCCTCAAGAGCACGACGGTCCCAATCCCGATGACGACGCCCAGGATCGCGGCACCCTGACCCGGGCGCTTGGTGAACACGCCGAGCGCGAAAGCACCCAACAGCCCTCCGTATACGAGAGCCGCAATGCCGAGGGCGACCTCGACCGCCGAAGTGCCTTCCGACAGCGGAATGAACAGAATCGCGCCACCGATCAGCAGTGCTGCCCACACCAGAGTGAACGCCTTGCCCGCCTTCAGAATTCGTGACTCGTCACCTCGGGCTCCTACGAGCGGTGCCCAGAAGTCGTACGCCGTCGCAGACGCGAGCGAGTTAATCGAAGACGAGAGAGAGGACATCGCTGCAGCGAAGACCCCAGCGATGAGGAGCCCGGTCAAGCCGGGCGGCAGTTGCTGCACGATGAACGTCGCGAAGATCTCGTCCGTACTGGCGAATTCTCGACCGCCGTAGAAGGACCAGAGCCCCAGTCCGACCATCAAGAAGAGCAGGAACTGGAAGATCACCACCACACCGCTGCCGATGAGCGCTTTCTGGGCGGCGCGCTGATCGGTGCATGTCAGCAGTCGTTGCACGATGAGCTGATCGGTGCCGTGCGACGCCATCGTGAACACGGCGCCACCGAAGACGCCGGCCCAGAGGGTGTATGTGGTGGTCAGGCTCCACGTGAGGTCGAAGACCTGCATCTTCCCCACCGCGCCTGCGCTCGAGAAGACACTCGACCAGCCATCCGGAAGCGCAAGTTGGAGCGCGACGATCGCGACCGCCGCCCCGAGCAGGTAGAGCCCCATCTGCACCGCGTCGACCCAGACGACAGCCTTGATGCCGCCGAAATAGGTGTAGATGACGGTGAGCACACCGATCACTGCGATCGAGACCGGATACGGCCACCCAGTGATCAGTGCTAGAGGGATCGCCGTGGCGAAGAGCCGCACCGAGTCCGCAAGCAACCGCGTCACCATAAAGATGGCCGAAGTCACCCGCCGGGCGCCCAGACCAAAACGGTCCTCGAGTAGCGCATACGCAGTCGACAATTCGCCGCGATAGTACGCTGGCAGGAAGATCACCGACACCGCGATGCGGCCTGCCAGGTATCCCAGCGTGAGCTGCAGAAAGACGAGGCTGCCCGCGTACGACACACCGGGCACGCTCAGGAACGTGAGCGTGCTCGTCTCTGTGGCTACGACCGACAGCATTACAGCGACCCATGGAAGGGAGCGACTTCCGAGGAAGTAATCGGTCGCCCCCTTTTGACCTCGTCCCAGCCACGCGCCCCACGCGGTTGTACCAATCAAGTACGCCACGAGGACGAATAGGTCGAGCGCAGTGAAGGCGTTCACGGGCGGTCGCTTCCGTGCGTTAAGAGAGCGGTCACTGGAAGTACATTTCGGGCGCGGTGAGAGTGGTCACGACGCGACTCCCGGCACCGGCCCCATGGAGGCACGTGACGGTCTCAGGTTCCTGCCGATCCACCAGAAGCAAACGGCAGCAACTAGGAGCAGCAGCACACTCCTGCCGGTGGCGCCAAAAATGATCTGCCCGACACCGAAGAGCGTCGAGTAGACAGAGATCACTCCAGCCACCCAGTTCGTCCAGTTGAGTGGGCCACCGTCGACCGGCTCACCCGCCAGGCCCAAGGTCTCGGCAATCGGCCTCCAGCCGCGGCCGCCGGGTCGCACGCGCAGATAGAACGCGCGTAGGACCTCGTCGTCTTCCGGACGAGTGAGGAAGGTGACCGCAAGCCAGACCACGGTGGACACGCCCACGGTGGCAAGCATGATCCACGCCCATTGCATCGGATCATCGGGGTCGAGGCCGACGCCGAACCACAGCACGACACTGACGACCAGCGAGGCGATCATTGCGCTGATCTCAGACCACGCGTTGATTCGCCACCAATACCAGCGGAGTATGAGTACGAGCCCGGTGCCGGCTCCAATCGCGAGCAAGAACCGCCACGTACCCTCGATGCTCGTGAGGAAGTACGTCACGACGAGCGAGGCGACCATCAACCCCGCGGTACTGACACGCGCAGCCTTCACGAGCTCACGCTCGTCTAAGTCCGGACGGATGAATCGTCCGTATAGGTCGTTGACGAGGTAGCTCGCACCCCAATTTAGCTGAGTAGAGATCGTCGACATGTACGCGGCCGCGAATCCGGCCAGCACGAGGCCGGTCAGGCCCGAGGGCAGCAAGTCCATCACTGCGAGCACGTATCCCTCTTTGGGATCTTCGAGCCCTGGATAGAGGATCGTCGATGCGAGCGCGACGAGGATCCAAGGCCACGGCCGGATCGCATAGTGGGCGATGTTGAACCACAGCGTGGCAAGCACGCCATCACGCTCGCTGCGCGCCGCGAAGATGCGCTGAGCGATGTACCCGCCCCCACCTGGTTCCGCGCCAGGGTACCAGGAGGCCCACCAGTTCACCCCCAGGTAGACGGCCATCGTGATCGCGGGCATCCATGCGGCACTCTCGGCCGGCAGCATCGCCAGCGCGGCATCCGTAGAGCCGTAGATATCTCCGAGACTGTTCTGCATGCCTACGATGCCACCGACTGCCTCCACGGCAAAAAACGCCAGGATGACAGCCCCTCCCAGCGCGAGACCGAACTGGAAAAAGTCGGTGATTACGACGCCCCAGAGGCCCGCCATGGTCGAGTACCCTGCCGCGAGCACAAAACAAACCCCGAGCGCGGCTACGTCCGGGATGTCGAGTGCCACCGAGACGATCGCCATCATCGCGAGGTTCACCCACCCCATGATGATGAGGTTGATGGGCAACGCCATGTATGCGGCGCGGAAGGCGCGCAGGATTGCGGCAGGCTTGCCGCCGTAGCGTAGCTCGCTGAACTCGGCGTCGGTGATGACCCCCGCCCGTCGCCACAACCGAGCATAGAAGAAGACGGTCAACATCCCGCTCATGACCATGTTCCACCACAGCCAGTTTCCAGCAACACCATACTTCGCGACGAGCTCGGTCACCGCGAGCGGCGTATCGACGGCGAAGGTCGTGGCGACCATCGACGTCCCTGCCAGCCACCAGGGGAGCGAACGTCCACCGACGAAGAATTCCGTGATCGAAGAGCCGGCGCGTCGGGACATCGCGACTCCGATCCCTGCGGCGAACACGAAATAAAGTGTGATGATCGCCCAATCGAGGAACGTCACGGAACCCGCTTTCTGATGGTCTGATCGGTGATGGCGAGCACCGCCGCATCATGAACAGCCCGCCTCAGCGGAACGTGCTTCTGGTTCTCTCGTGTCGGGTGCACGCGGTTCGTAAGCAGGATGACCCAGAGGTCCAACTCGGGGTCGAGCCAGATCGACGTACCGGTATAACCCGTATGGCCGAACGCGCTCGACGTTATGTAGTCCCCACCGGATGACTGCCCCGATGGAGTGTCCCAACCGAGCGCCCGCGAGGACGACGCGTCATAGCGCGTCGTGAACATTTCGAGCACGTCCGAGTCGACGAGCCTCTGGGTACGTTCCCTAGCCGCCGGGCACGGCTCTCCGGCGGTCCCGCCCGGTCTGCAGGCTGGAGAGACTCCGTCATTGAGCATCATGCGCGCGAAGACGGAAAGATCGACCGCGGTCGTGAAGAGCCCCGCGTGCCCGGCAACTCCCCCCATCGCGTCGGCGTTCTCGTCGTGTACACGACCCCACACCAGCTCCTGCCGCCACGTGGTATCCATCTCGGTCGCAGCAATGCGCGGTCGCAGCGTAGCGTCCGGTCGATAGCGAGACTCTCGCATCCCTAGCGGCTGCCACACGCGATCGTTCAGGAAGCCGTCCAGCGACTGTTGCGCGACTTCTTCGATGACCCAAGCCAGCGTCATGATGCCGATGTCCGAGTAGATCGTCTCGACTCCGGGGTCGAGGTCGAGCGGCTCATCGGCGACTGCGGCCTTGTAGGCCTCGAGGCCAGCGATGTCGAAGAACCAGCGCCGGAACGGCGGTAAGCCGGAGCGATGAAGCAGCAACTGACGGACCGTAACCCGACTCTTTCGATCATCTCCCCGCGACCAATACGGCAGGTAGGAGACGACGGGAGCGTCGAGGTCGAGTCGACCCTCTCCGACCAACATCATCGCGGCAGTGACCGTGCCGACGACCTTGGACATCGACGCCACGTCCCAAATCGACGTCGTGGTGACGGGTCGACCGCTGCCGTATGCAAGCTCCCCGAATGCCTTCAGCGATACGAGCTGGCCATGCCGTCCGATCGCCAAGGTGACACCTGAGGCCGCGGAGTCGGCCAACGCCGCCTCGATGATCGAGTCGACGCGAGCGAGCCCCCCCGCAGACATGCCGACGGATACGGGGTCCACCACCGACTGATCTTGCCCAAGCACCTGACGATCTCCGCGGTCGACGATTCCAGCGGCCACCAGCGGATCATCGACTGTGCGGGTGACGATTCGCGTGGTCGTCTTGGCCCGGTCCAGGCCCTCTCCGATGGTCGCCAGCGGCGGGATCGAAATGGGGAGCCGACCCGTGATGGCCTCTTCGCCGAACAGTGCGCCGAGCGCCGCACGCTGCGAGACCTCGCGGTCACCCCAAGCCACCAGATAGCTGCTCACATCAGGCAACGCCCTCACTAGGTACGGGCTGGCAAACGAAAGAAGTACGGTCGGCTTGTCCGTAGCGGTCTCGTTGACCAGGGTCCGCAGGGACTGCGGCAGTGCATCCTCTCCAGAGCCAAC
>Ga0114996_10004967_pt1 | contig 15784 bp, 11 predicted proteins | sample ArcticOcean_MG_C_4_FD_87039 | JGI IMG/M metagenome (GOLD analysis project Ga0114996, IMG submission 87039) | Marine microbial communities from western Arctic Ocean - ArcticOcean_MG_CB4_134 | ecosystem: Environmental > Aquatic > Marine > Oceanic | place: Arctic Ocean: Canada Basin | collected...
AGTACGAGGCGCGCGTCGTAGGGACCGGCAATCTTGCCGGTCCATCGCCGCAAAGCGGCGACGCCCAATCGTTCCGAGCAAGCGCAACGAAGCAATGGCGGGCCTGGCGCGCGCTTCGCTCCCCACGCGGCGAGAAATGCGGGTTAGAGATGATTGTCGTGCGCGGCTGCTTAGAGTACCGCCCTGAGTTCATCCGGGTTGAAATCGATGCCCGCCCGGGAGTACTCAAGCACGCCTTTGCGCCGGAGCTGGCTCATGTGCTGCGTAATGATCTCCCGAGACGTACCGACGTAGCGGGCGAGCAGCTCGTGGGTGAGCGGCATGATGTGAAGCGTCAGCGGGCCGGTTGGCGTGCCGAACTGGCCGCCGAGCCGCAGCAGCACCTTGATCAGGCGCTGGGAGATTTGGTCGATCGCCAGGCTTTCGATCCGTGTGTCGGCGTCGTAGAGTTTGGCCGCCATCACACGGAGCATCGAAGGACCCAGCTCCGGGGTGCGTAGCATCAGCTGCCCCAACTCGTCTCGGCTCCATTCCATCACGGAACACTCATCGAGCGCGACCGCTGATTCCCCGCGGTCTCGCCGGCCCATGATCGCCGACTCGCCGAAAAACGTATCGGCTGAACAGAAGTCCAGGACGGTCTCTCGCCCTGCATCTGAAATTCGGCTGAGTTTGACGGTGCCGTCGACGACCAAGAATAAGAGGTCGGCCGGGTCATCAGGGGTGTAGATTGTCTGATCTTTCTGAAAACGCTGGGTTTTGCGTCTCGGAAGGAAAGCAAGCGGGTCGTCCCAGAGGTACGGCATCACCGGGGAATTCATGACAGCGACGGACATGTTCGAACCTCCTTGGCGGCTCCCGGGGGGCTAAATCGGCGCTCCAAACCCATTTCACCGGGGTCTGCCTATCGTATATAGACGGCGCGGTTGGCGTTAGGTTTCGGCTTTCTTCAGGAGAGCAAAACGCTTGCTGCGGCGAGGCCGTTGCGGCTGGCCCGGCACAGGCGTGGACGGAAGTCCACTCTCGGGCGTAGCAGTCTACGCCCTAACGGTGGACCGGAAGTGCTGGACCCTACTGAGTCACGTCGGCTTTGGTAAATCCAACGTTGAACTTCATATTTTGCGTTGTGGCCTCGAGGGCGAACTTCCCATTCCGCAGGACTCGCTTGACGAAAGGCCAGCGGTAACCGTCAATCGTCCGGAAGTCAGAGTAAAACTCCTCCACCTGAGCCAAGCCCGTGGGCGTGTCGCCGACGAACATCTTTTTGATCACATCGCCGGTTTCCTTGTCGACAAAAAGTCGCAGCGGCATGTTGGCAACGTCATTGAGTTCGATCACTTCGCTCATCCGTCCGTCGACTTCTTCCTCGCGAAGAAAGCGGATTTGGTCGCGCGGGGGCGACTTCATGAGAAATAAGTTGGAGCGCGCTAGGTCAGCCTTGATTTGCGTCGAGGCGTCGTCGGACAGATAGCGGACATCGCCGGGAAGCATCTGCCAGGCCTTCGTGCCGTCGAAGACCACGATGATCTTGGCATTGGGGACTTGGATCTCCTGGCGAACCAGGTTGGGCGATAGAAAGAACCCTCGACTGATCAGCTCGAGTTGTTTGTCTTTCTCCTTTGGGTTGTTGGTGCGCGTCACCAAGTCAAAGGTGTAATCGCGAACAGGTTCGGCGGGTGGCCCGGCTCCGACGCGCTCGCGGGCACGCTCGTATATCTCCCACGCCCGCTCTTTGGGGTCGGGTTCATCGGCCGCGAAAACCGGCGCGGCGAAAGCGGCCGCCAGCAGGGCCAGCGACAAAACGCAGGCATTCATGCTTTTCTGCCTCATGAAGTCATTATGGGACCCCATGGGACCCCGGGGGAAGCGCTGGGAATCGGGGATTCCGCCTAGTTCGTATTTCTCATCGGGTGACGAGGCGAGGTACGGGAGCGACGCTTCGTGCCGGCACGCTTCTCACGCACCTCGCCTCGTCACCCGATGAGAAAAATGGGCTAGTACCGATATTAAGGCCAACACTCGATTGCCATCTCGGTCCCGAGGTACGATAATTGGTATGGGTGTGGCGCTCATGTCACCGCCGCGTCCGCCCCATCTTTCGGCCAGCGGGCCAGACCCGGCAAGCAAAGGGAGCTTTTTGTGAAACGAAGCGGAGGCGATGATACTCTACGGTGCTCGTTCTGTCACAAAACCCAAGAAGTCGTTGGCAAGCTGATCTCGACACCGGGCGACTACCCCAAGGCTTACATTTGCGACGAGTGCGTTGCGGTTTGCAATTCGATCCTTGAGGACGACAAGCCGGAAGCTTCCGGGCCCAATGCTTTTACCCTCCCCAAACCTCAGGAGCTGAAGGAGCGGCTGGATCAGTACGTGGTCGGCCAGCACGCGGCAAAAAAGAAACTGGCCGTCGCGGTCTATAACCATTACAAGCGCGTATTCATGAACAAGCAGCGCGGCAAAGATGACGTCGAGTTGCAGAAGTCGAACATCATGCTGATCGGCCCGACCGGCACGGGTAAGACGTTGCTGGCGCAGACTCTGGCCAGGATCCTTGATCTTCCGTTCGCCATTGCCGATGCGACGACGCTGACCGAAGCCGGGTACGTCGGCGAGGATGTAGAAAACATCATCTTGAAGTTGCTGCAATCCGCCGATGGAGATGTGCAGAGGGCGCAGCAGGGAATCATCTACATCGACGAGATCGACAAGCTGAGCCGCAAGGATGAAAATCCTTCAATCACTCGTGATGTTTCCGGCGAGGGCGTGCAGCAGGCTTTGCTGAAAATCCTCGAGGGTACGATCGCTAACGTTCCGCCGCAAGGTGGCCGCAAGCATCCTCACCAGGAGTTTACGCCGGTCGATACGACGAATATCCTTTTCATCTGCGGCGGTGCGTTCGTGGGACTGGAAAAGATCGTGGCCCAGCGCCTGGACCAGCGCGTTGTCGGCTTCCGCTCGGCGGCTGAACAGGATAGCGGCGGCGATGAGGCCGTAGCCATCGATGGAGAGAAGGGCCTGGGGTTGTTGGGAAATGTTCAACCGCAGGACTTGATCCGCCACGGCTTCATTCCCGAGTTTGTTGGCCGCTTACCGGTCAACGCGGTGCTGGGCGATCTGGACCAGAAGGCTCTCGTCGAGATCCTATCGCGCCCCAAAAATTGCCTCGTCAAGCAGTATCAAAAACTTTTCGAGTACGAAGACGTAAGTTTGGAGTTGGAGCCGGATGCACTAGAGGCAATCGCGACACTGGCGTTGGAGAGAAAGGTCGGCGCCCGCGGTCTGCGAATGATCATGGAAGAGATGATGCTCGACCTGATGTACTACCTGCCGTCCTACAAACGCGTCAAGGAATACGTCGTGACCAAGCAAATGGTCGAAGACCAAAAAATGCACTTGACGGTTCTCGACAAAGCCGGCTAGCTCGCATTTTACGCTGATCGGCTACAATCAAATTGCCAGTTTGAATACGGCTGGAGAAGCCACACACTTATGCCCCCAGCGAAGGAAAAGTCCTTGACCCAGCGACTCCCGATGATGCCGATTCGGGATGTCGTGATCTTTCCCCACATGATGACGCCGTTTGTCGTGGGCCGGGAATCCAGCGTCCGGGCTCTGGAGTACGCTTTAGAGACCGACAAGAAGATCTTCTTGGCGACGCAGCACGATGCCTCGATTGACGACCCCTCGCCGGATCAAATTTTCCAGGTCGGCACGATCGTCAACATTGTTCAAAGCCTCAAGCTGCCGGACGGCAATATCAAGGTGCTCGTCGAAGGCCTCGAGCGTGCCCGCATTTTGTCGGTCAGCCTCGATGAGGGCTTCCATCGGGCAACCGTCAAAAAAGCGATTCAGACCACCGAAGACAGCCCGCAAATCGAAGCTTTGATCGGCCGCGCGACGGCTCTGTTTGAGCAGTACGTCAAGCAAAGCCAAAACCTCAACTACGAGACCATGATCGCCGCCGTGCGGGTGGACGATCCCAGCAAGCTGGCCGATACCATTGGCGCCAACCTGCAGTTGACGATTCCTGAAAAACAGGATTTGCTTGAGATTTTCGATGCCGCCGAGCGCCTGACGCGCGTCGCGGAAGTGCTTGATATCGAGATCGAGAAGCTCAGTGTCGACCGCACGGTTCAAGGCCGCGTCAAACGGCAGATGGAGAAGGCCCAGAAAGAGTATTACCTCAACGAAAAGATCAAGGCCATCCAGAAAGAGCTGGGCCGCGGCGAGAAGAGCGAGTTCGATGAGCTGCGCGCCAAGATCGAAGAAGCGGGGATGAAGAAGGACGCCCACGAGAAGGCGATGACCGAGCTGCGGCGCCTGGAGAACATGCCGCCGATGTCGGCCGAGTCGACCGTCTCGCGCAACTACATCGACTGGTTGCTGGCCGTGCCGTGGAAGAAGAAGTCGCGTGAGATTCGGGATCTCAAGTTCGCGCAGAACGTCCTCAATACGGACCACTACGGCCTGGAGAAAATCAAGGACCGCATTCTTGAGTTCCTTGCCGTGCGCCGTCTGGTGAAGGATCCTCGCGGGTCGATTCTCTGTTTCGTGGGACCTCCCGGCGTGGGTAAGACTTCATTGGGGAAATCCGTTGCCAAGGCGACCGGGCGTAAGTTCATTCGCATGTCGCTCGGCGGCGTTCGGGATGAAGCGGAAATTCGCGGACATCGCCGGACCTACATCGGCGCCTTGCCTGGGCAGATCATGCAGATGATGAAGAAAGCGGGTACTCGTAACCCGATCTTCATGCTGGATGAGATCGACAAGATGTCGACGGACTTCCGCGGCGACCCTTCGGCGGCGCTGATGGAAGTGCTCGATCCCGAACAGAATCACATGTTCGTGGATCACTACCTTGATGTGGAATACGACCTCAGTAAGGTATTTTTCATCGCCACGGCCAATGTGCTGCACACACTGCCCCCGGCGCTGCAAGACAGGCTGGAGATTATTCGCCTCAGCGGTTACACCGAGGAGGAGAAGGTCGAGATCGCCAAGCGGCACCTGGTGAGCAAGCAGATCAGAGAGAACGGGCTGAAGGACGCAGACGTCAAGTTCAACGAAGAGGGCTTGGTTCGCCTCGTTCAGGAGTACACCCGCGAAGCCGGTGTTCGAAATCTCGAGCGCGAGCTCGGCAACATCTGCCGCAAAGTCGCCCGCAACGTTGTTTCCCGCAAGAAGGGCGCGAAGAAAGTGAAAACGGTCGTCGACAACGAGAACCTTCACGAGTTCTTGGGCGTTCCCAAATACCGCGACCTCGGCATTGAAAAGAAGAACGAGATTGGGGCGGCCGTGGGGCTGGCCTGGACCGAACTCGGCGGTCAGTTGCTCAGTATCGAAGCTACGATCATGGACGGCAAGGGAAAGCTGACCATGACCGGCAAGCTGGGCGACGTGATGCAGGAGTCGGCGCAAGCCGCGATGAGCTACATCCGTTCGCGCTCGCAGACGTTCGGGTTGCCGAGGGATTTCTATCGGCACCTCGATGTTCACATTCACATCCCGGAAGGCGCCATCCCGAAGGATGGCCCCTCGGCGGGAATCACCCTGACGACGACGCTCGTCAGTGCGCTGGCTCGCGTACCGGTTCGCGGTGATCTCGCCATGACGGGTGAGGTGACATTGCGCGGCAAGGTCTTGCCGATCGGCGGCTTGAAAGAAAAGCTATTGGCTGCTCATCGCAACGGCATCTTCGAGGCCATCATACCCAAGGAAAACGAAAAAGACTTGCCCGACATTCCCGACAATATCCGTGCGGAGATGAAAATGCATTTTGTCGAGCACATGGACCAGGTGTTGATGATAGCATTAGAAAGACCCATCGAAGGTCTGACCGCTGTTCCGCCGCCGCCCGAGACAACCCGGTCGAGCGCGGAGGAAGGTCAGAAGAAGGTAACGCACTAGCTGTCGGGTGGGCCTTGTACGCCGCGCTCCAGACGATAGATTGAGCTGGCCTAGAGTGAGTTGGCCTAGACTGTTATAGCCGCTCATGTCCGCCGAGTTTGTTGCAAGCGCACCGAACGCTTCCCAATTTCCCCGCGACGGCTTACCGGAAATTGCTTTTGTCGGCCGGAGTAATGTTGGGAAATCGAGTCTGCTGAATACGTTGCTTCGGCGCCAGAAGCGTAAGGCCGGCTCGGTGCCAATCGATCGTAAGCAGCTTGCCCAAGTCAGCCGCACCCCCGGACGCACCCGGACAATCAATTTTTACCGAATCGATCAGGCCTTCTACTTCGCCGACCTTCCGGGTTATGGGTACGCCAAGATTTCGCGGCGGATAATGGCCGAATGGCGAGAGTTAGCCGATAGCTATTTGCAAAAGCGCCCCCAACCGCGCTTGGTTGTGATGATCATTGATATACGCCACGGAGCTACGCCGCTCGATGTCCAGATGGCCGATTGGCTGCTGGCTAACGGGCAGCCCTTTCTGGCGGTCGCATCCAAGGCGGACAAGTTGAAGCCGTCTGAACGAAGAAAGATCGTGAGTTCCATCGAGAAAGATTTTCGCCCCATTCTGCCGTTCTCGTCGAAGACCGGCGAGGGCGTTGAGCCGCTCTGGGGCAGCATCCAGCAAGCTCTGACCAGCTAACTTCTAACTTCCACCGAGACACAACGGACAACATCATTCGCTGACCCGTCACCGGTTCTCAACCCAACCCACGCATTTAATTTTCCAACCTGAGGAGATCATGGCATCCCGCACAAAAGACTCATCTCGCACAAAAGACTCATCCCGCACAAAAGACTCATCCCGCGGAAATGACTCATCGCGCGGAAATGTCTCGTCTCGCGGACAAGACTCATCGCGCGGAAATGTCTCATCCCGCGGACAAGACTCATCCCGCGGACAAGACTCGTCGCGCGGACAAGACTCGTCCCGCGGGCAAGACTCACCTCGCTCGCAAGAATCACCCCGTTCACAAGACGACGCGCCGATGGTGAATCTGGCGGCTCTCAAAGAAAAAACCATTCTCGAACTCAACGATCTAGCCACTGAGCTCAAGATTGAAGGCACGGCCGGACTGCGCAAGCAGGAGCTGATTTTCCGCATTTTGCAGGGGCAAGCTGAAAAAAGCGGCCTCATTTTTTCCGAAGGCGTGCTCGAAACTCTGCCGGAGGGGTTCGGCTTCTTGCGCGCTCCGGAATATAACTATCTGCCGGGTCCTGACGACATTTACGTCTCGCCGTCCCAGATCCGGCGCTTTGATTTGCGTACCGGGGACACGATTTCCGGCCAAGTTCGGCCTCCAAAAAGCGGCGAGCGTTATTTTGCTCTGATCAAGGTCGAGGCGATTAATTTTGAGCCGCCCGAGGCATCGAAGAGCAAGATTTTCTTCGACAACCTGACGCCGCTTTATCCGGAAGGCCGCATTAAACTCGAGACAACCAAAGAGAATCCGAGCGGTCGGGTCATGGACCTGATGACCCCGATCGGCAAGGGACAGCGCGGCTTGATCGTTTCGCCGCCCCGCACCGGTAAGACCATGCTGCTGCAATCGATCGCCAACTCGGTGACGGCCAATCAGCCCGAGGTCGCGCTGATCGTGCTGCTGATTGACGAACGTCCCGAAGAAGTCACCGACATGCAGCGCTCGGTCAAAGGCGAGGTCATCAGCTCGACATTCGATGAGCCGGCCACGCGGCACGTGCAAGTGGCTGAGATGGTGATCGAAAAGGCCAAGCGCCTGGTCGAGCATAAGCGCGACGTTGTCATCTTGCTGGATTCGATCACGCGCCTGGCGCGCGCCTACAATACGATCGTTCCGCCGTCGGGTAAGATTCTTTCCGGTGGCGTCGATTCGAACGCCTTGCAGCGCCCCAAGCGCTTCTTCGGCGCCGCCCGCAACATCGAAGAGGGCGGTTCGCTCACCATCATTGCCACGGCGCTCATTGATACGGGCAGCCGCATGGACGACATTATTTTCGAAGAGTTCAAGGGTACCGGCAACTTGGAAATTCATCTCGACCGCAAGATGGTCGACAAGCGCGTCTTTCCGGCGATTGACATCAACCGCAGCGGAACCCGCAAGGAAGAGCTGCTGCTGACGCCCGAAGAGCTGAACCGTGTTTGGGTCTTGCGGCGAGTCCTGAGTCAGATGTCCCCTGTGGATACGATGGAGCTTTTGCTTAACAAAATGAGCAAGACGCGCAGCAATGCCGAGTTTCTTGCCTCGATGACGGACTAACGGCGACTTGAGCCGCGCGCGTAAGCAAGCGGTAATCCGCAAGCCAGCGCTAATCCGCAAGCCAGCGGCTATCAGCAAGTGCGCACAGCTCCAACTATTCATCAACGAACCAATCGCCATCCACCCGAATCAGCACCCACTCGACACCGATGGAAACCATCGACAAGCTCCTGGAGAATACCCGAGGAATCCTCAAGCTCAAGCCGAACTACGTCACCCGTTACTACATGGACCACGCCCGCCTGGGGCTGAGCGAAGAACCCGGGGGCACCTACAACTCCGAGATCAACCGCTGGCTCCCGGAACGCTGGATTGCCTCCACCGCCCTGGCCGCTCATTCCAACCCGGCTCCCGGCGAGGGTTTGAGCTTTCTTGACGTCCCCGGAGAGCCCATCACCTTGACGGACGCCATCGCAGCGCGGCCCGAAGCGATTCTCGGCCCCGTGCTGGCGCGCTATGCCCCGATGTTCCCGGTGCTCAACAAGATTCTCGACCCGCACTACCCGATTGTTTTTCACTTCCACGCCCGCGACGAGGACGTCAAGAATTTCCCGCAACACTTCAGAGGCCACAAACTGGGCAAGGAGGAAGCCTATTACTTTCTGCCACGCCCGAAGGGTCCCGTCCCCTACACTCATCTCGGGTTGCACGCCGGCGTCACGCGCGACGATCTGAGCCGCGCCGTGGCGAAGGGCGGCGACCACGCGCTCGAGCTTTCACCGGTCGCCGCGCAGAAGTTCGGGGAAGGAATGTATGTGCCGTCCGGAGTGCCGCACCGCCCCGGGACCGCCCTGACACTGGAGATTCAGCAGCCCTCCGACGTTTCGCTGCATCTGGACTGGTATTTCATGGGCAACAAGAAAACTCCCGAGCAAACGCACCCGGGCTTCGGCAGCATCGAGGAATCGCTACGGTTTGTTGACTTCGAGCGGGCTGCGACACCGAGTGTCATGGAGAAGAACTATCTGATCCCCGAGCTGATCGAAGAAACCCGCCAACCTGGCCAGGGCGAAGAACACTGGATCTTCCCGCCGCGAATGACCCCGAAGTTCAGTGGCAAGCGCGCCCGTGTTACCGGGACATTCGAGATGAGGGAGCCATCCCCCTACGCCCTGCTGGTCTGGAGCGGCCGCGGCCAACTCAACGGGACGCCGATCAAGGCGGGCGAGGAATTCCTAGTGACCCACCCAGCCGCCGTCATTCCCCACCACCTGAAGAGTGAAGGCAGCGAAACGCTAGAAGTCTTCAAGCTGTTCCCTCCCCACAAGTAGGCCGGTGTGCCGCGGGCTCGGCTGACAATAGGCGTGCAATATTCCTCCTGGTCGAGTATTATCTTGAAACGGGGCGGGTTTGCCCCAGACCGCTCTCACAACCGGCGAAGGAGCCACGATCCACTCGCCGAACTCGAAAGGATTCTGACAAATGAGCACCAACAACTACCCGAAACTTCACAATGCCGCCTGGCCCGGCGTGGTCGGCAAAGGACCCGATTCCGAGCCTCCGATCGATCTCGATACGATGCTCGATCTGACTGCCGCGGCCGAGGTCAACGGCACGAAGTTCGACGGCGTCGACCTGTTCCTTCATGCCCCCCACATCGACATCGATATTTCCAGCGACGAGCTGAAGGTCTGGGCCGACAAATTTCAATCGCGCAATCTCGTCATCGGTTCGGTCGTCGCTCCGGTATGGCCGCCGACCGGCGGCGGCGCGGCAATGGACCCCGGTGAAGGACGACGCATGTTCCTCGATTCGGTCGGCAAGGGTTGCCGCATCGCCCGCAAGCTGCGCGAGCTGGGAGTGCGTCCCTACGGCGTTGTTCGCATCGACTCGGCGACCGGCGTCGCGGAATGGGCCGAAGGCGATAGCGAAGCTCACAACCGCGAGATTGCCGAGACGTTCCGGCAGGCCGGCAAGATTGCCGAGGACAATGGCGAACGCCTTGCCGCCGAGGGCGAGATTTGCTGGGGCGGCATGCACAGTTGGAAAACGATGGTCCACCTGCTGGAGCTGACCGACCGCCCCAATATTGGCTTCCAGGCTGATATGGCCCATACGCTGCTCTACACGCTTGGCTACAACGCTCCCGGCGACGCCATCCTTCCGCAAGGTTTTGCCTGGGACGACCCGGCCCAGCTCGACGACGCGCTCAAGACACTGACCTCCGCTCTGCGCCCGTGGACGATCGATTTCCACGTCGCCCAGAACGACGCCACGGTCAAGGGCTCGGGCAGCCACGACAAGACGGGACGCCACTGTCTCCCGAACGACCCCAACGGCAAGCTCGACATCCCGCGCCATGCGGGCTATTGGCTGCGCGACGAGAACGGCGAGCTGACGAAAGCATGCCGTCACATTTGCTGGGACGGCTGCATGTTCCCCAACGAAGTCATGATGCAGGGTCAGACCTGGAACGACATCCTCGGCGCCATGATTTCCGTCCGGGACGCCCACGGCTGGAGCGAATAGCTTCCACCATTCCCGCCATCGGGCCATGTCCCCGCCAGTAGCGGCCGGCAATCCTGCCGGTCGATCGCCGCAAAGCGGCGAGGCTGTTGCTCCGACGTGGCGCACGCATTCTTGTGTACCGTGTCGCCGTGCTTCAACCGTCAGTTGTTGAGAACAGCACCCGGACCTCCACCCCCCTCCCCCCTATAATGCGTGTGAGTAAACAAGTATGAATGATATCTTCGATTCCGGCGACCCTTCTCTGTTGCAAATCCGCACCCGCGCTCCCGGCCCGCAAGGCTTTCTTCCGTTGACCGAAGAGACGCTGAGGTCGCGCCCGAGCGGTGACATTTTCGGCTGGACGCAAGACGCCGGCATGGGCTGGAACCCTTCCGAGCTGGGGCGCAAGGAATTCCTCATCCTGAGCACCCAGGGCGGTATTCGCGCTCCCGACGGCACCCCCATCGCGCTCGGCTACCATACCGGGCATTTCGAAGTCGGCTTGCTGATGCAGGCGGCGGCGGAGGAGTTGAAGAGCAAAGGGGCCATTCCCTTCGCGGGATTTTGCAGCGATCCCTGCGACGGACGCACCCAAGGCACGACCGGGATGATGGACAGTCTGGCCTATCGCAACGACGCCGCGCAAGTGTTTCGGCGGCTGATCCGCTCGCTGCCCACGCGGCGCGGCGTGATTGGAGTGGCCACCTGCGACAAAGGGCTGCCGGCGATGATGCTTGCACTGGCGGCCATGCACGAGCTGCCCTGCGTGCTGGTGCCGGGCGGCGTCACCTTGCCCGCCGAAGCGGCTGAAGACGCCGGCGCCGTCCAGAGCATTGGCGCCCGGTTTTCGCACGGCGAATTGAGCTTAGAGGACGCCGCTGCCCTGGGCTGCCGGGCTTGCGGATCCCCCGGCGGCGGCTGCCAGTTTCTGGGCACGGCCGCGACGTCTCAGGTCATCGGCGAAGCGCTCGGGCTGTCCCTGCCGCACTCGGCGCTGGCGCCTTCCGGACAGGACGTTTGGCGCGACATGGCGCGGCGCTCGGCTCGGGCTGTCATCGAGCTTGAGCGGCGCGGCGTAACGATGCGAGACATCGTCACCAAAGCAGCCGTGCGCAACGCGATGGTTGTCCACGCGGCCTTTGGCGGTTCGACGAACCTGTTGCTGCATCTGCCGGCGGTCGCCTATGCCGCGGGCCTTGAGAGGCCGACCGTCGAAGAATGGGCGGAGGTCAACCGCCAGGTGCCGCGCCTGGTGGATGTGCTTCCCAACGGGCCGGTGGGGCACCCGACCGTCAGGGTGTTTCTGGCGGGAGGCGTGCCGGAAGTGATGCTCCATTTGCGTCGCCTTGGGATGCTCGACACGTCCGTCCAGACTGTCAGCGGCGAGACGCTGGACGCGGTCCTCGATTGGTGGGAAACGTGTGACCGCCGCCGCATCCTGCGAGAGCAATTGACGGCTAGTGACGGGGTTGATCCCGGCGACGTCATCATGAGTCCCGAAAACGCAAGCAGCAAGGGCCTGACGAGTACGATCACGTTCTGCCGCGGCAACCTTGCCCCGGAGGGTTCGGTCGTCAAAAGCACGGCGATTGACCCCAGCGTGGTCGATGCCGACGGGGTCTACCGCAAGAGCGGTTCCGCGAAGGTGTTCTTGCGGGAAGCCGCCGCGATGGAAGCGATCAAGAGCGGCGGGATTCAACCGGGCGATGTCTTGGTGCTCATTTGCTGCGGCCCGATGGGCTCGGGGATGGAGGAGATCTTTCAGATTACGTCCGCTTTGAAATATCTGTCTTTTGGAAAGCAGGTTGCGGTGATTACCGACGCCCGCTTCTCGGGAGTATCGACTGGCGCTTGTATCGGACACGTTGGCCCGGAAGCGCTCGCCGGTGGCCCGATCGGCAAACTGATCGATGGAGATCGAGTCCAGATCGTCATCGACCGTAACAAGCTCGAAGGATCGATCGACTTGATCGGTCACGGCGGCGAAGAGTTTGGACCGGAGCGGGGCGGCGCGGTACTTGCCGGGCGCTCGCCCCGGGCTGACTTATCGCCGAATCCCGAGCTTCCCGATGACACGCGGCTGTGGGCGGCCTTGCAGCGCGTCGGGGGCGGCACTTGGGGCGGATGCGTTTATGATGTCGACGCGATTGTTGCGGCTCTGGCGGCGGGCGCCCCGGAGAAATAAATCAGCCAGCGAGCCGTTCGTTCTGGTGAAACGGGGCCGCGGTTTTTCCTGAATCAGTCGCCGGCTAGCGCACGGGCTATGGCTTGCTCGGCTAGCGGGGCCATGACTCGGTAGCCGGCTTCATTCGGCAGGAAGCCGTCTTTCGTCAACTCCGCCTTGAATCTACGCTTTTCGATCAAGGCTGCATAGTAGTCCAGATAGACCGCTCCACTCTCGGCGGCGTAGTCTTTAAGCCACCTGTTCACGCCAAGGATCTTCCCAACCGGCCTGCGCTTGGTCTGATTCGTTGAGCAATCACAGACCGGAAGAACCGAACCCAGCACAACGCGGATGCCGTGCGCCTTGGCCAGTTCCACGATGGTCATGAAATTCTCGGCTATCATCCCTTGTGTGCTGGGGCCCATCACGGCGGCGATGTCGTTCGCTCCCGCGAGGATGACGACAACGTTTGGCTTCAGCGAGATCACGTCCTGGCGAAAACGGACCAGCATCTGCGCCGTGCTCTGCCCCTGGATTCCCCGGTTGAGATAAGGTTTGCCGGGAAAGAATGTTTCGCCGCCCTGGCCCCACTGCTCCGTGGTTTCGTCTCCCAGGAAGACGACCCGGTTTTCTCCGGGCGCCGCTGGCGGGATTTCCGTATTCTCGCTGCCGTAGCGGGTCAAGCTGCCCCAGTCGTTCAACAGGCGTGCTTGGGCGGCAACTTGCCGTTTCAGCGCTGGGATCGCTTTCTGGGGATCGGGTGTTTGCGTGGTGCCAGGTTGAGCGAGGACATGTTGAGCGAGGACTACCAGGGCCAGCAGGACCCCGGCTGCCCACGGTGAGCGGCGGCGGGTTTGCGCGCAGGGACTCGATTTACGCTGGTTCATTTATTGTTCCAAGCGCTTATTGTTCCAAGCGCTCGTATTGATCCGAGCACCCGCGCGGTGCTAACAAACCGCGCGTGTTTCGCAGTGGAAAAACGTCGTGCGTTTGGCGGACTTGACCCCAGGCTTCCGCCTGGGGCTCTGTTTCTACTGCTCGATGCCGAAGCAGTAAAGAATGCCGTCGTAGGTGGCGATGTAGACCCGGCCGTTTGCCAGTGAAATGCCGCTCCAATGATTCCACGATTTGATCTGTTTGCCGCTCGACCAGAGTTCCTTCCCGGTCCGGGCGTCCAGCACGTAAAGTACGGCGTGGGTGGATCCCGCGATGCGCTCCTCGGCGGTGTTGGTCAGACCGACGTCATACAATGCCTGGTGCGTATCTTCGCCGTTGCCGTAGGTGAACACCATGTCGTTGGCGATGATCGGCGGCTCGGCACGGTTCATGTCTCGCGAGATCCAGACCGGTTTCAGCCACGGCTTGCCGTCCGGGTCTTCCACGTGGAATGCGGCGATGGCGCCGTCTTTCACGTCGCCGTGTTCGATCTCGGCGTGAAAGTTGGAATGCTTCGGCCCCCAGAACGGGGTCAGCACCCAGCGCGTGCCGTCGGGCTCTTCCCAGCTTGCCATCGAACCCCAAATCCCGGCCGAGGCAAAGTTGACTTCTTCGTTGCAAATCAAGGGAGTGCGGTAGGCCGGCGTGCGATGGTCGTCGCCGCCAATCGACTCGGTGTCCATCAGGTAAACGCGGCATTCCTTCCCCGCATCGACCATCAACTCCTTGCCCTTGTAGTCGAAGATCGCCGGCGTGACTTGCATGTCGAGGTCGCGCTTGAACAGCCACACGGCGTTGGAGGGGCCGTAGTAGTCCACCAAGTCCAAAGACTTCGTATCCGGATTGAGCTGCACGCCAATGATGCCGTTGCCGTAGACACCGTTTTCCGGGTCCCAAGCTCCGTCGCCCGTTCCGGTATACACAGTGCCATTCGAGCTGATTGCGGGGCCGGTCCGTCCCCACATGCCGCCCCCGGCCGGTCCCCAGGTGCCGACCAGGTCGGTTTCCAAATCGTAGGAATAGACCATGTTGGGATTGCCGCCGCAACTCTGGGCACTGTGGGTGTAGATCACGTTGTCGACCAGGCTGAGGGCGTAGGGTTTGCCGTTGGGCGGCATGAACTTCGCCGGCGGGGCAACATCTTCGCCGTCGGCCACGTTCAGCCGCCGCAGCCTGCCGTCCCAGGAGGCGACGTACACCGTATACTTGCCGGGTTCATCGGCTGGTCCGATGACGGGGGTGGCCGTTATTCCGCCGGGGCAAAGCATGTAGTGCCCTCGCCCGCCCTCCGCCGGCTTCCAGTTACTTTCAAAGCGCTTGTTCCAAAGCAGCTCGCCTTTCTTGACGTCGATCGCGAAAAGGTTGTCCGACACCCCGGCGATGATGGCGATTTCCTTGGGGCCATTCGAGGTGGTTACGCTGCCGACGATCAGGGGCGGGAACAGCGAGTGCATTTGCCTCGGCTCGTTGTCGAGCTTCATCTGCCACAGCAGCTTCATATCGCTGATGTTGGACTTCTTCAGGATGGTTTCGTCCTTCTGCCAGGCGGTGCGCTTCGAGTTGCCGCCATCGGCCAGCCAGTCAGCGCCCCAGGCCGTCCCGCAGCCGGTGAAGATCAAGATTGCTGTTAGTAACATCCGCATTCCAAAAGCACCTCTGCTGTTAACACGTCCACCGGAAACGCTTCGTGAAAACGTCTCGTTCGTCGTGAAAGCGTCTCGTCGTGAAAGTGTCTCGTCTTGATACATTCTATACTTTACGATGTATCCTTAGTAAAGATGGCCGGTCGGGCCGCGCGGTTTCGCATAACGTGCGCACGGTGTAGGCTAACCAGGGTTTAGCATAACCTGCTTGCCGCGCCGCGCGTCTCAACCAGGGGCTACTCCGCCGCGCCGATCATCTAAATTACGCAGCGGGGACCGGTGCTGCGAGCATTTTCCAATGCAAGGATGAGCCTGAAACGGGTCAGGGCGGAAAAGGGCAAGCGGCAGGGTGAGGATCTCCTTTCTGAAGGGTTAGGTGTGAAAAGTTTCGAGGGGAGCCATGA
>Ga0114996_10004969_pt1 | contig 15782 bp, 18 predicted proteins | sample ArcticOcean_MG_C_4_FD_87039 | JGI IMG/M metagenome (GOLD analysis project Ga0114996, IMG submission 87039) | Marine microbial communities from western Arctic Ocean - ArcticOcean_MG_CB4_134 | ecosystem: Environmental > Aquatic > Marine > Oceanic | place: Arctic Ocean: Canada Basin | collected...
ATTGCCAGGATCAAGTTTATTCATAAAGTCATATTTTTCCTGTCTCAAATTTTTATCATAATAACCATAATGTAGTATTTTGACATTACTTCGAACAGAATTTGTCCAACCAATAGAGTTTTGTGGAATTGCAGGACAATGAGCATTTCCAGGTTCAGATGTAATATCAAAATGTAAAGTAGATTTTTGTTTAGACATTCTCAAAAGTTTTTTTGCCCATTGTTGAGCATAAGTTCCATCATAACGATATTGAAAAAAAGTATCGTAAATATTCAAAGCTTGAAATTCATACATTGGAGTTTCAGGATAAATTACTTCAAGTTCATCAAATAACATATTTTTAGCATTTGGTTGCAGTATTTCATCACCATCTAAAGTGAGTATAAATTCAGGATTTCTTTTTAATGCCATTTTTAACATAGTATTTTTATCTCTAGTTTCATCAAAAGGTAAATTTTCTTGACGATGTATATCGACTATATTTTTACAATTTTTGCAAATCTGTAATGTGTTATCTGTTGAACCATCATCTAAAATTATAATTTCATCACAAATTTTAGAAGTTTCATTAAGAGACTTTTCTATCCATCTTTCAACATTTTTTATTCTATACATAGCTAAAATAAACGGATGACTCATATCTTTAGAAAACTTTACGGGTTTACAAAGATTTCCTAGTTTAAATGAAAAATCTGTGTATATGATATGATTCTGCAAAATCGCTTCCTATTTCACTCCCTCTAATTTTTGCAAGAGAGAAGATTTTTTCACCATCTCTATGCCCTTTTCTTATTTGACTTTGATAAAAATTTAAACATTTGATTTTTTTCTCAACATCAGATTTTGAAAGGTTAAGATGATAATTGGGGAAAAACTTTCCAAATTCAGAATATGCTGACCAATGATGGTATTCTGGGGATTCGTATGATAAAACCATATGAGGAGATTTGCGTATCTTTTGTGGATTTTCTCTTAATGCAGTCATAGAAACTTTGTAAGTTTGTATATGATCTTGATGAGTTGAAAAGATAGTAGGTATAGCAACAATGGTAGGCTTTATCTTGGAAATTGATATTGGACTTTTAATTTCTAGTAATTCTATTAATTCTGATTGGGGAACAGTATCCAAATGTTGGATTTCGTCATCATAATATGCAATATCAAATGAATTGATTTTTAGAAATTTCATGGTTTTAAGAAACTCAGTTTTCCAAACTTCTTTTTTTATTATTCCACCTCCAATCTTTGGGTATCCACCTAAAGTTAAAACCTGTACTGAAACTTTACCACCACTTTTTTTGACTTTATCAATTAATGAATAACAACCTAGAATTTCATCATCTGCATGTGGAGCAATAATTAGGAGGTGTTCTTTCTCAAATTTCAATAATGATACTCTGATTTTTTAATATTTACCTGTTTAGAAAATAATTCAAAGAATTTTATCAAAATCAGATAAACATGTTGAATCTCAATAAAACTAATAGCAAGATTTGAAAAATATTCTTCTAAAATTTTCAACTTTATATTCTTCTTTTAATAAAATGCTTTAATGTCAAATTTTAAAGAAATTGAAAAAAAATTTTTAGAACTTTTAGATTTGATAAAAGCAACAGAGTGGGATAATCGTATAAAATTATTTAATTTAGCAGAAAAAAATGGTTTTCATATTTTACAAACTGGGTTTTACAGTCCAATTCCAACTATATCTGAATTTACTGATGATGATTTTTCTGTAAATAATAACTTGCATTTAGATTGGAATGAAAAAAAACAGATTAAATTATTAGATGAATTAAAAAATTATGCATTAGAGTTTAAAACACTTGTTAAAGAAGGTAAATATGAAATTCCAAATCCTAGCTTTGAGTTACTAGACGCTACATTATACTATTGTTTGATTCGTCATTTTAAACCAAAACAAATTATTGAGATTGGTGGAGGTAATTCAACAATAGTAGCACATTATGCATCTTTAAAAAATCAAAATACAATCATAAAAGTGATCGATCCATTCATCAAAGAATATTTTGGAAAAAAACTTCCAGAATCTGTAGAAGTTATTGAAAAGCCAATTCAAAAAATTCCTTTTAATGTTTTTGAACAATTGACGGAAAACGATTTTTTCTTTATTGATAGTTCACATGTTTCAAAAACAGGTTCAGATGTTAATTTTTTGTATCTAGAAGTATTGCCTAAATTAAACAAAGGAGTGATAGTTCATTGTCATGATATTTTCTTGCCTGAAAAATATCCGCAAGATTGGATTAAAAAATTATTAATATTTTGGAATGAGCAATATTTGTTACATGCTTTCATGATTGGAAACAAGGAATTTGAAATCTTATTTGGAGCAAATTTTATGTCAATTAGAAATCAAGAAATAGTAAAAAAATGGTTAGATGTTACAACCAATCAAATGGGACTAAGTTTTTGGATGCAAAAAATGAAATAAATTACTTATAAAAAAACAAAATAATAAAAAAATTCTTGTTACACTTAGTACTGCAATAATGCATTCTATAATTTTTTTATATGTTTTTTTACTTCAGGATATAATTCACACAAAAAAATGAGAGGAGAAATTTTTTTGTATTATTTTCTTCACCATATTTTTTCATCAAAAGATCTTGAGGACAAAAATCGTAATAAACTCTACAACCCACAACAGTAGTAATTTCCATGCTAGGCATATCAAAATAATAATTTTTTTTAATATATCAGTATTTTCAATAGTTTTGAAAAAATAATTGAAGATATATTACATCTACAGAATTATAGCGATATATTAAATGAAAAAACAAGATCATAAAGTAAAGAAAATGGGTACATTAATTCTCAATTTTGCCGTATCTGATTTAAAAATTAAATATAGAAATTCAATTTTAGGGTTTCTTTGGTCCTTTTTAGAACCATTATTGTTATTGGGTGTTTTATACATGGTTTTCACAAATGTATTTGAAAACTCAATTGAAAATTTTCCACTTTACTTGTTACTTGGACTTATTTTGTACAATACAATGCAAAAAGGAACAGATCTTGGCCTTACCAGTATTAGTTCAAAAGGAGATCTAATAAAACAAGTTTATTTTTCTAGAACAATTCCTGCAATCAGTGCAACAACAACTGCAGCATTAATGTTAGTTTTTGAATTAATAGTATTTGGAGTTTTCATGGCAATTTTTCAATTTGTTCCAACAACTACAATTCTATTATTACCTTTAATTTTACTTTTAGAGTTGTTATTGATTTTTGGTCTTTGTCTCCCATTATCAGTTTTGAATATAAAATTTAATGATATTCAATTTATTTGGAAAGTTGTTTTACAGGCTGGATTTTTTCTTACCCCAGTATTTTATACATTAGATATTTTACCTGAAATGCTTCAAAATATTTTAAAATACTCACCAATGGTTCAAATAATGATTATGGCACGAGACGTAACATTATACAATACTATTCCATCATTCGAATCAATTACAATTGCAATTGGTACTACTACATTGGTATTTATCATTGGGTTTGGAGTATTTTATAGATTAAAATCTAATATTGTAGAGGCATTATAATTGACAGAATATTCTATTGAGGTAGAAGGTGTTTCAAAAAAATTTAAAATTTTTCATGAAAAACGAAATTCAATTTTTGAATCGATTATCGGATGGTTTCAAAGATCTAAACATTATGAAGAAATTGAAGTCTTAAAAGACATTAGTTTTAAAATAAAAAAAGGCGAAGTACTCGGAATTATTGGAAAAAATGGAGAAGGTAAAACAACTTTATTAAGAATGATCTCAGGAGTTTATTCTCCTGATAAAGGTAAAATAACTGTAAATGGTTCTCTAATTCCATTTTTAGGCTTAGGAGTAGGTTTTATGGGAGAATTAACTGCAAGATCAAATGTAATTCAATATGGATTACTATTAGGATTCACTAAAAAACAGATACGTGAAAAAGTTGATGATGTTATAAAATATGCAGAATTGGAGAAATTTGCAGATACAAAAATAAAAAATTTCTCATCAGGTATGTATACCAGACTAGCATTTGCCACGGCAATTCAAGTAGATCCAGATATTTTGATCATAGATGAGGCTATACAGGTTGGGGATTTGAGTTTCCAGAAAAAGAGCTATGAAACTATTATGAATTTTAAAAAACGTGGAAAAACAATCATTATGGTGAGTCACGATATGACACCAATAAAAGAAAAATGTGACTCTGTAATTTTTCTAAAAGATGGAGTTATAGAAAAAAAAGGCAGTCCAAAGGAAGTCATTTCAGCATATCTGAATTCATTGAATTTATCTGAAAATTAGAAAATAAAATTAGTTATTCATAGTAACTTATGCGTTATTTGTTTATAAAAAAAGGTAAATATGAACAAAAAAATAAGACTTGATCATGAAAAATATAGGAAAGAATTCACAGATTCATAAATTATCAAAAATAAAATGTAAAATTTTAAAAATTGGAAATAATGTGATAATTGAAAAAGGAGTTAAATTAATTGGTGAAAAGATTACAATTGAAGATGAAGTAGTGATTAAATCAAATACGCGTATAACATCAAAACTAATTAAAATTGGTAAGAAAAGTAAAATTGATAATAATTCTAAAATTGATGTATTAGGAAATTTTATTATTGGAAATAGATCTAATTTATGCTATTGTGATATCAAAGCTCGAAATATAAAAATTGGTGATGATTTTTTCTCATCATCATCACCCCAACAAATTTTGATGATAGGTGGAGGTAATTCACAAAATCCTAAAAGTAATCTCATTGTGGGAGATAGATGTGTAATTCATGACGTAATGATTAATCTAGCCATGCCAGTAACAATTGGAAATGACGTAGGAATTAGTCACGGTACACAATTTTATACTCATTATTTTTGGAATTCAATTTTTGATGGATATTCAAGAAAATTTGCAGGAATAGAAATAGGAGATGGTTGTATAATAGGTGCTCAATCATTTTTTTTGCCTGGAGTTAAAATTGGAAAAAATTCTAGTGTTGGCGGAAGATCAGTAATATCAAAATCATTTCCTTCATCATGTATAATTGGAGGAAACCCTGCAAAAATAATTAAAAAAAATATTAAAAAAAAAATATTAAAAAAAGAAAAAATTAAATTGATTAAACAGACATTAAAAGAATATTCAGAGATTTTACAAAACAAAGGATTCACGATGGAAAAAATAAATCTTAATGGATTAGAATATTATATAAAAAATAAAGATTTTGAATCTAAAATTTGTTATGAAGAAACAAATGAAAAGTCAAAAGAAAGGAAGATAGTTTTGACTTTTAATAATTTAAAGAATGATCATAAATCTACCATCATTAATCTTTCAAAAAGAACTTTGGATGGTAAAGAAGATGAAATTACAGATGATTTAAGAGATTTTCTAAGAAAAAGTGGTGTAAGAATTTTTACAGAACGTAGATTTAACTCTATTAAATCAATTTAGATCAAGCAGATAACCCGCCATCCAATGTAAATATTTGGCCATTCAAATAAGATGAATCATTAATTAATTTAATTAATTCAGTTATTTCATTAGGTTGTCCTAGTCTTCCTGTAGGAATTTGGGACAGAATTTTCTTTTTTGTTGCAGCATCAAAATCATGAAACATTCCAATATCAAAATAACCAGGTGCAATACTATTTACTGTGATTCCATATTTTGCAAGTTCTTTTGCTAATGATTTAGTTAATGCAACGACTCCAGCTTTTGATGCAGCATAATTTGAAGCTCCTGGGATACCTATGAAAGCAGTAAAAGAAGAAATATTGATTATTCTACCATATTGTTGTGTCATCATAATTGGTATTACTGATTTTGAAAAATTAAAAGTTCCAGTTAGATTTACGTCAATAACTTTCTTCCAGTCATTATTTTTCATCTTTGCTATTGTACTATCGATGTGGATTCCAGCATTATTTATCAAAAGATCTATTTTGCCAAATTTAGCCATGATTCTTTTTACTAATTTTTCTACTTGAGAAGAATTTGACACATCTAAATGTGCTAAGAGAACATTTCCCTTTTTAGATAATTTTTTTGATAATTTTTCTCCTTGTGATTTACTTGTGGAATAAGTCATAACTACACTGAAATTTTCATTGATTAGATATTCAGAAATATATGCACCCAATCCAGAAGAACCACCAGTTACAATTGCAACTTTTTGTTGATTACTCATTAGTATTATACTCGTTCAACTTCAACTATATCTAAACCAAATCCCATAGTTATGCCTACTAACAACCCATGAGGATTACCTGAGTTTGAATTTAAAAATGCTTTACGCATTACAGTAGGAATACTGCATCCAGTGAGATTTCCATAATCACGTAATGTATCATATGAAGCTTGAAGTTGATCATCTTTTAAGCCATAGAGATCTTTGAATCTATCTAAAATTTTCATACTGCCAGTATGAATCATAATTTTGTCCCTCTTTGACATAAATGATTGTGCTTCTGAAGCATTAAAGGAATTTGGATCATGACCTAAATGTTTCATGAGTACTTTTTGTGAATAATTAGTAGCCATTTCAATTACATTATGCCCTGCACTCAATTCGTATTCATAATGATGATTAGAGTATTGTCCACGTAACTGAACACATGCTTTTCTATAATCAAACTTATCAAAATTTACCGCATGGGTTATTTTGCCGATATTAATTTTATTTCCAGAAAGTTTTTCTTTAGATAGAACTAATGCCACCACACCATCTCCAAATAAAAAAGAGAACATTGTAGATATCCATTTTTTGAGTTGTTTATCCTTATCATACTGATTATCATCAATTTCTTTTGGATTTCTAACAGTCAGGTCATCTTTCAAATGAGGTAAATACCAACCAGAATTACAACCAGAAATTACAATTAAGACTTTATCATTATCATTATGAACTAAATTCTTGCCTAATTCTAGAACTTTCGGAAATGAAGAACATGCCATTCCTTGTAAATTAAAATGAGGAGTATAATTAGACAAACCAATTTTTCTAACAAGAATAGAACTTAATCCAGGACTTTGATAATCATTATTTTCAGATGCTGCAACAAGACATGTAATATCATTAAAATTTAATCCCAAATTTTTTAGACATTTTTGTGCAACTTGTGCAGCAAGATCAGAGATGGGTTCTGCATGATCATCATCAGTAGGATGTGTGCTCTCAGAATTTGTTAAATAATGCTCTATTGGTTTGACAAAATATCTAGTTTCAACACCTAGCTGACTAATGTTATTTTTTACCCTGTCAGAAATTTTGTTACCTAAAATATCAAATAATTCCTGAGTACTGTATTTATGTTCAGGATAATCAAATTCGATTCCAACTATCCCTATATCATCAGTCACCATAACAAAAACAATTCTTATCTTATTTTTATCTTTTTCAGATTACTAATGATTTGGCTACAAAGGCCTCACATAGTGCAATTTCATGCTTAACCCCAGGAGTACTAGCAGTAGCAGTAAGTATTGTTTTTGAAAAATAGTTTTTCTTGCGATATGTTTTGTAGAAAGATAATGCTTTGAGTTTTACATCAAGATCTTTTTTTGTCAATGTAACAAAAACGGATGGTTTTGGAAATACGGTACTTCGAGATAGATCATATTCTAGAACTGATTGAGTTCTAAAAACTCGAAGGCACTCATCATTGCATACTTGATGATCTTGGTGTAGATCATGGGGGGTGATGAATACTGTTAATGGGTTTAGTTTCTTTTGTATTTTCCATAAAAAGTCACAGATGTCTTGTCGATTATCAGAGAATTCTCTCGTGATAAAATCTCCATGTAAAATATTTTTTCGTTTTATTCCTAAAGATAAAAGACATTGTATTTGTTCATTAACCAAATTTTTGTTATTAGGATTTTTGAGGTTTTTTGAAAGAGTGAGTACATAGATTTCATGTGATTTTTTTAATTTATGTATTAATCCACCACACCCAAGTTCCACATCATCAGGATGGGCTCCAACAAATAGAATTGGACCATTTTTTAAAAATGAGAAATTTTCAGTCACGCATGAAATGATAAAATTTAGTATTTATTTGAATCGCAGCACTATACCCTCAGATTAAAAAATTAACAAAATAAAATATACTAGTAAATTTTAGAGTATTATTAATTGAAACTAATAATTCTAATGCCTGCATTTAATGAGGAAAAAATAATTAGTCAAACAATTTTAGAAATTCCAAAAAAAATACCAGGAATAGACAAAGTAGAAGTTTTAGTAATTAATGATGGTTCATCAGATAAAACAGTAGATATGGCATTAAATGCAGGGGCAACAAAAATTGTATCTCATAAAACTAACATGGGTGTTGGTGCTGCATTTATGACAGGAATCAGAAATGCAATAAGTATGAATGCGGATATTGTTGTAACAGTAGATGCAGATGCACAAGCCAATACAGATGAGATATCATCTTTGATTAATCCTATTATGAATAATCAATTTGATGTGGTAATTGGTACAAGATTTCTAAAGAATGTACCAAAAGGGTATCCAAAGATAAAATTAATTGGAAATAGAATTTTTACAAATTTAGTTTCACTTGTAGCCGGAAAAAAATTTACAGATACACAAACTGGATTTAGGGCATATTCAAAAGAAGCAATAGCAGACATTTCAGTAGTTAATGATTTTACATATACACAAGAAGTTTTGATAGATTTGCATTTCAAAGGTCACAGAATAGGAGATATACCAATTACAGTACAACATTATAGAAAAGAATCTAAAGTTACAAAAAGTCTGTTCAAATATACATCTAGATCATTATCAATAATTTTACGTAGTGTTATATTTCACAGACCAATGTTAGCATTTGGATTATTTAGTTTATTACTTGTAAGTGGAGGAGTAATTGGAAAAATAATTACTTTATCACAAATTTTTGGAATAAGTGCAGGATTGACTACAGGATTTATTGTATTGGGAGTAGTAAGTTTCATGTTAGGCATACTTGCAAGCATAGTGTTTAAGAGACAATCTTTTTCAGAAAAAGACTTGCGTCACTATGTTAATGAATTTAAAAAATATCAAAACTATTCAAACGTATAAAAATTTAATTTTGAAATTGTTCAAATGTTTCTTTTGCATGAGTAACAGAAGATATACCAACTACAACATTACGTAGTTTTGGGAGTGAACTTACATACGCATGTGCCTGTTTAAGATCAACATATCCTCCTGCAAAAATATTCATTGCTATTACTTTACCTTTATAAGATTCCAAAGAATGTTCACATTGCTTCCGATTAGGATTCATCATAAATCCACATTCATTAAAAGAAGTCATTATTTCAGAAGAATCTAAGTTCCATTCAGATAACTTTGTTGTTAATGTAGGGAAATTTTTTGTACAAAATCCAGCATTGACATCATATTCATCATGTAGATGCTCAGAAAATGTTGTAAAGATTTTTTCCATATTTAGTGCCAATGCTAAATCAGTGAGTGCAGGGTGTAAAAAGACAGTATTAAGATGAACATTTTTAAATTTTAATAATTCAACATCTATGAAAATTTTAAATAAATTTTCAATATCTTGTTTTAAAAATCCTAGTCCACCTTTTACAAGAAATTGTATATCTTTTTTAATTCCTGCAGAAGTTAAGACTTCTTTTAATGTGTTAACCATTCCTTTTTGACTTGTTTTTGTTACGTATTGTTGTGCATAAGGTATTAGTGGACTGAAATTAATTTTTTCAAGTAAATCAGTTTTTGATTCTATTGCATCAAATAATTCTTGAATATTAGGTCTACTGCCAACCATCATCTCCCTCATTCCAAACTTATAACTTTCTTGGATTACGTTTACAGCGTTATCAAAGGAGATAGTTTTAGAACGTTCACGACCACGCTCATTAGAGAGATGATCTACTCCAAAAAATGGATTATCCCCCAATAAGACATTATCAAATTTACTCAATATACTGCACCTGTTGTTGAGAATTTTTCTTGTCAGATTCATACATTGCTTCAATTACTGATTGAGTTTTACTAGCTTGAAAAACATCATTAAAGGACTTTTTATTATTTTTTATACAATCTACGAAATACAAATCTTCTAAAGAATAATCAGGTCCTCCAACATCAAAGGGTATTTCTGATTCTAATTCTTGCTTATAAATTCTGAAATTTAATTTATCAAATTCGAGTGTTGATTCATTAAGATCTATTTGAATAAAATCTTGGTTAATTCTCATAGTTCCATTAGAGCCGCTAATAATTACATTAATTTCAGGCATTCGATATCCAGGTTTACTCCATGAAGTGTTTAATTCACCTTTAATTCCATTGGTAAAAACCATCGACATGGAAGCCTCATCTTCAACATCAGAGTATATTTTACTAGTTTTACCATTAACATTTTCAATATTACCGAAATACCATAATAAAATATCAATTAGATGACAACCAAATTCCAATAAAACACCGCCACCACTCAATTGTTTTTTATATCTCCAACCTGATGGTTTTGAAAAAATATTTGAAACAAACATAGATGATTCAACTTTAGAAATATTCCCTAAAATTTTTGAATCTAAAAGATATTTTGCTTTAGAAAAAGTACTGATGAATTTACCATTATAACCTACACTAGTAATCAAATTAGTTTCTTTTAATGTTGTACATATTTGTCTGGCATCATTCTGATTTTTCGATAATGGTTTTTCTACAAAGAAATTAGTATTGTTTTTAATACATGATTCCATGGCAGGTAGATGTGTATGTGAAGGAGTAGTAATGTATACAAAATCTAAATTTTCATTTTCAAGCATTTTCTCGTAATTATCATAAACTGTTACATTAGGAATAGCATCAATTATGTACTTTCTAACAATACCATTCTTTTCAGCAATTGCTATAATTTCAATATCAGGTATTGAATTAAGAATTCCAGTGTGTAAAAGACCCATTTTACCTAAACCAATAATGCCCGCTTTCACAAGATTGAAGAATTATTATGGGTATTTTAGTGTAAAAGGAATTTAGGGCCTATAGTTTGCTAGATAATTTATAGAGTTACCAAATAGTATTGTAACAAAAAAAGATAAATTTTATACTGCTGAATAGCATATCATTTTTTTTTACAGATTATAATATTACTAATTCCAAATGGATGTGTAAAAGGTAATTTCTTTAAAATAGGAAGAAGGGTTTCAGGAGTAGGTCCTGCAAAAAACCAACCAATAGTATTACAAGTTATCAATTCAAATCCAATATCATCTATAAATTGTAATAATTTACCTTTAGTAAATTTCAAAGTACCATGTTCTTGTTTGTTTGTTGCTCCAAATACAAATTGAACAGGATTATTTCTATTAGGTTCAATTAATAGTAGATATTTGTTAGTGACACGTGCCATTTCATGTACAGCTTTATCAGGATTCTCAAGATGATGTAAAAAATTCCAACAATATACTAAATCAAAAGAATTTGAAGCAAAGGGTAAATCATAACCAGATGACTGAATTTTGTTATCAGATAGATTATGTTTTAAAAGATGAAATGCAAAATCTAGGTTAAGAATTGAGAGATGTTTTGGCATATAATATGAATTAAAACCAGTACCTGCACCTACATCTAAAGCAGATTTAATGGAATTAAAATCAATAAATTTTTCTATGAATTTTATTCTTTGTTTACAATAAAATTCAACAACAGGATGAGTGGGTGGACGTTTAATCAGACCAGCTTTGGTTGTGGTTTCCCAATATTTTTTCTCTAATTCCTCTTCCAATGTTAATTAACAAAATGGAATTATTTTAAATGTTGATATATTTTTATAATTATTTTTCTAATGATTTATTCATTATAATTTCAAATAGATGAATTGCTATTATTTCATCTCCAATCTCATTAAGATGAGTATGATCTAAAAACACGGGTTCAGATATTTCATCTAAACCTCCACGTAAATCATAAGTCTGAAATCTCTTGGACCCCATCTTTAGTTCCAGCATCAATAGATTTATCACATACAAAACTATCAATCTCAATATTATCATTTAATAATTCATTTAATGCATCAGTAATTTCAAATTCACCAGTATGAGAAGGTTTTAATAATTTAATTTTTGAAAATATTTTTGTATTTTTAAATAAAGCAACTCCTGCCCAGAAAAAATCAGCATTTTTAATTTTAGTTTTTTCAGCAATTTTTGCTATAAGATCATTTTCTACTTTAATACTACCTACAGATTTATTTTGAGAATTTTTAATATGTGAAATCAATAAAGATACTTCATATTTACTATCAAGCATATCAGAAAAAGAATTTTTTAAGGCATTAGGATTAATTGCATCTCCTAAATGAACTAAAAATAAATCATTTTTCACCAATTCTTGAGTTTGTAATAATGCATCAGCAGTTCCAAATTGATTTTCTTGAAAAACATAATTAATAGAAATACCAAAATTTTTTCCATTACCAAAATATTGTTTAATCAATTCTCCTTTGTATCCAATTACTAAAATAAATTCTGTAAACCCGACTGTTTTTAGATCCTCCATTATTATCTCCAATATGGGTTTACCATTTATTGGGATCAACCCTTTTGGTAAGTTTTCTTCTAATGATTTTATTCTAGTACCTCTACCTGCAGATAAAATTACAGCTTTCAAAGTATGGTATCTTTAATTGTTGTATCTTTTACAAGTTTTTGTGAATTTATCAGATGTTTATACCACTCAATTGTTACAGTTTCCAAAGAATCAGTAATTATTCCATTTTTTAATGCATTAATCATTTCAGGCACACCATCTTGTATGGTATGTTTTGTAACGAAACCCAATGATTTTTTAATTTTTTCAAATGAAACAATGTAGTATCGATCATCATGTGTACTTTTGTGGATTATTTCATAATCCAGTCCAGAAGAATCACCTACTGTTTTTGCAATTGTATTTAAATCAAAATTTTGATCATCAGATCCAACATTGAATATTTCACCCGAGATTTTTTCTAATGTAGCATCAAGAAGTAATTTGTATGCATCTATTGCATCAGCTATATGTAAAAATGGTCTCCATTGGTTTCCATCTCCCGTAACAATGATTTTACCAGTGTTGTAAAGATCTCTAGTCATACTATTGACAGATATGTCAAATCGCATTCTTTGAGATACGCCATAAATGCTAGAAAATCTCAAAACAGTGACTGGGAAAGATTCATCATTAAGGGACAAATTATCAATTTCTGCCATTCTGTTAGCTTTAGCATAAATTGTTAAAGGTGAAAGTGGGGAATCTTCATTGACTTTTTCTTTCTTATTTATTCCATAACTGCTTCCACTTGATGCAAGAATGTATTGCTTAACACCATGTTGTTTACTTAATCGTGCAACCCTAGAACGTCCGAGATAATTAATGTCATAAGTTTTTACAGGATCAAGATCTGCAACGGGATCATTAGATAAAGCAGCTAAATCCATCACTACATCCACATCATCAAGAATTTGGGGATTAAACCATCTTATATCATCTTTAATAATTTCAATATTTTTTTTAAAAGGTTCCCAATCAGGATAATTCATACCAAAGAAAAACCGATCAAGACATTTTACATGATTACCATCTTTTGCTAAAGCAGTTACTAAAGTTGAACCTACATATCCGGCTCCACCAGTTACAAGAATCGTTTTAGTCATGTATTATTTTGAGTTAAAGTGAAGTATAATAAAAAGGAATAATAATCAGCTTTGTGAAGATGTAAATTCTTTCCAAGCATCATCAAATTCTTTGAGTGTTTCTTCAGTCTTGGCATGATATGGTAATTGTTCCATAATATTAGGTGTAATTGTAATTATATGTGCTCCTGCTGATGCTACTTCTTCTACATCAAAAGGTTTTCTAATACTACCAACAATTAATTTAGATTTAAAATTATTTTTTTCTGTCCAAGTAATATATTGTTTAATTATTTCCACTGGATCTTCTCCTGCATCACGTGCACGATTAAAAAATAAACTAACATACGTAGCACCTGCTTTAGTGGCCAACATTAATTGATTTAGATTCATCATCGCAGTGACATTAGTAGGAATGTTATCTTTAGATAAAATTGCAACAGATTCCAATCCAATTCCATCAGCAGTCATAGGTACTTTTGCAACTACATTAGATGCAATACTGGTGAAATTTTTAGCATCGTTGACTATTTCTTCAACGGTGTTTCCGTTAGATTCAACACTAACAGGTTTATTTTTTGCTAATTCACACAATTCAATAATTCTAGATTTAAAATCAACTCCTTTTTCTTGTAAGAATATTTTTTGGTTTGTGGTCACTCCATCAATGATGCCCCATTTAATAAAACGTCTAAGATCATCGGCACTAGCACTATCAAGAAATACTTTCATAATTTAGCTCAATTCTACTGGTATTAAGATGTCACGTTTAAAATGTAATAATTTAGGTATAAATTTCTACTAAATTGTTTGAATATAATTTACAGCCTCATCAAGATCGTGGGCAATATAAAAAGGAATTATTTTTTCTTGTTTGAATATTTTTGCAATAGTAGAATTTACATTGCCAATAAAAATAGAATTACATTTTACAGATTTTGCTAGTTTCATATCAACTAGACCATCACCAATAACAAATGATTTTTTTACATCAATATCAAAATCTTTAATTCCATCACAAAACATTTTTGTTTTGGGTTTTCTGCAAGTACAATTTTTTTTATATAGTTTATTAATTGCCTGAGGATGATGTAGACAATAATATTGTGCATCAAATACTATTTGGTTTTTAGCAAGAATTGTTTCCATTTTAATTTTGATTTTATTAAATTCGTTTAGATCATATTTTTTCTTTGCAATTCCAGGTTGATTAGAAATTAAAATCAAATAAAATCCAAGTTTTTTTAGTTTTTTTAGTGGTTTAATTGTATTTGGAATCAGTCTAAAATCCTTGGCAGTGTTTGGAGAATCCAATATCCCATCCTCTGAATACAAAATAAGATCATTTAGAACACCATCACGATCTAAGAAAATGGCTTTATTAGTTTTTTTCATTTGAACAAAGCTGTTTTCGTATTATTGAACAAAGCATATGAGTCAAAACTAAATGAAATCCTTCTACTTGGGGAGTTGAGTTTATTGGAACAGTAACACATGCATCTGCCATTTTACTAATAGCTCCTCCGTCAAAACCTACAAAACCAATAACTTTTCCACCACGTTCTTGTACAAGTTTTGCAGCGCGTAAAATATTTTGAGACCATAATCCAGCATTATCTTCTCCAGAGCCACCATGAACACTAACAACAATTAAGAAATCACCGTCATCCATTAAATTTTCTAGTTGGTAAGAATAAACATGATCCCAACCTTCATCATTAACCAATGCAGTAATCAATGGGATATTATCTTCTAAAGAAATTGCACGGAATCTTTTTTCACCATCTACTGAGACATACTTGTTTAAATCACATGCAAAATGAGTTGCAGTAGAAGCAGAACCGCCATTTCCTGCTATGAACAATTTTTTTCTGTTATTTCGAGCTTCTTCAAGTAATGAAATAATTTTGAGAATATCATCTTTTGAAATATCAGAAATAATTTTTTGTAGATCTTCAAAATATTCGTTTATTTTAGAAATTGTCATTGGACACCTTCTGAAAGATCAAGTATTATTTTTGTACCTTTCGATTCAAAAGGAAATTTCATTTCATTCATACCTAAAGAAGAAAATTTTTTTCGAATATTAGTTTTAGATAATTTAG
>Ga0114996_10004970_pt1 | contig 15779 bp, 15 predicted proteins | sample ArcticOcean_MG_C_4_FD_87039 | JGI IMG/M metagenome (GOLD analysis project Ga0114996, IMG submission 87039) | Marine microbial communities from western Arctic Ocean - ArcticOcean_MG_CB4_134 | ecosystem: Environmental > Aquatic > Marine > Oceanic | place: Arctic Ocean: Canada Basin | collected...
CTCTACCAAGTAGTCAATCTGAAGCGCTTCTAGGAAAACCAGAAGATCGGCCTTATCTTGTTCCGTTAATTCGGCGGCCTTTGTATCTGCGAGATTGGTCTCGTCTAGCCAAGGGTTGGGTATCCCTCCTGCTAGCATGATGTCTACAGCTCCTTCTAGTGTGGAGACACTTCCGTTGTGGAAGTAGGGCGCGGATTTGGAAATGTCTAGGAGAGTTGGAGTCTTGAAGGCACCTGTATCTCTCTCATCCTTACTCACCTTTGCTCTGCCTGTGTCGGGATTGTCGGCACCCATTCCAATGCCAACGTTGTGATATTGGAGATCTGTGAGAAGGAGTCCATCATGGCAATTAGTGCATTTCGCCTTTTCACTGAATACTTGCCACCCTCTCGTTTCAGCCTCGTTGAAAGCCGACTCATCCCCATTACGAAATTTAACCCATCGGGATTCAGAGGCGACGATTGTGCGCATAAAGGTAGCTACAGCTTGTGCAATATTATCGGGCGAAGCCGGCGCTCCGAAAATTTCCTGGAATTGTGTCTGATATCCATGCACCTTATTTAGCTGGGTACTGATATCAGTCATGTCGGGTGCCCCATTCTTACCTGAAGCTCCCATGTTGCCCCCACTCCAAGCCCCTTTGACTTGCTTTTCGAGAGCTGAAGAGCGGCCGTCCCAGTATAGTTCAGGGTAGTAACCTACATTCCACATGGTGGGGGAAGATCGTGTTAAGACCTTATCGAAAGCGCCGACGGCTAAGGCTTTGCCGTCAGTCAAGCCGTGTTCGCTCAGATGGCATCCATAACAAGACCGCTGACCGTCCCCGCTCATTCTCTTGTCATAGTAGAGCTGTTTTCCAAGATGGACTTTCGCGAGACTCATGGGGTTGCCCTCTGGGATTTCCATGGGGGCATAGCCCTTGAGCTGGGGCCATTGTACGGCCTGGGTAGATGGATCTTTGGAAAGACTCTTATCGCTAGTGCAGGATGTGAGGCCTAGGGATCCAATGGAAACAATGCCTATCAATGCCAAAAACAATCTGCCAGGATTCATACCCTCTCCTCTCGCCGTTGGGATAACATCATGTTCTCTATAAGATTGTTGGGAAGCTGAGCCTAATTATAGACAGGTAACCTGAAAGGTGCTACTTCGAGAGGAGATTTACGACTCGGGGGGCTTGGTTGTGTCTGTCTCTTGTACGCGTAATCTGTAGAGACGGTCACTTTCATTCGGATTTCGGTCCAAGGTTGAACGATAGGGTTACACGGGTGCTTTTGTCAGGTGTCAAAATGATAGGTAGTTCTAGTCTTCCGGCGGTCGCATGGATAGCCTCGAGAACATAAGAACCAGCAGGGAGCCCCCCAATTTCGAACCGTCCATCTTCTCTTGTAACGTTGAAGAAAGGGTGGGGCACGACATTTATATAGGCACGCATCCAGGGATGCAGATTGCACTTGACTGGAATCATGAGTTCGGGCTCTGTGTAGGTCAGCTGTAGCGGGGAGGACCCGGAACGCTGAGTCCGATTCCATTCATAGTTAACCTCAGGCATCGGATGTACGTTGTGGGTTAGAGGATCACTGTTGCTAATCTCCACCGATTGTCCGACTTGAACTCCTACCACACCAGGAAGATACAGGCATCCGTGTTGGTCGAGAGATACTGGATTCGGGGATGCAGGTGGCCGGAGGTGCTTTACTCCTTCTTTAATCCAAACAAAAACATTCTTGAGGCCACCTTCGCTGTTAACTAGTAAGTTCTGAGAGAATATTGGTTCTGTGTGAGAGGCATGACATTCTGCCTCGCTTACCATGTTGAGGCGGAGCGCTTTAGGAAGTGTTCCTTCGAAAAGAATTTGTCCTTGGATCTTAGCAGGATGTTCGGGAGTCGAGTAAACGGGTGAAGGAGAATCCTGAGTACTAAAGCCGCAGGCCAAGTTGGGAAGCAACAAAAGTAGAGGCAACATTTTTTTCATAATCTCATCCACCCGTTTCTCTACGGTGGATGTAGGCTGTATCAACAGTAAGGCTGATGGAATCGATCGAATAAGGAAGTGCAAAGGGGAAGCCAGGCCTGACTGGAGGGTTGAAATGCGATACCAAGATATCCAGGACTGCTGTAAAAAGAATGGCCGGGACTGGGGTTTTACCGATGCTAGCTCGGAGCAGATAGTAGGTGGCCTGACCACTTTCACTAGCAAGTTTTCCGTCCACAGTAAGTGTCTGTCCCCCAGCTAATAAATTGGCTAAAAGATTTAGTGAGAGAGAGTCCTTTAGCTCTAGCAACTTGGTTGTGTCAACTTTCAACTCGATGGTAAAGAGGTTTTCTTCCTTCAGGTCAATCTGGAAATGGTTCAGGCCGTTCTGGGCGACAATGTTCGATTGTTTTTGTAGGAAAGCATTTAATTGTTTCTCGGAGAGGTTATAAGTTTTCGGGAAAAGACCGTTCGCATCGTCAGCCAAGATTTCTAGGAAAATTTGTTCTGCCTCTTTGAGTTGGTTGTCTTTATCCTCTGACAGTAAGCTTACTGTCAGAAAAATCCACGGAAGAGTCACGGACAGTATCACTAGTTTTTTATGGCATCTGGCGAGTGAGGGGATTTTGATCATTTCAGTAAGATGGTTCCGGGGATACGAGTTCTTGAGGACGTTTAGCACTATAGGAAGAAAGACACTACTATTAGAATCGGTCCCAAAATTATAAGGCTGTACCCCATGTAGCCGAAGAAAGAAGGCATTCTAATCCCTGCCTGTTCAGCTATGCTCTTTACCATGAAATTAGGGCCGTTTCCGATATACGTAAGGGCCCCCATGAAAACCGCACCTAGGCTTATGGGGATTAGGAATGTCTCTAAGATTGAGCGCGTTTCACTTAAGCTCACTATAGCTGCCCCCACTGGGCTAGGTAAGGTGGTGGCCGCCTCGAAAAAGACTACATAAGTCGGGGCGTTGTCCAGAAAGCTAGAGAGGATTCCGGTTGCCCAGAAAAACTCGAAAGCGGTATCAATGTTTAAACTAGATCCTTTTTTACTAAGAATCTCGATGGGGACCTGCATGGTAATAAAAATACCGCTGAATAAGGCTGCGACTTCAGTGATGGCAATATAATCAAAGCGATTCCTGATACGGATTTTTATGTCCGTCCACTTCAGGGAGCATGCGATGATCAGTAACATGACTGCCTCCCGGAAGAACTGGGGAGGAGTAAAGGTGCTACCGAGGAAAGGTTTATCGGGAACGATTGCTGCCACACAGAAAACGATCCCTAGTAGGGCAATGATGTTTGGGCTTCCATAGAGTTTTAGGGGGCGTACCTGACTCTCGTCCCTGATGAGATCCCTAAGGCTTTCTTTCCGATGATACACAAAGGAATCCCAGAGGAAATAGATGGACAGTAGGATAGTGTTAACTGCCAACCAGTAAGGCCATAGACGGACAGTCCAAGTGAATGGCACTCCCCGCAGGTAGCCCAGGAAAAGAGGCGGATCTCCTACAGGGAGGAGTAGGCCCCCGCAATTACAGACCATGAAGATGAAAAAAACTATGGTGTGGGTTTTGTAACGACGTTCTACGTTAGTCACTATCAACGGTCGAATTAGTACCATGGCGGCACCTGTAGTTCCGATAAAGCTGGCCAGTAGCGTGCCAACTGCCAAGAAGCTAGTATTTGTAGCAGGGTGAGCAGGAAGGTCTCCCTGTAGATGAATTCCACCGCTTATGACATAAAGGCTGAAAAGAAGAACGATGAAGGGAATAAACTCCACGAGAATCCCGTTGCTAAATGCAGTCCATAGGGTGGGAAGCCCGGCTTCGGACGACTCGTCGTGCGTGAAATGATTCGCCAGTCCTCCAGGGTGGATCCATGCGTAATAAACCAAAGTGGTGATGCCCAGAGTAGCTGCTACCAAAAATCGGTTCCTGTTGCTATGCCACCATTCTTGCGTTGAACGCAGTAAGGGCAGTACGGCGATACTCAGTAGTAAAAGGATAAATGGTATGGCAGCCCAAAAAGGAGGTGAACTATCGTTTCTGGGCGGTTGCAGTTCTTCCACAGAGGCCTCGTGGAGGGCACCTTCGCTGTGGGCTGTGGTGTGGTGAGGCAGTAATCCGATTCCCCATATCAGCAAGAAGCCAATTAGCACGGTTACCAGACCGAGGAGCATGCGCTTGTTAATCAGATAAGCGCGTTCTGGGTAAGAATTCTCTTTATGGATTTCTGTGGAAGAGATCATCGAATCATTCATGGGAATCTAATTCATGGAGCAGAGGCTATTTTTATTGAGTTGCTAACTTGAGGATCTCATCGTTGGCCGTTCCGACTATTCGTTTTTTCTGAGTTTTCTCCAGAGCCGTATCGACTAGGCCTTGAATATCTAGAGATTTTTCAATCTCCACAATACGATCGATTTCAGCATAACATTCCGGGTGCTTTGGGATGAATAGGGAACAGCAATCATCGTCCCCATCTACAGAAATACCATAGGTCCCTATCTTTCGAGACATGGTCACAATTTCTTCTTTGTCATCACCAATTAGGGGTCTCAGAATTGGTAAACTGCTGGCGGCGCTGATAACCAGTAGATTGTCTAGAGTCTGGGAGGAGACCTGCCCGACGCTATCACCAGTCACCAGGGCCTTGGCCTTTTCCCAGCGAGCAATTCTGGTCGCAATCCGGAGCATCATTCTTCGATATAGGATGACACGTGGACGGATTGGAGTAGAAGCCACGATCTGATGTTGCACGGGCGCAAAAGGGACCATGTAGAGCGGTTCAGTGTGGCGATTGAGGCAAAGGGTGCGTGCTAGATTAGTCACTGTATCCTGAGCCTCCAGGGATGTATGGGGGTGACTGTGGAAATGGATAAAGGCAGGTCTACAGCCACGTTTCATGAGTTTATACGCCGCCACAGGAGAATCAATTCCTCCTGAAAGTAGAACCGCAACCCGCCCTCCGGTAGAGGCGGGAAGTCCACCGGCCCCCTTTAATCTCTGGAAATGGATAAGGCAATTATCCCCAAGTATCTGGAGATAACATGTGAGGTCGGGACCTTTAAGCTGGACTCTTGCGCTGCTACGTTTTCCGACAAATGCACCGACCACCATACCTATTTCGGGAGAGGTTAGAGGATATTTTTTGTCGGCCCGACGAGCATCAATTTTGAAGCTGCCAAATTCTCGGTCACGCATCAAGTCCCAGACAGTAGCCTGGAGTGAAGAAATTTCGGATGGGACCATCCAACAATCTGCGTAGACGGCGATCCCAAAAACCTGGCTCAAGCGATTACCGATTGCCTCTAAGTCGGAGTCTTCCTTTAGTTCGACGAGGACTCGGCTAGCATGCTTTCTCACATCAGCATAGGTTAGGCCTGTTAGGGCCAGACGGATGTTGTCAATGAGGCGGCGTTCGAAAAATTTCCGATTGCCCTTCTTAAGAGCAATCTCGTGATAGTGACAAACAAAGCAACGTCTCATAGGGAAGAGCCCGTAGTTATGATGTCCTAGCAGCGTGATCCGTTAGTCTAAGACTCCGAATCAGGCAAGACCAGAACTAGTCTACCTTCCTGACCACTAGAGTAATGACGCTACCCGACTTCTGTTTTCTGTAGAACACGTGCACTATCTGACCTGGTTCCAATTCACCGCCTTTAACGGAAGACGATCCAAAAAGAAATTTTTTGCTACCCTCTCCTGTGCGAAGTGTCAGAACGTCAGAATTGATATTTTCTACGGTGCCATAGACATCGAAATCAACTTCTTCAATTGGAATAGCCCCTTTTTTCCATATACATCCCATCTGAGGTATCAGTAACACCAGGAGACACACAAGCACCAGTTGACGCATTAGGACATTCTACCTTCCACAGGGCCTCTCCTCAAGAAGTCTCGACAAGTGTTTAGAAGGAGGGCTTTAACGTTTTGTTCGAACTGGTGCCGAACCAGGCAAAATACTTGAAGAGTTTCGGAAGATTTCACTATGAGTCCGGCAGGATCTGGTAGAGGCCAATGATGGGGTTTGCCCCCTGTCGAAATGACGGGATAGGGATTACGTGCGAACCATTCTGTTATCTGGCTACGTATGGAGTTCCAGTGGACACAAACAATATTTTAGCTATAGCTAAATTTTTTGTTGTTCATTTTGAATTTTATTGGATAATAGAGCTGATGCGATCCAATTTGATGGTGGGACGATTAGGGATGCCCTTCTTGGTCCTTGTTTTAGTTTTATTCGTGTTGATTCTACCCAATTCCCGCCGTTCTGTGGGCGGCCAATCTTTGCGAGAAAAAGATTCTTCTTTAGCAAAGAAAGTCATGGTTACTCAAAAATGCGGTTCCTGTCACGCCCTGCGGGGACATGACCTGAATTGGGACGCCACGATAGGCCCCGACCTGACAAATGCGTCTTCACGGCAAAGATCTCCAGCCTGGCTCAGGCAGTATATTAGGGTGCCCGAGTCCATTTCTGAGGACGAATTGGATGTGCAGTACAACTCTCGGAAGGGAATAATGCCATCCTTTGCACACCTTTCCAGCAGGGAACTCGAGGCAATAGTCCATTTCCTCATGACAGCGCGCGAGGAAGTCCCCTAAACTGCGGTACAATGGACTGTATGGGAGTGCGTTTATGCCTTGCGGCGTGGATTTTGATTTGTGTGCAAGTAGCAGAAGCTAATGGCGGAATGCCGGATGTTCGTTATAGATCCCGTGATCGTTCCACATGAAAGCGGTACAAGGGCGAGTCTTGAAATTATGCTTCGGTGGAAATAAACAGGGATTTTCCAAAAGAAGCTGGGGAAACGAGGATTGCCTATCCGCCTTTTAGTATCAGATAGTGATTCTCCAAGGGAGACTCTTGAGAATAAGGTAGGCAAGTCCGGCCGGTTAGAATGGCGAGGTCGAGTGCCCTTTGCAATGCCCTAGAACTAATGCTGATTTCTTCGTGAGAGGGGCGTTATAGGTCTTTGAGCTACTTTGTCGATAAAAAGATACTTCTAACAGGGGCTTCCGCCGGGATAGGCGCTTCTACGGCGCGGTTGCTCGCTCAGCGAGGAGCAAAACTATATTTAACTGCCCGAAGACTCGACCGTTTAGAAGAGATTAGAGCTGAATGTTTAAGTCTGGGCTCTCCACTCGTAGAAGTAGCAGCTCATGATCTATCAATCGAAGGACAAGGAAAGATCATTGTGAAGGAGTGCCTCGCACTTCTAGGCGGTTTAGACATTCTTATCTGTAACGCTGGCTTTGGGGTGTTTGGTCCAATAGAAGAGAATTCTCCGGATATTATGAGACGCCTCTGGCAGGTGAATATCCAATCGGCCTATGAGTCCATTTTCGAATCTGTCCAACACTTCCAAAAATATCGGGAAGGACACATTGTCCTAACCAGCAGTGTGCTTGGGAAAAAAGGTATGCCATACGCCTCAGGTTATTGTGCTACCAAATTTGCACAGGTAGGTCTAGGAGAGGCTTTGTGGGGAGAACTATCCGATCAAGGGATCTCTGTAACAGTGATCTGTCCCGGGTCGACTTCAAGTGAATTTCATGCTGTTGCGACCAGAAGCCAGGGCACTCCCAACCCGATGAAAGATTTCAGGCAACAGCCGGCTAGATTGGTCGCGGAGGCGCTGATTCGAGCGATTGAAAACCGGAAGAGGGAAGTCCATCTCACTCTCGGCGTCAGACTGCTACTTGCTCTAGATCGTATATCTCCTGCGCTATCCACCAGTATAATGGCTTGGATTGGGCGAAGTCAGTTAGGTTCTCGTTAATCGGCCAGTTCTAACCTCCCGATCAAATTCTATGTCTCACCCTAAGTCTGCCCGCAGTCAGTGAAGTTTTGCTCTTCCGGGCACCCTGGGATATGAAAAGCTATTCCCCAATGATTAGGTTGTTCGCTGAGGAAGCGGAAGCGGTGCTAGAATACTGTCTCTATGACCGCTGCATTAGGGTCGGGCCGTAATAGCCTAGCTGGAGCAACCAGTCCCTACTTAACCCAACACGCGACTAATCCCGTGCACTGGTACGTCTGGGGTGAAGAAGCTCTTAAGGCTGCAATAGAAACAGATAGGCCTATTCTTTTGAGCATAGGTTATTCCTCCTGTCACTGGTGCCATGTGATGGCCCATGAATCTTTTGAAGATGAGGTGGTGGCTCGGCGCATGAACGAATTATTCGTGAATATCAAGGTTGATCGTGAGGAACGTCCAGACATTGACGCGATCTATATGAATTATGTGCAGATGACGACTGGTGCAGGAGGATGGCCCCTGACGGTGTTTTTAACTCCGAATCAGGTCCCATTTTTCGGAGGGACATATTTTCCTCCTACAGATCACTATGGTCGTCCTAGTTTTATCCGTGTCCTCGATAGTGTTGCGGCTGCGTACCGAGATCGTAGAGAGGAACTGCAAAAAATCTCCCCTGAAGTTGTCCTGAAATTGCAGCAGAGTGTTGATTTCGATGTCCCTATGGATTCACTTAAATTGGAAACGTTGGATAATGCTACAAGGACTTTATCGAACAACTATGATTCTCTAAATGGAGGGTTTGGCTCGGCTCCCAAGTTCCCCTCTTCTATGGCTTTAGGATTCCTGTTGCGAGACTACCACCGGACCGGAACCCAGGATACGCTAGAGATGGTGGAGTCATCACTCGGCAAGATGGCGAACGGAGGGATTTTCGATCAGGTAGGAGGGGGGTTTCACCGATATTCTGTTGACGAGAAATGGCTTGTGCCTCATTTCGAGAAAATGTTGTACGACAACGCTCTCTTGGTCCGAGGATATTTGGAAGCCATGCAGATCACCGGGAAAACTATTTACAGGGAGGCTGTGGAGAAAACTCTTGGCTTCGTAGAAAGGGAGATGCTCCATTCAGGTGGCGGATTTTTCTCGGCCCTGGATGCAGACAGCGAGGGAGTAGAAGGTCTTTTCTACGTGTGGTCGAAGAAGGAGGTGGAATCCGTGCTTGGTTCCTTTGGCGGGGTATTCTGCGATTACATGGGAGTATCTTCATTGGGTAATTTCGAGGGTGACAATATTCTCAATAAAAGAATGGAATTGGACGAGATTGCATCTGTTTTAGGATTGCCTGCTGCCGAGACAAGGAACAAGATGAATGAAGCCTTGAATGAACTTCTGAAAGTCAGAGAGCAGAGAGTCCGACCCGGGTTAGATGACAAAGTGTTGGCTTCCTGGAATGGTCTTATGGTGACGGCTTTCGTCCACGCAGCATTTGTTTTAGGGTCGGAGGAATACCTGCAGGTAGCTCTGCGAGCTGGTGATTTCCTGAGCTGTTCGATGATTGATCAGGGGCGAGTGTTTCGCACTTGGAGGGATGGCAAGGCAAGTCTGAACGGTTATCTGGATGACTATGCCGCTCTAGCGGAAGCATTCCTTTGGCTTTTTGAGATTAGTGGTGATCGGAGGTGGTTGATTCAGGCCCGAGAACTAGTTGAAAGCTCGTTAGAGCTTTTTTGGGATGAGGAAGAAGGCGATTTCTTTTTTACTTCTAAGGATCACGAGAACTTGATCGTTCGCCATAAGGAACATATGGATAATGCCACTCCGAGCGGTAATGCCATATCTTGTCTTAATCTGCTCCGCCTCAGTCGGTTGCTAGGAGAGCAGAAATATTGGGATCGTGGCTGTGCCATGCTAGAACGTAAGTCTGTGGCGATGTCCAGGCATCCCTTAGCTTTTAGTTATTGGCTTCAGGCATTCGATTTTGCTATGGCACAGCCATTGGAAGTGGTCGCATTTGGACACAAAGGATTGGACGACCCGGTGCTCGCTACGCTGAGAGAGACCTATTTGCCCTCCAAGGTTGTTGTACTGACGACTGCAAATTCGGTAAAAGCAGAAGACCCAATGGTACCTCTCCTAGACTCCAAACACTCAATCAACGGTGAAACGACTGTATATGTTTGCCGCGAATTCACTTGCAAAAAACCTGTGACAAATGCAGTTGATCTGGCTACAGAACTCAAAAGTTAGCGCTCAGTGATGGCTGTCCTCTTCTCCGCGAAGTGTGAGTGCAATTTCCCTTTTAGAATCGTCAATGCTTGGGATCGGTGTGATACACAGGTTTTCTCTGCTAGAGTCATCTGAGCGAAGGTTTTTCCCAGAGGTGGGTAGTAGAAAATAGGATCGTAGCCGAACCCGTTTTCACCTGCCGGGGCAAACAGGATCAGTCCCTCCACTTTGCCTTTAGCCTCGATCTTGTACTCTCCGGCATCGAGGCATAGAGCGCATTCAAAACAAGCACGACGTTGTTGTGATTCATCGGGAGTAGTTAGGTGGTTAAGGCCTGAGAGTATTTTTGCAATACCTTCCTTCGTAGAAGGTGCAAACCTGGCAGTTTTTACTCCTGGAGAACCGCCCAGTGCTTCGACCATCAGTCCTGAGTCATCTGCTAGGGCAGGAAGTCCTGTTGTTTCCCTGTAGTAGGAAGCCTTCAGGCGAGCGTTATCTGGGAAAGTGCGCCCTATCTCAACTGGAGGTGTGATGGAGTGGAAATCCGATAGAGAGACGATCTCCTCGAACATCTCGACAAGAGCTGATTCAATCTCTGTGGCCTTGCCTTGGTTGGTGGTTGCAACAAGCAGTTTCAAGGCAAGGCTATTTGAAAGGTCTTGGAGAAATCGTGGCACTTTTTTTCCAGAACGACCGACTGACAATGGATGAGTTCTTGTATCCCTCCGGAGGCGAGTTCGAGTAGTGTGTCCAGCTCCTGACGACTGAAAGGAAGGCCTTCAGCTGTGCCCTGCACTTCAACAAATTTCCCGTTTTGAGTCATTACAACATTCATGTCTACTTGGGCGGCCGAATCCTCTTCGTAACTGAGATCGAGGTAGGATTTCTCGTCTACGATACCAACACTAATAGCTGCTACCATTTCCCGGATCGGAGATTTCTTTAACGAGCCAGATTCGATCAAATGATCAATGGCTAGTGCAACCGCAACGAAAGACCCAGTTATGGAGGCCGTACGAGTTCCTCCATCAGCCTGAATTACGTCGCAATCGACCCAGATAGATCGTTCGCCCAATTGCTTTAGGTCGATTACTGAGCGTAAGGACCGTCCGATTAATCTTTGGATTTCCAGGGTTCGTCCGGAAGCCCGACCCCTGGATACCTCCCTAGTCATCCTTGTCCCAGTTGATCTGGGTAGCATTCCGTATTCGGCAGTGATCCAGCCCTGTCCGGAACCTCTAAGAAAGTGAGGGATTTTTTCTTCAACACTAGCCGTGCAGATGACTCTGGTATCGCCACACTCGATCAGAGTTGACCCTTCAGCATGCTTATTGTAGGGACAGATAATATTTACATCCCGCAGGGTATTCGGTTTTCGGTCAGTTCGAGACATCAAGCTATTCTACCGAAAGGGTCCGGCAAGGGATAGGTGGCCTCCCAGGGAGGGGGCCTCGCGACCTCCTACAAGGAAACGGACTCTGTCGACTGTTTCCAGGTTAGTTGTGATGGATCTGGCGATGGCTCGCAGTAAAGCCCATTCCGTCGATACTGAGCCAGTCAACTGAAGTGAGGTCCCTCGCGCTAGATCGACAACGGCTAGCCCGTTGTCCAAAATAAATAATTGAGTAATCCCAGCTTGTGGGCCGACCAGGAGGGAGGATTTTTCAAGGGCTGCCTGGGCGATTCTAAGCGCTCTTCTAGTCATGTCTTCTTCATCAGGCACCGTGTACTCTTCCTCAAGCAGGATGATTTTCCCCGACATTCCAGGAATTGGTTGAGGGTAGAAAATCGATACGGTTTTCCGGGTTTCTTCAGATCCAGACGGGAGGTTAATAGGAAGAGTCTCCTGGGGGGGACTTTCTATTAATAACTGCTGTTGAAATTGTGTTTCTGTCTGGTAGGAACGAATAGCGATGAGTACAGTTGCAGTAACTATTGTGATCGATACGAAGAGTTTTGCGTTAAAGTTCATCGAAGGAAAACTCGGATAGCTTCTGCAATGGAATCTGCTACTGATTCTTGAAAGGTCACATCTTCGAGTCGGCTCGAATCTTGAAAGTTAGTGAGGAAACCCGCCTCAATTAAAACAGCTGGAGCCTGAATAGGGGCCAGCACTTCTAGAGGAGCGGCCTCCACCGAATTGGATTTGCCAAAGAGATTATTCAGTCGTGACTGTATCAGTTTTGCCAATTCCCTGCTCTTGTCGAGGTAGGGTTGCTGGGCATTATACCATGGCGTTAACTGTTGGGCCTCCCCCCTCCTTCTTCGCAGTGGTTTTTCATCGGGTGCATGAACGTAGACAAGAGGTCCTTGAACGTCTGAGGAGTGACTGCCTCCTAGATGGAGACTAATGAAAACAGCGGATTGGTTCGTATTGGCTATTGAGGCCCGGAGGGCCAAGGAGAGATTGAAGTCATTGTTTCGGGTTGTATACGTTGCGAAATGGAGCCTTTGGAGAGAATTCTCGAGTAACATCGAGATTTTCCTGACTAAGTCTTTTTCAAAAAGCGGCCCCGAAGTGATTCCTCTGTCCTCTCCTCCATGACCGGCATCTATGGTCACTACCGGTATAGAGGCTTCCTCTCCGAGCCCTAGTTTCTCTGGTACTGCAAGTGGATCTTCGAGATCTTCAGTTACCATGGAAAGTACATTCAAGATCAGGCGATGGGGTTGGTCGAGAAAATCCGCCTGATGGCTCCTAAAGTCAAATCCTTTGGTGAGACTGCATAGAGCTGAAGTTTCTGAAGAACGACAACTCAGAGATGCCACCAGAGACACTTCTGGCCTTACACCTGGCTCCACGAACTGCACTGGTTTGTCAAACTCAATCTCAATAGAATTCTCCTCTTCCCGTGTAGTAATAACCATTTTTGAGGAAGGCAGAAAGATGAGAGAGACGCTGTTGGCTGAGTTCAGTACCTGTACTGAGATTTGAATTTGATCATACCCAGGGGGTAAAGATTCCAGTTGTAGTTGGGATTGGAGAATTAGAGGTAGAGCATTCTCAATGAAGTCTCTGGGGGCGAACCACTTCCCGGTGGTGTCAACACTTACGGGCCCAGAAAGCAGGACATACCGCTGGCCGGACTGGGCGAGAGGCCGGTTTTTTTGGACTGATAGGGTTGATCTAAGTCCTTTCAGTAAGAGCCGCTCACCGTCTAGGTGGAGAGTCAGTTCTAGGGCGTCAGCTATTTTTTCGATATCGAAATAGTCTATGGAGCCCTTTTGGACGGATTCCAGGATGTGGTGATCGTTGTGGTAGCTTAATCGGAAGTCCTCGGCAGCAGTCGCCTGTTGGAAGGATAAGGCCAACACTGAGATCAGGCCGGAGAGAAACTGGAGACGTGACGTAAACTTCATAAAACACTGAGAGAATCGGTCATAGGCCTGACAAAGTTCAGTACTCATTAGTTTAATATTCGATCAGCCAGCAGACAGAGTTCGGTCGGGCAGAGATTCGCAGATGATTTCGCAGGCAGCATTACCAGGTGAAAGCTGCTTAGCTAAGCGGGTATGTAAAGCATGACCTGCCTTGAATGCGTGTATATGTCCAATGATCGGATAGCTGCAAAGAGCAATATCTCCAATGAGGTCTAGGATCTTATGGCGTACGAATTCGTCCTGGGAACGAAGATCACCATTCAAGATGTCTGTTTGACTCAATACTACTGCATTTTCGAGAGATCCACCCCGGATCAAATTACTTTTCCGAAGTTGCTCTACCTCCGATAAGAACCCGAAGGTGCGAGCATAGGCGATTTCGGAGGAGTAGTTTTCGGGCGTGATTTCTAGCTCAATAGATTGGACACCGATTTTAGGGTGTTCGAAATCGATTTCGTAGTGAATCTGAAAGCTGTCGGCAGGACGGATTTTGATGAATTTTTTGCCGTCTTTTATTGTAATCGGTTCTGTGATTTTTAAGAACTCGCGAGGGGCTGATTGCTGACAGATACCGGCTTTATGGATGAGTCGGGCGAAGGGTAGTGCTGAGCCATCAACGATGGGTACCTCCAGGGAGTCAATATCGACTGTAAGATTATCGATACCCAACCCGTATAGTGCAGAAAGCAGGTGTTCCACAGTTGACAACATAACGCCCCTCTTCATGAGAGTTGTAGCTAAAACAACTCTCGAGACATATTTCATATGGGCCGGGATTTTAAATCCCTGGAGGTCTGTTCTGCGGAAAGTTATTCCACTGTTCTCTCTAGCTGGACAAAGGGTAGCCGTAACTAGCCTGCCGGAATGTAGGCCTACGCCAGAGATTTCTACTTCCTGACAAATCGTTCGTTGCATCGGGCTCCAAGATGAAGGAATTCCCCGGCGAATTATATGCAAGACTGCTGCCATAGTTTCCGAAGAGAGTATTCAGCGACGAAAAGTGTGCATTGGGATCATCTTGCAAAAGGATTAATTTTTCCTGGCTGTCCGAAGGCATTCATCAAGACGAGAAAATTTGCCTACTACAGGCACACTGGCGTCTCGTTTCGGGAACAGTTCGCTCGAGCGAGTCTTCAGGGGATTAGGGCTCGGCTTCTAGTCTTTTTAACCGCTTCTGCTCTCGTTTTCTGGCCTTGGCTGCCTTTTTAGGTGGGATCACTGGCTCTAGAAAGTAATGCGGGGGAATTGGAATATTGTAAGAAATGCTTTCAATGAATTTCTCCCCGCTCTTTTCCCCATCCCGGTAATAGTGAGTTGTGAGGGGGGAATTGATTCCATCAATAGAGTGCCAATTGAAAAACTCAGTCTCGGTTTTTATACGAAAACCACTTCTAGTGGTGGTTGGACTTTCCATACGCACGGGAAGGTGGGTGCTGATCTGGAAATAAATGACGACCGAGACGTTGTCTTTGTCTAAGATCTCAACGGCTTCAAGTTCTCCACTACCCGCGATATCCGACGGCCCGTAATAGAAGAATGAAATACCCTCTTCGTCCAGTCTATTTCTTAGGATGTAGTGCAGGTCTCTTTTCACCATTTCTCGGAATGATTTCAGGTCCTCCACTGTTAGTTCTTCAATAGTATGGAATCCTTCTTGGACCCAACCTTTTTCAAGCTCTAGGTTATACACCTGGACGGTTTGTTTTTTTCCTTTGAAAGCCTGGTGTCTCCATCGTACTGGATCCTCAGAGACGGTCCAGGCCTGGAATGGGACGAAGGCCTTCTGTCCTCTCTTGAACAAGAACTCCCGCCCAGTCTCTACTTCAGTCCTGACGGATAGGTATCGGGCGCCACCCATGGCTTGTACAGCAACATCCAGAACTTTGCGCGCGCGGTTCTGGTCGTCGACTTCTGCTCTGGAGCTACCTAGTAAAAAGGGAACTAAAAGCATGAGGGCTAGGATTCTTATTCTCTCGACAGAGATTTGGTCTGAGGTCATGTGTCCTCGATTTTCAATTTCTGGCCATTTTGGTCAAAGAAGACGCGACCAGTGGGGGTACTAATAACAGATGGTATTTTAGTATCCGATGTAAGTGGCGTAAAGATTTTGAGCCGCAAGCGGGTCGGAAACCCCTCTAATGATTGAGCGACCGTCTCTGAAAAGTGTGATATCGCAATCACGCAATGACAACCTCAGCATATATTGATTCTCGGAAATTTCGACCGAGCCAGCTAGACGATCTTTTATTTTCTTATAGTCAATCTCTGTTTCCTGCGGAGGGACAAGTTGAATGGTCCCGGTGCCACACAGACGTTCTACTCGCGGTGTATGAGAATGTTTCAGTTCGTCAAAGTTATGTTCTTCGCAGACCGGGCAGGGAAGTGACTTGACAGGGGATACTTGACTGGTCCGGAATGAACCTTTCCA
>Ga0114996_10004971_pt1 | contig 15779 bp, 13 predicted proteins | sample ArcticOcean_MG_C_4_FD_87039 | JGI IMG/M metagenome (GOLD analysis project Ga0114996, IMG submission 87039) | Marine microbial communities from western Arctic Ocean - ArcticOcean_MG_CB4_134 | ecosystem: Environmental > Aquatic > Marine > Oceanic | place: Arctic Ocean: Canada Basin | collected...
ATCCTGCATGGTGACTTGCATTCACCCGCAGTGTGCCCGGATCCGTCCTGTTTGTCTTCAGGCTCATCTTGTGCTGGAAACACTCCTCCTCTTCAGGCTCATCTTGTATTGGACAACTCTCCCCACCTATGAGATAATACAAATCCCTCCTGGAGACGCTTGCTATGCCGGAGACCCGTCTAGGTGACATCATCGACGACCACTGCACGAAGTGCCGTATGTTGACGAACCACTCCATCATGGCGATCGTCAATGGAGAGGCGGCCAAGGTGCAATGCCGCACCTGCTACCACGAGCACAACTTTCGGCACGGCAAGGGCGGTACGAAAAAGAAGTCCACCAAGAAATCCGACCTATTCGACGAAGTGCTTTTAAAAGTGAAGGGCGGCGACCCTTCGCTTGACTCACCTTCCGAATAGCGGTCGCCGATAGTGGATAAAGCGGATTTCCCCCGTGCCCGTCAGGGCTTTTCCGTTGAGGGGTGATCACCCAGGGTCGCGCTTCGCTTCACACTGGGCTACAATCCTGCGCCGCTGCGCGGCTGAACGGCTCTTGGATGTAGGTTTCGATTGAACGTATTTCGTGTGTGATTATCGAGTTGCAATCGGCGCTCCCAGCAACTCATTCGGAATCCCGAAGGCGTCGACGAGCGCTACAGCGTCGGGCCTCAGCTCGGCACAGAGCTTGTTGACTTGCGCGCGGATGGCTTTCGACTTGCCGCTCGATAGATAGCCGCTTTCCTGGAACCAGCCGCGATCGGCTTCGATTCGCGAGAGCGCGAAAAGCGCGCACAGCGATTGCAGAGGGTCTCGCAATGATCCTTGCCCGGATGCCGCGGGCTCGGATGCACGTCGCTCGTATGTGCCGGGCTCGGATGTCTCGAGCTCACACGCAGCGACAGCCTCGATGAACTGTTCCAGTACCACTCGCTCGACATGCGCTTGAGCCGTTGAAAGCAGGTGATCCTGGCAGTCGTTGAAGGCGTGGTAGGAATCCTGACCTTCCTGAATGCGATGTCTTAGCCGGGCTGCTACCGAGCGCAGCAGGCTCTCCTCGCGGTAACGGAACGCGGCGAGGTGAAATTCCGCATCGAGGAGGTGACTTTCGTCGCTGAGCCGGGTGACCACCGGGTTCAGCTCCGTCAGGGCCGTGCCCGCCCGCTGGCCAAGATAGTTCAGCAGCGTGAACGGCCGCAAATCTTCGAATTGCCGCCGATATTCAGTCAACAGGCCTTTCGCTACCAGCAACATCAGTACTGTATTGTCGCCCTCGAAAGTGGCGAAGATGTCGGTGTCGGCCTTCAGCGCGGCGAAACGATTGAGAGCCAGGTAGCCTTGTCCGCCACAGCATTCCCGCGCTGTTTGAAGAGTTGCGATATTGTTCCAAGTGCTATAAGCCTTCAGGCCCGCGGCGAGGGCTTCGACTTCGCGCTCGTCCTTTTCGGAGCGTTCAGCGAATCGGCTGGCCAGATGCCGTAGCGCGAAGTGGAGCGCGTAGCTGGCGGCCAGTGGTGGCATCAGGCGGCGCTGATGAGAGCGATAGTCGAGGAGGCGGAATTCTTGGCCGCCTTCGGGTCCGAACTGGCGGCGCTCGTCTCCATAGCGAATGGCAATGGCCAGCCCGGATTTGCTCGCGCTCAACGCGCCGAGCGCGATACTCACGCGGCCGGCCACCAGGGCGCCCAGCATGGTGAAGAAACGCCGTGAGGGACTAGGGATGCTGCTCGAGTACTCGCCGTCCGCGCTTACGTCGGCAAAGCGGTTGAGTAAGTTTTCGCGAGGGACGCGCACATGGTCAAACCAGATCCGGCCATTGTCGACGCCGTTGAGTCCAAGTTTTTCTCCGCAATCCTCGATCTGAACCCCGTCACGGATCTGGCCGTCTAGGCCCCGGATTGGGACGAGCAGAGCGTGAACTCCGTGCCGTTCGCCTCCAACGAAAAGCTGCGCGAAGACCGTTGCTAGCTGGCCGTGACAGGCGGCGTTTCCGATGTATTCCTTGCGGGCTGACTCGCTCGGCGTGATGATCTCAAACTCTTCCGGCTCGGGGTGGTAGTGCGCCTCGGTTTCGATGTCATAAACGTTTGAGCCATGCCCCAGTTCGGTCATCGCGAAGCAGCCCGGAAGTTCCAGCGTCCCCGTCTTGGCTAAGTAGCGGCGGTGGTGACGCTCGGTTCCCAGCATCAAGATGCTTCCGCCAAAAAGGCCAAATTGAACTCCGAACTTGATAAGCAAGCTCAGATCGTGGAATGCCAAGGTTTCGAACGCGGCAAGAAACTGGCCCGTGTTGCTGGCTCCGCCATAAGCGGCGGGAAAATTGAGAGCGCCAAATCCATGGCCGGCCAGCACACGGCACCAGCGAAGCACCTGCTCCCGGTAGGAGGCAGTGCCGAGCCCATGCACGTACTGAAATCTTGGTTGCCGCAGAACGTCTTTTACCTGGCGACGCACCTCCTGATGCGGACTTTCGAGGAGACTTGACAGCGCATCGGAATCAATGCCGGGGGAGTCACGGGCGCTGGCCGAAAGCGAGTGCGGCACCAGAAGCCGATCGGAAACTTCGGCGCCCGCAACGCCAAGAGTTTCTTCGATCTCGGCCAGGGCCCTGCGTAATTCCGCTGTCGGCTGTTCCCCCGCCTCATTGGCGCCGGAGTGGCCCAACTCCAGTCCAAGATCGGCCAGCGAGCGGCGCTGGCCGGCGGGCAGATCAGAACCCAGTGCCCGGATCGTTTGCAACAGTGACTGAAGCTGGATCGGCGTAGGCGGGGCTTCCGGTCTCAGCCAAGACTGAAGTGCTCCGAGAGCACCTTCCTCGGGCCAGGACTGCTCAGCCAGTTTGGCTTGAATATTTTTGAGTTCAGATGATGTCAATTCTCCATCCGCCCAAGCGACATACAGCAGCGGCAGAAACGGCACGGCCGCCGCGCAGGAGGAAAGTTGACTGGCGTCGGCGGGTCTCGCGATTGGTTCCGACTCTGGCTGCTTTGTCATAAGAGAGGATTTCCCTTTTTGGGGGACGCGCTTTGGAGTGGTGGACCTTCTTGGAGCTTCTTTGACCCTTCTCTGAATTGGACTCGTCTCTGAAAAGGATACATCGAAAAGGATACATCGGCGGGAGCGTGCCGGGTCAGCGGTGCGCGAACGGCGGGTGTCTCGTGCTGGCAGGCCTCTGACGCACTGTGCCTCGCCACCCGATGAGAAACACGGGTTCAATGCGTTCAACGGCGAATCGTGAGAACAACCGGGAGAAACCAGACCTTGGCAGGGCGCGATGGACAAAGCTCCGGAGAGCCGCGCCGGTTAAATCGCCCGGATGCCGTGCTGGATGGCGTATTGGGCTAGTTCTATGCGACCCGATACACCGAGTTTTCCGGTGATTTGGTGGAGGTGGTTTTTGACGGTTTGCTCGCTAACGAATAGCGACTTCGCAATCTGTCCGTTCGTGAATCCTTGCGCGACAAGCTCAATCACTTCACGCTGGCGGGTGGTCAGCGAGACATCCGAGGAGTTTGAACCGCCGAAGCTCTTCATGATCGCAGCCGTCATCCCTCCGTCGAGCCAGATCTCTCCGTTGTAGACGCGCCGGATGCTGCTGGTGAGAAGCTCGGTCGCCATCTGCTTGAGCACGACGGCACAGGCGCCGTAACCGACGGCGCGCACGTGGTGATTTTGGTCTTCCGAGGCGGTCAGTACAATAATCTTCGTATTGAACCTTTCCGTCCGAAGACGGGCTAGGGTCGTATGGCCGTCCAGGCCCGGCATGCTGAGATCCAGCAGGAGAATGTCGGGCCGGTGTTCTTTCAGTAAGCCGATGACCTGCTCGCCGTCACTTGCTTCTCCTATGACCACCATGTCGGGCTCGAGTGAAAGTAGCTGGCGCACGCCGTCACGGAAGACCGGGTGATCGTCGGCAAGAGCAATTCGGATCGTTGGTTGTGAATTCATTGTTTGCAACTCCGCCCTGTATCACTTCTACGGCCAGTGGGCGTTCTACGCAGCCCTTTGCTTCTTATTATGTTGAGGCCCTGCCGTTCGATCCGTCTATAGACAAGTAGTACCGAAATTACCTGGTGCAAAAGCCCTGCTGTATAGTGGCCGCATCGTACGCTTCGTTCCTAGCTTGAATCACTTACGACTGCCACTTCAGGGACCCTACTACTCTTGAGAGGTGGCTTCGCGGGCCAATGCCTCGAACCAGTTCAGCGCATGAATACATGGAACGCGCTCGTACGCCTTGTTCCTCGGCGGCCCCAATTGAATGCCCGATCGCTTGGAGGATCATCGCACGCGGGACTCGAGTTTAGTCCGCATTTCTCAGCGGCTGACGGGCGAAGCACATGAGAGGCCCGCCATTTCTTCGTTGCGCTTGCTCGCCGTGCTCAACGGACTGTGAGAGTGCGCCTGCGCTCGTCAAGCGGCGCGCGCCTCGTACTGACAGGCCTCTCATGCACCTTGCCTCGCCACCCGACGAGAAACGCGGGCTAGGGATCAACACAGACGACTCGCGCCCGCAAGTCTGGCTCGGTGTGTACCTGCCCCGAGGACCTGCCGCGTCCATAGCGATAGACGCTGAGCTGCTGCTGAGACACCAATGCACTTGGGTTGTTCTTTCCTTTCTGAGATACTGGGGCAGATGGCGGTTCCTACTGGGAAGCGGGCTTTCGGGCTGGTATTTGCGACGCTCGTCTGCGCGGTGCTTCCGTCGGAGGCGCTTGGCGCGGCCCAAGCGGGATCGGCGAGCGAACTTTCCACCGCCCCCGAGGTCGAGTCCACCGCGACCGATAAGGCGACCGAGCCGCCACCGTCCGATCTGGCCGCGAATGCCTTCCCGCTGCGTGCTGTCAACATCGTCGGCAATGACCACTTTGCGACCGAAGACATCGTAAAGGCCACAGGCCTGAAGATCGGCGCGCGCGTGGCTCCATCGGAATTTCAGCGGGCCATGGGGAAACTGCGCAACTCCGGGGTGTTCGAATCGCTGGAGTTTCGCTACGGACCCGAAGGCGACGGCTATCAGGTGACCTTCACGGTTCGAGAGGTGCCCGACCTCTACCCGGTGACCTTTCGCGGGCTTGGCGTAGCTGACGAACAACTGCATGCGCTCCTCAAAGAGAAGATTCCGCTCTATGACAAGCGGGTGCCGCCGACCGGACCGCTAGTGAGCATGATCGGCAACGTGCTGCAAGGGTTCTGGGTCCAGCAAGGGAACGACTCGAAGATCATCGGCAGTCTGGCGCCGACGATTGAGGACGAGTTCGAGATGATCTTCCAGCCGCCCTCGGCGATCAAGACGATCGCGTTCGTTACGTTCGAGAACAGCGGCGACATCACTCCTCTCGACCTGCAGCGTCACTTCAATCAGTCGGCGATGGGCGAGCTGTTTTCGCAACCCCGTTTGCTGGAGCTGCTGCACCACAACGTCCGGCCGCTCTACGAAGAAAAAGGACGCCTCGGGGTGACTTTCTGCCCCTGTAGCAGCGAGCCGGACACCGAGACACAAGGCATCCTGGTCAACGTTCATGTGGAGCAGGGTCCGCTCTACGTTTTCGGGGAGACGAGGTTCCATGAAGGAGCGAAGATTGAGTCGGGTGAGCTGAGCCGCCGGATGAAGTTTCACGACGGCGAGACGGCCAATATGAAGCTGGTCAATGAGTCCCTCTCCGAAATGGAGAAGTTGCTGAAGGCGGACGGATATCTGCGAGCTTTCGGGCGCTATGACCGCGAAGTCAACGACTCGGCAAAGACCGTCAATATCGTTTTGGATATTCGTCCCGGCGACCTCTATACCTTCAATCAGCTGACGATTACGGGCCTGGATATCGTTGGCGAGGCGGCGGTCAAAAAACGCTGGGATATGGAGCCTGGAGACTCATTCAACGCCAGCTACCCCAAAGTTTTTCTCAGCCGCGTGCAGAGCATGTTCGACAACCTTTCAAAGACTGATTCGAAAACCAAGATCGACGAAGAGACCAAGAAGGTTGATGTTGAGTTGCTCTTCGAGTAAGTGGGCGGCCGCCGTGAGCCGCCCGTGCAATCAGCCCGGCCGGCTCAATCAGCCCAATCGGTCCAATCCGCTAAGATAACTCCGATGAATGTTCTTCGCTGTAGGATGCTCCTTATTCTGACCGTTGCCTTGCTGGCCACGTCTGCCGCATTCGCTCAAGAATCGGGCAGGCTGCCCGGCTCGGAAGCCCGCGCGCTTTATCGCCAAGTCGCGGATCTGATGGAAACCACTTCGATCGCGGCGCCGGAGCTCGCCCGCGCCGGGGCGCCGCTGATCGAAAACGTCCGGCAATCGGCCCGGGCTCTGAGCGTCGGCTCGACGCGTGAGCACACCGGCGTTCTCGAAAAGCTCGTCACCAATGCCCGCATCTATCTTCAAATCGCCGACGCCGTCCCCAAGCCAAAGCCCTTCGCCGTAGAGGTACGCAAACAACTCAGCGATCTGCGGGACTCTGTCGACCGAATTACGGCTCATTTCCGCGCCCTGCTTGATTACAAGGAAACTGTCGTTCGCGGAGCCGACCGCGATAACTTGCAACGCTACGCGGAGTCCAACAGCGAACTCGGCCCTGCCGGCCCTTCGGGAAACCGTGTGGTGTTCCTTGGCGACTCGATCACCGACGGCTGGCGCATCAATCAGTACTTCCCGGGTAAACCCTACGTCAATCGCGGTATCGGCGGGCAAATTACAGGCCAGATGCTGGGACGCATGAAAGCGGATGTGATCGATTTGAAACCCGCCGTCGTCGTCATATTGGCGGGAACGAACGACCTTGCCCGCGGTGTCTCCGCCGGCACGATCCAAAACAACTTGGCGATGATTGCGACCCTAGCCGAGGCATCGGGCGTCACGCCGGTCTTCTCTTCCATCCTGCCGGTCAGCGATCACCACAAAAGCCAGGACCCCAACTACGAACGAACACCGCTGCGTCCGCCCTCGCAAATACTCAGCCTCAACGTTTGGCTCAAACAAAAGAGCCGGGAGGCGGGATACGTGTTCCTCGACTACCACTCCGCGATGGTCGGCGACGACGGTCAGCTTCGCGCCGAACTCGCCGCCGACGGTCTTCATCCCAATGGCGAGGGCTACAAGATCATGGCGCCGCTGGCGGAGGCCGCGATTCAGCAGGCTCTGCGGTCCAGGAGAAAGCCGGTCAAGAAAAAACGTTTGGGGATTTTCTGAGTTTCCAGCGCGATAACTTTTGGATTCGAGATCCGCCTGTTCGCGATTGAAAGCCTAGCCATCACGGCCTGTCGGTCGCGGCATCTTCCAACATTTCAACAAGCTTCTCCTCCCCAATCACGGCAACCCCCAGTTTTTCCGCCTTCGCCAGCTTTGATCCGGCTGCTTCCCCGGCGACAACGTAGCCGGTTTTCTTGCTGACCGAGCTGACGACTTTCCCGCCTGCCTGTAGGATGAGCTGTTTCGCTGCGTCTCTCGACATGTTGGGCAGCGTCCCGGTCAGTACAAACGTCAACCCCGCAAGGTGATCGCTGGTCTTCTCCCGTCGCTGCTGGCTGAACTGCAGACCAGCCTGAACAAGCTGCTCCACCAAGTCCAAATTCTTCGGTTCGCGAAAGAAGTCCGTGATCGCCTCGGCCACTCGCGGCCCGACGTCGTCGACCTCTTGCAGCTCCTCGATCGAAGCCGCCTTGAGCGCGCCGATGCCGGCAAACCGGTCCGCCACGACTTGCGCGGTGCGTTCGCCCACAAAGCGAATGCCCAAAGCGAAAATCACTCTCGGCAGCGGCACGGCGCGTGATGTAGCGATATTTTCCAGCAGGTTTGTGGCGGACTTTTTGCCCATTCGTTCGAGATTCTCGAGTTGCTCGCCCGTCAACTGGTAAAGATCAGCCACGCTTTTCACTAGCCCTTTTTCAACAAGCTGGCCGACGAGAGCATCGCCGAGCCCATCGATGTTCATGGCGCGGCGGGACGCAAAATGCAGCACCGACTCTTTGAGCCGGGCAGGGCAGTTCGCATTCACGCAGCGCCGGATGGCTTCGCCCTCTTCCCGCACGAGAGTCGTGCCGCACACGGGGCATTCCAGAGGCATTTGGAAGGGGCGCCTCTCTTTGCTCTCGGCGACGACCCGGATCACCTTGGGTATCACGTCGCCGCTTCGCTCCACTAACACCGTGTCGCCGATTTGGAGTCCCAGCCGCTCGACCTCGTCCTCGTTGTGCAGCGTGGCTCGTGAGACGGTCGCGCCTCCAACAAAAACGGGCCGCAGCCGCGCGCGGGGGGTGACAGCGCCCGTTCTTCCTACTTGGACGTCGATCTCTTCCACGACGGTCTCGGCCTGCTCGGCGGCGAACTTGTACGCAATCGCCCAGCGCGGCGCGCGAGCCGTGCTTCCCAGCGACAATTGCTGGGCCGTGTCGTCGACCTTGAGCACCAGCCCGTCTATTTCGTAAGGCAGACTCCCCCTCTTTTCCTGCCACTGCCGATAAAAATCGAGCACTTCTTCAATCCCATGCAATCTTGCTCGATGCGGGTTCACTTTGAAACCCAGCTCGGCCAGCGTGTCGAGCGTCTCCCAATGGCGCGGCCGAATCGGTTTGCCGTCCGCCAAGAGCATATAGACGAAATATTCCAGCCGGCGGGAGGCGGTGATCTTGTGATCGAGAACCCGCAACGACCCCGCCGCGGCGCTGCGCGGATTTGTGAATGTCGGCTGCTCCAGGCGCAGGCGTTCGGAGTTGAGACGCTCGAACGCCTTGGCGCTCATGACGACCTCTCCTCGGACCTCGAACTCGTCCGGAAGCGCGAGACCTCCGCCGGCCGCGCTGTCCGCCCTGAGGTCCAAGGTCAGGGGCAGGGAACGAATCGTACGCGCGTTCTCGGTGATGTCTTCGCCCGTCATGCCGTCCCCGCGCGTCAAGGCCCGGATCATGCGTTTGCCGGAAAAATGCACCGCCATGGAGAGGCCGTCCAGCTTCAACTCGCCGACGTAATCGATCACGCCGAGTCCAGAGAGTTCTCGTACGCGCCGGTCGAAGTCGCGAACCCCTTCGGCGTCAAAGGCGTTGTCGAGACTGATCATCCGGGTGAGATGAGTCACCTTGGCAAACCCTTCGCGGGGAGCGCCCCCGACGCGCTGCGTAGGAGAGTCGGCCGTGACGAGTTCGGGCTGCTGCTCTTCGAGCGCCGTTAACCGGGCGAGGAGTTCATCGTATTCCGCATCGCTGATCTGGGGCTGATCGAGCACGTAGTAAAAATGCTCGTGCCGCTGGATCTCCTTCCGGAGAGCCTCTACTTTTTGCGACATATCGGACACATCGGACGCTGAGTCTGCCATGGACGTTCTATTATAGAAATTGGACCCTGACCGCTATCACCACTGCGCGTTGATCTACAATCCCACCTCGGGCCGCAAGCAGATTCTCCGCGAGAAAAGAGTCGAGTGGGCACGGGAAATCCTTCAGCAGTGGATCCCCCGTGTGGAGAAGATAGCCACCGAGTGCAAGGGGGACGCGGTGCGTCTGACTCGGGAGGCCATTGCCCGCGGTTGCGACCTGATCGCCGCTTGCGGCGGCGACGGCACTCTGAATGAAGTCGTCAGCGGTATCGGAGACTCCGGCGTCCCGCTATTCCCCTTGCCTGCCGGCACCGCGAACCTGCTGGCCGAGCAAGCCGCCATTCCCATGGAACCGGATAAGGCGGCGGCCTTGTTCCCGGAAGCGGCTGCCTACGAAGTGCCCCTGGGGATCGTGCGCTGCGAGAATCCCGAACCTTCCGAGCGCTTGTTTATGCTGCTCTGTGGCGTGGGAATGGACGCCAGCATCGTCTACAATCTCAACACCAAGCTCAAGGCCTATCTCGGACAGGGCGCCTATTGGCTGGGGTCGCTCGATCATCTGCACCGCAAATTGGAGCCGTTTCGCATTCGAGTGGATGGCGAAACTCACGAGTGCACGTTCGCGCTGCTGAGCAAAAGCCGCGTCTACGGCGGTCATCTGGCCATCACTCCCAACGCCCACCCTTTCCGGAGCGAGTTTGAGGTTGTCGTTTTTCACGGTCAGTCGCCGCTGCGCTATGTGAACTATCTCGCCCAGATAGCGGCAGGTAAACTCGATCAATTGACCGATGTCACTTTCCATCGAGCCAGCCGCGCCGAGTTCTTCCCGCTGGACTCCGACCGGGTCTACGTTGAAGTCGATGGGGAACTAGCTGGACGGCTTCCCGCCACGGTCGAGATGGCGTCTCACGGAGTCAAAATTCTCCTGCCCACCCGCTACGCCGACCAGTATGCCACTCCAGTGATTGAGGCCGCTCTTTCCAGGGCGGCTTCCTAGCCCAAGGCGTGGCCAGCGTTTTCTCCAAGCACGTTTTCTCCAAGCAATGGACCCGCTCACCCACACCGCTACTGGAGTTCTGTTGGCGCGAGCCGGACTGGACCGTTTTACCCCGCGAGCCACTCTCATTTGCGTCGTGGCGGCGAATATTCCCGATATCGATATCGTCACGGCAAGCTCGTCGATCAACTATCTGAACTACCACCGGCACCTGACCCACGGATTGGTTGCCGTCCCGTTTATGGGGGCGCTGGCCGTGCTGATTGCCGAGGGCCTGGCTCGCCTGTTCCGGCAAAGGGGCGAGCCGTTGCCGTGGTTGAGCGCTTGGGCCGTGGCGACTCTGGTGGCGCTGTCGCACCCGCTGCTCGACCTCATGAATGCCTACGGCATTCGCCTGGCGCTGCCGTTTTCCGGCGCCTGGCAGAGCCTCGACATCCTGTTTGTGATCGAGCCCATCATCTGGCTCATCTTGTCGATTGCCATCGTCGCCCCCATGCTCGCCGGTTTGCTGCACAGCGAAATCGGCGACCAACCGCCACGCCGGGACCGCTGGGCATGGGCGGGACTGACGCTGGTTCTCGCCTTCATGGGAGTCAAGGGCGTGCTTCATGCGCGGGCTGTTGACACTCTTGACGCGCATCTTTACGACGGCGCCCCCGCCGTTCGAGTGGCGGCATTTCCGATGCCGTTCAATCCGCTCACCTGGCTGGCTTATGTGGAAACCGCGCGCTCCCACTACTTCTCGACCCTCAATCTGAGCGAAGAGTACGATCCCTCCCGCGCCAAGCGCTATTACAAACCCGAGCCGGGCCCGGGTTTGGAGGCCGCGTATTCCAGCAGCTTGGTCCGCGACTATCGAGACTTTGCCCAGTATGCATTCACGGAAGTGGAACCGATTCCCGGCGGCCATCTCGTCCGTATGGCTGACTTTCGATTTCCGAGCGGCGATGGTTTCGGCTTTCAGTGCCGTATCCAACTCGATGAATTGAACCGGGTGGTGCGGGAGCAGTTCCGCTTTGGCGGTGATTGAAGTTGGGCTGGCGAGCCGCCTGCAGCGGCTACAAGCACGATTGCTTGTCCCTAGGATCGGATAGTCTGCTACCATGGCTGGCTTCCAGCGTCGAACGTATCCATGGAGGTGGACCTTGGCTAACAAAGAATTCGCGGGTAAGAACGTCCTCATCACGGGCGGAGCGCGCGGGCTCGGCCGGGCAACTGCGGTGAAGCTTGCTCAGCAAGGAGCCAACGTCGCCGTCAACTACGTCAGCCGCGACGAGGATGCCGAGGAAACCAAGGCAATGGTCGAGCGCGAAGGCGCCAAGTGCATCCTCGTCAAAGCGGATGTTTCCGATCCCTCCGCCGTCGAAGAAATGGTTGCGCGAACTCGTGAACAGCTCGGTCCTATCGGGCTGCTTGTCACCAGCGCCGGCATCAGCTTCATCGAATCCCACGAAGAGATATCGTTTGAAAGTTGGCGGAGGACGATGGCTGTGAATCTCGATGGAACGTTCCTATCGATCATGGCCGTCAAGGACGAGATGCTGGCGCAAGGGTACGGGCGGATCGTGTGTCTCTCGTCGGTCGCCGCGCTGCGGCCGCGCAAAATGCAGATTCACTACTCGGCCAGCAAGGCGGCCATTCACGCCGTGGTGCAGTGCTGCGCGGAAGGGTTTGCCCCCACAGTGCGCATCAATGGCATCGCTCCGGGGCTGATCGATACAGAGCTGGGACCGCCAGTTTTGGGGCCCGAGAAAACCAAGGAAATCATCGCCGCCACGCCGCTCGCCCGCCTGGGCCAGCCAGTCGATATCGCCAACGCCGTTTACTTCCTGCTTTCGGACCTATCGGATTTCATGACCGGGCAAACGATTGTGGTCAGTGGCGGAAGAGTGATGCTGTCGTAGAGGCTCGCGGGATTGTCGCGCTCATTCGGTTTGATATCGTGTAATTATGCAGTCGGGAGAACGCATCATCCTCGACCCGAAGGTCCTCACCGGAAAACCAGTTGTTCGCGGCACGCGAATGTCTGTCGAGTTCGTGGTAAATCTCTTAGCTAATGGCTGGAGTGAGCAGCAGATCCAAGACAGCTACCCCAACTTGACCACAACGGACATCCGAGCCTGCCTTGCCTATGCCACCGCTATTTTGCAGGCCGAGAAAGTTTATCCTCTTGAGCCGGCATGAAGTCCTTGGCGGACGAGAATTTTCTCGGTCCTGCCGTTAGAGTGCTTCGCGAGCAGGGTTTTGACGTCGTTTGGGTCCTCGAAGATCTGCCCGGGGCGACAGACGAAGAGGTTCTCAATCAATCGGTGGTCCAGGGGCGCACCCTTCTCACATTCGACAAAGACTTCGGCGAACTGGCCTTTCGCAAGAGATTCGCGGCCGATTTCGGCATTATTCTTTTCAGAGTACCGATGAGCAGTCCGGACGAAGTTGCGTCGATAGCAAGCCGCGTGCTGCGCTCACGGTCAGATTGGGCCGGGCATATTGCCGTAGTCAGCGGCGACCGTTTGCGAATGACACCACTGCCGGCAGCCCACGACCGCTGACCGGAGCCTCTCTGACCACTGCTTACCAATTGACATCCGCCAACACAAGTTGTTACCTCCCCTTGCGCGGGGTGGTTGCTGCCGTCGGCCCGCGTCGTCATTTGCCTGAACTACAGGAAGAATTCCTCGACCGGCTCGGCCCAGCCGCGATCGCTGAAGCTGCGGCATTTGTGATTCTCTAGGTAGTACTTCCGTGCTGCCAAATGGGCTTAGAGGAAATTGCTTCCGAAACCGGTCCGAAACACCGATTACCTAGAACTCCGGTTCCCCCGTAATCTACTCCTATCTAAGTGAGCGGTGGCGCTAACCCCTGTGTCCCGTTAAAGAAGGAGAAACCAAAAACCATGAAAAAAATCGTAGCTCTCGTTTTCACGATGGCCCTCGGCCTGACGCTTTCATTCGCCGGCCCGAACCCAAAGGTCGACATCTGCCATTTCGACGTGGATGACACCGGCGTCGGCTACTTCATCTCCGTCAACGGCAACTCCGTGGACAGACACATCGTCACCCACGGAGACGTGCTCGCCGGTGATGCCGTTGATTTAGGCGACGGTGAGTGCGACGTGGACGATTAAACAGGTAGCAAGCGGGCCCGGCAAGGAACCAACGCAGCGCTGAGTTCCAGGTGACTGGCTGGTTGGGGCCGGCCGGGCTCGCATCCTGTTTGGCGTCGAGTAAGAAAAACTGGCCATGGAAAGCCGTAAAGACGGTCTCGGGCCTGCGCTGTTCGCTTCCAGCTCTCTGGTTTAATGGAGAGTTATCTCAACTGAACCGCCGCGGATCATCGAGTCGGTCTCGCTTACGCCTCCCGTCCAGATGAACCACGGGCGATTGACATCCTGCAACGCAAGCTGATATCTTCCCTTTCGCGGACGGTCGACAACACCCGCCGCCTCCGTCGTTGTTCTGGACCGCCGGAAGGAAGGCTTGCCATGAAACTCACTCGCCGCCAAGCAGTGCGGGATTTAGCGAAGTTCCTGCTTGCTTCACCACTGCTCACCGACATCGACCTGCTAGCCGCCGAGCCGGACGCTCTGCTCGACATGGTCAATGTCTTCGACTTCAAGAAGCTCGCCCAGCAAAAGCTCGATTCGGTCGAGTGGGACTACATGGACGAGGGCGGCAAAGACGAGGTCTCCCTGCGCGAGAATCGCAGCGCCTTTGAGCGCATCATCATTCGCCCGCGGTTTCTAACCGACGTCCACAATATCGACATTTCGACCACGTTCCTGGGGCACAAACTCAAGCACCCTATCTTCATTGACCCGGCCGGAGGCAAAAATTGCTTCTACACGAACGGCGAGGAAGAGGTCGCCAAAGCCGCCGCCGAAACGGACACGATGATGTTCACCAACGGCGGGATCGAGGATTTGGTCAGCTCCGGCAAAGGGCCCAAAAACTGGTGGCAATACACGATTGGCGGGCAGTTCCGCACGAAGAACTCCATGGCCAACTTCGTCGAGAGGCTCGAAGACTTGGGGGCCACCGGCATCTGCTTTACCGTTGACAACATGTACGTGTCGCATCGCGAGCGGAGCATCCGAAACAAGTTCGTGCGCCGCTGGTGTGATCAGGGAGTGCCTCGTGACGCCGACGGCAATCTGATCCATAACCCCGAGGACACTATCTGGAGAACCGGGGAATATCCGTCCAGGCCTTTCCCCCTGCCCACCTGGGAGACGGTGCGTGAGCTTCGGGAGATGACGGACTTGCCGCTGGTTCTCAAGGGTCTGATGATTGGCGAAGACGTCGAGAAAGCCGTGGAGTACGGGGCCGCAGCCGTCGTTGTGTCCAATCACGGAGCGCGCCAGCTCGACCACACCGGCTCGACCATCGAGGCTCTGGAAGAGTGTGTGCAAGCAGCAGGCGGCAAGATTCCCGTGCTGATCGACGGCGGCTTTCGCCGCGGCACCGACATTCTCAAGGCCCTCGCGATGGGCGCGACGGCTGTCGGCGTTGCTCGCCCCTATTTATGGGGCCTCGCCAGCTTCGGCCAGCGCGGGGTGGCGCGCGTGATCGAGCTGCTGCGGACCGAACTTGCCCTCGATATGGGAATGTCAGGAGTCGCGAAGATTTCCGGGATCGACCGCAAACTGGTCCGCGTCCGGGGAACCGTATAGCGGGCGGAACCAGAGGCCGCTCGGTAGGGACAAGCAATCCTGCTTGTCGTGCGACCGCTGAGCCTAGGTTGGACTTCCGTCCACGCCTTGGCAGGCAAGGATCCCGCCCCACGTAGCGGACACGCCGTCGCCGAGCCCGCTTCAGCGGGCTTGATTTTTCCTAGGCCAGTCGTTTTACGGCTGGTTCGCCGGAAACCTGCCTGAAACCCGGTTGAGCCCGTTCACGGGCTTCTATCTCCGAATGGGCGTTTCTCGGCATCGTTCCGCCATGGCTCAAGCCCGTTACCTTGCGGGCCTCTGAAGCGGCCTTCTCGGCTGCCGGCGAATCCATTAGTAGTTGAAGGATAGTAGTTGAAGGACTAACCTGTTGCGATCCAAGCCATCAACCAAATAGCCCCCGGCGGGCAGTCCGACGCAAGAGCACGAAGGGCGTGGGGAAGCCCGTAAACGGGCTCAACCAAATCGCGGATGCGTTTCCGCGGAACCAGCCGTAAAACGACTGGCCTGCGGAAAACCAAACCCGCTGAAGCGGGCTCAGGGCAAGCGGTCACCTTCAGGCTTGCCGGCTGACCGGAGATCAACTCGCCGCGAGGCTTGGCCCCCGAAGCCCAATTCGCCGGAAACGCCAATGAAAACGGTGTCCCGGGAAGCCTGCGAGGAAATCGCTAACGAGGCAACGTCCTGGCCGATTGCCGGCCGCTACTGGCGCTTGCTCGCTCTTTTCGCTGCTGGCGCCTCAAACCACTGCCTGCCGCTGTCCCGTCTCCGCCGCCTTGTAAGACGCGAAAACGGTCTTCAGCGCATAAGGG
>Ga0114996_10004973_pt1 | contig 15779 bp, 12 predicted proteins | sample ArcticOcean_MG_C_4_FD_87039 | JGI IMG/M metagenome (GOLD analysis project Ga0114996, IMG submission 87039) | Marine microbial communities from western Arctic Ocean - ArcticOcean_MG_CB4_134 | ecosystem: Environmental > Aquatic > Marine > Oceanic | place: Arctic Ocean: Canada Basin | collected...
CCTTCATGTCGCGGCCCTTCTGATGGCCCACGACCATGACCGACCGGCCTCCCAGCCGTGCCCAGCCCCCGACCATTGCCCCGTCGTCGCGGAACGTGCGGTCGCCGTGGAGTTCGACCCACTCGGTGAACACCCGCTCGATGTAGTCGAGGGTGTACGGGCGTTGTGGGTGCCGAGCGACTTGAACCTGCTCGATAGGGCGCAGGTTGTCGTAGGTCTGCTCCTTCAACTCTTGGAGCCTGGTCCTGAGGACCTCGACCTCTTCCGCGACGTCTATGCCACGGCGATCCGCGAGATCCAGGAGCTTGTCGATCTGCGCCTGGATCTCGACGATGTCCCGCTCGAAATCTAAGTGCACGCGGCCAGCCTAATCACGGCGAAAATCAGTTCAGGGAGGGTAAGCTCGTTTGGGCAGGGCGGGATCCGCAAGCACGAGCGGCTCATGCGTCCCGCCTTCAGTCGCCGCTTCCGCGCACCACCTCGAAGGCTTCGACCTCGGTGAAGTCACGGAAGCGCCCCCAGTACCGAGCATAAGCTTGAGCCATGCGGGGCCTCAGGTCGACCCGCGGTGCACCCACGGCCTGATAGGCCGCGAGCGACTCCATCTTCATGACCATCTCCGCGCGCACATCGGCGAAGATCGAGGGCGAAAACTCAAGCCCAGTAGTCGCAGTCTCGTATGCCCGAACTGTCTCCACTTCCGGCGTGGCGTCGTGGGTGACCTCGGCGGCCGCCTTCCGTGACGGATCGCGGTCGTCGGGGGCGGGCATGTACACCGTGCCGGGCCGGAGCTCGTTCAGCGTCCGTTCGATCAGGTCCTTCTGACCGGCGACGTTCCCGAAGAGGGTGCGGTCGACCCGGAACTCGACACCAGAATATTCGCGGAGATAACCGCCGCCTTGAGCTCTTCGGGCGTCGCGTCATTGGGCGAGGAGCAGATGGGAATGACCACGACCGTGTGGCCCTTGGCGACCTCGGTCATGAGCGTGCCTCCGCACCCCATTGCGGCGTCGCCCAGCTTGCCCTCGATGGCCAAGACCACCGTGGGCTCATCGGCCGCCGGGGCGAGGCTCGTCTCGGCCATCGAATGGACTCGCGCGACGAAGTCGTTCTGGTTCAGCGGCTTGATCATGACCTGATCGGCGCCGCTGCGTAGGGCATGCTCCTCGTACTCGGCCTGCGTGTAGCCGGTCGTGACGAGAATCGGGGCCCGCGGGTGCTTGGCACGGAGCGCCCTGATGACCGCAAATCCGTCCACGCCGGGGAGATTGAGGTCGGTCACCAACAGGTCCCAGGAACGGTCCGTGGCAAGCTGGACGGCCTTCTCGCCGTCTTGTGCGTGCGTGACCGCGAACCCCGACATCGCGCTGAAGAAGGCCTTCACGAGGAGGGCCTGATCTATGGCGTCCTCCACGTAGAGGACGGCTACGTCCTTGGACCGATCGGTGGTCAAATAGGCTCCCAGGGGTCGTGGCGGCGGTGGACAAGAAGATAGAATCCGTGTAGATGCGCGACAGGGGCGTGTGCGGTCAGGTTCGCGGCTCGGGGATCTTGAACCAAACGATGAGTCCCATGCCGAGCACGAAGACCGCCCCGAGGACCGCGTTGGAGGCATATCCCCAGCTGGAGTAGAGTGGCCCCGCGATGGCTCCCCCGAGTGCAAACCCCATCTGACCGAGCGCCACCGTGAGGCTCATTAATGATCCCCGGCGCTCGTCCTGGACCAGTGCCGTCAGCAGAGCAGAAAATGGACTTATGCGCATGGCGACCAGGACCATGACCAGGAAGAAGAAGACGTATGCGGTGAAGAGGTTGGTCACCAGCGGCACCGTGAGGACCATCACGATCGACAGACCCACACAGGCCAGCAGAATGATTCCCTTCCTGCCCACCCTGTCCGACAGCTTTCCTGCCTGCGGGCCCGTCACGACGTTCGCGATGCCGCCGACAAGAAACATCAACGCGATCTGGTCGCCTGATGCTCCCAGGTCCCGCTCGAGCCAAGTCGGCAGATAGATGATGAATACCGAGACGCTGAGGAACATGAGGAAGAAGGCCGCGGAGGCCCAGGCGATCTCCGGCCGCTTCAGCATGTCCAAGTAGTCGCGCGCTGCCTTACCCACACCGAGGCGGTGCTGAGGGCGTTTCACGTCCGGCTGCGGTACGCCGAAGAAGACGAGAAACACCGTTACGGCCATCGTGACTGCGAACATGTAGAAGGGCGACCTGAAGCCCCAACGAGCGGCCATGAAGATGCCCAGCGGAATACCGATGATCTGTCCGAATGCGGAGCCGCTCATGATCCAACCGGTCGCCCACCCCCGCCGTCGATACGGAAACGCGTCGCCGATATAGGACACGGCCGCGCCGCTCAGGATGCCGCCCGCCGCCCCGGCGAGTATGCGCACGAGAAGGAAGCTGTAGTAGTCGACAACGAAGGCGTGAAGCATGAGCGCGACCGTCATCGCGCCGCAGCCCATCAACAGGATGCGACGACGCCCGAACTTGTCGGAGACCGGGCCCGCGAGGATCGCAAAGACCCCGACCATCAACGAGTAGACGGAGACCAGCGTGCCGAGTACTGAGTCGCCGATATTGAGCTCTTCGCCGATGCGCGGGAGAATCGGCGAAATGATCATCGTTTGGCTTGCCGAGGAGAAGACGAGAAGCCAGAGCGTGAAGACGATCAGAAAGACGGCGGGCGGGTCCTCGGTGGGGGCCGTGGTGCGGCTGCCCACTGCGATGCCCGCGATTGCTTCCGGGTCAGGGCCGGCCAGCGATGCCAGGTCTCGTTCGCTCAATCCACCTCTCTTTGGATGTCAATCGGATATCGCTGAGACATCCACGCACTCCAGAGCGTTGGCCCCGCGGAGTCGGAGCAGTGGCCCGACACGCGCGTCCCAAGAGGCCGGGTCATAGAAGCGACGCTGTGACCAGCATGGGGCGGGGCTCAGGTTCGCAGGGGCTCCGGGCGGGCGCAACCGTCACTGTCGAGTCACGGTCGAGACCGTTATCGACTGGACTTCTTCGCGCGTTGGGCGCTAGCGTGCGGGCTCGGGCCTCACACCAAGAGCGTAGTCATGGACAAGAAACAGGTAGGCGCCTGGGCCATGTTCGACTTTGCGAACTCGGTGTATCCGGCGGTGATCGTCAGCGTGGTCTTCCAGAGGTACTACGTCGAGGCCGTGGTCGGCGCTGAAGGGGGCCGAGGAGACAGTTGGTGGACCGCGGCTGTGTCCGCGTCGGCGCTCATCGTGGCGCTCAGCGCTCCTGTCTTGGGTGCCGTCGCGGACCGTGCAGGTGCGCGCAAGCGCTTCCTCATGGCCTACACGGCGGCGTGTATCACCGGTGTTCTCCTCATGACGACGTTAGGGCCAGGCGCCGTGCTTGCTGGGTTCGCCGTCTTCGTGTTGGCCAACGTCGGCTTTGAGGGCTCCCTAGTCTTCTACAACGCCTACCTGCCGGACATTGCCCCGGTCGAGAAGCAGGGATGGGTCTCGGGGCTCGGGTTCGGGGTCGGGTATGCGGGCTCGATCCTCGGTCTCCTGCTGGTTCTGCAACCCGCTCTCGCGGAGAACTACTCCGTCGTCTGGCTGATGGTGGCGGCCTTCTTCGCGATCTTCGCCGTGCCTTCTGTCGCCCTTCTGCCAAAAGATGAGAAGGGTGCTATGACCGTCGGGCAGGCCGCTGTCTGGGGGTTGAAGAGCTTCAAGGAGCTGTGGGGAGAGGTGATGAAGGAGCGTGAGCTCCGCCGCTTCCTTCTCGCTTACTTCCTCTATATCGACGGGGTGCTCACAGCGATCTATACGGCGACGACCCTCGCGAGCTCGACGTTCGGATACACGACCCTCGAGCTTGTTTACCTCTTCATCGGTATCCAGGTGACTGCGCTGATCGGGGCGTTCGTCCTGGCGAAGCCCACCGACCGCATCGGTCCCAAGAAGGTACTCTCGGGCGTGATCATCATTTGGATTGTCGCCGCGCTCAGCATCTCCTTCATCGAGTCGAAAGCCGCGTTCGCGGTTGTCGGCATGGTAGCCGGCTTCGGGCTCGGGTCCGCCCAGTCCGTGAGTCGCGCGTTCATGTCATCGCTGATTCCTGCTGGAAAGCAGTCGGAGATGTTCGGCTTCTACGCCCTGTGTGGGAAGTCATCTTCAGTCGTTGGGCCGCTGATTTTCGGCCAAGTGGTGCTTCGCTCGGACGGCAACCAACGCCTGGCCGTCATGGCGATCAGTGTGCTCTTCATCATCGGCCTGATCCTGCTCCAGCGGGTGAACGACCCGAAGGCCTCGGCTGTCGCCGCCTAGCCGAACCGAGACGCCGCTCGCCATGCAACTAGCCGAGCGGTCTCCCGCCGTCGACCGGGATGATTGCACCAGTCGTCAACGTGAGGTGCGTCGCCGCCGCGAGGACGGCGCGCCCGATGTCTTCCGTCGACGGGAGGCGTCCGAGTGGGGTTCGCTCCAGGTAGCGCTCCTTCACCTTCGGGTCCCACTCGCTTGTGAATCGTGTTTCGACGAGACCAGGCGAGACCGAGAGTACTCGGATCTTGGGTGCCAGGGCGCGAGCGAGCGCCACGGTCATGTTGTCCATCGCCGCCTTGGAGGCGCAGTAGGCGACGTTGCTGCCGCCGGCCGTCTGAGCCGCGAGCGAGGAGATGTTGACGATCAGCCCACCGCCACCGTCGGCCAAGAGGCCACGGAAGGCTCGGATCGTCGCGAACGTGCCACGCACGTTGGTCTGCAGGATGGCGTCGAACAGCTCGTCGGTCAGCGTCTCCATGTCTGCATGGGGGATCACCTTCGTGCGGGCGGCGTTGTTGACCAGCACGTCGAGGCGGCCTTCGGTCTCGGCCACCGAGGCGGCCGCGGCTTCGATCGCTGTCGTATCGGCCGCTGAGGCCTGCATGACGCGGTGACCCTCGCCGGGCAGGGATGCGCAGACTTCCTCTGCATCCGCTGCGCTGTCCCGGTGCGTGATGATCACGCGCGCCCCGGCCCTGGCGAAGACCCGCGCCGTGGCTGCGCCGATGCCTCGGCTCCCACCTGTCACGAGGATTACGTGGCCGGCCAAATCAGTCATCGAATGCTCTCCGCTGCGACGTTTTTTTGGGGGGTCGGCTGGCGACTGATGCGAGAAAGCTGATACACATACCAGATTCCCGCGACCGCGATGGCCGTGGGACGACCCGACGTGGAGAGCTTTCGGACGATGCAGAACGACACCGCATTCCAGATGGCCGCGGCGAACATCCGCTTCGGGCGGGGCGTCACCCGCGAGATCGGCATGGACCTCGTCGACCTCGGGGTGAAGCGCACCATGCTCCTCATCGATCCCGTGCTCGTGAACACGCCGACAGGAGAGACGGTTGTCGCCTCGTTGAAGGCGAGTGGGATTGGGTACGAGCTCTTCGACGGTGTGTCGGTCGAGCCGACGGACTCGAGCTTCAAGGCCGCGGCCGACCTGGCGACGCGCGGGAAGTTCGACTCTTTCGTCGCGGTCGGCGGTGGGAGCACGATCGACACGGCCAAGGCAGCCAACCTGTACGCCACGCACCCGGCTGACTTCCTCGACTACGTGAATGCCCCGATCGGGAAGGGCATACCGGTGCCGGCTCCCCTGAAACCGCTCATCGCTGTGCCTACGACGGCAGGCACTGGGAGCGAGACGACGGGGGTAGCCATCTTCGACTACCTGGAGAGGCGCGCGAAGACCGGCATCGCCCACCGGTACTTGAAGCCGACGCTCGGGATCGTCGATTCGGACAACACGCGCTCTCAGCCCGCCGCGGTCGCTGCGTCGGCGGGCCTCGACGTGCTGAGCCACGCGCTCGAGTCATTCACGGCGCTACCGTTCGACCGGCGCCCCATGCCGGCTCGGCCGCTTGAGCGTCCTGCGTATCAAGGCTCGAACCCCATCAGCGACGTGTGGGCGATCAGGGCGCTCGAGCTCATGGCCGAGTATCTGCCCCGGGCGGTTGCCGACACGAGTGACGAAGAGGCGCGCGCTCAGATGCTCCTCGCCGCAGCGTTTGCGGGCATCGGCTTCGGAAACGCCGGCGTGCACCTCCCGCACGGCATGTCGTATCCGATAGCTGGTATGGTACGCGACTTCCGTCCGACCGGGTACGACATCGACCATCCGCTCATTCCCCATGGAATGTCGGTGGTCCTGAACACGCCGGCTGTGGTCCGCTTCACCTGCTCCGCGGATCCGGCGCGTCACTTGAGGGCGGCCGCAGCCCTGGGCGCGGACGTTTCCGATGCGACCCCAGACGAGGCTGGCGAGGTGCTCGCCGAGCGGGTCATCCACTTCATGAAAGTGCTGGACATTCCCAATGGTCTCGCGGCGGTCGGTTACACGCCCGCGGACATTCCCGCGTTGGTCGAGGGAACGCTACCGCAGCACAGGGTCACGAAGCTCTCGCCTAGGCCGGCGGAGCGTGAGGATCTGACCGCTCTGTTCGAGCAGTCGATGACGATCTGGTAGAAAAGACACGGGGGGCGGCCTGTCGGCCGCCCCCCGGTTTCAGAGCCGTCGAGCTAAGCGGTTAGCCGCCGACAGCGAAGCCGACGCCTCCGAAGAGAACGAAGCCGTTGCCGTCGCCGATCTCGAATCTCGCCCCGGCAACCGGGGTGAAGGACTCCATCGGGAAGGCAACGCCGCCGCCGAGATTCAGACCGACGTCGGTGCTAGAGATGCCCGAGACCGTAGTGGTCCCGATCGTAATGTCACCGGTGGAGAAGCGGCTAACATTGATTCCGGCGAGTGCAAATGGAGAGACCGGTGTGTCTGCAGAAACGGGAAACGTATAGACGACATCGCCGCTCAGCGTCCAGTAGCTGCCAATGTCGGGGAAGTAGTAAATGAAGTTCGGGTTGATAGAGATGTTCTCGTGGAGCTGAGGCATTGGGATCACCACGTACGCCCCGATACCCAACGCTTCCAAATCGGTATGGTATGCGACAGCACCGCCGACGGTCGTCGGGGTCTGTGCCTCAGCCGAGCCCGGCGCCATCAGCGTTCCAACCAAAGCAACTGTAGCGAGAAGCTTCCTCATGGTCTCTCCCCATCGGGTGGTTCTGAAGCGTCCCCTCAGCCGAGGGGAGCGAAGTATTCCGAGGAACCTATCGAGGAGGAGCCTCGGGCGCAGCTAGAGGCTCGCGCGAAGAAGTGCGAGTCCGAGGGCAGGCTGCCAGTGCGTAACAGACGATTCAGCTGGGCGGTGTAGCAGCGCCGATGCGCGCCGCGGCATCAGCCCGTGATTCCGGCCCCGGAAAGGATCGACTGGATCGAGTCCCTCAGCCCGTTATGCTCCTCGATCACGGCGCGGCAGGACGCCTCGGCGGTGAGGAGCCTTTCGGACCGCACCTCCCAGACTGCCACCGAGTCGTTGTAGCTATCGAAGACGCTGAGGTACTCCCCGTATCGGTCCGTCGGCACGCTACCTCCGCCGAGCGCCTCGAAGCTGTCGACCCTGCTTCGCAGCGAGTCGATGGTGGCGGTGAGCCCTTGGAGTGAGGCCTCACTGACAGCCAGGGAGTTGCGGCACCGATCGGAAGTGACACGGGCGCGGTAGAGATCTTCTCGGAGGCGCGTGATCTCGGCCGCCGTGTTTCGTTGATCCATGAAGCGGCTTCCTCCCTGCACGAGCACCGCCAAGGAGCTCGCGGCCAGAGCGACGCCTAGCGCGATCTTGACCCATCCCTTCATCGGCAATCCATCCACCACTCGTCTCTGAGAATTGTGAGGGGCTGCTGGTAACTCACTCCGATCTAGTTCTGATCCTCCGCTGGCTCCTCGTCCTCCTCGACCTTACGCCCCGCATGCAAGTCGTTCCAGTTCAGGATCGCGTTGAACCCCAAGAAGAACGACCCCTGAGTCTGCCACCGCCAGAACGGGCGGATCGAGAACATGACGACGTGCCCTTCGCCTAACGGAGCGTCCACGACCTGGGCCCGGCCGGCGAGAGCCTCCGCCCCCGAGAGGGTGCCCGACAGGAGGATCTGGTCGGGATCGGACGGGAACGCCAGGACGACCCGCGGATCGTCGGCCTCGTCGCGTTCATAGCGGCGGGCCATGGCACGGAAGCCGTCCATGGGGTCCCCAGTCTCTGCCGGCGCGGCGTCGTCATCGTCCGCATCGGAGTCCTCCCCGTCATTCGTCGGGTCGTCGTCCGCGGGGGCGAGGAAGTCGTACGGCGCGAGGTCTGGCCGGCTCAGCATCGGCGTCGTGTTCTGCCACGGACTCCCAGCCCCGCCGGCTCGGCCGAGGCCACCTCCGGCTCGCAGTACGACATCGCCTCGAAAGAATACGGGCAGCTGCACACCGTAGTACCCGTACGCGATCGGGCTGGTGGAGTCGACGATCACACCTCGGTGGATCGAACCCGGGGCGACGAGGCCGGCGCGGTCCTGGACAGTCACGCCGGGCGTCAGTCCGAACTCCGGGAAGATTGATGCGGTCGAACCCTCCAAGAGGAGCATACCTCCTGCGCGGACGAAATTCGCCAGCTCGACCAGGCCTTCGAGGCCCATCCCCCCCCTGATGTCCTCGCTCTCGTCGATGCCGCCGAGGTTCGGCGTGCTGTCCGTGCGCTGGTAGGGCAGGGGCAACTCCCCGGTCATCGGGATACCGTCGAGATGGGCCTGCGCGGTCCCACCCACATGCGGGTAGATGATGACGTCGTAGCGCTCGCGAAGATTCCCCTCGGCCACGAGTGGATCCGCGAAGTAGTCGTACGGGACGCCGTAGTGATCCAACGCGCCGCGCACCCATCCCTCGTCCTGGGTTCGGCGCCAGGAGTGCATGTACCCGATGCGGGGTATGTCGAGCTCGTGGATGGGGACGTCCGGAACCTCGCGGGTGGCCCGCGCCGAGAGGCCCAGCTCAGCCAGACTCGCCTCGAGGGCCGCCCGGTCCGCCTGCGGAATGATGAAGGCGCCGGCCCGGTACTGGCGGCCGTCTAGCTCGAAGTCCTCCTCGGCGGCGAGCATCGGGACTGATGCGTTCCGGAACCGGAAGGCCATCAGATTGTTGTCGGTCGTGTGCTCGACCACCACGACGTCACCCCGTCCGGCGATTCCGCCGGCAGCTCTCGCGGGCCCGGTGAGGAGAGTCATGTCGCGATCTAGGACCGTCGAGTCCTCGATGGCATCGACCGTCACGTTGCGCATGAGCTGGAACGTCCAGCCGGTGTCGTCGTAGGGGCGCGGGTTGTCCAGCGAGAAGGCCTGCAGCGAGAGGTACATATCCGCCAGCGTGCGGAACGGCTGGTCCGCACGCGCTATGTAGTCACCGGCGCGCACGTCGATGCCACCGGCCTCGAACGACTCATCGGCACGATGGATCTCTAGGCCCTGGCGCATGAGCTCGTTGACCGCGTCGACCGCGTCGGCCCGACGACGCTGGTTAGCAGGGATGACCCAGGCGTTCACGGGTCCGTCGATGCCTCGTTGCACCGCGCGCTTGTTCTTCATCCAATAGTCGTCGAGAAACATCGACGCGTTGTCGGCGAAGAACTTCAGAGAGAAGAGGACCGCCGACTGCTGGATGTTGGTGTTGTTGCGCGGGCCCCACTCAATTTCGCTGAGCGGTGGGTTGGGCCGGTACCATTCCCGGCTCGTGCCCGCGGCGCTGACAGTCAACGTGCGGTTCTGGGGCCCGTAGCTAGCGACCTCGTAGAACCGCCCGGTCGCGTTGTGCGAATGCGCTATGGTGAACATGTAGTTGGGGGTCCAACCGTCGTAGAAGTTGTATGTCCAGACCCCGGGTACGCCGCGCTTCGTCATCTGCAAGACGTCGTTCTCCGCGAACATCCACCACTCGGTCACCGTGATGGCGTCGAAAGCTTCGTTGTAAGGTCCCGTCCCGGTGGATGCGTAGAGATAGTTCTGCGCCTCGTGCAGGTCGTGCATGACCGTCGGTGCCCACTCGAGCTGCATGCTGTTTACGTGCTTGGTGAGCTGGAGCATCTGGCCCATCGCGTCGCGGTTGTTGTCGTGCGCGACGTACTTGCCCCAATAAATGAGCGGCAGGTTGGGCTCGTCCTCGGGCCGGTCCTTGTTGAAGTAGTAGGTGTCGACCTGCTTCTCGCGCCCGTCCACTTCGATCACCGGCGTGATGAGGGTGATGACGTCGTCGCGGATCGTGCGGATGAAATCGGTCTCCTCGACCACGAGGCGGTACGCGAGCTCTTGGAGCATCTCGGGGCCGCCGTTCTCCGTCGAGTGCATGCCGCTGATGAGCCAGTAGATGGGCTTCGCCATCCCGTCGATGAGGATCTGTGCGCGCCCATCGGATGTGGCTCGCGGATCGGTCAGCTCCTGCAGAAAGCCCTTGTAGTCGTCGAGGTTCGCGATCGTCTCCTCGTCCGCGATCGCCATGACGATCGTCTCGCGTCCCTCTTCGCTCTGACCGATCGACCAGACCGTTGCGCGCGGGGAAGCATCCGCGATGGCGTACATGTAACGGTGGATGTCGGCGGCGTAGGTCAACTCGTCTGGTGTGCCGACGATCCTGCCGTGGAAGTCGAGCGGCGTCGGTACTGTCTCCGACGCCGGGAGGTGATCGACGAGCTCGGTTGTGATGCGCTCGTCCTGGAGATGCTCTGCGATGAGCGCCGTGTATTCTTCGTCGATCGCCTGCTGGGCGAGAGCCGGCCCGGGCGAGAGCAGGAGGGCGAAGAACAACGCGAGACGGAGCCGAGAGAAGTGGGTCAAGCGTCGGTCCTCCCCTAAGAGCGAGGCGTCCTGGTGGGCGCCAGAGTCCCCTCGGATTAGCCACGCCTCCCTGCCTCCGCAAGGGAGCGTGTGCGCCCCGTGGTTCCGGAAACGAAAGCGGGGGGCCCTCCTGGGGCCCCCCGCCATGTCGCCCTACCACAGTTTTGCTCAGGTGTGCGTCAAACGATTCGCTCGAGCTCCACCCGGTGGTTCATTAGGCGGCTGTCAGCCGTGTCATTGGTCGTGACGGGCCGATCCGGGCCGAATCCCTGAGACTGCATCAGACCAGCTCAGTTGAGCGGCATGACCGGCATGACGACGGGGCCGCCCTCCGCCTCGAGGTGGTCCGCGTGGCCACCGGTATTCCGCTCGTTGCCCGTCATCACCGCGAGCGGATAGCCACCCTGGAAGAAGATGCCGTGCTGGAGTGCCATGCTCTCCCAGTCACCCCGCTCGGTCATACGGCGGGTGGGATCCAAGAAGTATTCGACGGTCTCGTCGAGTGCAGCGCGGACGTCGGGCACTTCTGGGGAAGCGAGGATGTCCGAGAGCACCTCCTGCATCATGCTCAGGTTGTCCCAGATCATGGCGGACTCTGGGCTCAAGTAGATAAGACCAGGCGCGATGGTAGGCGCTAATGGGACCTGGCTCGGGAAGAACTGCGGAGGCTCTCCGTAACTGAGCTTCGAGTAGTAGCGGTTCGTGACGGTATCCAGCCCGGCTGCCCGCTCGTCACGTCCGGGAAAGTCGGTGAGGGGCTCGGTGGCGGCGAGCTTCAGCCACTGCCCCGCCCAGATGAGGCCATCGAGGTCGGGGTAGAGCGTCCGGAAGACGAGAGCTTGGCGATGATCGTAGAGGACGTCCATGTCCTTCGGCGCGCCCGGGAGCGCGACCTCGGGCCTGCTCTGGTATCGCGACACCGCCACGCTGAGCGCGGCGCGTCGGTCCGCGACCGTCGGATCCACCAGGATTCCGACTGCCTCGCGGTAGAAGGCATTGGCCCAGGCGATGACCTCGGCTGCCCTGCGTCCCAGCGCCGCATACCCCGCCGCGGACTCCGCCGCTAGGCTCTCGGCCGTACCCGCTTCGCCGACCAGCGCGGTCAGCCGGCCGACCAAGTCGTCTTCGAAGTCGGGGCGGCCCTCGCCGCGTGCGCGAACGGCGGCCCCCTCGAGGGCGAGCTGTCCGAAGGCCACCCCTTGCGCCCGCTCGAGTCGGATCAGGACATCGTGTGTCGCGGGGTAGTCACGCTCGAGGGCTGCGGCGTGCGACCATGACTCGCTCGGGACCTGCCCGGCTACGGTCACGGACGTCGAAGCGAGGGCTAGCCCCGCGATGAAGAGCGCGAACGCGGCGCCTGATTTCATGCTGCTCATTCGTGGTCCTTGAGCATGACCAGCCTCGGTCTGAGGGGCCCGTGCGAGTGTGTTCGTGAATGCAAACAGTCTATCGCCTGCTCACCGCTCATGGGTAGCGCGTACTAGCCGACCGGTGCTCGGTCTGCGAGGTTGGCGCGGACGCGGGACCTGGTGGAAGACCCGCGCTGGTCCACGAATCGGAGGTACACGATGGCGATCCCTACGCAGGCCCGGAGCCTGGCCCTCCTGATCTCGAGTGTCGTGCTCAGCGTCTCCGCTTGCGGCGGCCAGGGGGACAGTCAGGGGGAAGCGCCCATGGCATCCCTCGATCCGAACGCCCCCCACCCGACAGGGCTTCCCAACCCCTATATGACCCACCGCGACTGGGGCGTCCTGCCGGCGGGCCGCGAGTGGGGCCGCATCAGCGGCGTGTACGTCGATCCGGAACGGAATACCATCTGGGCGTTCGAGCGGTGTGGCGGTGACAACTGCATCACGTCCGAGGACCCCGCGGTTCTCCGCTTCGGTGCGGACGGGACGCTGCTCGCCAGCTTCGGATCAGACATGTTCGTCCGGCCACACGGGATGTACGTGGACGGCGAGGGCAACATATGGGTGACCGACGGTCGGGTGGCTCGCGAGGCCGAGCTGGAGGGGGCGCCCGATGCGGCTCACAAGGGCAACCAGGTCGTGAAGTTCAGCCCGGAGGGTGAAGTGCTGATGGTCATCGGCACGCCCGGCATGACGGGGAGCCCGCCTGAGGCGCTCGACCAACCCAACGACGTCATCGTCGCGCCGAATGGCGAGATCTTGGTGTCCGAGGGCCACTCGTACCAGGGGCCGACCGCGCGCATCTCGCGCTTCGCTCCGGACGGAACCTACTTGGGCAGCTTCGGTGAATTCGGGAGCGGGCCCGGCCAATTCATCCTCCCCCACGGCATGGCATTCGACTCGCAGGGGCGGCTTTTCGTGGCCACCCGCGGCACCAACCGTATCGACATCTTCAGCCCGAGCTACGAGTACATCGAGTCCTGGGAGCAGTTCGGGCGGCCCAACGACGTCTTCATCGACGAGGACGACACCATGTACGTGCTGGACTCGGAGTCGGGAGACGATCGCAATCCCGGCATGCGCCGGGGCGTTTACATCGGCAGCGCGAAGGACGGCAGCCTTTCCGCCTTCATCCCGGGGCACGCTGAGGTTAGCGAAGAGTACGGGACGATCGGTGAAGGCATCGCGGTGGACGCCACCGGCAACATCTACGTGGGCGAGGTCTCCATCAGCGGGATGACGATGTTCATGCCGATGATGTAGTCGCCACCTGCGCCGGCGACCCGCGCCAGTGAGCGGCGTGATTAGAAATGACGGAGGCCCGACTGCCTACCTCGGCAGTCGGGCCTCGTCGCGTCTCATGCTTGCCAGTTTTACGGTTGCGGCAGCCTGAGCGCGGCCAACGACGTGGGCATCCCGTTTCCGGAAATGGGCAGCACGATGTACTGAACGCCGTCGTGCAAGTAGGTCATCGGGGCCGTACTGACCGAGGCCGGAATCTCGACCGAGCCGATACGCTCGCCGGTCCGCTTGTCGTGAGCGTACCAGACGGGCCGTCCTCCACGCCCCTCCGCGTACATCAGCAGGCTGCCGGTAACCAACGCGGTCGCGTTGCCCAGGAAGCCAGTGTTGGGCACGTCCACTCCCTCCAGCAACGGATGCTCCGCAATGCGATCGGGTGTCTCGCCGTTCGGAATCCACCAGAGGTGTTCACCCGTGTTCATATCAATCGCGGTGATGCGCCCATAGGGCGGTTTGACGATCGGGAGTCCATCGATGGCAGTGAACCCGCCGCCACCACCTGCGGAAAAGTCGACCACCGTCGCGCCTATTCCGTCCGGCCCGCCGTCATCGCGGTCCGCTCCGGGCTGGAGTACCCCGCCCGAACAGGCCTTCCGGGACTGCACGTAAATGATGCCCGACTCCGGATCCATCACCGGTCCACCGGGAATGTTCGTACCCCCCGTAGCGCTGGGGCACTGTGCCGTCGCCCGCCAGCCTTCCTCGTTCCCCCGGTGGACATAAGGCGTGTAGATGGGGCCGAGCTTGATGTCGGAGACCTGCTCCAGCGCCATCGCGCGGAGCTCCGGCGTGAAGTCCATCAGATCGTCGACGGTCAGCCCCTGAAGCTCGTACGGCGCCGGTCGCGAGGGGATCGGCTGGGTCGGAGAGTACCACTCTCCAGGCACGCTACCCGCCGGCACGGGCCGCTCTGGGATCGGCCAAAGCGGCTCGCCCGTTTCGCGATTGAAGGCGTAGATGAACGACTGCTTGGACGCCTGCACGACGGCGGGGATCTGGCGGCCGTCCACTGTGACATCTGCCAGGATCGCAGAGACCGGGAAGTCCCAGTCCCAGATGTCGTGATGGATCGCCTGGAAGTGCCAGCGTCGCTCGCCGGTGCGGATGTCCACCGCGACCAAGCTGTTGCCGAAGAGATTAGCGCCCGGCCTGAAGCCGCCGAAGTAGTCGTTCGTCGGAGCATCTGTGGGTAGATAGACCAGACCGAGATCCGGGTCGGCGGAGAGCGGGGCCCACACGTTCACGTTCCCGACGTACTGCCATGCCTCGTTTTCCCACGTGTCGTTACCGAACTCGCCCGCTCTCGGGATCGTGTGAAAGGTCCACAGATGCTCGCCCGAGCGGGCGTCAAAGGCCTGCACGTCGCCCGGCACGTTCTCGATGCGGGTCTGACCGCCGCCACCCGGTTGGGCGGAGTTCCCGACGATGATCACGCCGTTCACCAGGAGCGGCGCGGACGATGTCGTGATCTGGCCGATCCTGCGGTCGATACCGGTCTCGACATCGTACGGATGCCCAAGCGTGGCGAGCATGTCGACACTGCCGGTCTCTGGGAACCCGTCGATCGGGATGCCACCGCCGAAGCCCTCAAGCGGCTCTCCCGTCTTCGCGTCGAGCGCGTGCAGGAAGAATGCCGCCGTCACCATGTAGAGCACCCCGCGACCATCCATCTCAGCATAGGCGACGCCGCGCCCGTAGTTCTTGCGAGGAGAGTCCTCCCACCGCTGTGTGGTGGGCTCACGGAAGGTCCACAGCGTCTCACCAGTGGCCGGGTCGACCGCTACGAGCGTGCGTCGCTGGCCGGAAAGCGTATACAGGAGTCCGTCCGCGTAGATCGGGGTGTTGCGCTGGATGAAGTCGGGACGCGGCCCGAAGTTGTCGCCCCTCCAGACCCACGCGACCTCGAGCTCCTCGAAGTTGTCGGCGTTGATCTGATCGACGGGCGAGTACCGCGTGCTCGCCAAGTCGGCGCCCCAATAGCGCCACTCGCCGTACGGATTGCCCCAGTCTTGGGCGGCGAGGGGAAGGATTTGGACGGCGAGGAGGCCAAGCGCGAAGAGGAGTCCGCGGGCGATCCCTGACGCGGCCACCTGCCGCGGCATTCTCGTAGCTCTCATGCTCGTATTCACCTTCCTCTGGGGTCAGCGGTTCGAGCGCAACCTACGGATTGTCTTTGGCGGAGGACAGGCAAGGGGGCCCGAGCGACCCGGTCGGATTCCCCTACCCCTCTCTGCCAACGTACGTGAGACACGGGACACGCCATGAATTAGAGTAGGGCGAAGGCGGAGAAACCGAAGATGCTGGGACTGCGAGAGAGAATGGAAAAGAATGGTACGGTCCCTGTGGC
>Ga0114996_10004974_pt1 | contig 15776 bp, 21 predicted proteins | sample ArcticOcean_MG_C_4_FD_87039 | JGI IMG/M metagenome (GOLD analysis project Ga0114996, IMG submission 87039) | Marine microbial communities from western Arctic Ocean - ArcticOcean_MG_CB4_134 | ecosystem: Environmental > Aquatic > Marine > Oceanic | place: Arctic Ocean: Canada Basin | collected...
AGCGGCAGGGCAGGAGTAAAGGGGATGGCGGTGTCTGAGCAAGCAACTGAAAAAGTAGCGGCGCACGGGAATCGGAAGGTGGGCATTGTGGTGTCCGCGAAGATGGCGAAAACGATCGTGGTCGAGGTGAAGCGCAAGGTGGCCCATCCGCTGTACCGGCGAGTGGTGACGCGCAAGAGCAAGTTCTACGCGCACGATGAAAAGAGTGCGGCTCAGGTCGGGGACCAGGTATCGATTGTGGAGTGCCGTCCCATCAGCAAGCTGAAGCGATGGCGTCTGGCGGAAGTGATTTGGCAGCCGCAGCGTGCTGACGCGGTCGCGGCCGGCTCCGCAAAAAGTAAAGGAAGTGCAACGTAATGATCGGTTCGCGCACACGGCTTGAAGTGGCGGATAATTCCGGCGCGCGACGTTTGCGCTGTATTTTGCCGCGCGGCGGCGATGTCGGCCCGAAGGCTGGCCTCGGCGATGTCGTGATGGCGTCGGTTCAGGAGGCCACTCCCGACTCGGCCGTCAAGAAAGGGCAGGTCGTTCGGGCCGTGATTGTGCGGACGCGTAAAGAAACGCGGCGCCGAGACGGCACCTATATCCGGTTCGACACGAACGCTGCCGTTCTTGTCACTGATCTGGGAGAGCCGGTTGGGACGCGCGTTTTCGGCCCGGTGGCCCGCGAGCTCAGAGACAAGAGGTTCATGAAGATTGTCTCGCTGGCGCCGGAAGTTCTCTAGTTACGATTGAAAGAACTGAAAGAAACGATGTACTCAAATGTTTAAGACAAGCATTCGCAGAGAAGACACGGTTGAGGTAATCGCCGGACGTGACAAGGGTAAGCAAGGGCGCGTCCTTGAGGTTGACCGCAATCGAGGCAGGTTACTGGTCGAGCACGTGATGATGGTGAAGAAGCACGTGCGGCCTAACCCGCAGAAACAAATCAAGGGTGGTATCGCTGAAAGCGAATCCACGATTGCGATCTCCAACGTGTCGCTGGTCTGCTCTAGTTGCGGAGCGGTACGGACGGGCACGCATGTGGAGGACGACGGACGACGAACCGGGGTTTGCGGCAAATGCGGCAGCCCGATTGATAAGAAATAGCCAGACCAGAAGGCGGCGAACTTGCGAATCGGCAAGACGGCGGGCTGGAGATAAGCCGGGGAATGCGAAAACCGGCTGAGAGAAACATGACACCGCGGTTGAAAGACAAATATCGAAATGAGGTTCGGCCGGCTCTTCAAAAGGAGTTCAGCTACTCGAGCCCGATGGCGATTCCGAAGATTGCCTTGATCAAGCTCAATATCGGCATGGGTGAGGCGGTCCAGAACGCCCGACTGCTCGACGGGGCTGTCAAGGAGCTGGCCCAGATTAGCGGGCAGAAGCCGGTGATTACCAAGGCCAAGAAATCGATCGCCGCCTTTAAGCTGCGTGAAGGGGTCCCCATCGGAGTGACGGTGACGTTGCGTGGCGACCGTATGTATGAGTTTCTCGACCGTCTGATCGGCATTGCCTTGCCGCGTGTGAGGGACTTTCGGGGCATCCCGACGAAGTCATTTGACGGACGGGGCAACTATACGCTGGGGCTGCGTGAGTTGCTGGTGTTTCCCGAACTGGAGTACTCCAAGGTGGAGCACGTAAAGGGAATGAATGTGACCCTGGTGACCACCGCGAGAGCGGACCAGGAGGGACTTTCGTTGTTGCGATTGATGGGGATGCCGTTCCGCACTTCCTAGGGCGGGCTGGAGAATTTGCGGAGAGCGTTACTTGAAGCACGGTTTGTGAGCTATGGCGAGAATTGCAAAGATTGTTAGGGAGCTGAAGAAGCCGAAATTTAAGGTTCGGCTTCGTAATCGCTGTTTGCGATGCGGGCGCCCCCGCGGCTATATCAGGAAGTTTAAGCTTTGCCGGATCTGTTTCCGGGATCTCGCTTTGCTCGGCGAGTTGCCTGGAGTCACCAAGAGTAGTTGGTAGATCAGGTCCGTCACAGAGGAATTCACAGAATGCTAACTGATCCAATTGCCGACATGCTGACCCGAATACGCAACGCGTTTGTGCAAGGCATAACAAGGTTGAGATACCCGCTTCCAAGGTCAAGGTCGAAATTGCGCGCATCCTCAAGCAGGAGGGCTACATCGCCAACTATCGGGTCGCCGAAGAGGGCCACCTGAGGACGATCAAGGTCTACCTGCGCTACAATCCCGACCACTCACCGATCGTGAAGCGCATCGAGAGGGTCTCCAAGTGTGGACGGCGGGTCTACACGGCGGCCAACAAGATTCCTCGTGTGATCGGGGGGATGGGCATCAATATTTTGACAACCTCCCAGGGCGTGATGACCGGTAAACAGGCGCGGGCGGCGGGAGTCGGCGGGGAGATTCTCTGTAACATTCAGTAGTTGTAGGACAGCAGGCGTCTATGTCGAGAGTTGGAAGCAAGCCGATATCGGTACCCGCCGGGACCAAGGTCACGGTGAAAGACGGTCAACTAGAGGTTCAAGGACCCAAGGGTGCGTTGACGTCTCCGATTCCTCCTGGAATCGAGTTCAAAATGGAAGACGCCACGCTGACCGCTACCCGGGGCAGTAATCAGTACGCAGCGTTTCATGGCATGGCGCGCAGCTTGGCGAATAATGCCGTCACCGGAGTGACGAGTGGATTCACGAAGCGTCTGGAGATTGTTGGGATTGGCTATCGGGCTCAGGTGGCCGGCAGGGTTGTGGTATTTGCGCTGGGTTATTCGCATTCGATCGAGCTGTTGATGCCAGAAGGAATTGAGATCGAGATCGGGAAGGCGGTCAGTAACACCACCCCCATTACGGTCTCGGGAATCGACAAGCAAGTGGTCGGTCAAACCGCTGCCAAGATTCGCGCTCTTCGGCCGCCGGATCCTTACAAGAATAAGGGTGTACGCTACGCGGGTGAAATCCTGCGCAAGAAGGAAGGCAAGACCGGGGCCACTTAACCCGCGGCGGGCAGAGGTTCGGTTCGTAATCGTGCCGGGCGGAACGGCTCAAGGCAACAAGATCGGCGTCAACGCGAGTTCGGGGTAAACAGATGTATAGTCCTCCATCGAGACAGAAGCGGCGGGTGAGAATTCACCGCCGAATACGAAAGAACTTAGCCGGTTCGGCGGAGACGCCGAGGTTGGCGGTGCATCGTTCGCTCAAGCATGTCTATGTGCAGTTAATCGACGACGCCGCGGGGAAAACCATCGCGTCAGCGAGCACGCTGGACAAAGACTCGGGCGTCAAATCGGGCGGCAACATCGCCGCTGGCGCCGATGTCGGTAAGCGGATCGCCGAGCGCGCCGCGAAAGCAGGAATCAAGAGCGTCGTGTTTGACCGAGGCGGACATCTCTATCACGGCCGGGTCAAGGCGCTGGCGGAGTCAGCCCGTAAGGGCGGTTTGGAATTCTAAGCAAGCGGCATGTAGCGAAAGCGAGTCCATGAGCGAAACGGCAAGAGTGAATCCGGCGGAATTAAACCTGAAAGATCAGGTTGTCAACATCAACCGCGTTACCAAGGTGGTCAAAGGGGGCAAGAACCTGAGTTTCACGGCCCTGGTGGTCGTTGGCGATCCGGAGAGGCACGTTGTCGGCTACGCCAACGGCAAAGCCAAGGAAGTGCCCTCGGCAATTCGTAAGGCGATCGAGAAAGCGAAGAAGAATCTCGTCCGGGTGAATGTCCTTGGCCACACGATTCCGCACGACGTGCTCGGAATTTTCGGTGCCGGGCGCGTCCTGCTGAAGCCAGCCCGGGCCGGTAAGGGAACCATCGCTGGTGGCGCCGTGCGAGCGGTGGTCGAGGCCGCTGGTATCCAAAATATTGTGACTAAATCGATCGGTTCGAAGAATCCGCACAACGTCATTCGGGCTACCTTCGATGCGCTGGGGCAGCTTCGAGATAAGAATGAGGTTGCCGCCATGCGCGGGATCGATCCGCAGAATATGTAGCCAGGGAGAACTATGGCGGGCACTATCAAAATTCGATTAATCAAAAGCTCAATCGGCTCTCCCAAGAAACTGAAAAAGGTCGTGAAGGGGCTGGCTTTGCGCCGCATCAATCAGACCGTGGTGCGGCCTGACGATGATGCCACGCGCGGCATGGTGAGCAAGATTCCTCACTTAGTGGAAGTAACGAAATGAACTTGAGTGAATTGCATCCTCCGAAGGGACAGAACCATCGCCGTAAGCGAGTTGGGCGGGGTTTCGGCTCCGGGCTCGGTAAGACGGCGGGTCGCGGCGAGAATGGTCAGAAGTCGCGCAGCGGTTACTCGCGCAAGCGCGGATTTGAAGGCGGCCAGATGCCGCTGGTCAGGCGTGTGCCAAAACGCGGCTTCCATAACATCTTCCGGAAAGAATTCGCCATCGTCAACGTTGGACAGCTTGCCGAGCTCGAAGGTGACGCCTTCGACGCCGACGCTTTGCGGCAAAAGGGGATGCTCAAGAAGCTGGGCGAGGGTCTCAAAGTTCTCGGTGACGGGGAGCTTTCCAGGGCCATCACGGTGAAAGCGCACCGTTTTTCGAAGTCCGCGCGTGAGAAGATCGAAGCCGCCGGAGGCAAGGTGGAATTGGTCGTTCAATGAAGCTCGTCGACACCATCGTTAACGTCTTCCGGATTCCGGATCTGCGCCGCCGCGTGCTTTTCACGCTGGCGATGCTGGCGGTCTATCGCATTGGCGGACATATTCCCACTCCGGGCGTGAATACGGAAGAGTTGCAGCGCCTGTTCCAGCAGGCCGAAGGCACCGCTCTGGGTTTCATGGATTTGTTTTCCGGCGGGCAGCTCAGTCAGCTGACGATCTTCGCGCTGGGCATCATGCCCTATATCACGGCGTCGATCATCTTGCAGTTGCTAACCATCGTGATCCCGACGCTGGAAAAGCTTCAAAAAGAGGGAGAGCTCGGCCGCCGCAAGATCACGCAGTGGACGCGCTATCTGACGATCGGGCTCAGCATCATTCAAGGTTCGGGCATCGCCTTCATGCTGCAGCGCAGCGGGCTGGGCGAGGATGGAATCGGCTTTGTCTTCATGACAGTGCTGACGCTGACCACCGGCACGGCGTTCATTATGTGGCTGGGTGAACAGATCAGCGACCGCGGTATCGGCAACGGCATGTCGCTGATCATCTTCGCCGGCATTGTCGTCGGCCTGCCAAGCGCGGTCAGGAACCTCTACGAGAATGTGTTCGTGACGCGCCAGTGGAATATGCTGCAACTGGCCATGATCTTGGTCATGATGGTTGTCGTCGTGGCATTTATCGTGCTGGTCGAGCGCGGCGAGCGGCGAATTCCGGTGCAGTACGCGCGGCGCGTTGTGGGGCGCCGCATGATGGGCGGGCAGTCGACACATCTGCCCCTCAAGGTGAACTCGGGCGGCGTGATCCCGGTGATCTTCGCCTCTTCGATGCTGGCCTTTCCTCAGACTCTGACACTGGTGTTTCAGGATAGTCCCTATTTGACGAATCTGCTGTCGACTGTTTCCTATGGCGAGCCATTGTATGAGCTGCTCTACATCGGGTTGATTGTCTTCTTCTGCTTTTTTTACGTGTCCATCATTTTTAATCCAACCGAAGTAGCCGACAATATGAGGAAGTACGGCGGTTTCGTGCCAGGGATTCGATCCGGTAAGCCGACCGCTGAACATATCAACGGCATTTTGACCAAGATCACGATGGTGGGTGGACTGTACCTGGCTTTGATTTCCGTGATTCCGGACTTGATGATCGCCGGCGCCAGGGTGCATCACCTGCCGTTGATCGGTAATTGGGCCGACACGGTGTTTCCGCGCTGGATTCTTGAGGGACTCAACGTCAACTTTTACTTTGGTGGAACGTCACTGCTGATCGTTGTCGGTGTAGCCATGGATACGGTAAATCAGATCGAAGCCCAGTTGGTCATGCGGCACTATGAAGGCTTTACTCCACGCGCGGGAAGAATTCGCGGGAGGCGGGGATTTGCCTAGCAAGGCCTGCTGGCGCGACGGTAACGTGGATTAGAGAAGTGCCAGTATGAGTCCGGCAGACGCAGACACAGACGGAATCGGAGCCGTTATTCTCTTTGGCCCGCCTGGAGCGGGTAAGGGAACGCAGGCGAAGAGAATCGCGAAACGATACGGGATTCCGCAGATTTCCACGGGCGATATGATTCGCGATGAGATCCAGCGGGGATCCGAGCTGGGTCAAAAGGCGCAAGAGGAAATCGCGGCCGGGCATCTTGTCGAAGACGAGATGGTGAATGGGTTGGCGGATTCCAGACTGCGGCAGGAGGATTGCCGCAACGGATGTTTATTGGACGGTTATCCAAGGACGGCGGGACAGGCGGCGAAGATCGAATGGCTGATGGGCTCTCTTGGCCAGCGGCCAACGATAATCGAAATCAAGATTGGCTATAATGAACTCATCGAGCGAATCACCGGCCGGCGACTCTGCCCGAAGTGCGGGGCTATCTACAACATCCACTCGCACCCGCCTAAGATTACCGACATCTGTGATGTTTGTCAGGCGCGGTTGGTAGTGAGAACAGACGACCGTGAAGAGGTCATTGGCGAACGTTTGTTAGCCTACGAGCGTCAGACCTTGCCGGTTTTTGAAGTGTTCCGGGATCAGAGTGAGAGGATCTACTCGATCGACGGTACGATGGCCGAGGATAAAATTTCGGCAGGGATTTTCGAACTTTTGAAACGCGGATGATCATCCGAAAAAGCCCGTCTGAATTGGAGAAGATGCGCGCCGCCGGCCAACTGGTGCGCGAGATTCTGACCGAGCTATCGGATATGGCTAAACCAGGTGTGACGACATTGGACCTTGAGAAGATCGCGGAAGAACGAGTGGGCCAGGCTGGTGCACGCGCGGCGTTTAAGGGATATTACGTGCAGGCGGCCGGCAAGCGTTTCCCGACAGTTCTTTGTACTTCGATTAACGAGGAAGTGGTCCACGGAGTGCCTTCGGCTAAACGTGTATTGAAGGATGGCGACATCCTGAAGATCGACATGGGAGTGCAACTGCAGGGTTACTACGGCGACTCGGCCACCACGGTGCCGATAGGCACGATCTCGCCTGAGACCCAGCGGCTACTCGAAGTGACTGAAAAGTCGCTTGATCTTGCCATCGAGCAGATGGTCGCGGGCCGCAGGCTGTTTGATGTTTGTGGAACAGTGCAAAACTTCGTGGAAGGCAACGGCTTCTCGATTGTGCGGGAGTTTGTGGGTCACGGGATCGGCACGAATTTGCACGAAGCGCCGAACGTCCCCAATTTCATTGACCGCAGGCTCAGTAACCCCAGGCTGCGGCCCGGAATGGTGCTTGCAATTGAGCCGATGGTCGCGGCCGGCGCACCGGATACGCGGGTTTTAGGCGATCGCTGGACGGCGGTGACCACCGATGGCTCCAACGCCGCGCATTATGAACACTGCGTCGCCGTCACCGACAATGGACCGTGGGTACTGACGGCTTGAGCTGGAAGGAAGAACTTGCCGCGAGAGAAGGAAGATCACGAGGCAGCCGCGGCAGTGACCGCGACCGTCACGGGCTGTTTACCAAATGAACTGTTTCAACTGCGGCTTGAGAATCAATCGAATGTGGTTGCCCACGTATCTGGGCGCCGCGGTAATGATTTCTTGCGGCTGTTGCCGGGTGACAAGGTTCGCGTAGAGCTGTCATCTTTCGATACAGGTAGAGGGCGGATTACGCAACGGTACTGAGCATGAAAGTAAGAGCTTCCGTTAAGAAAATGTGTTTGAAGTGCAAGGTGATTCGCCGCAAGGGAGTATTGCGAGTTATCTGCGAGAACCCGAAGCACAAACAGAGGCAGGGTTGATGACGCACACGCAACTCGCGCGACTGATTTGGAGGATAAGCTGAGCTATGGCACGCATTGAAGGCGTTGACTTGCCGAATGACAAGCGAGCCGAGATCTCGCTGACTTACGTTTACGGTATCGGCCGCACGAGGGCGAAGTCCCTTCTTTATAGGGCCGGAATCGATTTCGGCAAGAAGATGGGCGAGCTCACCGACGACGAGATCACCAGCTTGAGGAAGATCTTGGAAGCCGAAGGGCAAGTGGAGGGTGATCTTCGCAAAGAGATTGCCCTCAATATCCGCCGCTTGATGGAAATTGGCTGCTACCGCGGCCTGCGTCACCGGCGCGGTCTGCCGGTTCGTGGTCAGCGGACCCACACGAATGCGCGGACCCGCAAAGGACCCAAACGCGGCGCGATCGCCAACAAGCGGAAACTGGCGAAAAAGTAATTCGGCGACCTGATCGTTGAGAAACGATCTGCCTGATTGTTGAGGAACGGCCTGTTGTTAAAGAGCGGCCTGTAGTTAAAGAAAGACCTGATTGTTGAGGAACGATGGCAAAGACAAAAGCAAAGAGCGGCAAGAAAAAAGTCAAGAGTCGTGTCAGGAAGTCCGTTCCCATGGGCTTGGTTCACGTCAAGGCGACTTTCAACAACACGATTGTCACGATTAGTGATTTGGACGGGAAAGTGATTTCCTGGTCCAGCGCTGGTTCGCTAGGTTTCCGCGGTTCGCAAAAGGGCACTCCTTTCGCGGCTCAGCAAGCCTCCTTGACGGCCGCGAATGCCGCCAAGGATCATGGTCTGCGGTCGGTCACGGTTCGAGTGAAAGGCCCTGGCGGAGGACGTGAATCAGCGATTCGTGCGTTGACCACCGCCGGTATTTCCGTCAAGTCCATCCGAGACGTGACCCCGATACCGCATAACGGTTGCCGGCCGCCCAAGAAACGGCGTGTGTGATCCTGGTTTATCAAAGTTCGACTGAGAGAAATGGTTATGGAATTGGTTAGCAGAGAGAAAAATGGCGCGATATAGAGCTGCGGTATGCCGGTTATGCCGGCGAGAAGGAATGAAGCTCTTCTTGAAGGGCGAGCGATGTTACGGGGCGAGTTGCGCGATCGAGAAACGCAACTACTTTCCTGGGCAGCACGGTAAGACGGCTCGCCCGAAAAGGATGCTTGGTTACGGCCTGCAACTTCGCGAAAAACAGAAGGTGCGCCGCATCTACGGCATCCTGGAACGGCAGTTCCGCAACTATTACAAAAAGGCCGTCAGGATGAAGGGCGTGGTCGGTGAGAACCTGCTTGCGCTGCTGGAGCGCCGCCTGGATAACGTCGTGTTTCGTATTGGCTTCGGGTCAAGCCGCGCACAGGCCCGGCAGGTTGTCTCGCACGGGCACGTGGAGGTGAACGGCCGCAAGGTCAACATACCTTCCTACCTGGTGAAGCCTGGGGACTTGGTCGCGATTCGCGAGACCCACCGCAAGCACGCCGGTTTGGCCGCGGCTCTTGAGAGCACGGCCCATATGATGACTCCCGCCTGGCTGGAAGTCGACCGAGAGAATATGAACGCCAAAGTCACCGGGCAGCCTCGCCGGGATGAGCTGGTGCAGATCCCGATCAATGAGCAGTTGATCGTCGAGCTTTATTCTAGATAGTCGAAACAGTATTTCGCGCGGGCCGACGGTTAGACGCCCGGAACTGAATGAACGTGGAGAATAGATCGTAATGTGGAAAGGATTCCAGAAACCGAAGCGTCTCGCCACCGACGGCGACATCCTGACGCCGATTCACGGTACGTTCAGCGCCCAGCCCTTTGAACGCGGGTTTGGAACGACGATTGGCAATTCGCTGCGGCGAGCGTTGTTAAGCTCGATCGAAGGCGCTGCTGTCACTGCTGTCAGAATCGAGGGCATCTCGCACGAGTTCAGCCCGATCCCCGGCGTGGTCGAAGACGCCACCGATATTATCCTCAACTTGAAGCAAATTCCTCTGAAGCTGCACGGGGAAGGGGCCAGGACGATTCGGCTGCGGGCAACCGAAGCAGGTGAGGTTCATAGCGGCCAGATTGAAGCTGATTCCGACGTCGAGATCCTTGATTCCGACGTCTATATCGCTACCGTGAGCCAGGGCGGCATCCTCGACGTGGAGATGCGCGTCAAGCAGGGGCGTGGTTACGTCAGCGCTGAAAAGAACTTCGACGATGATCTTGCGCTGGGCTATATTCCGATTGATTCAGTGCATTCGCCGGTGCGAAAGGTGAAGTACGTGGTAGAGGCGGCTCGCCTGGGTCAAATGACTGACTACGACAAGCTCACCGTCGAAGTGTGGACGAACGGAGCTGTTACGCCGCAAGACGCGGTCGGCCTGGCGGCCAAGCTGATTAAAGATCATATGACGATCTTTATCAACTTCGAAGAAGAAGCGATCCCGGAAGAAGTGCCCGCCGACACTGCTGCCGAACTCTACAACGAGCACTTGAACCGCTCGGTGGAGGAACTCGAGCTCAGCGTCCGTTCCTACAACTGCCTGAAGAACGCCAATATTCAAACGATCGGCGATCTGGTTGTCAGAACCGAAGCCGACATGCTCAAGACCAAGAACTTTGGCCGCAAGTCACTCAACGAGATCAGAGAGATTCTCGGTACGATGGCCTTGGGACTCGGCATGCGGTTTGACGAGCATGGCCGCCTGGTAGCTCCCGCCGGTACAACGGTTGAAGAGGAAGAAGAAGAGATAGAGGTCTAAGGGTTACATGAGGCATAGGAAAGGCGGATTCAAGCTCCAGCGTGACCCTTCGGCACGCCGCGCGCTGCTGCGTGGTTTGACGACGAACATCATATTGCATGACCGCATCGTGACTACGATTACGAAAGCGAAGGCCATGAAACCGGTTGTCGATAAGATGATCACCTTGGCCAAGCGTGACACGCTTCATTCGCGGCGCCAGGCGGCCGCTTTTCTCAATACTCCGGTAGCGGTGAAGAAGTTGTTTGACACCTTGGGGCCGCGTTTTTCACAGCGAGAAGGCGGTTATACCCGGGTTGTCCGCCTGGGACCCCGCAAAGGGGACGGCGCGGAGCTGGCCTTGATCGAACTGCTCGGTTCCGAGCTGAAGAAGCGTGGCGAAGACCGCCGCAAACGGCGCGAGGACCGCATGAAGCAGCAGCAAGAATCCGAAGCCGCCGAAACGGGCGGTGACGCCGAGACCGAAGAAGAATCACCCGAAAAGTAAAAGAGTTCTTTTTCTCCTGCTGGAAGCTAGAGGTGGTCTCGCGACGCGCGCGGCATTGAGAGACAATGCTGGCGCGGTCTGCCACTTCTGCCGCGACGAGTCCCCGGGACTTGCACGCTCGGCCCGGCTCTTACTAATCCTTGCTCACGCCGCGTCTTGCGGTACGCGTCGGCCAGCAAGCCCTGCTCGTTCCTTGGCGGGGCGCCCCGGCGGACTAGATCACGAACCGCCCGTGTAATTCCATTTACTGTTCGCGCAGTCCCAGCGTTTTGATTTTCGACGCCAGAGTCGTCGGCCTGACCCCAAGCAACTTGGCGGCTCCAGCCGGACCGGAAATTCTCCAGCGGGTCGCCTGCAGTGCCGCCAGCAGGTTATCACGTTCCTGCTGCTTCAGTTCAGGGTAGTTCAGAATGCCGCTTGCCCGGCTCCCAGACTTCACATCCGCGCCAGAAGCTCGTCGCCCGGTAGGCGAGTCTTTCGGCAGGTCAAACTCAAGCGGACCCGATTTTGCCCCAATGACCGCCCGCTCAACAACATTTTGCAGTTCGCGGATATTGCCTGGCCACCGATAGCTCTGGAGAGCTTCGACATGCCGCTGCTTGAGCCGCTGCGCCGGTACACCCAGCCGCCGGCAGGCCTGTTCGAGGAAGTGAGCGGCCAATAGCCCCACATCGTCCAGCCTTTCGCGAAGGGCAGCGGCGTCTATGGGGAATACACTGAGGCGATAAAAAAGATCCTCGCGAAACCGGCCTGCTTCGGCTTCTTGCCGTAGATCCCGGTTGGTCGCGGCGATGACTCTGACGTCGACCTTGCGCGTGTGCTCCTCTCCCACTCTCTCAAAAGTCCCATCCTGCAGGACACGCAAAAGTTTACTTTGCAGATCGAGCGGTATCTCGCCCACTTCGTCCAGGAAAAGAGTTCCCCTGTCGGCTAGCTGAAAGCGGCCGATACGGTCCCGGATCGCCCCGGTGAACGCACCCTTGATGTGGCCGAAGAACTCGCTTTCAAACAGCTCCCGGGGGACCGAACCACAGTTCACCGTAACCATCGGGCGATCCTTGCGGCGGCTGCGCTCGTGAAGTGCCCGCGCGATCAGCTCTTTGCCGGTGCCTGATTCCCCGCGGATCAGCGCAGTTGTATCGGCCGGACCCACCAGGCCGACCTGGTCCAAAACTTTCCTCAACGCCGCGCTTTGGCCGACCATGTCACCGAAGCCGTGGGCAACGTTGACTTCCTCACGGAGGTATTCGTTCTCAAGCGCGAGCCGGTGATGGAGCTGCTCGATCTCCTCAAACGCGCGGGCATTGGCGATCGCTACCGCCGCGTGGTCGGCGAACAGCCGCAGCCAGGCCACTTTTTCCGGACTCAGCCGCTCTCGGGTGAACACGCCAAGCACTCCAAGAATCTCGTCCCGGAACTGGAGCGGATGCCCAACAAACGCACGAATGCCTTCCCGGCGCAGCCAGTCATCTCGTCCGATCCACTCCTGGTCGCCGACGGTGTCGAAGAGGTGTTCGGATTGCCCGCTCGCGCCAATGCGCCCAACGATCCGAACACCCAGCGGGAAGCGTTGAAAGTCACCGTCCATGCGGTACCATCGATCGCCGCTCTCCGACGTGGTCGGCCGTCCCTGACCGGCCTTCAGATGCAGACACCGTTCCCGGTTCGGGCACTCAGCCCGCAGCGCACACTGCTCGCAAATGTCACCCGGGGCGGTCAGCCAGATGCGGACCAGCGTACAGGAGGCCTCGTCGGCCAGCCCCGTCACGATCGCCTTCAGCACGGTTTCGACGTCGCGAGCTTCCGCCACGGCGAGAGAAATAGACTGAAGCAGCTCCAGATTGAGCGGTCGAGGTTCGACTTGTTCCCCACTGCGCTGATCTTCAGCCGTCGTCATGAACTGCACCCATTAGACACGAAATTTCGTCATCTGTCAACGATAAATCGTTATTTTAACGAAAGATCGTGCAGGCTGTCGATCCGCATGAATGGGCTTGAAAGCCAATAGAATCAGTCCCAAACACCCTTTCCCCTACTTTGGCTCTCCACGTGTCTATTACTTAGGCTGAAGTCGTTGAAAAGCTCGGTTGAAAGGTAACGGATTGACAAGGTGACGGATTGGCAAGGTGACGGATTGACAAGGTGACGGATTGACCAACGAGGTGGGCCGTGCTACCGCGGCCCGCCCTCGCAACACACACCAAATAGGACCTCAAAAAAGGAGAGAATCATGACGCAAACTACACGGCAAACAAACTATCGCTCGGTTGAGATCGACGGCTTGGACATTTTCTACCGGGAGGCCGGCCCAGCGGATGCACCAACGATCCTGCTGCTGCACGGCTTCCCCACCTCGTCCCACATGTTCCGCAACCTGATACCGCGCTTGTCGGACCGCTTCCACCTCGTCGCCCCGGATTTCCCCGGCTTTGGCGCCAGTTCGATGCCGAGTATGGAGGAGTTTGAGTACTCCTTCGACAACATCGCCCGGGTGATCGAGAAGTTCATCGACAAACTGAAAATCAACAGCTATAGCCTCTACTTGATGGACTACGGCGCTCCGGTCGGCTACCGCGTCGCGGCGCATCACCCCGAACGGGTGGAATCGCTGATCGTTCAGAACGGCAATGCCTACGACGAAGGCCTACTGGAATTCTGGAATCCGATCAAGGCGTACTGGAAAGACAAAACGCCCGAGAACGCCAAGATTCTTCGGGACTCTCTGTTAACCATCGAAGCGACCAAGTGGCAGTACACGCACGGCGTTCGCGATGTCGAAACCATCGCGCCCGACAACTGGTTCAACGACCAGTTTTTGCTCGATCGTCCCGGCAACAAGGACATTCAGATCGAGCTGTTCTCCAGCTATGGAACGAATCCGCCGCTCTATCCGGAATGGCAGGCCTACTTCCGCCGGCATCAGCCCCCGACGTTAATTGCGTGGGGAAAGAATGACTACATTTTTCCAGGTGAAGGCGCCGAACCCTACAAGCGCGACTTGAAGAACGTCGACTTCCACCTGCTCGACACCGGGCACTTCGCATTGGAAGAAGACGGGGAAGTGATTGCCAGCTTGATGCGCGATTTCCTCGACAAGAATGTTGTTCGCCGGGACGTGGCGGCTGCTTGATCACTGCAAATATTGAGGGCCGCCAGTATCGAAACGGCGGCCCTCCAGGAGGAGATGAGATATGACCCATCCAATCAGCGACATTGCTTTTACCCCAGCCGTCAAGGCTGCTCAACAAGCGAGAGGATCACGAATCGCCTACGCCAAGATGGAGCAGCGAGGAGGCTGGAGCGACACCGTGACGCCGGAGCTCGCCGCGTTTATCGCGAAACACGAGTCTCTCTATCTCGGTACGGCAAGTGGCGACGGCCAGCCCTACATCCAGCATCGCGGAGGTCCCAAGGGATTACTCAAAGTGCTAGACGAGACGACCCTTGCGATGGCCGATTACGCCGGCAACTCCCAATACATTTCAATAGGCAATCTTGACGAAAACGCCAAAGCGTTCATCTTTCTAATGGACTATCCCAACCAGCACCGCATCAAGATCTGGGGCCAGGCCGAGTTCATCGAGGATGACCCCGAACTGCTGGATCGCGTCACCGACCATGACTACAACGCGAGGCCGAAACGGGTGCTCGTCTTCCATCTCAAAGCATGGGACGTCAATTGCAACCAGCACATCCAAAAAAGGTATACGGTCGAAGAGATGCAATGAGGCGACGATCAGAGCCCGGAAGGCAGCTGAGCGGGCCCCGCTCACGACAGGCCCGCCGCGGCGGAGGGCATTGGCAGTGTGCAGCGATGATCCCTATCGCCAAGACGGGAACGGCCGGAACCAGCGAAGCCCGGAAGGAGCGAAGCTGTTTCATCTTTCATCCGGAGGTGAGAGGATTTTTCTCAATGTTTGGACTTTTGGCCTTGTTTGCCTCGCAATCGCTAGTAAAAGACTCTCAATTGACTTGGGATGATCTGGCGCAAGTCATTCATTTGCAAGATGTTAAGTTTTCCAATGAGAGTATTTGCGAGGATCTGAGAGGTTTTCTGGATTTTTTGTGTCCGGTGGGCCTAGCAGGCCGTGGTGGAAGTGCGAGGCTGCTAGAAAAGAGGACAGCTAGCCAATTTCCTTTCGATGAAACGCTGTTTTCGAATGGGTTAAGGCGAGAGGAAATGGGTGGCCGTCGCCTTTTTTCGCGCCCATTTTCGCCCATGGGATCGCTTGCCGGTTTGCCTCGATATTGAAAATGATTCATCGCCGCTTGTTCCATTTTGATGATAGCAAGCCGATCTCTCTCGTCAAGGGGCTTGCTGCGAAAGTCTGTTGAAAACACAGGGACTATAGTTATTAATTATCCGTGACCTAGACCTAGTGAGCTAGCTTTTGTCGATGCGCGAAGTTTCTACATTCCGCGGGTGGAGACGGGGCGGGCATACTTGCGCGCCGGCTGAGTGCCGGCGTTACTGTTGGACGGCGAGGACCCGGCTCAGGAGCGGCAGTTAGATCAACCCGGGGCGGTGGGCTGGGAGCTCATGCGGGACGAAAGCCCGTTGAACCGGGCTGAAGAACGGGGGGCAACCGGCCCTAATAAGGACCGGCCTAGCCCGCATATCTCAGCGGGTGGCGGGCCAAACACATGAGAGGCCCGCCATTGCCGCGTCGCGCTTGCTCGCAACGATTGGGCGTCGCCGCGTTGCGGCGATGGACCGGCAAGATTGCCGGTCCCTACGGCGGGCGCCTCGTACTGACAG